>Ga0182024_10006205_pt1 | contig 26351 bp, 19 predicted proteins | sample P32metaG_FD_120480 | JGI IMG/M metagenome (GOLD analysis project Ga0182024, IMG submission 120480) | Permafrost microbial communities from Stordalen Mire, Sweden - P3-2 metaG (Illumina Assembly) | ecosystem: Environmental > Terrestrial > Soil > Wetlands > Permafrost | place: Sweden: Stordalen... | reverse complement strand
TCGGGTTGGGCAACTGTTTGGCTTCCACAACCGGGTCTATACGACCGTCGATCGCATGCCGGCGCGGACCGTACACGATTACGAAAATTTGCTGGGGCGGCTTCACGGTGTTCCGGCGTATGTGAGTCAAAACATCGACCTGCTGCAGGAATCGATCGCTCGCGGGCTGACGCAGCCGAAGGTCGTCGTGGACCTTGTGATCAAGCAAGTGGCGGCGCAGGCAGCGCAGGACCAGGCGACAACTCCACTGCTGATCGCGTTTCGCCACTTCCCATCAAATTTTCCCCCGGAGCGGCAACAGAAACTGCGTGATGATGGCGTTGCCACTTACGAAAGGGAATTCCTGCCCGCGTGGCAGAAGCTGCTGGCGTTCCTGCAAACCACCTATGCATCGAAAGAACGTCCGGAGATTGGATTGAGCAGTCTTCCGGGAGGACGCGAATATTACGCCATTCTGGTACGCCGTCTGACCACGACAAATACCCCTCCGGAGCAGATTCACAAAATCGGCGAGGCGGAAGTGCTACGGCTGGAAGCAGAAATGCTGTCGGTTGCGCGTGAGACGGGCTTCCATGGAACCCTCACTGAGTTCGACAAAAAGCTCGAGGCCATGCCCGAACAGCATTTTCGTTCAAAAGACGAGATGCTGATGTTTTGCAGGAACGCGGCGAAGATCATCGAGCCTGAGCTGCCGAATCAATTCAAACGTATTCCCATGATGCTCTATGGTGTGCGGGCGATTCCAGAGGACCGCGAACAGGCAACGGCATCGAACGCCCAAGCGCCCGCGCCGGATGGGAGCGTGCCGGGTTGGTTCAATCTGAACGCCTATCAGCCGGAGAAACAGGCGCGGTACGACAAAGAGGCGCTGGTGTTGCACGAAGCGGTGCCGGGACATATTTTTCAGGGATCGCTGGCGAGGTCGCAACAGAACCTGCCTGAATTCCGGAAATTTTATGGCAATAGCGCCTATGCGGAGGGGTGGGCGCTCTATGCGGAGTCGCTGGGCGCACAATTGGGTTTGTACCGCGATTCCTACAGCCGATACGGGCGGCTAGCGAGCGAGAGATTTCGCGCTGTGCGTCTGGTGGTCGACACCGGCATGCACGCCATGGGCTGGACGCGACAACAAGCGATCGATTATTTCGGCGCGCATGCCCCGGAAGTCTCGCTAGCGGAAGTAGACCGTTATATATCCTGGCCCGGCCAAGCGCTGGCGTACAAAACCGGTCAGCTGAAGATTCTATCGCTGCGCAGGGAAGCCGAACAAACGCTCGGGCCGAGATTTGATATTCGCGATTTCCACGACGCGGTTCTGCGCGATGGCACGTTGCCGCTGGAGCTGCTCCAAGAGCAGGTGGAGAAATACATCAACAGCGCCAAGTGAAGGCTGTTCGACAAAATCGGAAAGCCGGCCGGATGGCTGCCGTTTGACAGACAATTCGTGGGCGGGATAGGTTCACGGTCTCAGGGTCGATTGGTCCGCAGCCGTTTGGCGACCTTTCCGACACGGTTTAGGAGGAACGATGCGGCGTGCGGCGGCGATATTTTTGATCTGCGGGGCGATTCTGGCGGCGACCGTGGCGGCTTCGAAGACGCCGAAGGCAGACCAGCGCCTGAAGGGCGCGGTTCGTCGCCCGGCCGTCAACGGCTGGACCTTCGTGCACCTCGAGGGAACGCCTTCGCAGATCGGATATCAGCACGGCTACCTGCTAGCATCCGAGATTCAGGATATGCAAAAGGTGTTTGCACTGGAACTGACGCACGACAACGGAAAGGATTGGAATTTTTTTCGCGAAGCCTCGAAAAACGTCATGTGGCCCCAAGTCGAGCAGGAATATCGCGACGAGATGCAAGGCATCGCCGACGGATTGAATGCGCAGGGTGTGAAGCTGGATGTCTGGGACGTAGTGACCATGAACGCCTCGCAGGAGTGGAGCTATTACGTAGCGGAGTACGATAAGGCGCACAAGATCGCTTTGCTGCCGACGATCACGGCTCCCGAACATTGCAGCGCGTTTGTTGCGGTAGGGAGCTATACGAAGGACCACCGAGTGGTGATCGCGCACAACAATTGGACCAACTATCTGGACGGATCGCGCTGGACAATCGCATTCGACATCGCGCCCGCACATGGCTACCGCTTTTTGATGGACGGGCTGCCGGGCGTAATCCACAGCGGAGACGATTTCGGGTTGAACGCCGCGGGCATCGTGATCACCGAAACCACCATCACCGGTTTCCACGGTTTCGACACCAGCGGCGTGCCTGAATTTGTGCGCGCGCGCAAGGCCATGCAATATTCCGCTTCGATCGATGATGTGGCGCGAATCTTCAAAGACGGCAACAACGGTGGTTACGCGAACGATTGGCTGATCGCCGACACCAGAAAGAACGAAATCGCCAGCCTCGAACTCGGCTTGAAGAATGTCACTCTGGAGCGCAAAACCGACGGCTACTTCGTCGGTTCCAACTTTCCCATCAATCCGAAATTAGCCTCGGAAGAAACGGACTTCGCTGTAGCGGACAAGGAAAACAGTCCAAACGCGCGCCACCGGCGCTGGGAGCAACTCATGGCCGAAAACAAAGGGAACATCGACGTGACCGTGGCGGAGAAGTTCCTGGCCGATCATGTGGACAGCGTCACCGGAAAAACCAATCCCAGCGAGCGTACCCTATGCGGCCATTTCGAGCTTTCTTCGCGCGGGTCTGGCGCCGGGGGCTGGCAGCCGGCCTACGGCACCGCCGGCGCGGCGCAAAACAAGGCCACAGATTCCTCGATGACCGCAAAGATGCAATTTGCAGCGGCAGCAGGACACGCGTGCGGAATGGACTTCATTGCCGCAAAGCATTTGCAGCAGCATCCAGAGCTCGCGTGGGAGAAATCCGAACTCCGAGACATGAAGGCTTATCCGTGGACAACGATCGCTGCTGGAAACTGACCCTAGGTGTGGTGACCGACCTGCGAATGGCGGGGAAGCGGGAACGAGTGATCGGAACGATTCGTTGGATCCCGAATGCACCCGTTCCAGCCCGCATGCTGACTTTCTTTCGACGCTAAACTGTTCCCCTCTGTTAAACCGGCCTTCAGAACTAGCCTTGCGCTCCGGCGACAACTACTGCCCTGCCGCCTTGCTTTTGTGCCCGTGATGCTCAACGTGCAGTTTGGCGGCTTCGGCTGAGTGATGCGTGGCATGGTGCAGATGACCCTGTGCTGTGTGCGCATGGTGGGCCGCTTGCTGATGGTCCCCGGCTTCGTGGTGGTTTGCGGCTTCGCGATGATGCCGAGCCGCGTGCTCATGGTGCTCTGCGGCTTTGCCGTGATGTTCTGCAGCTTGCTTGGACATGAATCCTCCTCATCGAGTTTGGGTCAATTCAGGCTTCGTGGCCCGAGCTGACGACAACCCATGGTGTGCCCATTCTGATGAACGAGGTGTGAGCCGAATATGACCCCACTGTAAAGCTAGGAACGTCTGCAATTTCAGCTTGTCTTTAGGAGGTCAGAGCTTTAGGGCGACGTTCGCCCCGGTGGCTTTTAAGCTCCTAAAGAAATCGTTAGCATTAGCTTCAAGATGGTAGGAAAAGTTTGGCAGCAAGGAAACGTTCGAGGCCGAATCAAGAAAGAGATAAACGAATACTGCCGGCGGGCCGAGCCCGGTCGCATTCTTCGCCAGAGCCGAGGCGCTTTAGATTTCTTCCCGAAAATTCCAAAGCTTGTGATTCACGGCAACGGCGGCAACGTCGTCGGGAGCAAAAGGCACTTCCTTGTGCCCACGCACATGGATGACGCATCCCTCGCTCGTCACCACCTGGTCAAAGCACTTGCCACTCTTTAGGGTCACGGAAACCACATGGTACCCCATGCCGGTTTCATTTTGACGTTTCAGGTTCACTGCGAGCTCCCGCGGAATCGGAATTAAGCGTTTCATTCGTTTTACTCTCGACTTTAATTTGGGAGATGGTTTGTTTGGAGCTTCCAGTCTAATGGCCGGGGTAGACCCTGTCTAGAGGAGTCGAGGTTTTCCACAATTTGCGGCGAATATCGGTCGGTCAATTTCCTAAGATGCTGTAAATACAGCACTTGAAATCAGACTGCCGGGCCGCGACTTCATTTCTTAACCAAGAATTAGTCGGCTTAGCGTCGGCGGCAAGCAACCTTCTGGTCGGTTCCGCTGATCTTCGCCACCCAACACTGGACCGCCTGCTTCACCGCAGGATTGGCGCCGGGAGACTGCAGGTAGATTCGCAGTTCGTCGGCAGCTCGCTCGTTGGCGCCTTTGTTCAGCAGAACCTGGGCGAGCGGCAATCTCGCATCAGGAAAATCGGCCATGGACTGGCGCAGCAGGTGTTCGGCTTCTGTGGAACTGCCGCCCTCAGCGGCAAGAATCCGCCCCAGCGTATAACGCGCTGTGTTGCGCTGCGGATCGAGTTCCAGTGCCCGCCGGGCGGCTAGCTCCGCTTCGGCGTAGCGCCGCAAGAGAAAGAGGCCCAGCCCCAGGTTCCGGTGCGTTTCCGCGATTTTCGAATCCAGCGCGATCGATAGCTGGAACTCCGAGATGGCACGTTCGTACTGGTTTAGACCTATGTAACTGGCGCCGAGATTGTTGTGCGCTTCCGCGAAATCAGGGTCAATTCGAATGGCCTTCTGCAAATGTTCCGCGGCAGATTGGAAATCGCCCGATTGCGCCGCCTTCAATGAACGCTCGAACTCCTTCACGGCTTTCGAGGGAACCAGAAGTTCCTGGACCGAGACCGTCTTGGTTGGAGGCAGCATCGGGGGGCCAATCGCCGGCTCAGAAACGATACCCGCCAGCGGGCCCACCAGGTCAACCTCGTTTCCTTGCAGCGCGTTCCCGTATCGCGTATTAGCCGCTACCCGGGAAGCCATGCTCTGGGCTAGCACGCTGGAACCACACGCTAACGGGATGCTGCACAAAGTGAGATACAACATCAGGCGTGCGTTTTGTTTCGTTTTGGGCCTCATGATGGGATCTCCTTCGTGGACGTCTGCTTGGCCCGCGTCCACAGTTGCAATTCGAAATCGGAGCCCTCTAGAATGAGGCGGGGTTAAATGAAGAAGCGTGCGCCCGCAAGGGTGCGCGTCTCGACTGGGGATCGGCGTCGCTCCGGCGGCCAAACCAGAAGCGGCTCGATCTGTTTAACCCCTCTCTTCCAAAAATCCCTACTTCGTCAAGGACGTTGCAGCTAGCCGGGCGTTTTGCGGCTCGGCGTATATTTTTTCCTAGGCTCCTCAAGGGAAGGCTGCAATTACAAATTCAGGTACGACTCACTCCGGCAAATGTTCCAACTCGACGGTAGGCGCTGCAGAAGTAACAGGTGACAACAACTTGGTGAATGAGGCGTTAGGCGAGAGTTTGCGGCAGGTTATTTCGAAGTAGCTAAAATACATCTTAATTCGGTGATTTCCGATACGCTTCCACCGGCGGCGTCCCATTCGTGGGACGTAGCTCAGTTGGGCGCGGTCGTGCTCTTCTCTTGATCCAGCTGCTGAAGATTTTCGCGCGCAAGTTCGAGATTGGGATTCAGCCGGAGCGCCCGCTCGTAGTGTGAACGGGCTTCTCTAACATCCCCGGTTTCGGCCAGTGCACTGCCCAGATTCGCTTCCGCGTTGGCATCCTCCGGATTGAGGCGCACCGCCGCCCGAAAATGAACTTGCGCCCCTGCGAAGTCCCCTTGCGACGCGAGCGCGTTTCCAAGGTTGTAGTGCGCGTCAAAATAGTCCGGGCGAGCTTTCAGGGCAACGGATAAGTAAGGAACCGATTGGGCCGGGCGGCCGGCAGCCAGCAGGGCCGCTCCCAGGGCATTGTTGGCCGTGGCGTCTTCGGGGCGAATCCGGACCGCTAGCGCGAAATGGGCGGTAGACTCGCCCAGCTCTCCGCGCCCTTGCAGCAGCGCGGCGAGATTGTAGTGGGCTTCGAAGTCGTTGGGATTCTTGTCGAGGTTGTGACGGGCCATCGCCTCCTGAATCACCGCGCGCGGATCGACGGCGGCTCCCGCCGAATCTTTCGGCAGGACTTGCAGCCACAGGTGCGCCATCTCATCGCTGGCGCGGTTCCCGGCAACCACACGTTGCGGCGGATGATTCGGATTGCGAATATTGTCGGCTGAATTGTCGTACGTGAAGCGCATCGAGATCGTTGTGCCCTTCGGCAGGGTCATCGGCGAGGTGTACCGATACACCGCCTGCCAGTTCAAATCCCATCGCGCAATGTGAATCAGCGTTTCCTTGGTTCCATTCGGAAGCGTCGCAACCGCCTGAAGATCTTTGCCTAGATAGTGCGCGTGCGGGTAAATCGCCAGCAGTTCGACGTCGACGGGAACAGTGAAATCATCATCCACATGGAAATCCTTGTCTCCCGGCGGAATATCCAGCAAGCGATCGTTTTCCATCTGTAGCAGGATGGGATGAAGCGTGGCCGGCTTGTCTGTGAAATAAAGCCCCAAAGTCGGCTGAAGCATTTCCGGCTTGCCGGAAGGTTGTAGATGAGTGTTAAGTACGAGATCTGTGTTTTTGTCGAGGCGAATGGCCATTCCGTCCGGTTCCACGTAAGGAGACGAACCCGGCTTCCAGAACAAAAAATGGCTGTCGGGATCAAATACCTCCGACTCAATGGTCAGTTCCATTCCGCCGAATCCCGCTCCAGGTTGCTTTTCCTGCAAGCGAGCGGTTTGCCCGCGATCCACCAGCACGTTGGCGTGGTGCACCAGTCGTTGGTCGCCAGGACGGATTTCGATGGCTTTCAACCAGTGAGCTCGATCAACCGGGGACCGAAAAACGAAATTCCAGTAGGTGTCCGAGCCGCCAGCCGGCAGTTCGAACGGTTCGCTAGCCTTGACGACTACATCCGGTTTGCCCAGTTGCCATCCTTCGACAAATTGCGGCTTGGCGGGCAAATCGGCTGGATCGCCTTCGATCGTGCCTTGCTCCACCCAGGTTCGAAGCAACGCAATCTGCTCCGCGGACAGCCGGAGGTCGTCGGCAAATTTCGGATCGTCGACCGCGGGCAGCCACGGAGGCATAATCCGTCTTTCCGTGACCGCTGCGATTTGACGCGCATGAGTTTTAGCGTCCCCGTACGACAGCAGCGAGAACGGTGCAGCCTCTCGAGGTCGATGGCAGGGCGCGCAGGAATGAAACAAGATCGGCGCGATATCGCGAGTAAACGTGACTGGGGCCCCGGTCGCGCCACCTGTCGCAACCTGTTGCGCAGGGCGGAGTCCGGGGAGCGCTGCGGCCTTTACCCCCGTGAACCGAGAAATCTCCCCCGCGGACGAGCCGTGAAAACTGCCAACTGTATTCCGTCCGACGCCATCGTCGCGTGCCACAGCAACAACGCAAATCCCCAGCATCAAAATCCCCGCAAGGGTTTGAATCATGGCAAGTCCGCGATGTAGCAGCCCACGGCCGGAACACTCTCTGCCGCCAGCGATCCGCCGTGAATAGCGGCCAGAATCGCGTCCTCAAGCTCGTGTGTCGTAGCCGCGCTACGAGCCCGACCGAAATCCTCGTAAAGATTGTCGATGCGCCCGTGGTAAACGAGCCGGTGATGGACGTCGTATACCGCGGCTTCTGGCGTGATTTGCACGTGGCTTTGCTGGACCAACGTCCGCTGCACGTCGCGCAGTGCCGGAAGCAGGTAGCCGAAATCACGCTCGTGCTTGCGGATCGCTTCCGGCGACTCAGCCCGGTCGGGATACACCAGCCAGAAAGCGGTTTTACCGGGATGTTGGGCGCTAAGTCGCTGGATCGTCGGCGCATAGCGGTTGGAGATGGGGCAGTCGGTCCGCACGAAAATCAAAACCACCACCTTGCCGGGCGAAGCTTTCAGCGGGTCGACCGAAAGCCCGGACAAATCCAGCGCGGAAGCTTGCTCCGCGGACCAGCCGACGGACGGGAGCAAAGTGCAAAAAATGAGGGACGCCGCCAGAACCAGACGAACGAGGCTTCCGATGTCGGGTGGAAGGGTATGAGTGCCGCCGCTCATGCACGCCCGCACCGCTCGGGCTTACGAAATGTTACTGCCTACCGGAACGCTTGTCTATTTCGACCAAGTCTTACTTGGAGAACAACGGCGTTTGGTGCCGCTGAGCTGCGGCTTTTCGAACCGGCACATATCGCCGGTGGAAGCCCAGAAACCTCACATCACACGAGTCGCACCGGTAAGGCCAGAGAAACAGGACACGGTAGAGAACTCGTTCAACAAAACCTCTTCGACAGGAGCGCCGCACGCGTGAACTGTCGCATTGCGGGCATTGATGCATTCTTTTGGCAAACAGCAGTCGCATGGATGGATCCCCAAGAGCGCTTTAGTCTCGCACGGCGTTTTCCTACACTCAACCTTCGCGAATTCCTACGTCGCCAACTCGATAGCAGTAATGCGGAATCAACGTTTCGCAATAGCAGGCAGAGAACCCGTGATGGACTTAACGGATACTCAGCGAACAACTTAGGGATCGGCGTGGGTGCTCGCCGAGCTGCCTAATTCGGCGCGAATCGTGGACAGTGCCTGTTTTGGCGGGCCAATGCGGCGGTAGGTTGTATAGAAGGTCCGCTCGTGGATCGAGAAGCTGACGAACAGCCGGCGGCCCTCGAAATCATACTGCGAATACGATGGCAGCCACAGCCCAGGCGCCATTTCGTAGCGTTCTTGCATGAAGTGGCTTCCTCTATATACCTTGGCAAGAAATCCCCCAATCGAGATGTCGTCGGTCACTTCCACTTCGACCCGCGCGAGCTGACCGGCGGGTTCGTCGATCCAGGCGTAGCCACGGACTTTTGCAAAGATTGCCGTGGCGCGCGACGTAGGCTTGTACGCCGGATTCGGTTCCATGCGGTACTTCGACAGTATCCGATCAGCGCGAGGTTCCCGGTCCACAAAGGTGTAAAGAAAAGCGGAGCGCGTAGCATCGATCATTTCCGCTCGGTCTTTTTGTTTCTTGGCGATCTTGTCGTAGGCGTCGCGCTGGGCGCGGCCGTCTTCGGCCGCCCAGGCCAGCGAGCGCTCCAGCTTCTCGAGTTCAGTGCGGTACGCATTCGCATCGGTAGGCTTGCCGTCAGGACCAACCGGAATGTGATCGACGCCGGTTCCGGCAGGTACCACCCGCGAGATCTTGATCTCGGGTGGAGTGCCAGCGGGTAATTTGCGACTCTCCTTGCGTTCCAGACGCTCGTAGACATCCAGCGCCTGGTCATTCTTCTTCTGGTTGGCGATCACACGGTCCAGCATCGCGTGCTTTTCCGCGTCGCTCTGAGCTGCAGGCGTAAAGGTCTGGGAGGTTTGCGCGACAGCCATGGAAGGGCGCCCCATCGCGACAAACAAGAAGACTACAGAAAGAACCGACCCAGGTGCCCGCATAGTGGACGCGACCGATGGAAACTCCACCAGTGTAGCCAGGTTAGATTCGCAGCCCGCTTCGATTGTTGCACCACACAAATTGGATCGGAACCAACGTGTCCAAACGACCAGGGCATTTCTCACGTAGACCCCGCTACGGCCTTACCACCTACCGTCGGAGGCTGACCAACCTAGCGTCGCCGACCCGCTTCGGTTCGCGCCCATCACTCTGGCGGGGCAGATAGAATTAAGAGGCCTCAGCATGCCGTATAACTTCTTTGCAATCAATATTTCCGAAAGTTACGCAAAGCAAACGACTTATCGTCTTTTCGAATCAACGCTTACGCTACATCGGGGGGAGGGGGGAGGTGGTTGGCGGCGACCAACGCCTCTCGACTCCTCTTATTTCGTAGCTCGGGGGCTGAGTCCAGACCATTATGGAACCTGCTAGGGCACGGGCAAAACAATGGCGAGTTCGCGCGTCTAAACCGTTAGAAACCGTATTTCACGAAACGAAGTAATTTACGAAACGAATCGATGTCCTGTTTCGTACTTAGGTGTGACTGCAAGCTTTGTGAACCCTACAGACTTTGTGAACGCCACCGCCAGTGGAGGCTTTAGTTGGGCATAGCTCCGCTTGAGAGTTTGACGAGGATTCCTCCCATCGCCACCAGCGCCGAGGGGCGTAGACGGTTTGCGCTCAACGGCGTTCGCGGCAACCTGGTCACCTTTATTGAGACCTTCAAGTTGGCGTTGGACGCTTTACGCGCTCACAAACTCAGGAGCTTCCTTACCCTGTTGGGCGTAATCCTGGCGGTGCTGACTCTGGTCACGGTCATGAGCGTCGTCGCCGGGCTAAACTTTTACGTCGCTGACCGCGTCGCCAATCTCGGCGCCAACGTCTACGTGGTGGACCGTTTTGGGATTATCACCAGCGAAGACCAATGGATAAAGGCGCAAAAGCGGCCGCTGCTGACCCTTGAAGAATTCGAGTGGGTTCGCGACAACATGAAGCTGGCCAGCCGGGTCGCTGCCGCTGGCTGGGTCACCATCGACATCCGCTCCGGCAGCACTCTACTGGAAAACACCCGGGTCATGGGGGCAACGGCTGACTACGCCGAGCTCCGCAACATTGGCTTGGCCTCTGGCCGCTACATCACCGAAGCCGATGACCTGCATCATTCGCCGATCTGTTTTATCGGCACCGACATCGCGAAGAAGTTTTTCCCGAATGTCGATCCCGTGGGGAAAACGATTCGCGCCGGCACGCATACCTACGAAGTCGTGGGCGTGGCGGAACCCATCGGCAGCGCTTTCGGGCAATCGCAAGACAATTACATGATCATTCCGCTGGTGACCTATTACAAGGAATGGCACACCCAGCAGGACTGGCTGGCCATATTCGTCCAGGCGCAGAACACGGAAATGATCCCGGCGTCCCAGGATGAAGCCCGGATGCTGATGCGCGCCTATCGCCACCTGGACTACAACGCCAAAGACAACTTCGCCGTCCTGGGTTCGGACTCCATCATGGCTCTGTGGAAGGAGCTGACTGGGAATTTGTTCGGGGTTGCTGTGGCGCTCACCGCCGTATTTCTCGTGGTCGGCGGAATTGTGATCATGAACATCATGCTGGCGAGTGTCACGGAACGAACGCGCGAGATCGGCCTGCGGCGATCGTTGGGCGCGCGAAAAAAACACATCGTCCTCCAGTTCATGACGGAGTCCGCGGTGTTGGCGGCGATTGGCGGGATCATCGGAATCCTGCTGGCCTGGGGTGTGGTATCTCTGGGTCGCGCCGTCACTCCTATACCGATGAAAATGCCTCTTAGCGCGGTGATTTTGTCGTTGAGCGTTTCCACTGGCGTGGGACTTTTCTTCGGTATTTATCCGGCAACGCGCGCGGCGAAGCTCGATCCTATTGAAGCATTGCGGTCGGACTAAAGAACCTATGGCCCAGTCTTACCTAGAAAATCTAAAACAGGCAATGGATACGCTGCGCGCGCACAAACTGCGCAGCGCGCTGACCGTGTTTGGAGTGGTGCTCGGCGTTAGCGTGATTATGCTCGTGGCTGCGTTGATTACCGGGTTCGACGAGGCGATTCAACAGGACATCAAACAATACGGCGCGGACACCGTCTTTATCTCCCGCTGGGATCAAGGGCCCCACAACAACACGCGTCCGCTCGAAGAGCGCCTGCGCAAACCCTTGGCGCTGGAGGACGCTGAAGCGCTGAAGGTCAGCTGCCCGGCTGTGAAAAATGTCACGGTGTACATCAACTGGTGGGAAAAGCCGCACACCATCCGCACTAAGGCCGGTGAAGTGACCGGGATCGACTTTCGCGGGGTGCAACCAAACTTCGGCGAGGTTTACGCCAACGCCGCCACTCTTTCCGGACGGTTTTTAAGCGAAGGCGACGATCTGCACCGCCAAAAAGTCGTGATGCTCGGGGAAAACGTCGCGCCGGTACTGTTCCCGGATACGTCGCCGATCGGCAAGGATGTGATGATTGATGGCGAGGATTTTCAGGTAGTCGGCGTCGTGGAAAAGCCGAAAGGTGGATTCGGCGCCGACGACGAGGACCGCCGAGTCCTGATTCCCTATAACACCTTTCGCAAGATCTACCCGGGCGCGTACGAAAACAACATTCGCCTGCAGGCCTATCCAAAGCTGCTGAATGAGGCCGTCGATCAGGCCACGGAAGTTCTGCGGCGCCGGCGGAACGTGCCGTACGCGGCCAAAAATAATTTCTCGATTGAGACTGCCGAGATGCAAGTGCAGGAGTTCCACAACATCGTCGGCATGGTGGCCATCGCCACGGTGGTGCTGAGTTCCATCGGCCTGCTGATCGGCGGCGTGGGCGTGATGAACATCATGTTGGTCAGCGTAACCGAGCGGACGCGCGAAATTGGTTTGCGCAAAGCTGTCGGCGCAAAACGCGGCGACATCACCTGGCAGTTCCTACTGGAAGCCATGACCCTGACCGGCGCCGGAGGTGTGATCGCGCTTATCCTCGTGAACGGCTTAGTGCTCCTGATTCGTTTGATTCTTGACTGGAAAAGCAGCGTACCCGTGTGGGCTGCGACCGCGGGTGTCGTGGTCAGCGTTGGAATCGGCCTGATTTTCGGGGTGTGGCCCGCGATGAAAGCCGCGAGGCTCGATCCGGTAGAAGCGCTGCGATACGAATAACCCTCTAAATCGGTTTAGAATTACGCACACCCAAACCTGCTAGCATGGTCCGTCCGAATTATTTCGAGTTCTGAATTATTTCGTGGATGCAGAGAGTTTCGCGGGTGTAGCGCCTGCGGGAGTGGTTCCGGGCGCCGCGGCGCTGGGCCACAATACATCCAGACTGGTCTCGTGACGCACCAACATCTTTGCCTTCTTGGTGACATGGACGTGCAGGGTGTTCGCACCCTCTGCGCGAATTTCGCCAAGACCTTCTTTGGAGACCTGCATGGTTTTATCCGGGCGATATAGAGCTACACGGAGTTGATGCGGCCCCAAAGGAAGCGAATGTTCGAGCTGAATAGGTTCGCCTGCCGTGGTGGCGTGCAGATCGGTGGTGAACAGCAGAGTCTGGTCAGCAAATATTGCTAATGCACCGTCGCCTACCGTGGAATCAATCTGGATCTTCATGGTGGCGTGATCCACGTGTGCGATCGGCGTTGGCAAAGGCAGGGGAGAGAGTACCGGGGCCAACGTGGAAGCGCTGCCATTTACTGTCTTGGCTGCAGGAATCACATGATTCGAGGCGCTGCGGACCAAGGCGGCGCTAGGATGCCGAGGGCGCTTGGGCGCGAGTTTCGCCGCCTGTTCCGCGTCGGCATCTGGATCTGGCAAGGTGGTGGCTTGCGAGTAGCCGAGCAAATCCCGAGGCGCGGCTGGGGCCACCTTCGCAACGACAGGAGCTGCCGGCAATCGATACCGAGCGGCCACAGCGCGTGAAACTGGAACGCCGCCGGCCAGGACCAATACAACCCCGACGGCCACCCACGCGTCGCTGGCTTGCAGCGGGCGCGCTAGCCACGAATTCTTGGCCTTCGGCTGCACCGCCGGCTTCGGTTCGGGCGCGGGTAGCTGGCGCGCGAAGGGATACAGCGAAGCGGCTAACGCCTCGGCTGACGGATAGCGATCAGCGGGAACTTTTGCCAGGCAGCGCATGATTACGTGATCGATACCAGCAGGCAGCGCGGGATTTCGCTGCGATGGAGGAACGGGTTCCGCGGACAAAATTTGCGCGCACACTGCACTGACCGAGCTGCCTTCGAAAGGAGCGAAGCCGGTCACCATCTGATACAGCACGATGCCCAACGAAAACAAATCCGACCTGGTGTTCTGCGCTTCGCCGTGAATTTGTTCCGGCGACAAATAGGCGGGAGTGCCCATCATTCGTCCAGAGCCGGAAACCTGCGTGGACAATCGAGCAATGCCAAAATCACCCAGCTTCACGTTGCCATCTTCGGTAACCAGGATATTTGCGGGTTTTACGTCGCCATGGATGATCCCGGCGCGATGAGCGCGGTGCAGAGCTCCGGCCAGATCCGCAGCCCAGGCGCAAGCGCGCGGGAATGGAATCGGCGATTCCGTGAGCGCCTGCTGCAAAGTCTTCCCCGGGACGTATTCCATCACCAGATAAGCGACGCTTCCCTCTTCGATGCCTACGTCGTACAGGTTGACGATGGAAGGGTGAGACAACTGGCTGACAATCTGAGCCTCGCGCAGGAATTGCTTTTGTTCGGTGGGTGCGCCAAACGCGTGGACCAACGTTTTGAGCGCCACGGTGCGTCCAAGCACGGTGTCGCGAGCTTTGTCGACTCGGCTGGTAGCGCCGCAGCCTAGCGTTCCAATGACTTCGTAGCGATTCTTTGGCATCGTGGGGACAGTAACAGCTGGTCTTATTAACTTCCTGACTATATTCGGATTTCCCTGCGTTAAAGCAAATGGCCCATCGGTACAGGTGTGTCTAACTGCGAGTACTACGGGAAACCCTTTAGAACGTTACGCTTGGCGCCAGGCGAACAATCCAGGGGCAGTTCCCTTAGGCGGAGCGCAAAAGACGAGTGGCCCGATTCCGAAATGACGAAGACGGCGGTGCCACCACCTGAGTCGGCACCTTACGGCGCGCGAAAGGGTACAGGTCATCGGCTAAGTCCTCAGCCGATGCGCGGCGGCGGGCAGGATCCTTTTCCAAGCACCCCATCACTAACTCGTTCAGGCCTGTGGGCAGTGAGGGATTGGCTTGAGCAGGCGGAAGTGGAGTGGAGGACATGATGCGAGCGCAAACACCTTGCAATGAGTCGGCATCGAACGGCCGGTGCCCGGTGATCATTTCGTAGAGCACCACGCCTAGCGAAAAAATGTCGGATTGTGCGTCCTGCGGCTTGCCCAGAATCTGCTCCGGGCACCAATACGCCGGCGTACCCAGAAGAGGTGTGTCTTGGGAATCCCGGCTGGCCAAGCGGGCCATGCCAAAATCGGTGAGCTTGATGCGGCCTTCCTCGCTGATCAAAATATTTGCCGGCTTGACGTCGCCGTGGATGATGCCCTTGCGGTGCGCGACGCCCAACGCCATGGCTACTTCCGCAACCCAGGCGCAAGCGCGCGGAAAGGGAATGCTGCCCTTGTCGATCATGCGCTCGAGCGGCTGGCCTTCCACATATTCCATTACCAGGTAGGGGGTCGAGGATGATTCATCGATGCCCATGTCATGTACGGCGATGATTGCGGGGTGGGAAATTTGTCCAACGACGCGCGCTTCCTTCATAAAGCGTTCGCGGCCCTCGCCGGCGGCAAGTGATGCCGGAAATAGCTTAATGGCGACGGTGCGCCCGATCATCGGATCGAAGGCGCGCACGACGCGGCTGTTTGCGCCTGTACCAATGGTGTCTAGGATCTGATAGCGGCCAACTGTCACGTCAACGACCTTCCCCCGGCTAACCCCGGCATTCCTAGGTACAGTACTCCTATGGAGCGGAGCTGAAAATGAGGCGCTGGTACTACCAAAAACAGTACGGAAGTTCTGAAGCAGGGTGCGCCCGGGCCAGTTGGGGCGCAAGAGTTCGGCGCCCACCAGGGCGAAACCGAGGCGCGGCGAAGATAGGCACCGCGGGTTACGACGGAATCTTACTGCGGGGTTTCGGTCGCACGCAGGGCACTGAAGGCGGGATCGATCGCGAAATTGAACGGAAAAGATTTGACATAGTGGCCCATCAAAATCAGATACGTATGGAAATGGAAGAAGCGCATCTCGTTATAGGCTTGGTCGGGGGTCCAATGCTGCTCGGCCATGCGGTAGGCGGCGATCATCACGCCGGTGCGATCATCGCCGAAGTAACAATGGACAAAGATTTTATCTTTGGGATTGTCTCGGCGCAGCTGGAGAAACTTGGCAACTTGATTGTCGCTGGGTCCCAGGTAAGCGCTAGTGGGGATCGGTAGGTAGCGCATTCCCAGAGATTCAACGGCACTCTTCTCCGGAGATCTCGGGCCACTGTTACGAAGATCGACTACGATGGTGACGCCCAAATCCTTCAGCTGCTGATAACCGGCCGCGTGGGGTTGCGCGCCGCGATAGAGAGTGTCGCTGACCTTGCCGGCGTTGGGAATGCCGCGTACCTTAAGTTTTTCGCCAAAGGTAAGAATGGAGTGCGGATCGGGCCCAGGCTTGTGGTTGTCCTGCGCCCGGGAAGCGTGCGAGGGGCTTGCGAGCGTCGCGGCGACCGCGAAAATTGCGCACCCGCGCCGGTAAAAAGTAAAGTTCGAGGCCGAAGAAAACAAATCGTTCCGATCACGGCAAAATTTAAAAGGTTCGCAAACGTACCAGACAAGTTTACGCGGTTAGAGCTTGCGCCGTGATTTTTTGTGTTTGAGTGCCAAAACTGGGAATTGAAAATGATTGTGTGTGCGAAATGATACCACTATAGATAGAACATTTTTTGCGTGCGGTGCCCACATTTTGCGTTTTTCTCTTGACAGGATTTTCGCAGCCGATGATACTGCGATTCCAGATTCGGGGGAACGTGGTAGCGCCAGGCGGACCGGGTCGAGGATGTTAACGCGCGTCCGCACGGCCACGATACCAGCCGGGTTCTAAGCAAAACAATCGAGCGCGAGGATCCAGCTTCGCGCCCGCATGCAAAGCGTATTGACGCTGCTGTGAAGGCTGCGTGGTAACAGCAACACTCAGCCGGAGGCAGGGCGTTGCGCTTTGCATCGGTTTTCGACTTCTATCGACCGCGAGGCGCGGCCGAATTTTTTGCTTTGTAGCCCCTGCGAACTCAGCGAGTCAAGTTGCCGCCGGCAGTGCGAGCAGCGCCTCTAAAAAATCAGAGGAGTATAATAGCAGGGTTACCTCCGCCAGTTGGGGAGCCCTGGAGTGCGGAGGAATCGATGGCTACGGTAAAGACGGCATTGAACGGGAAATCGCTACAAACGGGAATGGACCCCGCCAACAGCGCGGGCGAGAACGCCGGGCTGGTGTTCAACCGTTATTTTACAGACGGAAAGATTTCGCCATTCGACGCGGTCGAATGGGAAAAGCGCACGGCGCTGATCGGGAATGAAAAAGGCGTGACCATCTTCCGGCAGGACGGTGTGGAAGTCCCCAAGAACTGGTCGCAGACGGCCACCAACATCGTCACCAGTAAATATTTCCACGGCAAGCCAGGGTCGCGCGAGCGCGAGAGCTCGGTGCGCCAATTGATCGGGCGCGTCGCGAGCACGATTGTGCGCTGGGGCCAAGAAGGCGGCTACTTTGCCGACGAGCAGTCGCGCGCTGCGTTTCGCGATGAGCTGACCCACTTGCTGGTCGAACAAAAGATGAGCTTTAATTCGCCGGTGTGGTTCAACGTCGGCGTCCAGTCCAAGCCGCAATGCTCGGCTTGCTTCATTAATTCCGTGTCGGACAGCATGGAATCCATCATGGGGCTTACGCGGACCGAGGGCATGCTATTCAAGTGGGGTTCCGGGACTGGCACAAACTTTTCGACTTTGCGCGGCAGCAAGGAAACCCTATCCGGCGGCGGAATCGCCTCCGGCCCGGTTAGCTTTATGAAAGGTTTCGACGCGTTTGCCGGTGTGATCAAGAGCGGCGGCAAAACTCGGCGGGCAGCGAAGATGGTGATCCTGAATATCGATCATCCGGATATCGTCGAATTTATTGAATGCAAGATGAAGGAAGAGCGCAAGGCGCACGTCCTGATCGAGCAGGGGTACGATTCCGCGATTGACGGCGACGCTTACAGCTCCATCTTTTTCCAGAACGCCAACCACTCTGTGCGCGTCACCGACGAGTTTATGAGCGCGGCTGAAGAAGACCGGGACTGGTGGACCCGCAACATCACCGACGGCCAGCCCAATGAAAAACTTCGCGCGCGCGATCTGCTGTTCAAGATTGCCGATTCCACCTGGCATTGTGGCGATCCCGGGATGCAGTACGACACCACCATCAATAGGTGGCACACTTCGAAGAACACGGCGCGCATCAATGCGTCGAATCCCTGCTCCGAATATATGTTCCTGGACGACACGGCCTGCAATCTCGCGTCGCTCAATCTGATGAAGTTTCTCGAGCCGAATGGGCAATTCGATGTGCAAGCGTTCCAGCATGCCGTGGATGTGACCATCACGGCGCAGGAAATTCTGGTCGATAACGCCAGCTATCCGACGCAGAAGATCGCTGATAATTCTCATGCTTTCCGCCCATTGGGCTTGGGCTACGCCAATCTTGGGGCGCTGCTGATGTCGATGGCGCTGCCCTATGACTCCGATGAAGGCCGCGACGTGGCCGGCTCGATCACCGCACTGATGTGCGGCGAGGCCTATGCGCAATCTTCGCGCATCGCCGAGCGCATGGGTCCGTTCGAAGGGTATGAAGTCAACCGGGAACCGATGCTCGATGTGATTCGAATGCACCGGGATGCCATGCGGGGCATTCGACCGGAGCGCGTGCAGCCGGAACTGCACATGACCGCGCAAGAATCCTGGGACACCGCGCTGAGCCACGGCGAGAAATATGGATTCAAAAATTCGCAGGTGACGGTGCTCGCGCCTACCGGGACCATCGGCTTCATGATGGATTGCGACACGACCGGTATTGAACCGGATCTGGCGCTCGTGAAACACAAGAAGCTGGTCGGCGGAGGCGTGATCAAGATCGTCAATAACACGGTACCGCAGGCGTTGATGAAGCTGGGTTGCACGCCGGAGCAAACCAGCGAGATCGTTTCTTATATCGACAAAAAAGGAACGATCGAAGGGGCTCCTTACTTGAAGCCGGAACACCTGCCGATTTTCGATTGTTCGCTGACTCCGGCAGGCGGCGGACGCTCTATTACCTGGACCGGTCACGTGAAGATGATGGCGGCGGCGCAGCCGTTTCTCTCTGGCGCTATCTCGAAGACCATAAACATGCCCGAGGAATCGACTGTCGAAGACATCATGGACGCTTACGTGGAATCGTGGAAGCTGGGGCTGAAGGCCGTGGCCATCTATCGCGACAATTCGAAGCGCTCGCAGCCTCTTTCGGCCGCTGGCCAGAAGAAGGACGAAAAGAAAGTCGAAGTGGCCGTCGCTCCGGGAACGGCTGTTCCCGTTCAGCAGGAACTGTTTGGCCGCCGGCAGCGCGAGAAAATGCCGACCGAGCGGGCGTCGGTCACGCACAAGTTCAGCGTCGGCGGACACGAAGGTTACCTCACCGTGGGCATGTACGAAGATGGCCGTCCCGGCGAGATATTCATCAAGATGTCCAAGGAAGGCTCGACGCTTTCCGGCGTGATGGATGGACTGGCGCTCACCATTTCATTGGGATTGCAGTACGGGGTGCCGCTGAAAGTATTCGTCGACAAGCTGGTGAACACGCGATTCGAACCTTCCGGCATCAGCGCGAATCCGAACATCCGGTTCGTCTCGTCGGTGCTGGACTACATCGCGCGCTGGCTTGGGGGGCGCTTCATTTCCTCCGACTATCTCAAGCTGACCGGCGAACAAATCGCCGCATCAGCCGCTCCAACCTCCGCAAATTCCGCGATGGTGGAATCGATGCTGGCCGCGATTTCCGCCGGCAATTCCGCCACCTCCACAAAACAACGGGATGCCCACGAGGGTGCCCCGGCCTGCTCCGAATGCGGCATGCTGATGGTGCCCAACGGCGCGTGCTACAAGTGCGAAAACTGCGGCAGCACCTCGGGCTGCAGCTGAAGCTTCTCTCAGCTTCGAGGGCCCAAACGACGAATGAGCTCGATCCCAGCCAGCCCGGTGACGAACGCAGGTCTAGCCCCAGACAAGCCCAAAACCCGCGGCTTCTTACACATCGTCCGCCACGGTACCGGTCCCGGGACGATGTATATCGTGACCTGCCACCGCTTGGACCACGCTATGAATCATCTGGATGCGCACCCGAGTCCCATGCTGGCCGAAGGCGCACAACCCCTCATCGAACTACTGGAACAGCTGGGCGTGGACTTTCGCCGAGGCGAAGTACGAGGCGCCCTACAAGACGTATTGCGCTTCGGCTCGGCTAACATTCCGGATCTGTGGTTCAGCGACCAAGAAATCGCCCGTAAAGGCCTTTTCGACACCTAGTTCGCGGTCGGCTCGTCTTGCCGCCATACTAGCGACCCACGTCGGAACCACTTTGCTTCACCCTAATCGGCTCGATCAGGTGAGGAAACCCACCAGACTATGAAATGCGGGTGCCACACTCGGGTGGGTTCGTCGGGAAGGGCCGCCACACCCTACGACCAGGAAAGAAAAGCGGCGCGCACCAGAACAACAGCGGCAGACCGTACTCCAGTAGAATCCCCAGCACGATCCCCGCGGTTGAGAGAATAGTGCCCACTCCTGCCACCAGCGCATGATGCAAGCGGAGCGGCTCGCCGTTGAGTTTTGCGTTCAGGGGCGCGCGATAGTCTTCGAATAGCAGGGACGAGATGCGCGCTTCGGCGACGGTGGACTGCAACGCCTCTTGTGGACGCCGCCGCATCTCGCCGACGGTTCATTGGCTTGTGCGATTTCTTTTCCAGCGTGAGCGCGTCCAGCAGTTTGCCGGTGCGTTCCGGTGGAAGTTTTTGCAGCCGCGCCAGGTTGGTTTGCGCCGCAGCGAGATGCCTGGCCTGACTGGCGAGCCGGACCGCAGCATCTTCTCCTGCTGCAGAAATCGCGACAGTCCTCCCAGTTTTCTGCAAATCCGAAAGCGCGCCATCGAACTCGCTTGCCAAGACCGCCAGCGCGACAGATAACCAACGTCCCTGCCCGAAACGGCTTTCGGTGCGCAAATCGTCGGGGGCGCTCGTGGGGTGACGGCGTGGGGCTAACGGGGACGCGGGCGAAGCGGTGGGCGCCCGGTCAGGGGACGCGGACGCATGCGGAAGCGAGGGCCGAGAGGCGGGGGCACGTTGCGCAACATGTCACCGCAGCAGGGACACCGGCCGTCGTCGATGATTGGACCGGTAGCATCGGCGCGAAGCCAATGGCCGCGGAGATCGCACTGCGCGTTGATGCATTGAATGGTGAAACCGGGCAAGTACTGCATAATTTCTTCCCCCAGCGGCGGCTTGCAAGGAAAGTGATTGGCGACGCCGCCCACCCCGAAAAACATAACGTTGACGCGGATTGTGGCGCTGGCTTCCTGTGGTGTCAAGACAAAACGCTACTAGATGTTGGGGTCCTCATGCTGGGCTGTGGAAATTGGCTTGATTTTCGCCAAATCAATCCGAGCCTGCCCCAGCTCGCAGGTTAGCGTGAATTCGAAGGATCGATGGGCGAGCGAAACCGAGGATTCAGTTAAAGACTACGACTGCGGCTGCGGGGGTGGAGCGGACGACTCGGCTGGCTTCTCCGCCCCTGTTGAGCCGGAGCCGGACTCGCCAGACGCTGTCTTGTTGCGTTTCCGAGCCTCTTCCAATTCGGCGACGTGCTCCTTGAGCCGATCTACTTCTTGCTGCTTATCGCTAACCTGCTGTTGCTCCGCGTCCAGCTTAGCTTTCCCGTTTTTGTCGCTGGCGAAGTCCGGTTTCGAGTAATACGAATCGCGATCGAGCGCCAGGCCTCGCTGCAGCAGGTCCAGTTCCTTAGCCGCCTCCGCTACTTGTTCCTTGGCTCTGGCAATCTCTGGATCATCGCCGGGTTTTACCGGCGGGTTTTTTTCGGCTGCAGCGGCGGCGGCATCCGCGGCTTCCACAGCCGAAACCGCGGCGGCATTGGGCGGCTGAGAATCCGACCTGGGAGGCGCCCCAACATTCAAGCCTTCAGAACCCGGCTTCACATTCTTATTGTCGATGTCATCGTCGCTGATTACTTTGGAGGGCTTTGCGGCATTCTTCTTGGCCTCGCGCGCCTGCCGCGCCGCGTCAGCAACCGATTGGCTCTGCGGTGGCGGTGCGTCCTGCGCCGACGCAGCGCCGGAAGCTAGTAGCAGCGCAGCCCAGACCGCGAGCAGCGGCATCGCGAAGCAGATGGTTCTATCGGAACGCATCGGGCAACTCTCCAAAGGTAACTCAGTTACTTCCAAACGCGCGTTAAATAGCAGGATACGCCCGCAGTCCCGCGCCGGCAAACCCGCAGCCAAGGCCCGCCGCGAATCAAGCAACGCCCAGTGTAGCGACCAGTTCAGCTCGCTTCTTTCTGTCGGAACGCCCGGGCCATGCGACGGTCACATGGGAATCCTCACCGCTCCACAGCAACGCGCTGCGATGGTGAAATATCGCGGAACGAAAACGTCTTCTCCAAATTCTCGACCGGCCGCCCATTCACTTCCGCATAAGGGTAAATGAAATAATTCAACGCATCGCCCTGGTGCTCTGCCGACAGCCGAATATCGCGTCCATACGTAAACAGGACGCGATTGTCATCCACCGCCCCAAAAAAATATTCTTTCTTCGCCGGATTCTTCGACGCCTCCGAAGCGTCCACCGGAATCCACCCAATCCCGTCAATATAAAACTCCGTCCAGCAGTGATACCCCGTAATCTGGCCTTCCGTCTTGCCCTCAGGCAAAGGAAATCCAATCTCAAAGCGAGCGGGAATCCCTGAGGACCGCATCATGCCAATCAACACCGAATGAAAATCCGTGCAATTCCCACGCTTGGAATCGCACGCCCACACTTCATCTCCGCGCCCCCAACCCTCGCCGGACTTGTCGTAATGCATCGTGGAAGCCACGTAGTCATAAATTTTGTGCGCTTTTTCCAGCGGCGCGTTGGCGCCCGCAGTCTGCTGTCTGGCGAGATCCGCGATCGCCTCATTGAGCGGCACCAACTTATCCGGCATCCGATAGCGTTGTAGCATCGGAGCGCTCGGAGGCGCGTACGAAACTCTGTGCACCGCAACACCATCCCGCAGCGCGACGTATTCCTTGCGGGTGACCCTAAAACGAATTCCAGCATCAAACCCCGAGGCTACCTGCGCGTCGGTGGGATGAAAAACGATAAATTCATTGCCATATTCCGGATCCCGTCCGGTGGAATGTCGCACGGTGTCGGTAATGGATACATCGGTGGCGGGCGTTTGGTAAACGTCCAGTTTCGTCGGGTAAGGAATCCAAAGATGGGTAGCGCCTTTCGCGCCGGGAATCGCCGGAAAGTGGACTTGATAGCTGAATTCGAATGTCCGCGAATCGCCCGCCGTCGTCGGAGAGGCGGCAACAACGTGGCTTCCGTGGGCCACCAGCCCGATACCAAGGGCAGCGAGTAAAAACGATGAAAGAGCCGCCTGTAATTGGGTCATGGGAGTCTCCTGCGCAAAAGGGGTCTACAAAACCATGCGAACTTTGCGAGTATACTGCGTTGCGCCATAACACGAAAATACTAGCGCCAATGACGACGGTGAATCTTCTACAAAAACTTAGCGTACTTCTGGCATTTGCAGTTTGTGCGGCCGCTCCGGGCTCGCTCGGTGCGCAGGAATCGTCTCCTGCTCCCGACGCGAAGCCGAATACCAAATCCGAGGTTTCCGCCCCGGCCGATTCTTCTCTGAAAATACCCGTCGAGCGCAACGGCGAACATCGTTTTTGGGACCCAACCAACGATTGGCTTTTCGCCGGCGTCGCTGCTTCCCGCACCCTCGATTATTTTTCCACTCTCAATATGCGCCGCCGGGGCGATCACGAAATCCTGCTCACCAATGACGTGGTGGACAATCATCCCGCCTTCGCAGTCATTGAAGCCGCAGGGACCGCCACGTCCATCGGCGTTTCGTATTTGTTTCATCGCTACAACCATCACAAGCTGGAACGTTGGACGTCGATCGTCCATATCGGATTAACCACCGGGGGCGCCGTGCGTAACTACTGTCTAAAGACCGTGCATACCGCCCCGGCCAGCAGCCCTTAGCCTTTCCTCGCCGCTGGCTTTTACCGGAGCGGCGTGACACGGATACCGAGGGCCAAGCGAAGTTTTGCGAATTGACCTCAAGCCGACGCAACCATCTGGAAACCGAGATTTTTGACGGGGGAACACTCTACAACGCAGTTACCGGAGAAAAGCCCCAGGATTCCGCGACTCCGCCCTGCGCTGCACATTTTGATACCGGTTGGGGCTTGTAGTTAGTACGCCAACCCCCCTGTCCTTGGAAAGCGTTGACCGGGTCGTGGCTGCTCCTTACCATGATTGGGATGAGGCGCACCATGCGATTGGCGGCAGTGGCGATCGGACTGGCGGGAATCGTCGGCTTGGGGGCTGGTTGCGAAGATGCCGCCAAGCGGCCGGTGCAGGCGCGCGTTCCCGCTACCGTACCTGGGCCGCAGACTGGCAAGGCCGCTACCTCGGCGCCCGGGCCCTTGCCGTTACCTCCTTTGCCGCTGGCTGCGGCTTCGCATCCCCTCCTCTTGCTAAGCCCGCAAATCGCCGGCGCCAAGGGTCAATTGATCGCCAAGGTTGAGGAGAAATTTGCTTCCGGCCAACAGAACTACAAGGCCGGGCACCTGGAAGCGGCGCGGAAAGATTTTGATGCGGCTATGGATTTGATGCTGGAGAGCGGGTACGACCCGTATACGGACCCGAAGTTGAGCGAGGTGTTTCACCGCGTGGTGGATACGGTGTACACCTACGAATTGCAGGCATTTCGCGCTGGTGACGGATTTCAGGAGGCGCCTGCCGTGCCGGCTCCTATTGACGAAGTGGCGGAGATGACCTTTCCAGTGGATCCGCGGTTGAAGGATCGGGCCGAGTTGGCCGCTAAAAATATTTCGCACGATCTACCGTTGACGGTGAACGACGACGTTCTTTCGTTTCTGAATTTTTTCCAGACGCCGCGCGGACGTGCCATTGTGGAGGCCGGGTTGCGGCGGCAGGGCAAATATCACGACATGATTTCGCGTGTACTACGCGAAGAAGGCGTGCCGCAGGATTTGATTTATCTGGCGCAGGCGGAGAGCGCGTTCCAGCCGCTGGCGTTGTCGCGGGCAGGCGCGCGGGGGATGTGGCAGTTCGTGGCGTATCGCGGGCAGCAGTATGGCTTGCGGCATACCTGGTGGCTGGACGATCGGCAGGATCCGGAAAAGGCCACGCGGGCCGCGGCGCAGCATCTTCGCGATTTATATGGATTGTTCGGCGACTGGTATCTGGCGATGGCCGCGTACAACTGCGGGCCTGGCAACGTGCAGAAAGGCATCGAGCGCACCGGGTACGCGGATTTCTGGGAATTGTACAAGCGCAATGTATTGCCGAAGGAAACCAAGAACTACGTTCCGATTATCTTGGCGCTCACCTTGATTGCAAAAGACGCCGCGCACTACGGAATTCAGGTCGAGCCGGAAGCGCCGGTGCCGACCGATGTGGTGAAACCTGGGCGGGCGATCGATTTGCGGTTGGTGGCGGAGACGATTGATGTGGATGTGGAAACCTTGCGAACGTTGAATCCGCCGCTGTTGCGTTTGGCTACGCCCGATGATCCGTCGTTCGAATTGCACCTGCCGGCGGGCACAGCCGAGAAATTTTCGGCCGAGATCGCGGACATTCCCGCGGATAAGTGGGTGAGTTGGAGGCGGCATCGCGTGGAGGCGGGGGAGACGCTGACGTCCGTCGGGAAAAAATATCACGTCACGCCGGTGGCCATTGCGGAAGCCAATAACCTAGAACACCGCACGGTGCTGGATCCCGGGGAGAAGCTGATCATCCCCGCGGCGCAGGCGCAGGTGGAGGCCAAGCGGCGACTGGTGAGTTACCGGGTACGCAAAGGCGATACGCTGCTGGGGATCGCGGATCGCTTCAGCGTGGATTCGGGCGATGTGAAAAAGTGGAACCGCTTGCAGACCAACCATGTCGGGCGCGGAATGGTGTTGCGGATTTATACGTTAGGTGGAGCGCCGGAAGCGAAACCGGTACACTCGCGAACCGCGCCGAAAAAGAAAACGCGCGCTGGAACCAGCGTGGCGCAAACCACGACGTCCTCTGCCAACAAGAACTAAATAAGAAATAAACCTTTATTTTACTGTTACTTACAATGCACATGCAGCAGGTGGGTCGCAATTGTCGCGGGGACCTGCAGGTCTTTGGTACGGTGCACGATGGATGCGCAAAAATCGAAATGCTGCGGTCGGTTTGCGCAGAATGCTTGACAACCTCCAGCGAGTACGATAACAACGGCGCAAGGCTTTGGAGCGGGAAACTCCAGCCGTTGCAGCGATACCGACTCGACACCTGCGGCCCGTGCACCGGGCTCGCTGCCTCGGGCGGGAATCCCCCTGGGGAGGATGGAATGGATCTCGAGAAGGATAATTTCGAAGAAGAAAACGAGCTGACCGGGCTGGAGGAGGACGACGAATTGCCGGGTGATGCCGACGTCGTCGAAACCGAAGAGGAAGAGCTGATCATCGGGGACGAGGAGCCGGAAGAAGCGCCGGCGCCGGCCGCGAAACCTGCTCCCAAGCCGGCGGCCAAACCGGCGGTCAAGAAAGCGGCGTCGAAGCCGGCGAAGAAAACGGCGCCTAAAAAGTCGAAGAAAGCCGCCCCGAAAGCCAAACCAAAAGCGAAGAAGAGCACCGCGAAAAAGAGCAC
>Ga0182024_10006204_pt1 | contig 26360 bp, 19 predicted proteins | sample P32metaG_FD_120480 | JGI IMG/M metagenome (GOLD analysis project Ga0182024, IMG submission 120480) | Permafrost microbial communities from Stordalen Mire, Sweden - P3-2 metaG (Illumina Assembly) | ecosystem: Environmental > Terrestrial > Soil > Wetlands > Permafrost | place: Sweden: Stordalen... | reverse complement strand
GTTCTGTTCAGGAAGATAGGATCGAAATGTCTTTGCCATGATTCGAAAAACTCGCACACCTTGCGGTTCTTTTTCAAGCACAATCAGCAGGACGGAGAGGAATACTCGGACAGACTCCTAGCGCGGTTGTGTAACTGTATCCAGAAGCGCAGGCTGCCCTCGCTTCACCACATCCACGGCTCTGCGAATCGCCGCACTCAAATCCTTGGGATCGGTGATAGGCCCTTCCGCGTACCAGCCCAGGCTCTGCGCAAGCTTTGCAAAATCGATCGGCGGATCCACCATCGTTGTGCCGATGCCGGCGCGGTCGATGCCGCGCTGGTGCCTGTTGGCCATGCGCTGGATGTGCATAACTTCCTGGTGATAGGCGCGGTTATTGTGCAGGACCATGAGCAGCGGGATCCGGCTATGCGCTGCGGTCCACAAAACTCCCGGCGCGTACATGAGATCTCCATCAGGCTGCAAGTGAACGTACAGGCGGCCATGCTTGCGATGGGCCAGCGCGGCGCCAATCGCCGAGGGACTCTGGTAGCCAACACCGGCCGCACTGGCAATGCGACTGCGCCGGTAAAATTTGTCGTAGTTCCACTCGGCGCCAGACATTCCGCCGGCCCAATCCTCGTCCTTGACCACGTTCCATACTTCCGCCGACAGGCGCGGGAGGCTGATCGGGTTCGAATCCCAGCCGTACACCTCCTCGTTACGGGCGCGGTCATGCGCGCGCTGAGAGGCGTCAGAAATTTTCTTGCCACGCTCTTCGAACGCACGCTTGCGGTCGGGAGTCATCAGCTTCTGGATCGCGTCTGTCAACGAAGGAAGCGTGGTTTCCGGATCCGCGTTCATTGACAAATCAAAATCCTGGAAACGCTGGATATTCTGGTAATTGGCCTTCAAGAATTGATCGTTGACGCCAATGCTGATTAGCTTGACGCCATCCTTGGTGATTGGCTCATAGCTGCGCTCCAACTGATCGCGGTAGGAGTGCACATCGCCCCAGAAATCTTCAACCTCAAGGCCGAGAATCACATCCGCGTTTCGAACCAAGGCCCCGCCACTGCCCTGCGCGAGCGGATGACGCGAGGGCAAATTGCCACCCTGATCGACGATGGGGGCCTGGAGCGCCTCGGCAAATTCGATCATGCGCTGTATTCCCTTCGGGGAGCGCGCAACGCGCCCCGCGAGCACGACCGGATTCTCCGCCCCGACTAAAAGCCGGGCCGCCTCCGCAACCGAGCCGGAGTCGCCCTGGGGATGGCCATCGAGGACGAGTTTCGGAATGCGCAGGTTGGCGTCCTTTGCGATGGGCCTTTCCTGCAAGTCGCTGTCGAGCACCAGAACGACGGGCTCCATTGGCAGTGTCATGGCGATCTTGTAGGCGCGTACGGTGGATTCAGCGTAATGCGTGAGCGAGATGGGCAGGTCGTCCCACTTGGTGAAGTCACGGACCATGGACGCCGCATCCACGGCGCTGTGGTTCCACTCGACTCCGGGGCGCCGCTGCTCGGCATCGAGCGTGTTGCCAAGCATCACGAAAACAGGAGCATGCCCGGCCCACGCGTTGTAGAGCCCCATCGAGGCGTGCTGCAATCCCACGGTGCTGTGCGCGAGAACCAAGATCGGCTTGCCCTCCACTGCCGCGTACCCGTGCGCCAGCGCGACCGATGATTCCTCGTGACAGCAGGTGATGAATTCGGGAGCCTTGTTATCGCCATAATTGATCAGCGATTCGTGCAGCCCGCGAAAACTCGATCCAGGATTTGCGGCCACGTACTCGAAGCCCAGCGATTTGATGACATCCACCATGAAATCCGATCCGGGCCGGTCGGTGGTCAGAACCTCCACGGTGTCTACCGGATCGGCTTCCTTTGGCGCAACGGTGGGCAGTTTGGCAGGCAGTGGCGTCGCGGGCTGAGGAGCGGCGAGCGCTCCGGCGCTCGCGACAAGCGTGGCAATGCCACCGGCTGCGGCGCCCTTCAAAAAAACTCGGCGATCCACCATTTCTTTATCGGATTTCGGCATGAGCCAAGCGCCTCCAAATCTTAGACCCAACATCGCCTGTTGGAGTTTCAATATCTGCGAAGAACGGTACGATGGGTGCTGAATCGTGTCAATCTCATATCGCTGCGGTGAGTTATCTGGCTCGGCGCTGCCTTCCTTTGCTTTGCAAATCGATTAAGGCTTCCGTTCCCTCGACAAAAGGGCGTTAATAATGTATTTTCCCGCTTATGAAACTCAGCTATGTCACAATTCATAACCATCGGTCCATCAAACACCTAGATATTAACTTCGATCAGAAGTGCAGAATCTTGGTCGGAATCAATGAGTCAGGCAAGACAAATATTCTCCAAGCCCTCAATCTGCTCGATCCGAAAGCGACTACCACGCGTCGCGATCTTCGGGAGCCTGGCCTTCATGAACCGGAAATCACTGAGGCATACGTGAGGTTCGTCTTCACTCCCACAAATGAAGAAACCACGCAGCTAATTCAGCTTCTAAAGACAAAACTTTTATTCCCCGAACCTACAGCGCTCCGATAATTCGGATTAAAGATGCTGAGTTCACCCTCGAGGAATTCGCAAAATCGCGTCAGTTTCTGTACCAGGCCGACATTCTTAGAGGTACCAAATTGGCGACTGTCTGGTCGGTGGACGAAGCAGGGATCTTGACGCCCTGGAGGAGGATCGCGTCCTCTTGCCCCTCGGAGGTGATGGTTCCGAGGGGACTAGACATTTCTGCTGAACAAATACACCTCAACGACTTCAAGCTTGTTGATTGTTCCGAATTCACTAGCATTCTCCCGGGGTTTCTCGAAGAACCCCAGGTCGATGATCTGAACGAACAAACGTCCATATTCCTGAAATCGAAAGTGAACTCGGACCTACTCAAAGTCCTGTTTTGGAATTATGACGAAACCAAGCTGTTACCCCCCAGGATTAACTTGGACCAGTTTTGCGCAAATCCTGATATATGCCTCCCGCTAAGGCGGATGTTCCAATTGCACGGAATCGATGAGATCAAGAAACAAATCGACGAGGCGAAAACAGGAAGTGCGAATGCGCTGAACAACTTGCTCCGCAGGGTGGCCGAGAAGATATCCCAGCACTTTCATGGCACATGGCGGGAATACGATGGGGTCCAATTCAATCTTGCGATGGACGGTCCTGACGTGATTCCACGAATCGTCGACGAATCGAATCATTACGAGCTTTCACAGCGCAGCGACGGCTTCAAACGCTTCGTAACATTCCTCCTAATGGTTTCGGCAGTCGACGCAAGCAACCTACTGCGGGATATTGTCCTATTAATTGATGAGCCAGAGGTTGGTTTACATCCCTCGGGAGCACGATACCTGCGGGACGAATTGATTGAAATTTCAAAGAACAACTATGTAGTTTTCAGTACCCAATCCATTTTCATGGTTGATAACAAAATCATTAAGCGTCATCTGATCGTAAAAAAGGAGAAAGAAATAACCAACATGGAAGAAGTTTCAGAATCAAATATTCAAGACGAGGAGGTCATATTCAAATCGCTGGGGTACTCCATTTTTTCAAATCTTAAAGAAAAGAATTTATTGTTCGAGGGATGGCGAGACAAGAAATTGTTCGACACAGCGATTGCGAGGGTCCCAGGTGAGTATGAGGACGTGAAACAATTTAAGACATTCGGTCGCTGTTTCGCCCAGGGCGTCAAACAAATTAAGAACATAACGCCGCTTTTTGAGGCCGGCGATAGGAAGTGCCTAATTCTAAGCGACAACGACTCCATGGCTTAGAGAACATCAAAGAGACTACCAGCAAAGCCGAGGCTATGGTGTTTGGAAGCGGTACGATGAGACTCTGAAGGGGTGTACCGCCATTACCGGCGAAGACTTCATCAAGGAGTCTGCATTCAAGGACAGTCTTGATGAGGCGGCAAAAAAGTTTGGTATTTCTCAACTGCCACTCGCGAGCCTCAGCAAGCAAGGCGGCAAGATCAAAGCACTTAAGGAGTGGCTTTTTTCGAATCGCGTCGCGCAAGTTGACGTAGATGAAGCAGTCCAAGAAATTAAAGAGAAAATCTTTGAGGATCTCAAAGGTTCTGAGATCAAATCGGAATATTATGATTATTTGAGAGCAACGCTGCCTTTCGTACTCAACCTATAGATCGCAGAATGTAAGCCACGGCGGGTCAAACGCATTTTCAAGAAGGTCTTCGAATGCGCGGGGACTTGAAGTTGGCTCGTCAACACGGATAATCGCGAGTAGCCAACCCAATTAAATAAAGAAATCACAGCTATCGCCAGATGAAAATTCTCTGACATTAACCACTTCCGCGTCTATATAATGCGATTCATTCTTTCTGTGCATCTTCACTCTGACTGAGTCCGGGGGTTTTCTTGAAAGCGTCACCCGCCAGAAAAAAGCGTGGCGACCGGCGGGCGAAGCAGCCCGTTACCCCTGACCCGTCTCCGCAGAAGTCCTCGGAGCCACCGCGACAGCCTGGACATTTTCCCGGACTTCCCCTGCTGCTCGTCTGCTTTTCTCTCTCAGGTGCGGCGGGCCTGATTTACCAGGTGGCCTGGGGCAACGCGCTGGGCCTCATCTTCGGACACACGGCCTACGCAGTCGCCACGGTGCTTGCCGTATTCATGGGCGGGCTCACTGCGGGAAGCGCATGGCTCGGCAAGTGGAGCGAAAATTCGCGGCGTCCGGTGACAGCTTATGGCTGGCTTGAAATTGGGATTGCTGCAACGGGCGCGGCATCGTTAGCGGGTCTTCACGCCGTGCGCGCTGTTTACCTCGCGGCGTATCCATATTTTTCGGGACAAACCGTTCTCCTCATTGCGCTGCGGCTCGTCGGTGCGGCCGTGATTCTTTTCGTGCCGACGTTCCTGATGGGCGGCACGCTTCCGGTTTTGATTCGCGGTCTCTCGCGGAATTCCGGCGAGCTGAGCAAGAGGCTGGCGCGCCTATATTGGGTCAACACGGCGGGCGCCGTCGCGGGCGCGTTCGGCGCGGGATTTTTGTTTCTCCCGGCGATTGGACTGCAGCTCACAATTTCCGTTGCGGTAATCCTGAATCTGGCTGCCGGCGCAATCGCGTTGAAGATCGGTTCGAGCGATCTGGCTGCGGTCGAAAGTTCCCCGCCGATTCCCCGGAAAGAAACTGCTCCGCCTCCCGGGTTGGCTCCAAGCCTGCTGCTGATTTGTTTTGCGGCGGTGGGCGCGACAGCGATGGCGTACGAAATCGGATGGACACGCTTGCTCGCGACGCAGCTCGGCAGCTCGACCTATGCATTCACGTTAATGCTGGTCACATTTTTGACTGGAATCGTCGCAGGCAGCGCGCTCTTCGAGCGCTGGAGCCGCCGCCACAGAGCCGACCAGATGACGTTTGCATGGACGCAAACCTTCATTGCGATATCAGCACTCGGCGTTCTGATTTTCTTCCCGCACGTGCCCGAAGTGCTGCCTCCAATCCTGCGCGCCACGCACCGCTCGTTTCAGGGCTTAGTTCTTGCGCAATTCCTGGCCAGCGCGCTGGTGATGCTTCCCGCTGCTGTAATTTTCGGATTCAATTTTCCCGCGCTCATTGCGCTGGTTGCAGGACGGCAAGATTCATCCTCCTCAGTAGCCGTGGGCCGCGCCTATGCCTGGAACACTCTTGGCGCCATCGTCGGCGCGATCGCTTCCGGCTTTTGGCTTCTGCCGCTTCTGGGAGCATTTCATTTGCTCGCAGCCGCCGCGGCTGTAAATATTGTTCTCGCCGCGATTCTCTCGACCGCCATTCTTCCGCGCCGGGCCGTCGCGATGGCATTCAATCTCGCGCTACTGTTGCTGGCCGCGTTCGTCGCGTTCTCGCATTATTTCTACGATCCCGCCGTGGCGGCTTTCAATCCAGTACTGTACTCATCGCTCTACAACCCGGCGCTTTCGCTGCGGGAAGACGCGCGCATGGTGAACGTTCCCTACTTCAAGGAAGGCTTGAATTCCACAATCGCCGTCACGCAGACCGACGGATTTCTTTCGCTGCGGACCAACGGCAAGGTTGACGCGTCGAATCACGACGTCGCCACGCAGCTCCTGCTGGGACATTTGGGCGCGATGATGCGTCCGCCAAAGAGGGTTCTCGTCATCGGGTTCGGCGGAGGCATGACGGTTTCCGCCCTCGCCCGCTATCCGGAACTGGAACTCCTGGACTGCGTGGAAATCGAGCCGGCTGTCCTGGGCGCGGCGCCTCTGCTCACTTCGCTGAACCGCAATGTGCTGCAGGACCCGCGCGTGCACATCATTTTTGACGACGCCCGCAATTTTCTTTTTACCACGCATGAAAAATACGACCTGATTGTTTCCGAGCCGTCGAATCCGTGGGTCGCCGGAGTCGCAACCTTATTTACCCAGGAATTTTATCGCGCGGCCCAGGCACGCCTCACGCCCGGCGGCATCTTCGTGCAGTGGGTGCAGGCCTATTCGCTTTATCCGGACGATCTCCGCATGGTCCTCGGAACATTTTTGTCCGAATTTCATGCTGCCACGTTGTGGCACGGCGACGCTCCAGACTTGCTGATTGCCGGACCGACTCCTCCTGCGAGCGCCATCCTCGATCGCGCCCGAACGCTCTGGGCAATTCCGAAGCTCCAGGAAGATTACAAGCGGCTCGGCATGGAACAGGCGGAGGGATTATTCGGCTATTTCCTGCTGGGCGACGCAAGCCTCAGGCAATTTTCCTCCGGGGCGAAAATCAACACGGATGATTTGACGCTTCTCGAATACCGCGCGCCGCGCGCCCTGCTTGCCGGGCAGCTTGATGTGGAGAACCGCCGCGAAATCGCGCTTGCCCAAAAAGATGTCCTGCCGCAAGGCCTCACGGGAGACACGCGCGATGAGGTGCTTGCCGCGGCGGCGACGACTTCCGTCAACCTGCAGGATAAAGATGGCGACGAGCGATTTCTGCGCGCGATCCATGGTGAACGCGTCACACCACAAATCGCCATCGCGCGCGGGCGCTCTGCATTGCTGCATGAAGATTTCGATGGCGCGTCGCGCGATTTTGACGCCGGGCTGGCCCTCGATCCCAATTCGTCGGAAGCCCTTTTGGGACGCGCTGAAGCCAATCGCGGCGCCGGCAATAATGACCTCGCGCAGGGACAACTCATGCGCATTCTGCAATTGGATCCCCAGAACCGAAAAGCCCTCGAGTCTCTCAAAGAAATCGCAATTGACACCGAGAATTGGACTGCAGCCGCGGACCTCGAGCGTCAGCTGATCGCGGCGAACCCAGCCACAGCAGCGGACGGTTATGCGCAACTCGGTGAAATGCTCCTGCGCGCGGGGAAATTGCAGGAGGCAACCGATGCGATGCAGACCTGCCTTAAGCTCGATCCCTATAATTTCCAGACGCACTTGAACCTTGCGGAAATTTTCAGCCACCAAAGCAAATGGGCCGAAGCGCGCGAGCATCTGGAATTTGCCAGACGATATTTTCCTGACGGCGATCCGGAAATTTATTCGCTGCTGTATCAAGTCTATGACGCGACAAGCGATCACGGCGCCGCAACCGAGGCCGTGCATTTTGGTTTGCGTTTCTTCCCGGACGACCCTGATCTGCAGCGCTTGAGCCTGTTGCCGTGATCCTGCGTGAGTGAAGTGCGAGTCATGATGTCCGCAGGTCGCGAGATCAGAATTGCCTTGACCCTTGAAAGACTTGGGTCATAAAATGGCGGGGAGATAGACCCCACGTGTATTTCCGCTTGGGTCTACATTCAGGTATACATAATGGCTAGAAGAACCTGGGAGGTTCGAATGCGAGCATCAGGGTTGATCCTTGCAGTCCTTGCGGCATGCGCCGCTTTTCTATTTCATCCGACCGCCGCTCGCGCCCAAGCCGCGAAGAACGCCGGCATGGATTCCCTCTCCGGCCAGGTGAGTTCCGCGGAAGAGGGCAAGATGGAGGGCGTGCTCGTCAGCGCCAAGAAGGACGGCTCAACGGTTTCGGTAACGGTCGTGAGCGATCAGCAGGGTCACTACCGGTTTCCCGCAGGCCGGCTCGAGCCGGGCCATTACCTTTTGAAAGTAAGAGCGGGCGGTTACGATCTTGACAGCCCTACCTCGATAGACATTGCAGCAGGAAAGAGCGCTTCGGCCGATCTTAAACTCAAGAAGACCACCAATCTCGCTGCGCAGCTCACCAACTCGGATTGGATCGCAAGTTTCCCCGGAACACCCGAGCAGAAGGCGTCGGTGGGCGGCTGCACGCATTGCCACACTCTTGAGCGGATTGCGCGATCGCAACATGACACCGAAGAATTCGTGGCCGTGCTTGACCGGATGTCGACCCACACGCCTGAATCTTTTCCTCTGATGGTTCAGGCCCCCGGCCCGGGGCGTCAGGGTGAAGGCGATATGGGAGGCGACCAGCTTGCACAACAGACAGCCAGCCGCCATAAACTGGCTGAATACCTCGCCTCGATCAACTTGAGCAAAACGGAAACATGGCAATACCCGCTGAAAACCGCGCCGAGGCCTACCGGCAAGGCTACCCAGGTAATCATTACGGAATACGATCTACCGAAGAAGACGCGGCAGCCGCACGACGTGGTCGTCGATTCGGACGGGAACGCCTGGTACGCAAGCTTCGGCGAGCTCATCCTTGGGAAACTCGATCCCAAGACCGGCAAGGTTACCGAGTATCCCCTTCCCAATTTGAAGCCTGGACACATCACCGGGAACCTCGACGTCAACCTCGATGAGGATCAGAATTTGTGGATCGCGATGACCTTCCAGGGCGGGATCGCGAAGTTTGACCGCAAGACTGAGAAGTTCACGATGTATAAGCTTCCGCCGGAGATGGATGGCGATTACCGCGAGTTCACCTTCGTCGCGGGAAATCACAATGAAGTGGACGGCAAAATCTGGGTGGCCGACGCTGGGACTTACGTTCCCCTTCGGCTGGATTTGAAAACGGGAAAATGGGAGTCGTTCGAAGTTTACCAAAAGCCTCGTCCCAACATTTACGAGATCACCTCGGACGCACAGAATAACGCGTGGTTCAACGTGATGGGCCGCCAGGATATCGGTGAAATTGACGCCAAGACGGGAAAGATCACAATTTATCCCCTTCCCACGCCCCGCTCTGCTCCGCGGCGCGGCTCGATTGACGCGCAGGGCAAGTTCTGGATCGCGGAAAATCGTGGCAACAAGATCGCGATGTTCGACACAAAATCGCATGAGATACAGGAATGGGCCGTTCCCGATCCAACTTATTTCCCATATGCCGCGACGGCGGACAAATACGGCGAAGCCTGGGCCGTGACCGAATACAGCGACGCCGTGCTGCGCCTCGATACCAAGACGGGTCAATTTACGACCTACCTGATGCCCCGCGAGACGAACATGCGTCGCGCGTTCGTCGACGATTCAGGGCCTCAAGTTAAGTTCTGGGTCGGGAATACGCACCAGGCCGCCATCATCAGGGTTGAGCCCCTCGACGGCCCGGCTGTCGCGAATGCGATGCAGTAAACGCTTCCGCTCCACTCACGCTTGATTCCTTCCACCGTCGGGCGGCTCCCAAGCCGCCCGATTTTTTTACCCCGCTCACGCCGGAGTTTTTATTCAATCTCGAATTCGGCGCTTACCTTCAACTGTTTTTCGGCTGCGATTCGATCCCATTTCGTGACTAAAACAGCATAAATCCGCTTGACATACCAGTGAGGCAGTGACTATTATCCCCCACAGATTCATGCACGTGGGTGTGCATTTGCCTAAATTTAGTGTCGAAATGACAGCCAATTCTGCATCATCCTGAGGGATGACACCCGGTAACTTGCCTGCATTCGTTCTGTGGGAGGATTGGCGTTTTTCGATTCGCAATTGATTAAGTGCTTGCTCTGCAATAGTGCAGCAATCTCGATAGCCCGTGATTTGGGTGGCTTCAAATGGGTGTGAGGGTTAAATGGGTGGAAAAAACGAGGTGATCAAGATGATGAAAAAGTGGAATCTCGGGGTTCTGGCCGGATTCATAGCTCTCCTTTTGATTGGAATGATGGGCATACCGGCATCCGCGCAACAGAGTATTGGAACCATCCTCGGAGTCGTCAAGGACACTTCCGGCGGCACGGTGCCGCAAGCGAAGGTGACGGTCACAAACACTGAGACGAACGAATCGCGCACGGTCGATACCGGCGATGATGGCGCGTACCGATTCCCTGCCCTCAAGCCCGGGCATTACACAGTGAAAGTCGAGAAGGACGGGTTCAAGTCCGAGACACAAACAGAACTGACGCTGGACGTTGCTCAGGAACTTGTCGTGAGCCCAGTTATGGAAGTAGGTTCGGCGACTCAGGAAGTGACGGTCACTGGAGAAGCGCCGCTCGTCAATACGACTACCAGCGCTCTCGGCAGCCTGGTTAACGAGGAAAGAATGGCGGACCTTCCCCTAAACGGAAGAAACTACGTAGACTTGACTTTGATTCAGCCCGGCGTCAACCAGCAGGTCACGTCAACCGGAGGCGGCGCCGGAATTTCGGGCACATGGTTCAGCGCGAATGGCGCTCCGGCTCGATCAAATAACTTTTCGCTTGATGGGGCTCCGACAGTGAATGCCTACGGAGCGTCAAGCGGCTCCATGAATGGAACGACCCTGGGCGTGGATGGCATCCGCGAATATAAAGTGGTGACCAGCGCTTACAGCGCCGAATACGGAATGACCATGGGCGCACAAATGGTCATCGTGAGCAAAGGCGGTTCGAACCAGTTCCACGGCGATGTGTTCGAATACCTCCGGAACGATGACTTGGACGCACGGAACTTCTTCGACTCACCTACCTCAGCCGGAGTCACTTTGAACGGGACTCAGAGGCGTCTACCTCTGTTCCAAAGAAACAATTTCGGAGGCTCGTTTGGCGGTCCGATCAAGAAGGACAAGACGTTCTTCTACGGAGTGTACGAGGGCCTGCGGCTGAACCAAGGACTCACCGTCCTGGACACGACGATACCGGCCTCCTGCCACAACCTAGTCGCCAGCGGTGCCAATTACGTTTTTGATAACAGCACCGATGCAGGAAATTGCGTAAGCACCTTCACCACCGCGACATCGATTCCTGGAAACATGTTTAAGCTCATTAATCTCTATCCCCTTCCGACCGTTGCCGGCGCAACAAACAACTATTCGACGCCAGCGGCCAGCCAGCAAACGGAAGATTTCGGTCAGTTGCGAGTCGACCAGACCATTTCTGGGTCGGACTCGTTTTTTGGCCGGTACACAATTGACAAGGGCAATATCAATAATGCTAGTTCCGCCGCAGCCGTTCCTCCTTCAGGAACCGTGGCCTCGTTCCCAAATTTCTTCCGGATCCTGGGCGAGAGCCAGAACCAGTTCATTTCCTTGGGCGAGACTCACATCGTCTCTCCGACGGTGCTGAACACGGCCAGGATTTCCTTCAGCCGAACCAACTTTGACGCCCAAAATCTTTACAGCGCGGCGTTCAATGCTCTCGATATTCCCTCTTACGTCCCGGCCGGGCTTCCTATGGGAAGCATCAGTATTACCGGCGGGTACACAGGAATGGGGCCGAACACGGGCTATCCCACGTTCCACGTCCAGAACATTTACTCGGCCAGCGACGACGTATTTTACACAAAGGGCCGGCATGCCCTGAAATTTGGAATGCTCTTCAACCGGTACAATTCGGAATCGCGGCATACGAAGTTGGCGCAAGGGCAGCTCACTTTCTCAAGCCTGGCGAACTTTATGCAGGGGATTTATAACTCCTACACTTCGCTGGCGGGCTATACGCCTCCGCCCGTTCCTGCCGTTCCCCCTGCCCCAAATCTGGTTCGCGACTGGCTCTACAACACGTTTGGATTTTACGCACAGGACGACTTCCGGGCCACTTCGCGTCTGACTCTGAACCTCGGCTTACGTTACGAGTTCCAAACGACCCCCAACGACTTGGAGGGCATCCAGGCCAGATTCCTTAACATCCAGGATCCGACCCAGACCTACACTTTTGGTCCGCCAATTAAGAATCCGGGGCTCAAGAATTTCAGCCCGCGTGTTGGTTTTGCCTGGGATGTTTTCGGGACCGGAAAGACTTCCGTCCGGTCCGGCTTCGGCATTTATTACGACGTCGGAAATATCGGGGCCGCTCTGGAACAAGAGGCCAACGCGCAGCCGCCGTATTCGGTTCAGTATCAAGTCAACACCAACCAAGGCGCAGGGGGCAAAGGCCTTATTACTTTCCCCTTTTGTTACAGCTCCGTCGCACCTTGTAATGTTTCGCAATCAAGCGTGGCCGGCCTCCAAACGATCAATTACAACACCAAGAACCCGTTCTCGTATCAATACAACCTGACGATTGAGCAGCAACTTCCCGGAGGAATCGGATTGGCGGTGTCTTACGTTGGCTTGCAGGGACACAATCTTTGGGCTACCAGCGAAGCGAACGCGGAACAGTATACGTCGCTGGTAAATGGCGTTTACACCTGGGATCCCATCCTTTGTAATGGTGTCCTCTCACCGCTTACGACGTGCCCTACTGGCCAGACACAACTGGCTAACGCACCCCCGGCTGGCACTCCATGCGCTACTGCTGGTGGCGGCACATACTACGAGCGACTTAATCCCTGTTGGTCCAGCGACATCTCGACGGGCACAACCTCGAAGTCGTGGTACAACTCTTTGCAGGTGGTCGTAAATAAGAGACTGAGCCGCGGCCTAGAGTTCCAGACTTCTTACACATACAGCAAAGGGCTCGACACGACTCAAGGCCAAATGTTTGGCTCGGACTGCGGTGCATCAGGCGCCCTCTCGGGGATCAACCCCTTCAGCACCACTTATGACAAAGGCCCCTCCTGCTCCGACGCCACACACGTCTTGCACTTCAGCCTCCTGTATCACATCCCGAACGTTAAGTCCGATAACGCGTTCGTGAAAGAGGCTGTGAATGGATGGTGGCTCGGCAACATCGTCAATGTTCAGACAGGATTCCCTTTTACACCGCTGCTGAGCCTTAATCGATCCAATTCCGGCGTTTTGGGAAGTACAGCTGACCGACCGGATCTCGTAGGAACCACTTCAACTGTGACTTTCACTTGCAAAGGGAACACATCCGCATTTCTGACTGCACCTGCTTGCAACGGAGCTACCCCAACCTCAAGTGGCACGGTCGCATACACGTATGTTCCGTTTAACGCCAGCACGGTCACGGTCGGCGATCCCAATGAGTGGTTCAACCCGCTCATGTTCCAATTGGAGCCGGCAGGAACACTTGGTGATGCCTCGCGTGATATGCTGCGAGGTCCGGGACAGGGCACGTGGAATCTTTCGATCAACAAGGACACCCGGGTCGGATGGCTCGGGGAGAAAGGCGCAATTGAGTTCCGCGCCGAGATTTTCAACCTCCTGAACCGCGCGAATTTCTCCCTCCCAAGTGGAGCAGTCTTCACAGGCACTGCGACCGACGGCGCCGGTCCAACGGAAGCTCCTTTGAACGGCGTGGCGAAAATTTCAACCACTCAAACCTCTTCCAGGCAAATTCAACTCGCCTTGAAGTTGATCTTCTAACCAGGTCTCAGGCGGCCTGAAATCCGCCTTGAAAGTTTGCGGGGCCACCGAGTACGGAAATCGGTGGCCCTTCGCTTTTTCTGGACCACGACTTGCTATTGCTTCTTCGTCCCGTCGTGCGACGGCGTTCTATTGAGTGCCGGGATTCACATCGGGTAGCATCCTTGCATGACAGTTCGCGCAGGGCTTCCCACTCCATCGCCGCCAGACAATCACCGGGAAGCTGTCACGTTCCTGCTTTTGTTCCTTCTCGCGTTCTTGCCCTACGTGAATACTCTATTTAATGATTTCGTATATGACGACTATTTTCAGGTGGTCGAAAATCCTTACGTTCATTCCTTTCGTTTTCTCAGACAAATTTTCACGACCACCGTGTGGTCCTTTCAGGGCGCGCAGGGCGCCACGAATTATTTCCGGCCGTTCATGACGCTCGGATACCTGCTGACGTACAAGATCGCCGGTCCGATTCCCTTCGGTTTCCATTTCGCAAATCTCGTGCTGAATGGGATCGCCGTATTGCTGGCTTTCTATTTGCTGCTGCGGTTCAGCGGGGAGCGCGTGGCCCTGATCGCGGCGGGATTATTCGCCTTGCATCCGGTTCATACCGAATCCGTCGCGTGGATTGCCGCCGTCACCGACCTCGAACTCACCGTGTTTTATCTGGCGGCTTTCCTGCTCTTCCTGAAGCTGCCGGACGCAAGCCATAAATGGCGCGCGCGCGCAATTATGTGCGCCGTCTTTACCTTGGCTCTGCTCTCGAAGGAGCAGGCGATGACGCTCCCCGTCCTGGCCGTGATTTTCGAGCATTTCTACCGTGACGACCGCGTAACAACCACTCCGTGGGAAAAGATATCCCGCTATGCGCCCCTGTGGGCAATGGCCGCGCTCTATTTCGGCGCTCGATCGGTCGTAATGGGCGGCGTCACATCCATCGTTCTGCGGCCAAACCTTTCCTGGTACCACGCTGGCCTGTCAGGCATTGCTTTGGTCGGACAATATCTCGGCAAGTTGATTTGGCCGGCGCATCTCTCGATGTTCTACGTTTTTCATGCGAGCGAGCACCTCACCGATTCCGCCGTCCTTCTCGGGCTGGCGAGCCTCCTGCTGTGCGTGATTCTCTTTGCGGAGTTGTGGAGACGCGCGCATCTCCTCTCCTTTGCATTGCTCTGGATCTTCCTGACGCTCGGACCCGTGCTGAACGCCCGTTGGATGCCGGCCTCCGTCTTTGGCGAGCGATATTTGTATTTGCCCTCGGTGGGATTCTGCTGGCTGGTTGCCTCGGCCGCAGTAAAATTTTGGAGCGGTGACGCACCCGGGCTTCATCGGCCACTGGCACGCGCCATACCGGCGATGCTCGCCGTTGTTGCGCTTCTCTACGCCGTGAAGACCGTCAGGCGCAACCGGGAGTGGCGCTCCGATGAAGTCCTGTATCGCATCACGCTCGCGACGCAGGGGGACTCGCCACAGATGCGCGACAATCTGGGAGGAATACTCTACGACCAGGGCGACCTGGCGGGCGCGGAGCGCGAATGGCTCGAAGCTCTTTCACTCGCGAACTCCAATCCGAACGCGCTCGACAATATGGCTCTGCTGCGCCAGCACGAGCAAAGGTATGACGAGTCCATTGATTATTCGCTGCGCGCGTTGCGCTCCAATCCGGTTTACATGATTGAACATGTCCATCTGGGAGAAACGCTCGCTCTGGTGGGACGTGCGGCGGAGGCGGAGTGGCAGTTCCGTGTCGCCACGACTCTTTCTCCTCTATCCACTCGCGCCCACAACAGCTACGGAAAATTCCTCTTCGACGCCGGACGCCTGGAAGATGCCCGCGCCGAATTTGGGCGCTCCGTCGCCGTGGATTCCACTTCGCAAGCGTACGACCGTCTGGGCGACATCTATTTGGGCTGGCGAGATGCCCCGCGCGCCGAGCTGGCGTTCCGTCACGCAATCGCAATGGACCCCTTTGACAGTCATGCTCACATTGGCATGGGCCAGGTGCTGGAATCCTCGGGGCATCCGGGAGATGCTCTCCACGAATACGAAACCGGCCTCGAAACCAACCCTTTGGACACTTTGGCAAAAGCCGCCGTCGTCCGCCTTCGTGCCGCTTCCCCCGGAAATTCCATCCCGCGTTGAAGAATCCTCCTTCGCAACGCTGCAAGTAGAATAAAATAGGATCCAGGATGAATTCCCTGCCCTTGCGTGCAGCCATGGATCGCGCCGCGAATCCAGATGATGAATTGCAGATGCTGCGCATTCTGTGCGGCGAGTCCGCGTCCCGCGAGCAGCGGCTGGAAGTCTTGCGATCCCTTCAGGACCATGTATTCCGTGACCCTGAACATGAAGTGGTTTTCGAGTCCCTCCGGTTTCTTCTTTCACGCGGCGTTCTTTCCGCCAACCGGTTGGCTGTGCACCTGAATAATCGGGGGTTTCCGGACGTCAACTTGGAAAAATATTTCACTGCCGCACCCACAAACGGCGCCGTGAAAGAAAATGCGGCTCCAGATAAACTATGATCGGAAAAAACGCATCGCAAAGAGGATTCAGCAAGTGGAGCGCGGCTGTCATTTTAGTCCTCGCGGCTCTTTGCGCTGTGTTTCCTTTTTTTGCCCGCCCTCTTCGACGGTTTATTCGCGAGTCGTTCATGCAGCGCGTAACCTCCGCGCATTACGAAATTCTCTGTCCGCCCGGCGCGATGAAGCCGGAAGTCATGAGGGATTTTGCAGCGCAGCGGGAACCTTTGTTTACGATTCTGAATCAGAGGCTGAATGGCGCAGGATCGAACGCGGAGATCCGGATTATTTTCTACCCTGATGCGTCCGCGTTGGCGGCGACTGAAGGCGCTGCCGCGCCCTACGAAGTCACGGGCACGACGATCCGGACCATATTCAACGGGCCGCCTGCGCAGCTCGACCCTGCAGCCGATGCAGAAGCGCTCCTCCACGTCGCTTGGGGAAATCCCGGCAATCCGCGCATAGGCGAGTGGGCAGGCACATGGCTGGTTGGCGAATGGCGCGGAGAGGAATTAGGGATGGCGGCTGCGGCAGTGGAACAGCGCCTGGGCCACAAGACCGTATCGAGCCTTCTGGATTCAACTTCCCGCCAGATCCCCTCGCGTAAGGACCGCACTCTTCTTGGCGCGGCGTGGCTGAGTGAAATCGCGGATCTCGACGGGCCTGCGGAAGTTCGAAAACTCTATTTATCCAGGATCCCGGCGCTCGATGTGGCACAGGTGACCAAAGCGCTGGGCACAACTTCTCTTGAACTCGACCGCAAGTGGCAGATGTGGATGTACTCGTATCTCGCCGGAATGCCTGCCGCGCCGAATGCAACGAACGTGCCGATGGAAATGCCGATGCAGTAAGGCCGGCCCCCCTAGATTATCTGGCGGACGCTATGCTGGTTTGTTCTCCATTGGGGTCAACATATCCGATCTTGGCCCCGAAGAATTCCGTAAACCAGACTCTTCCTTTCGTATCGAGTCCGATGAACCGCGCATAGCTGAACCTTGCTGGATTGGGAATCCGAAATTCGGTGAATCGCTCCGTCTTTGGATCGAAGCGCGTGATGTTATTCCCGTTTTCATCCGCGAACCACACGTTCCCGGTTTTCTCTTCGATCGCGAAGCCATAGGGAGTCGCATTAGGCGTTGGCGGCTGATAGAATTTTACTTCGCCTGTCTTGACATTCATTTTCCCCAACCGGTGTCCGTGGAAATCCCCAAACCAGAGATTGTCCTGTGGATCAACCGTAATCCCGCGAATGCTTACCGTCCCCTCAGGACGGAAATCCTTGACCTCTCCGGTTGCCGGATTCAGCCTGACCAGCGAGCCGATATTGATCTCGCTGAACCACACCATGCCTTCATTGTCCACTGCCACGTCATAAGATCCGTTCGAGGCGGTAGTCGGCTGGCCGGGAACAAACTCCCATTCCTGCCGGGAGCCTTTCGGGTAAGTCGCCGCAATCGGGTTTTTAAATGCTTTGTACTTTTTGGTTTCCACGTCAAACATCCAGAGCTCACCCGTGGCGCCGACGCTTGAGAACCAAACATTTCCCTGGTGATCGAGCGTCATGGTATGGGCAGGAGCTTTTTTCTCCGGCCAATCGTATTGCGTGACGACGCCCGTATGCGGATCGACAGACGCCAGCTTGGCAGGATCATTCGCATGGGCGAGCGCAACCCAGAATGTGCCGTCCTTGCCTACTGCGCCCGTGTGCGGCGTGGCCCTGGGGGTGAGCATCGGAAATTCCTGGAACTTCTCGGTGGCAATATCGAAGCGCCCGATTTTATTGGCAATCCAGCTATATTCCGCAAACCACGCCACGTTGGCTTTTGTATCAATCTCAATGCTGTGCGGCATCGAACCTGCCGTTGGCGTATCGTATTCCACGACGGTGGCGCGCAACGCATCATCCGAAAGATCGATGTGCTTCACCTGGCTCGGGCTCGGCGGATCCGCGTCCGGGCCAAAATACGGTGAATCGGGACCAAAGTATTTCGCCAGCGCGTTGCTGATCACGGTAAGCGTCGCATCGCTCGAATTTGCATAAGGTTGCCCCATGGTGTCGCGCGTCATCCCCGGAAGAAATGCCTTCCATTCCGCGGCCGTGCTTCCCCGCCTGTTCATCACCGTCGGAAAACTGTGACAATCGATGCAACGCGATTTGAGTTGTCTCGCGTCGGGAGCATCCGGCAGCAGGCTTTCCATTTCCGAACCGGAAAGGCGCGCCACATCGAATTTCGGCGTCAGGCGAAAATCCGTGCTGGCCATCTTTGTCGTGTCAATGGATTGGCGCTTCACGGCGAACCCGTAGGCGTCGACCATCAGGTCGTAGGTGCCGGCTGGCACCGTGATCTCATACCGGCCGTCATTTTGCGAAAACCGCGTGACCGTTTTGTAGCCGGCGATCGCTTTCACAATCGCTCCCCGGACGGGCTTGCCTGCGTTGTCCGTAACCACGCCTTTGATGACCACGTCTGCGGCAGATAGCGACGCCTGGAAACACATCACCGCCAGAAACGCCAATAAAATCCGCGTAATTCCTCGCATTCGCGTCCTCCTTGAAAATTCAACGCCTGCGGGATCCCTGAATCTCAGAACAGCCACGAAAATCACCCACGTGGCTTAACATTGCGAAAATGCATTCCAATGAATGCATCTTACTCTTCGTGTGCCCTGGATACAACGGATTTGGGATCAAGCGGCGAGAATATTCTAAAGATTGAGCGCGCCATATTTACGTGCGATTCGATCGGTTTGTGCAACGGTCGCGGAGTTGGCGGCACGGGCAGGATTCGTCCACTGTCCGGGGATCGGATGGTGGCAGGAGGGACACGCCCCATCGCGAATCGTGTTTTCCAGGACATCGTGCCAGGACCGCCGAACCAGAATTCGGCCGCAGCCGGGACAGTACGTGTGCGCCGCTTCGCTGTGGATGTTGCCTTCGTACACGTAGTGCAGCCCCGCATCGAGCGCGATTCGACGCGCCGCATGCAGCGTCGCAGGCGGCGTCCGCGGCTTATCCTGCAGCTTGAAGTCAGGATGAAACGCCGTGAAATGCAGCGGAATGTCGGGGCCAAGATGCTCGAGCATCCATTCGGATAGCCGGCGAATTTCGCTCGGATCATCGTTTAGCGTCGGGATGATGAGGTTGGTCACCTCGAACCAGACATTTGTCTCCCGCTTGAGCCACGTGAGCACGTCGAGCACGGGCTGCAGATGCGTGAGCGTAATGCGTCCGTAAAATCCTTCCGTGAAGGCTTTCAGATCCACATTGGCGGCGTCCACGTGATCATAGATGTCGTGGAAGGCTTCGCGCGTCACGTAGCCGTTTGTGACCATGACCGTGCGGATCCCCGCCTCGCGTGCGGCGTGGCAAATGTCGATTACGTACTCGCCCCAAATGGTCGGCTCGTTGTAGGTAAATGCGATGGAGGGGCAACCATACCGGATCGCGAGGGCAACTACATCTTCCGGAGGAACATGTGTCGAATGCACCTGGTCGGATTTGGATTTTGAGATGTCCCAGTTCTGGCAGAAAAAGCAGCCCATGTTACAGCCAGCAGTGCCGAGTGAAAAAACCCGCGTGCCGGGCAAAAAATGATTCAGCGGTTTTTTCTCGATGGGATCGATTTGCAACGCTGCCGGTGACGCATATCCAAGACTGTAAAGCTTCCCTCCCTGATTGGCCCGGATGAAGCAGAACCCCGATTGCCCCTCCCCGATGTGGCAGTGCCTCGGGCAGAGATAGCAATGCACGCGGCTTTCGGACATCGGCTCCCACCACCGGGCCTCGTGAAGCTCCTGCGTCTTCTGAAATATTTTCAATTCCTGCATAGCGGTTTGCGGAAGGGGATACTTCCCAAAACTAATTTGTCTCGCATGGATTATACACCCGCCAGCAATCGCGCGGTCACGTACGCCCGCCGCTTTGGACGCGCCATCGCTCCTCGGTCCAGGCGAGGAACCGTCCGAACCGGGAGCGTTCGCGCCACATCAGGCGGAAGAATCGAATGGGTCCCAGCATATGCATGTCCCCGCCGAAAAACGTTTCGAGCCGCCAGCGAAGGTAAGGGCTTGCCCACGGGCGCAGCCGATAGCCCTTGGCAGTGATCCAGTAGTAGCGGAGTGCGGTGAACATCAATGGGTTTATTTCCAACCTTCGCGCTCGCGCAGTGAAGTAATGTGCGCGAGGTGGTGCCTCCCATGCCAGGCATATTCGGCGAGTTTACTGTCGAGCGTTTCGATCCCACGCTCCGGATGCCGCAAGCGTCGCGAAAAATCTTCCGGCCGCATCGAATGCAGTAATATCATCCATCGCTGATAGAGGGCATCGAGCAACGCGAGGGAAACTTCCACTGGCGTCTCCCGCGAGTCCGCAAGATTTGCCCAGAGAGCCTCATCATACGGCTTGATTGTCGGCTCGTCTTCGGTAAGCGCGAGCTTGAACCGGACATAAGCATTCATGTGACTGTCGGGAAGATGGTGCACGACCTGGCGCACCGTCCAGCCGCCGGGCCGATACGGCGTATCCAACTGCTGTTGAGTAAGTCCGTGGACCGCGTCACGCAAAGCTTTGGACAGGGCAGCGATTTGATCCATCGCTACATCGCGCTCTGTGGGAGTGAGCGCCACTTTCGATTCATATTTTCCAGCAGGATAACGCAGATCCATACCCCAACACTTTACTATGGATTGGTTGGGAAAGAAAAAGGCCGAAACAATTCTTCGGCCTTTTTCCATATATGCGGCACTAAGAAATCGCCGTGCAAACGGCCTTGACCTCGGTGTACTGCTCGAGGACTTCGTGGCCCATTTCGCGGCCCCAGCCGGACTGTTTGTATCCGCCAAACGGGAGCGCGGCGTCGAAGACGTTGTAGCAATTGATCCAAACGGTCCCTGCCCGGAGCAATTTAGCGATCTGATTTGCTTTCTTGATGTCGCGAGTCCACACGCCTGCCGCGAGTCCATAGATTGAATTGTTTGCCGTCGCTGCAATTTCTTCGACGTTGCGGAACGGAATCGCTGTGACTACGGGTCCGAAAATTTCTTCGCGCACGACTTTCATTTTTTCGTTGGTGTTCACCAGGACGGTGGGCTTTACGAAGTAGCCCTTGTCTCCCGAGCGCGATCCGCCGGTGATTGCCTTCGCGCCTTCCGAAATCCCTGATTCGAGGTAGCCGCAAACGCTATTCAATTGTTCTTCGGAGACAAGCGGTCCCATGTCGCTCGCTGGGTCCATCCCTGGACCGACATGAATGTTGGCTGCCTCTTTGGCCACGCCGTCCACGACCTGATCGAAAATATCGCTTTCAACGTAGAGTCGCGAATCCGCGCAGCAGCATTGCCCGTGGTTGAAAAAAATCGCGCTGGCGGCTCCAGGGATAGTGGACGCAAGATCGGCATCTCCGAGGACAACGTTGGGTGATTTTCCGCCCAGCTCGAGAGAAACTTTCTTCAGATTGCCGGCAGCGGCGTGCAGGATCAGCTTGCCGACTTCCGTCGAGCCTGTGAACGCAACTTTATCCACATCGGGATGCGCTGCGAGCGCGGCTCCCGCGGTCTCTCCGTATCCTGGCACGATATTCACCACGCCGTCAGGAATTCCAGCTTCCTGAATCAACTCGCCGAGCAGAAGAGCCGTCAGCGGCGTTTGTTCCGCGGGCTTCAGCACGATCGTGCAGCCTGTCGCAAGAGCGGGGCCCAGTTTCCACGCCGCCATGAGCAGGGGAAAATTCCACGGAATGATCTGCCCTACGACGCCGATCGGCTCCCGAACGGTGTATGCCAGGAAATGTTCCGCTCCACCGCCCGCGGAAATGGGGATGGTGTTTCCTTCGATCTTGGTGGCCCACCCGGCCATGTAGCGGAATAGATCGGCGGCGAGTGGAACATCGGCAACGCGCGCGACTTTGAGCGGCTTGCCGTTGTCGAGCGATTCGAGCTGCGCAAATTCCTCCAGATGCTTTTCGATCAAGTCCCCAAGTTTCCAGATCATGCGGCCGCGCTCGGACGGCGTAATTTTCGACCACGGACCACTCTCAAACGCAGCGCGTGCCGCCTTGACTGCGCGGTCGATGTCTTCCTTATCGCCTTCGGCGACGCGAGAGAGTACTTCGCCGGTGGCGGGATTATACGTGGGGAACGTCTTGCCAGAGGCGGCTTCCACCCACTTGCCATGAATGAGAAGCTTCTGTGTTTTCGCTACAAATTTTGAAACATTCTGATCGATCATCGGCGCGGATGCTGGTGTTGCCATGATTTGTTCTCCTTCTCTGCTGCTCGATGCAGCAATGCTATTGCGAAGTCACATTTGAAGCCCCTCGACGCGCGTCGCGGCGGTCGCGGAACCCTTCGGAACCACAATATGCCAAGGGGTTGGAGTAGGCAAAACTCAACCTACTCCCCCGGAGCGGAAAATTCAAGCGGGGGCTGTGCTAAAAGTCGCCGGCCTGTACGAGGCAACATGCGTTGTGCGGTGGCTATCAAGGGGCGCGTGATCTGTTTGCCTTCATTGCGTCCCGCCCAGATTAGGAGTACGTTGCTTCTCGACTGAAGCACTGGCGCGAAGCGCCAGCGGAAATCCCCGGTCAACAGCGCGCGTTGCAATTTATCACGCAGGATTGTAACGAATCCAATCTACCGGAGGGACGCACACCATGATCATGGGCCTGTCAACCTACACTTTCATCCACGTCGTGATCAGCCTGATCGGAATCTTCTCGGGAGTCGTGGTCATGTTCGGGCTGCTCGCCGCGAATCGTCTCAGCACTTGGACCGCGATTTTTCTTGTGACCACTGTGGCGACCAGCCTGACGGGATTCGGCTTTCCCTTTGAACATCTCTTGCCGTCTCACATTGTGGGCGCGATTTCGCTGGTGGCGCTGGCGGTTGCCATCCTGGCGCGCTACGGCCGTCATCTTGCCGGCGCGTGGCGAACGATCTACGTGATCACCGCTATGATCGCCCTTTACCTGAATGTTTTTGTCTTAGTCGTACAGAGTTTTCTAAAAATCCGGGCGCTGCACGCATTGGCACCGACGCAAACCGAGCAGCCTTTTAAGGTCGCGCAACTCGTCGTTTTGATTGCGTTCGTCGTGCTTACGATTTTCGCGGTGAAGCAGTTCCGTCACGAAGGCGTCCGGGCCGCTTGATTTTTTGCCCTTCGGGTCCAGGGTGAAGGGATTTTACCGCGTCACCGCGCGGACCCATATCCGGCTGGTCGCGGGCTTTCCCAGATGGATTGTGCGATTTCCTACCGCCAGCGTCATCGTTTCATCGTATTCGCGTTTGCGGATTTTGGCGCGCGCCCCGGGGTGGATGGCAAGCCCGGAAAGAAATTTCAGGAATTCAGGGTCTTTTTCGTAAACGCAAAGGATTTCCACAGCCTGGCCCGCGGGCAAATCGGAAAGAGAAACGGCGCCGTGTTTTTTGCGCAGCTTGGTCAGACCGCCTTGCAGGGGCACGCCATGAGGACAAAACCCCTCGGCGCCAAATCGAGCGAGAAGCAACTTTTCCACTTTGGGTGAAATGCCGTGTTCCAGGCGCTCGGCTTCGTCATGCGCGCGCGTCCAGTCGAGGCCGATGACTTCGGTCAAAAGTTTTTCGGCAAGCTGGTGCCGCATCGCCAGGTGATCGGCAAGGCTGCTGCCCTTGCGCGTGAGCGCGATGCGGCCATCGCGTCCGACGCGCAGCAGGCCGTCGCGCGTCATGCGTTTGAGCGCAGCCGTCACAGCGGGCGGCGTGACGTCAAGCTCCTCCGCCAGGCGCGCGCTGATCGGCTCCTGCTCTTCCTGGACGATCTCCCAGATCGCCTTCAGGTAATCTTCGCGCGACGCACTGGTTTTTTCGCGCGGCATCAGGCTCCTTGTGATTCATTCCTTTCCGGTGAGGCTTCTTTTTCACGCAACCGCCGCGCCAGATCTTCCACGTGCGCTTCAATCTGGTCGCGGATCGAACGGTACACAGTAATGTTAAATCCGAACGGGTCGCCGACGTCCCAATCCTCCACCGGTGGAGTCGGCCCGGTAAAAATCGTGGCCCCCGAACGCCCCGTCATATTTACAAGCAAATCCGTGGAGGACATCGCTTCCGATCGCAAGGATTTCGAGTGCTGGCCCTCGACAGGAATCCCGTGCTCCTCGAGGACGGTGAGCGTAAGACCAGGAATTTCACCGAAGGCTACAAGCCCGGCGCTGGACGGCTCAATCACATCCGCCGCCAGATGTTTGGCGATCGCTTCGGCCATCTGACTCCTGCAAGCATTGCCCACACACAAGAACAAAACCTTCGAACGCTGCGCCATAATTTCTTTCCGGGCCGCGACTCCCCCACAAACAGAATGACATGGATTTCAGCGAGGCTCAACCGGAACTGCCGGACGGTTGGTCGAGTTTCTCGAATGCGTTTCTGCTGCTCCGCTCGGTTGGCTGGCCACACGCAGAAAATATTCATGCACCGTATTATCGCCTGTGAGTTCCGGATGGAACGTGGAGATCAAAATGCGATCCTGTCGGACCAGCACGGGCTGTCCTTCGGAAGAAGCCAGCGTCTCCACGCCCGGGCCGACCCGTTCGATGATAGGAGCGCGAATGAAAACCATTTCGACAGGAGCGGGCGAAAGAGCGGTTACTCCGCTGCGGATTTCGCTCGCGAGCTGGCGTCCATAGCCGTTGCGAATGACCGTGATGTCCGCAATTCCGAGTGACGCTTGAGCGGGATTGCGAACTTCCCGCGCCAGCAGAATGGCCCCCGCGCACGTGCCAAACATCGCGCCGCCGCGCGATGCATGTTCACGCAGCGGCTTCTCCAGGCCTTCCTCGACCAGAAATTTCCTCTGCGTCGTGCTTTCGCCGCCGGGCAGGATGATCGCGTCCACGCCTTCCAGGTTTCGCGGCGTGCGAACAAACACGTAGGCAACGCCCAAACGCTCCAGCGCCGCGGCATGCGCTTCAAAATCACCTTGAACAGCGAGAATTCCTACCTTCATTCCTTCTCTGCTCCCGCGACAATGCTAATGTTTGCCCCACATCCAAAGCGTGTCATTCCGAGGAGCCTGCCTGCCAGCAGGCGGGCGCAGCGACGAGGAATCTCTCTTCGGACTTGAAGGAAACGAAAACGAAAGAGGGATTCCTCGTCGCTTCGCCTGCCCGTCGTTGCGGGCTCCTCGGAATGACAGACTTTTAGGGCATATTCCGTAGAATAATTAGCGATTCCCTACCATCCTCGCGTCTGAAGCAAATCCTTCTCGTCAATCTGCCGAATGTCGAGCCCCTTCATGGCCTCGCCCAATTCTTCGGAGGCTTCGAGAACGGCCTTTGCGTCCTGATAATGCGTTGTGGCCTTTACTATGGCCTTGGCGCGTTTTTCGGGATCGCTTGATTTGAAAATCCCCGATCCGACGAACACGGATTCCGCGCCCAGGTGACGCACCAGCGCGGCGTCGGCGGGCGTCGCGATTCCGCCCGCGGAAAAATTCGGCACGGGAAGTTTTCCGGTGCGCGCAATCTCGCGGACCAGATCGAGCGGAGCGCCCAGTTCCTTCGCCGCGTGCATCAATTCGTCTCCGCGCAGGGTCGTGAGGCGGCGCATCTCGCCGGTGATGGCTCGCATGTGGCGAACCGCTTCGACGACGTTGCCCGATCCCGCTTCCCCCTTGGTGCGGATCATCGCGGCACCCTCGGCAATGCGCCGCAGCGCCTCGCCCAAGTTGCGCGCACCGCATACAAACGGCACCTTGAAGTCGTGCTTCCAGACGTGATTTTCCTCGTCGGCGGGGGTGAGGACTTCGCTCTCATCAATGAAGTCCACCTCGAGCGCTTCGAGCACCGCGGCTTCCGAGAAATGTCCGATGCGCACTTTAGCCATCACCGGGATGCTGACGGTGTTCATGATCTCGCGGATAATTTTCGGCGACGCCATCCGCGCCACTCCGCCTTCCTTGCGGATGTCGGAAGGAACGCGCTCCAGCGCCATGACTGCGCACGCCCCTGCCTCCTCGGCGATGCGCGCCTGTTCGGCGTTCGTGACGTCCATGATGACGCCGCCCTTGAGCATCTCGGCAAGGCCCACTTTCACCCGCCATTGCTCGTTTAAATAATTCCCGTTGCTTCCCTGTGTTGCTGTCATATGTTTCTCCTCTGCGCTTCCCAACTCGCATCTCGCCAGCGGCTAAAGCCAACCGTAGCATAGGCTTCAGAGTCTGTGTGGCTACTTAGGTTTTTGGTGCCGCCACCACAATATCTTGTGATGCGATAGTTGGCATCACACAATTTGTGGCCACGATTTGTAGTTGCCACACAGACTCTTCAGC
>Ga0182024_10006203_pt1 | contig 26365 bp, 27 predicted proteins | sample P32metaG_FD_120480 | JGI IMG/M metagenome (GOLD analysis project Ga0182024, IMG submission 120480) | Permafrost microbial communities from Stordalen Mire, Sweden - P3-2 metaG (Illumina Assembly) | ecosystem: Environmental > Terrestrial > Soil > Wetlands > Permafrost | place: Sweden: Stordalen... | reverse complement strand
ACATCCGTCACCCAGAGCCCACCGGATATCGCGATCGACGTGGTCTTACGGGACGGCTCGACCGTGCATGTCCGTCCGGTCGCCGCCGACGACGTCTCCGCGATCCACGCATTCTTCGACGCGCTGTCGCTCGAGTCGATCGGTCTTCGGTTCTTCGGCATGCCGAGTCTCGATTGGGTCACGAGATGGGCGGTGGACGTGGACTATGCCGACCGTTACGCGCTCGTGGCGACCACCGGACCCGAACACACGATTGTGGCCCACGGTGCCTACATCCGCATCGACGCCGATCGCGCCGAGGTGGCGTTCGTTGTCACCGACGCATGGCAGGGCCACGGCATCGCAACGATCCTGCTCGGCGAGCTGGCGGCGGTCGCGAAGGAGCACGGCATCGTTGTGTTCAAGGCCGAGGTGCTGCCGTACAACCACCGAATGATCGAGGTCTTCCGCGACAGCGGTTTCCCAGTGCAGCTACAGCGCGGCGAAGGCGTGATCGAGGTTGAGTTCCCGACGTCGCTCTCCGACGAAGCGCTTCAGCATTTCGAACGACACGAGCACGCCAGCGACGCTCAATGGTTTACCGCGGCAGATTGGAGTCTTTCCCCGCTGCCCGGTGAGGGCCGTACGGGTTAGGGCGAGCCTGTGTCCGCGCACCTCCAGCTCGCGCCCGTCCTCGGGGGCTGCGCCCCGAGCGCGTCCAGCGAACACTCAATCTGCGTGGTCCTCGCCGACCAGCACGCGTCGATGCGGCGCAGCCTGCGCCTGCTGCTCGACGGCGAGGAGGACATCGAGGTCATTGCCGAGTTGCGCGACGTCTTGACTGTCTTGCGCGACGTCCAAAGCCTGCCGCCGCACGTACTCGTCATCGACCTCGGTATGCCGAATCGTTCGAACATCGCTGCGATCCACAGTTTGCGCACCCAGCTGTCCTGCACCGAGATGATCGTGCTGACGATGGAGGAGAGCCCGGTGCTCGCCCAGAAGGCGCTCGACGCCGGCGCGATCGGATTCGTCCTCAAGGACACGGCTGACACCGAGCTGCCCCGGGCCATCCGGAATGCCGCGCGCGGCCAGGAGTATCTCAGCCCCCGCATCCGTGCTCGGCTCGCCGCCTGGCGGTCCGACTCAGCCTAGGATGTACTCGCGCGCGGGTACGAATTGCGCAGCTACGACGCCGCCTGCTCAGCGTCTGCGCGAGTCCCCGCGCAGCTCGCGTGCGGCAGCTCGGCTCGCACGACCACGCCCTCTTCCCCTGAGTCGATCGTCACAGTCCCGCCCGCGAGGTAGACGCGTTCACGCATTCCGGCAAGTCCGAAGCCCGAGGTCTGGGCATCGGGTCTGAAGCCGACGCCGTCGTCGCGGACCTCCACCGTCACCGCACCCCGAGCGGCCGTGACGGCGACCCGCACGTTGCGCGCGTTGGCGTGCTTGACGACGTTCGTGAGCGCCTCTTGAACTAGGCGGTAGACAGTGGACTCGATCTCCGCCTCGAGACGATCCTCGCGTGCCATCGGGTCGGGAAGCGCGAGCTCGCTGGAGATCTTGAGTCCGCCGTGGTCGCTGCGGCGCTGGAACAGCGCTTCGAGTGCGGGGCGCAGACCGAGCTCATCGAGCGCCGCAGGGCGCAGGTCGCTGATGATGGCGTGGAGGCTCGCGATCTCGCGTTCGATCTGATCGATTGCCTCGTCGACGGCGTGCTCGGTCTGCTTGACGTCGCCGCGGCGCCGAGCCGATGCGAGCAGCACGCGCAGGGCGCCGAGTCCCTGAAGCGTCTCGTCGTGCAGTTCACGCGCCCAGTGACCGCGCTCGGCGTCTGCGGCGGCGATCGAGCTGCGCAGCCGGTCCGACTCTACGCTCTGGGCCATCGCGACCGCCGTTGCCGCGCTCGCTGCGAACGTGCGCAACAGTTGCTCATCGTCGTGGGTGAAGGGCTCGCCGCTGTCGGCCCGGTCGAACGCGGCCAGCACACCTACGGCCTCCCCGCGCGAGACCATCGGGACCAGCAACGCGGTGTGCGCATCGGGGACACCCAGCTCGCTCGGCGCGATCCGCAGCCGAGCGGCTACGTCTGCGATCCGCTCCGGGCGCTGCCGTTCGAGCACCTGACCAGAGGTCGATTCGGCGATTGGTACGCGGCGACGGTGCACGTCGACGGTGTGGCCGGCGCTGGCGGTCACGACGAGGTCTTGGCCCTCCCGCAACATGATCACGACGCTGCGCGCCTCGATCAGCGCGCGACCACGCTTGACGATCAGCTCGAACACGCGCTCGAGCCCAGTGTCGCTACCGACCGCGATCGCGATGTCCCGGGTAGCCTCGAGCCCGCGCACGGCTCGTTCCTGCTCGGCGCGACGGCGCTCGCTGCTCTGGTACAGGCGGGCGTTCTCGATCGCGGTTGCCGCCCAATCAGCGAGGATCAAGGCTGCCTCCTCGTCGGCGTCGCTGAACTCGCCGCCCTGCTTCTCGGTCAGGTAGAGGTTGCCCCACGCCGCGCCGCGGATCACGATCGGCACGCCGAGGAAGCCGCGCATCGGCGGGTGATGCTCAGGGAAGCCATAGCTGCGCGGATGCTGGCCGACGTCGCTCAGGCGAAGCGGCCGCGGTTCGTTGATCAGGACACCGAGTACACCTTGCCCGCGCGGCAGATCGCCGATCGCATCGCGCGTCTGGTCGTCGAGGCCGAGCGTCAGGAACTGCTCGAGTTCCGTCCGTTGCTCGTCGAGGATTCCGAGCGCTGCGTAGCGCGCTCCGGTGACCTCGCGTGCCGTCGTCAGAATCCGGTCGAGGACAGCCTGTGGATCGAGCTCCGCCACGAGCGCGCGACCCGCATCGAGCAGGCCACGCATGCGGACCGAGTCGGGAGCAGAGCTCATGACCAGCGAGGCGCCACATTAGCCGACCACGGCCCCCCGGCGCTCCCGTCGGCCGGTGTGGAGGAACTACGGACGCAGCGTGGTACAGGGCCCCGTTGGCGGGTTTCCTCCGCGCTTGTATAACACGGCTAGTGTCGACCGAGATCGCCGACGTCCGCTCGGACTCGATGTGAGCGCGCGACCACCCAAGCCGGCGGTGCTCAAACACGTCCTCGTCCCGCCGTCCTCTCCCGAGCGCTTCGCCGCCGTGCTCGATGCCGCGGGCGCGGCGCAGCTGCACAGCCTGATCGCCGACGCGCGCGCCGCTCTGCACGGCCGTGTGGTCTGGAACGTAAACTCGACCGCGCGAGGCGGAGGCGTCGCGGAGATTCTCGGATCGCTGATCGGCTACAGCCGGGGAGCCGGAATCGACGCGCGCTGGGTGGTGATTGGCGGCGAGCAGGACTTCTTCACCGTCACCAAGCGCCTGCACAACCACCTGCATGGGTCCGCGGGCGACGGGGGCGAGCTGGGCGCGACCGAGCGCGCGATCTACGAGCACACCTTCGCTGCCAGCGCCGCCGAGCTGCACAAGCTCGTGCGCCCGCGTGACGTGGTGCTGCTGCACGACCCGCAGACGGCTGGGTTGGTAGAGGCCGTCGTCAGTCGCGGCGCGGTGGCGATCTGGCGCTGTCACGTGGGGCTCGACCTCGCCAACGAGCGCGCGCGCGAGGCATGGGCGTTCTTGCACCGCTACGTCCTCGCTGCCGACGCGTATGTGTTCTCTCGCGCGGAGTTCGCCTGGGAGGGGCTGTCGCGGGAGAAGGTCGAAGTGATCGCGCCCTCGATCGACCCGTTCTCGCCGAAGAACGCGCAGCTGGAGGAGGCGACTGTCGCGTCGATCCTCAGCGCTAGCGAAATCGTTGCGACGCGGGCCGACGGTGCGCCCGTGTTCGAGCGCTCGGACGGCTCGCCAGGGCGCGTCGACCGCATCGCCGAGAAGGTCGAGGATCAGCCACTGAGCCCCGCGGACCGGATCGTGCTGCAGGTCTCGCGCTGGGACCGGCTAAAGGATCCCGTCGGGGTGCTTCTGGGCTTCGCCGAGTACGTCGCCGGGCGCTCTGCAGACGCGCATCTCGTGCTCGCAGGCCCGACCGCGACCGAGGTCGCCGACGACCCCGAAGGGATCGAGGTCTGGCGCGAGACGGTCGCCGCTCGTGCGGCCTTGGACCCCGAGCGTCGCAGCCGGATCCATTTGCTGTCGCTACCGATGCTCGATCCCGAGGAGAATGCCGTGATCGTCAATGCGCTCCAGCGCGCCGCGACGATCGTGGTCCAGAAGAGTCTGGCCGAGGGCTTCGGGTTGACCGTCGCGGAGGCGATGTGGAAGTCCAAACCGATCGTCGCCGCAGCCGTCGGTGGCATCCAGGATCAGGTCCTCGACGGCGAGACGGGGCTGCTGCTCGAGAGCTCGCGCGACGCCCGCATGTTCGGCGAGGCCGTCTGCCGGCTGCTGGAGGATCCGGCGCTTGCGGCGCGCATGGGCGCGGCCGGTCACGAACGCGTGCGCGCGCACTATCTCGGCCCGCGCCACCTCGGTCAGTTCTTGTCGTTGATCCAGCGGGAGCTGGCGGCACACGAGCGCGCGGCGCGGCCGGCACCCCGTCAGCGCGCCGCCGATGCCGATGCTCACTGAGATGCCCAATTCCGGCGGCAAGAACCAGCTCCGCGTGCTGATCGCCGGCTCGGGTGTGGCTGGTCTGGAGGCGCTCGCGGCACTGCGCGAGCTGGCTGGCAGCCAGGTTGAGATCACACTGCTGACGCCCTCGCGCAGCTTCTCCTACCGCCCACTCTCCTCCTCCACTCCGTTTGCGCTGCACCGCGAGCGCACGCTTGACGTGGGGCAGATCACTGCGGATCTCAACGCCGAGCTCGCCGTTGGACGGGTCGTCAACGTTGACGTCGATGGCGGTGCGCTGCTGACGGCTGATGGCGACGAGCTCGAGTTCGGCGCACTCGTGCTGGCGACTGGTGCCCGGGCGGGGGCGCAGCTGGAGGGTGTACTGACGTGGCGCGGTGACGCCGACGCCAGTGCATTCGCCGAGCTCGTCGCGGCGATCGCGCGACAGGAGACGCGCCGCGTCGCCTTCGTCGTGCCGCCGGGCACTGGCTGGGCGATGCCAGCCTATGAGCTCGCCGTGATCGCCGCGCGAGCTGCGTGCGCGGGCGGCGAGCGCGAGCGGAGCACTGGGGTATCCCTGCTCACCGCCGAGCCGGCACCGGCGTGGGCTCTCGGCGCCGAGGCGCGCGACGCGGTGCTGAGCGCGCTCAACGCGGCCGGCGTGGACGTCGTTTGCGACGCCCGGCCGACGCCTTCGGAGCTCGTGCAATTCGACCGCGTCGTCGCGCTCGAACGCCAACAGGGCCCAGCGCTAGCAGGGCTCGCGCACGACTCGGCCGGGTTCTTGCGGGTGTCTGGCGGCGCGGCTGTCAGCGGCGCCAGGCGCGTTTGGGCCGCCGGTGACGCCACAGCGACCTCGATCAAGCACACGACGATCGCCACGCAGCAAGCCGACGCCGCCGCGCGGTCGATCGCAGCAATCGTTCAGGGGGTGGGCCAGCCTCGGACGGCACCGTGCGCACTTCGTGGGATCATCGTCACCCCGACGCTGCCGCGGCAACCTGCTGAGGGCGAGACACTTATCCACTGTCTGTGGTGGCCGCCGGGACGCGTCGTCGGAACCTATCTCGCGCGCTACCTGCGTACGCACGACGCAGCGGTGCACCCCGATCCGCATTGGCATCCGCACGGGGTCGCCGTCGATGTCGCGGTGCTCGGCAGCGATGGCGAGTCTCCCGCCGCCGGCGAAACCCGCGGAGGCCCGGACCGTCGGACGTGGATGCCCGACGCCGAGGAGCGCCAGCTGACTGCGCTTCGCCGTGTCGAGCGGGAGGGGGCGCGCGAGACACGACAGATGCGCGACGAGCTCGAAGCACTGGATCGCCGCAGCGAGGGCGTCGTCGAGCAGCTCGCCAACGCGGGTTATCTCTGGCACCGCGACGCGCGTGCATGACCGTGGCAGCTCAGCAGGAGCGCGTTGCTCGTCAGCGCGTTGGCGGGAGCGGCCGGCGGCTGGACAAATCGCGGTCCGGTGCGCGAGGCGCCGTTCGTACAGGTGCGTCTGACTGTCAGTCGTCTCGCTGCCTGGCCGCCCAGTCGCGTTTTGCCTCTTGCTCCATGCGCGCTAGGCGCTCGTAATAGTCGGGGAACTCTTTCATGTGCGCTAGCGCGATCTTGCCCGTGAGGATCGGGTCATCTCCCGTCACGTCGGTCTCGGGATCGTGGGAGCCATGTTCGAACTCAACGTTCAGGCCGACGCGGAACTGCTCCTGGTCGTACCGGTTCCAGTCGATGCCGATTTCGTCACCGACCCGCCGGGCTTCCTCTGGAGTGGTCTTTCCCTGCTCGCTCACTTCCCAACCTCCTACGTTGAAGATTCAGAGCCCGCCCTGCCGCTGCGATGCTCGCGCTCCGCGCCGCGCTGATAGGCGGCCGCCTTCGCTCGCGCCTCGTCCTCCGTATCGTGCCGCGACACCGGAACGGCGTGCCCGGCGAGCTTCACCACCCATCCCCCGCTCGGCAATTGCTCAACGCATAGATCCATCGAGGGATCAGTGGTGGTGTCGTCCGTCGTTACGACGGTCCGCCGTGGAGCGAGGAAAGGGGCTGTAGCGCTCAGCGACGTCCACGGTCCTCCTGAGACCGAGCGGAATGGCGACTGCAGCCGTCAGCAGGAAATCGGTTCGGCCCGGCGACACTACAGGGATGCGCACGCGCGGGGCCAGGGGCATGTACTTGAGACTATCCCCGGCGGCCTCGCGTGTGCACGGTTCAGTCGCGGTGCGCGTGTTGCCTGTGTCAGGCGTCGCGCCTGACGAGCAGCACGGCGGCGACCGCGATCGCCGCTGCGGCGTAGCCGGCGATGAGCGCCAATCCCACCCATGGCGACAGGCTGGGCAGGGCGTTGAGGCCGCTGACAACGGCTTACGTGCTGGAGCCACCTCCACACCCGGTTGCCATGAGGAGCAGACCGATCACCGCCAGAAGCAGGCGCCTCGGCCACGCTTCTCCGATCCGGCGTCGGGTCGTCCGGGTAAGACCAGTTAGGGTGGTGGCTGTGGAGGACGATCAAATCTGCGCTGTGGTCGCCCGACTGGCGCGGCCACATCGGTCCGGCGGAGAGGTCATCGAGCGCGCGGCGATCTTGGCCGAGGGCGCGGACTTCGCAGAGGTTATGGACTGGATCATCGCGCGTGGGGGCATCGCGGAGACCGTCGTCGGCACCGCGTCCAGCGGACTCCACGCCCACCGGTTCGATGCGCGCCGGGGTGTCGAGACGACGCCGCTGCGGTTCGTGCTGCCGCCCGGCGCCCTGGCCTCATAAGCCGCCGCAGGGCCGGCCACGCGCGTGCTGGAGCTCGTTGTGGCCCCTATGGGGTCGGCTTGGCGGCGGTAGAGTTGGTCGCGCCGGATGGCAAGGTGGTGCTGCATGAGAAGAGGCAGAACCCGGTTACGGCGTCGAGGGTGCTGGCGCGGAGGTGTGCTACCGATGTACCCATCCTGTGAACGACAGACTGGAGCTGATGCGTTGGCAGCCTATGCAATCGCGGCCGACACGAGCGAGCCGATTCCCGAGACGTCTCGTGCGGAGCGGGTTGTCGCCGACGTGCACGCCATCGGCGCGCTGGCCGCGGACGCTGAGCGCGTCCGCGATTCGGTTCCCCTGTGGTTTCACACCTTCGCCCTCGCGCCTGGGATTTACACGCCCGGCATCGCACGCGACCATGGCTATCGCCTTGCGGTGCTCGGCGCGGATCGCTTTGCGGGCCGCGGCGTGCTCGACATCGGCGCGTTCGATGGCTTCTACAGCTTCTTGGCGGAGGTCCGCGGTGCGCGGCGGGTTGTAGCGGTCGACAATGAGCAGTACGTCGATTGGGTGCGTGCTCGGTTCGGGGTGACGTTGGGGGGCGGCGTCGGTTTCCGCGCGGTCGCTGGGCTCGTCGCCTCGCGGGTCGAGTACCGCCGCATGGACGCGCTTGACGTGCGCGATCTCGGCGAGCGTTTCGATGTTGCGTTGTGTTTCGGCATCCTGCATCGGGTTACCGACCCGATCGCGCTGCTGCAGGCGCTCGCGGACGTGCTGACGCCGGGGGGCGAAATCGTGCTCGAGACCTACGGCTCGCACCTGCCCGTCGACACCCCGGCGATCGAGGTTCACGAGCCTGGCGACGTATACGCGCGCGACGACTTCGTCTACTGGGGCTTCTCTCCGGAGGGCCTGCGTCGACTGGCGCGTATCGTCGGCCTAGACGAGGTCGAGGTCGTCGACCAGGTGGAGATCGACGGGCACCCGCGCATCCTCGCAGTGCTACGAGCGGCGCCCTGACCGCGCCTCGGGTCGCGCCGCTCAGGCTGCCAGCGACGTGGCGGCAAGCTCGTGGTGCAGCGCCGCTGGTCGATCGGTCGTGATGGCGTCAACGCCGAGAGCGGCGGCTCGGGCGGCAAGCGTGGCGTCGTTGATCGTCCCGGTCGTGACGCTGAGGCCATCGAGCCGCAGACGTTCGACGAGCGCAGGGTGCAGGAGGAAGTGCTCGATGCAGACACCGCCGACCCCGGCACGAGCCGCCCAATCGGCGAGCGCGGCAGGTGAGTAGTCGGCCCACGCCACCAGCCGCGCTGGCATCCCGTGGCGCACGCTTTCCTCGCACGCGGCCGTATGAAAGGAGAGAACCTCTACGCGGCCGCGGCCGGTCCGCCTGCCCGCCATCCGGCACACCGCGGCGGCTGTAGCCCGCGCCAGCTCAGGATCGCCGTGGGCCTTGACCTCGACCTGTACCGGAAGGTCACGGGCCGCGTCGTCCAGCAGCTCCTCGAGGAGCATCGGCGTCTCGTCGGTCGGGGCGCCGTGGCGGTCGCGCAGGCGGACACGGCGCAGGTCGCTCCACAGCGTCTGGTGCGCCCACCCGCGCAACGTCGTTGTGCTACTCAACCACGGATCGTGCAGCAGGACAAGCCGTCCGTCTGCGGTCAGGCAGACGTCGGTTTCGAGGCCATCGACCGGACCTGCGAGCGTGGCCCACAGGGCTGCTCGCGACGAGTCGGGTCCCGGCTCGCGACCGAGGCGGTGCGCATACAACGGGGGCAGCGTCGCCACACCGTCAGGGTGGCTGGCTGCTCGCGCTCACATGTCGCGCGCCTGTTACCGACCCGTTACCGCGTTGTGACCACGCACGCGCGCGAGGTCGCCTTGACGACGCACCCCGGATAGCGGGATACTGCCTTTTGTCAAGGCCAGCTAGCGCGACAAACGGGGGCTCGTCCGGTCCGGCAGTGTCGGCGCGTGCCGCGGTGACGTGCGTCAGGCGCTCCGACGGCGTCCTCTACCGGGGGCTGCGGGGGCAAACGGTCAGCCTGGCCCAAAGGGCGACGCCGGCCAGCAAGGCAACATCGGTGTCACGGGACCCACCGGGCCGAGCGGTCCCGGGGCGATCAACTTCACCCACAGCCTCACAGACACCGGTCAGGCCTTTGAGGTGAACGCTCCAAACGGTGTCCGCATCGTCGTGTCCTGCCTGTCGGCCTCTGCCGTCTGAACGCGATGGCGCGCGACAGCTCGATCGCAGGAAGCACCTTTGATCAGATCGATATGCACGGGGATCTGTCCGGCTCGACCTGCACATTCTGGGGCGTGATCATTCCCTCGAGCTGACACCGCTGGGAGCGCGCGGTTTCGTGCCGGTCGGGGTCGAGATCCGCCGTCCGCAGGATCTAGTTCTTGTCAATGTGGAGCTTTTCGGCGCGGATCTGGGCGGCTTCGGCGCGGACGAGGGCCGCCTGGGCACGAATCAGAGCCGCCTCGGCGCGCTCGCGAGCAACGCGGGCACGGGCGATCGCCTCGCGTTGGATCGTGCTCGCGTCCTCGAGGTCCGGCTGGTCGGCGGTTGGAAGCTCGAGCATCGCTCGCGCTTCGTCGAGCGCCACCTGTTGCACGTCTCGCCCTTCCTGGGCGTGGTCGAGTGCTTCCTGACCGACATCCTGGGTCGCCTGCTCGCGATCGATCCGCGCCTGGCTATCAGCGAGGATGCGATCCTGGCGCTTGTCCCCGCCCGTGCCGCTCTCGCGTTGGTCATCCTGGACGAGCTGCTCGCGATCGATGCGTGATTGCTCTCGGTCGCCGACGAGCTGCTCCCGTTCACCGAGGGCCTGCTCAAGATCGGTCAGGCTCTGTTCGCGGGCGAGTTCACGCTTGCGTGACATGTGTGTCTCCTGTTCGATCCTCTAGGGATTGCCATAGCTGGGGGAGGGGCATGGGCCCCCCGATGTGGTAGCCCTGTGCGTAGTCGACCCCCATCGAACGCAGCTTCTCCAGGGTGGCCTCGTCCTCCACGCCTTCGGCGATCGTCTTGATCTCGAACTGCTTCGCGACTCCGATGATCGCCCGGACGACCTGCTGGTCGTCCTCGTCGCTGAGCAGATTGCGGATGAACTGGAAGTCGATCTTCAGATAGTCGACTGGCAGGTGCTTGAGGTATGTGAAAGTTCCGTGGCCGACGCCAAAGTCATCGAGGGCAAAGGCGCAGCCCAGCTTGCGCAGATGCTGTCCGAAGGTTCGCGCGGCAGGGAGGTTCTCGGCCGCTGCCGTCTCAGTGATCTCGAAGATGAGGTTCGCTGGCGGCGCTCCACTGCCGAGGACCGCGCGCTCGATCCACCCAACCTGCATTTGGTCGCAGATCGTCTTGGCCGATAGGTTCACTTCAACGCGATGGCCGGCCGCCGCGAGCTCCACGGCGCGGGCGATCACCCATCTATCGACCAGCTGGATCAGGTCAAAGCGCTCCGCGCAGGGCAAAAACTCCACCGGCGCGGCGAGCTCGTCGCCGCCAGGAGCCCTGCGCATCCGGATCAACAGCTCAGACTGCTCGACCTGGTTTGAGGCGAGCTTGACAATGGGCTGCCCGTGAAGGACGAACCGATTCTGGGCGAGGGCTGCGTTTATCTGCTCTGAGCACTGGAGGCGCTCGCGTCTGGAGCGCTCCTCAAGGCGACGCTCGGTGATATCGGTCGACATAGCACCTACCGCTTGGATCGCGCCCTGCTCATCCAACAGCGGGAAGCGGACGGTCAGGAAAACGCGCTGCTCGCCGTCACGCGACGCCGCGGTTTCTTCCAGTAGGGGATGACCACCCTCCAGCACCAGCCGGTCCTGGGCTCGGACCCGGTCGATCGCGGAAGCGGGCAGGATGTCCTCATCGCGGCGACCGACAATCCAGTCGCTGCGGACGCCGAGCACCCTTTCGAACTCAGAATTGACTAGCTGGTATCGGTAGTCGCGTCCCTTGACGTAGACCAGGGCTGGCGTGTTGTCGATTACTGAGCGCAGTCGCCGCTCGCTATCGAGCAGCTTTTCCTCTGATCGCTTGCGAGCGGTGATGTCCTGGAGATGCGAGACCGCGTAGAGGGGCTCGCCCGCCTGGTCACGAATCACCTTCGCCAGCACGTGCACCCACACGATGGAACCGTCCCGGTGCAGATAGCGTCTATCGCGCTCTAGGCTGTCTGACGTCCCCGCTGCGACCGCGGCGATGAACTCGTCGTCTTCGGCCACGTCGTCGGGATGGGTGAGATCTCGGAACCTCTTGCTGATCAGCTCGTCGCGCTCATAACCCACCATCCGGCAATATGCGTCGTTGACTCGCAACCACTGTCCATCCGAGGCGACCACGCTCATCCCGATCGGTGCGTGATCGAAAGCCGCTCGCAACAGGTCCTCAGTGGCCCCAAGGGCCCGGATCCACGCGGTGAAGCGCCTCGGTGACAATTGGGTTCGAGTTACAGTCAGCTCGACGGGAAACTCGCTGCCGTTGGCACCCATCGCTTTCATGACAATCCGCCGGTCCAGGATGCTCGTTGGCCCTCCCGCCGCGACTCGCCTGAGGTCCTCGCGATGCGCGCGGCGCCGTCTGGGTGGGATCAGCAGCTCAGCAACCGCCCGCCCCAGCGCCTGCTCCCGGGAATAGCCGAACATCCTCTCCGCCGCCGCGTTCAACTGGCACACACGACCACGCTCGTCCATCGTCATGACAGCGTCTGGCGCCGCCGCGAGTACCGTGTCGATAGCCGGGAAGGATTCTCCGGGCTTGCTAGACATACCGACCCGCAGTCGCCCGAGCGCTTCGCGACCCCGCGAAGCCGTTTCTCATTGACAATTGCCGAGCATTAGCTAGCCGGCATTGATCGACCTTTGCCGAGCCGTTCGGTAAGGTCACGTGTGGGCGCTGGGCGGCGCGCAGGCGACCGTCACGCAGACTCGGTGTAGAAGCCGCGCGAACCCTTGGGATGGACCCAACGCCGACGCCGAACAGCACCCCGAAGTTTTCGGCTCGATCCCGGGCTATCTCAATACCGCAGACGAGGGATCTTGTGAGCCGGCTGATGTGAGCCCTTCGGCGGGCCTGGGCTACTACTACAGTTCCAAGGCGAATCGTCCCGGATCGGTGTATTCGGGGCTTTGCGTGATCCCTCGCTCGCCCACCTTGTGGGGATGCGTAAGGAGTGCCTGACTCACGATTGCCGGGGCGACTGATCTCTCGTCATAAGGGCAGACGACGCTCAACGGTGAGGCGGCGAACACGAGATTGAACAGCGACTCGTATCGAGTCCAGAGGCGAACCTCGTCGCCGGAGCTGACCGCCCATATGGGCTCACCGACCACTCGGACCCAAGCCGCACCACGCTCGAGCTTGGCCGCGGAAAAGTCCCTGAACCCCTCTAAGGCGGCGATCGGCGTGCTGTAAAAAGCGTTCGCGTCGACGAACTCGACGCTGCGAGCGTCTTTACCGAGTTGCTCGTGCAGAAGCTCGATGTTGGGTCCGGTCGTCACTGCGAGTATGGCTTCGGAGCGCTCGATTCCCTCGGCAATGAAGGAGCCGACGGTCGTACGGAACTGGTCGTCCGTGGAGTAGGGAAACGCTGAATGGTCGAGCATCGTCGGACGCCGCAGGCTTCCTTCGACGAGATAGTCGATGCTGACCCCTAGCGGTCCCGAGAGCGCCGCGAGCGTGCTGGGCCGGAGGTTTGTGCGCCGGCCTGATTCCACCTGGGCGATGGCCGACCAGCTGAGCCCGGAATGGAAGGCAAGGGCCTCCCTGGTCCAACCGCGACGCTCCCGCGCGGCCCGCACTCGAGAACCGATTCCGCCTGTTTTGCTCATGTTTTCGAGTCTACAGGGATCGGGACGGCGGTGCTACAATTGAGTGCGTCAAATGACGCGGCACGCAGGTAATGACTGAAACCGCCATCGGCTCGGAGCACGTCCCGCGCAGCGTCGGCGCGGCCGCTGAGGCCGTACTCCGTGCCGCTGGCGAAGCCCGCGAGGTCAAGCGGATCCTGGAGCGCAGCCACGTGCCGATGGTGATGGTCGATGCCAGACGGCGCTACGTCGAGGCCAACCGCCCCGCCCGACTGGCGTTCCGGTTCAGCCTGGACGAGCTGCGCACCTTCGCGATCGACGATCTCACGCCACCGCGCCTAGATCGAGACCTGGAGCAGGCCTGGGCGCGGCTGCTCGACACAGGATGCGTCGCGGGGCGCTATCAGGTGGCCGGGCGCGATGGCAGCTGGCTCGACATCGTCTACTGCAGCCTGGCGGACGTCCTTCCGGGGCTGCACCTGATCGCATTCTCTCCCGCTGACTGGCCCGAGCACGAGTTGGACCCGGTCGAGGACGATCACCCTGACGCATCCGCCTCGCTGACGCCCCGGGAGCTCGAGGTAGTGGCGCTAGCCGCCGAGGGCCACAGCGGGCCGCAGATCGCTCAAGAGCTTGTGCTAAGTCCGGCCACGGTCAATACGCACTTCAAGAACATCTACAGGAAGCTGGAGGTACGGACGCGCGCGGCCGCCGTCGCCAAGGCAATGCGGCTCGGGATGATCGATTAACCAGGAAGGTCGCGCGTCTGCGCTACGCCGCCCCGCGCTCCCGTGAGGAACAGCAAGAACCCATCACATATAGGTCATCGCGGCACTCCGCCGACACGCCACCATCGTCGGCGGCATTGCCTGTGTCGACGACTGGAAGCCCGACTTATCCGCCGCAACCTCCACCTGCGGCTGAGCGCACCGCCCGGCACCCTCCGCGGGGCGCGGCGGGTCGCCGCCGGCGCGGTCAACGTCTCGCGGGCGCGTCTGGTGGTGCGGCGGGCGCTGGTCAGCGGAGCCGCCGGAGTGGTCGCGATGCAGGACGGCGAGCCGTTCTCGGTCATGGGCTTCACGATCAGTGACCGCGAGATCGTCGAGATCGCGTGCTCACCGACCCGGAGCGGCTGCGCCAACTCGACCTGGCGGTCCTCGACCGCTGACCCGTCGGCGCAGCGCAACTCTCGCCTCGGCCGCGCGTTTCTGCGGCTGACGACGGCTGTTCGCCCGGGACCCAACGACCACCCGAAAGGCAGGCTCGCGATGATCCGACCGCCAGCAGCATCTCGGAGCTATCTACCCCGTCTGACCGTGCCGCGCCTGACCGCGGGCGTCGCCGCGCTAGCGCTCGCCGGCATCGTCAGTAGCGGCGCGCTGGCCGCGGCGCCCTACACGGTCAAAGTCACGGCAGTTCCGTCCGTCGTTCCGAAGCTGGGTCACGTCACGCTCACAGCAAGCGGGCTCTCCAGCAACGCCTCGCGGCTCACCGTCTTCATCGATCCCCACTCGTGCGCGATCACGGCGAAGGCGGAGAACCTGCGCCCGAAGGCCGTCAAGACGATCAGCCACGTCGTCGTGCACAAGTACACGCGGACTCGATTGATCACGACCAAGGTCCAAGGCGTGCGCTTCGTCTGTGCGTACCTGACGGCCGTGGCGCCCTCGCCGCCGCTGTCGCTCCAGTACGCGGTCGCGGGCACGCGCTACGTCGTCACTCCGTAGCGCCTCGGCGCAGGTGCCGACAGAGACGGACATCGCCCCCTGGCTGTCCGTCAGCGACCTTAGTCCGCAACCCGAGTGACGTCCTCAGTCCTGGGCTAGGACGACGCGACACGCCGTGGGCGATGCCGGCGCATGAACCGTGGGTGCCGCCCGACCGCGCCAGAGACGCGACGGCGAGCAGCAGGAGCCCGCAATCCTCGAGTCCCGCCGTGAAGTAGCCTGACGCGGGACTGCGTGATGCTTGCGACAGGAGGTTGAGCGGTGAATAAGCCGGTGTTGTTTTGCTACGACGGATCGGACGGCTCACGGACTGCGCTGGCTGCCGCTGTCGAACTGATCAAGCCTGCCGATGCGGTGGTATTGGTTGTTTGGATGCCGGCGGCGGTGCAGTTGGCCCGAGCCGGCGCGTTCGTAGTCGCCGTACCGAACGAGGGCGAGATCGACGAGCAGGAGGCGGCTAGCGCGCGACAAATCGCAGAAGAGGGCGCCGCGGGTGCCCGCAAGCGTGGCTACGACGCCTCGGCACGAATCGCGCAAGCCAACGAATCGGTGGCCAGGACGATCGACGAGATCGCCCAGGAGATTGACGCCGGACTGGTTGTCTGCGGCCAGCGCGGCCGGGGCGCCATCGGCAGCGCTCTCCTCGGCAGCGTCTCCCACGCACTCGCGGCACACACCAAGCGGCCGGTGCTCATCGCCCCGCAGCACCCGTCGTAGCGCCAAGCACATGCCGGGCGCCATCCGCAGCATCGCAATGGTGGCAGTTGCCGATCGCCGTGGTGTCGCCGTGGACTGCCGCGGCGTTGGCCAGGCCGGTCGTGTGGAGGTGATCGGCCGTGTAGCTGGCGACGGCGCTGGCGAAGATCGTGCTCAGCAGGGAGGTGCCGACCGAGCCGGCGATCTGCTGGGAACCTGCCCGCTACGACGATTCGAGCCTTCTCGCCAGGGCGGCCCCCTGGCTGTGATCGTCTGATGGTGTCCGGGCCGGCGCTATCGCCTTCCGGCGCAAAGCAGCAGCGACACCGAGACGGCTGGTCCCCGAAGTAGCGGTCACCGAATCTGGACGCAGCGAGGCTCGACGCTACTGCGCCGAGCCGGGTCTACTTCCTCGCGTTCTCCAGCGGCGCCGCTGTTCAGCCTGCGCGAGCGATTGTCTCGCCGCGGCCACGAACCAGAGCTGGCTTACGCCGTCCGTCAACGTGACGGCCATCCGAGCGCGTCGAAGACCGCCACGGGATCGAGGTAGTCGCGCCAGTACGTGACCTTGCGATCGGTGATCGTCAGGACCGAGATGTACCGGTTGGTGTACGGGGCCCCGGTCGCAACGACTCGACCTTCGGAGGCATACTCGAGCACCACGACGCCGGTCTTGATGTCGTGATGGACCGCGAGGTCGTGACATCGCTCAAGGACGATCACGGTGCCGTACGGGCGGTAGAGGTCGGCGACGGCTTTGCGGCCCTCGACGTGCCTTAAGTAGCCGGGAGTCGTGATGATGTAGTCGAAGATGACGTCTTCGGCCAACAGGTCGAAGAAGTGCCCACCATCCGCGATGCCATCGAGGCCCTGCTCGATGATGCGAAAGAACGGGTCGAGCGCTTTGAAGTCGTCGAGGTCGGTGATCGTCGTCCTCATGATGGGTCCCGCCTATGTCCAGGCCTGCGCGGTTCGCCGCGCGAAGTCGGCGAATTGGCCCGCTACGCGTCGAGATTGTCGCCCGCGTCCCGCAGCGTCTCGCTCCAACCCGACCGTTTACGCGACAGCCACCGCGAAACGCAGGAGTGCGGTTTGCCCTTCTCCTTCCCCGAAGTCACGGAATCTTGACGCAGCGAGGCTCGATGCTACTGGGCCGAGCCGGGTCTACTTCCTCGCGTTCTCGATGGCGGCCGCGCCCAGAGTCCTGCCGTCTGCGGCACAGGGCAGATGGAAGTCGCGGCCGAGGTGGATACGCCGGTGGATACAAATGTCAGCCGGTAGCCGGTCGTGGGGGTCGTGCAAGATCTCCAGCAGCCTCCCCATGGCCTGGGTCACCGAGGCTGCGCTACAGAAGATCAGGGGCGATCACCCCGAGTTCGCCGGACACCTCGAGGCGGTCGTGGAAGCCGTCGCGCATCCTGACCACATTGAGGCCGATGCGTTGTCAGCCCGGATGCGCTTCCACTGTCGCGACGTCGGCCCAAGCAGATGGCTGTTCGCGGTCGTAAGCTATTGAACAGAAGCCGGGGCGGATCATCACCGCTCTCGCCAACCCCAAGGACTCCAAGCAATGGACGCCCTAACCATCCACATCGGTCCGTCCTCGAACGCGATGGCCGCCTCGTAGTCACCGTGCCCGAAGCCGTCGAGGCCAGCGCGGACGAATTGGCGCCAGCGCTCCAAGCCGCCTAAATCGATCGCCTGCACAGTAGCGTCAAGTCGGTTCACCGCCGCCCCCAGTTCCGCGCGAACCGGGTCCGCCCGGCTCGTCGTCGGGATGCCCGTTGGCGCGCGAATGCCGGTGCCTTCCGGCGGTACCGTGCGGCGGAAGGGTGCCCCACAAGCGGATCGTGAGGTGGGCTTGCTCCCGGCTCACCTACGATGGGCCTGTGAGCAGCCAGAGAGTGCCCGGTGGGGTGGTGCATAAACTGCCCGCGGACCTGCGTAACGGGCTGATCGCCAACGCCACGGCACTGAAGGCCTGGAAGGACATCACGCCCTTAGCCCGCAACGAGTTCATCTGCTGGGTCGAGGATGCCAAGCAGGAGACCACCCGAGAGCGCCGCATTCGGCGGACCCAGGAGGAACTGGAGGAGGGGCAGCGCCGTCCCTGCTGCTGGCCGGGATGCAAGCACCGCGACCGCACCGGTAGGTAGCGGGCCCGCGTAGGACCATTCATCACCTCTCCCGGGCGCACGCAGGCTCAGCGGTCTTGCCGGCTCGGTCAGTCACCCGATCGCAAGCATGCGTCTAAGCACCGCGAGCGAACGGAGCGCCGCAAGCGCCGGACGAGCGCGAAACAGACCTAACTCACCAGACCTCAGCCATCGCGAGAAGGCGGGAGTGCCCATGAGCGCGCGCGAGCCAAGCCAACGATGTGGCACTCGTGGACTCCCCGCGGCGATGAGGCAGCCGCGGCAGGCGCCCACGGCATGACGCCGCGCCGATCGCAGCGGCCACCCTGCCCGCCGTGACAGCTAAGCAGGACTCGAAGGCGGCGGCGGCCCGGTGCCCGCTCCTCGCCTCAGGAGTCCCGCGCGCCGTGCCCGAGACGACCACAAGACGAGCGCGGCCGTCTGTTTGCAAACTCGGCTCACTTCCCCCGCGCGCAAAAAAACAGTCACGCGCCCGCGTGACTGCTATCTCGAAGGAGCGAGCGGCAGCGGCGGCGCCTTCAGGCCGCTTCGACGGTGCCGGTGAGAGCGACAGGGAGCGGGAGCGCTTCGCCGAGGTTGCGCATTTCGGCGGCGTAGGCCTCGAGCGCTTCCTTGATGCCGTCGGCGACTTCGTCCCGCGTTGTGCCTAGCGCGACGACGCCCGGAAGGTCAGGAAGGTAGGCACCCCAGCCGCCATCGTCGGCGCGTTCGAAGATCACTACGTACTCACTCATCGCAGGTGCTCCAGTCCGCTTGCGCGCCTAATGCTAGACAGCGTGCCAACCGGCACAGTCGCGCTGTCCCTGCCCGCTACGACGATTCGAGCCTTCTCGCCGGGGCGGCCCCAGACTTCGTGCGAGCCACGCTGGCGCAAGACCGCCCAGCCAGCCTCTGTCAACGCGGCCCGGACCTCGCGGTACTTCTTCGGCATCGCCGCGACGGTACGCCACACCAAGGACAAGCAACCGGCGGACCCCTGGCTGTGATCGTCTGATGGTGTCCAGGCCGGCGTTGTCGCCTTCCGGCGCAAAGCAGCAGCGACACCGAGACGGCTGGCCCCCCGAAGTAGCAGGTCACGGAATCTTGACGCAGCGAGGCTCGACGCTACTGGGCCCGGCCGGGTCTACTTCCTCGCCCTCTCCAGTGGCGCCGCGCCCATAGTCCTGGCGTCTACGGCGCAAGGGCAGATGGAAGTCGTGGCCGAGGTGGATACGCCGGTGGATGCAAATGTCAGCCGGTAGCCGGTCGTGGGGGTCGTGCAAGATCTCCAACAGCCTCCGCGTGCTCGCCGATGGGCGTGCTTGCTAAATCGCGGCCTGACGTGGAAGCGGCGGCTCTGCGGAGCGGATTTCCGCGTGTCCGTGGTTCGATCAACATGCCGATTTGCAGGAAGATTGATGCCGGAGGAGGGACTCGAACCCCCGACACGCGGATTATGATTCCTGTGCTTTGACTGCCAAAACGCCGCAGTAGAGCAAGATTTCGGCGGTGTTGGTCACAAAGTTGGTCACAGACGCCGCGGCTGGCGAGAGGGCGACGGTGTCCGTGTGGCGCCCCTGAGCGCTGTTCCCGGCAGGGACCGTGGTGGTGGACACGTGTACTCAATGCGGTACACTTCCGGGGATGCCCAAGACAGTTCCCGTTCGTGAGTTCCGCACTAATCTCAGCGAGCTTCTCGGTGACGTCGCGGATCGCCGTGATCACGTTCTCGTCACGCGCAACGGCAAGCCGGCGGCAGCCCTGATCCCGATCGACGAATACGAGGCACTGGAGGAGACGGCGGAGATTCTGTCTGACCCCGAGCTGGTCGCCTCAATCGATGCGGGTCTTGGAGAGCTGGACCGTGGGGAGACGGTCGGTCTTGGCGAGCTGCGCGAACAGCTCGCGCAGCTTCGCGTGAACCGCTGACGCGTGGCCCAGGTCGTTCTGGCGCGGCGCGCGCGACGCGAGCTGCTCGACCTCGAGTGGCCGGTGATCGACGCCGTTGAGAACGCTCTCGGGCTCCTCGAACGCGAGCCCGACGCCGGCTACCCGCTTCGCGGTCGCTTGAACGGGTTGCGGTCATTCCGGGTCGGTGCCTACCGGATCGTCTACCAGCTCACCCCGGACGCAGAGATCGTTCGTGTTGCCGCGATCCGCCACCGGTCAGTCGCCTACCGCACCGATCCACGGTAGCGCGCCGCCCGCCGCAGGTTCCCCCTCCGATAACCAGCGGTGCTCAACCCGTTGTCCGGCGACGCTAAACACTAAACACGTCGCTTTGCAGGCACTTCGATGCCGGAGGAGGGACTCGAACCCCCGACACGCGGATTATGATTCTTGTGCTCTGAGCGCGCAAAAGGCTCTACAGCGCGCCGAAGCGCGCTTGGTGGATACACAGGTGGATACATCCGCCAGGCGCTGCGTTCTCGGTGAGGGAGCATTGCTGTTGCCGCGAGAACTCGCGTGAGGCGCCGATGTCCGATCGACGCGTTGGCCGTCTGCCTCGGCGCGCTGGCGCCACCGCGCGGGCACCCTGCGCGTTGGGCCTCCCCGACCCCAAGGACCGCGTGGGGACGCGGGGCGCATGTCGGCCTTCCAGTGGGCAGCGTCAAACGGGACCCGGAACGCCGGACCCGACCCGGGCGGGGCCGTGGCTATCCCTCGTCGTCGGTGGGCAGATCGCCGAAGTGCTGGTCGAACTCGGCCGGCGTCATCGGGCGGGTACCCATGCGCTTGTCGACAGCGGTGGACCCCACGTCGGGGCCGAGCACGAGCGTTCCGTCGTCACGCTGTTCGAGGACCTCGTAGCGGCCGTTGACGCTGCCTGCGACGGTCACTGCCGCCTTGTCCTTCACGTCGGTTGAGTGTAGGCCGCCATCCGTTCACAAAGCGCGTACGAAGCCCCCCGGAACGTCACGTGGAGACGCAACCGACGGGGTCAAACCGTCCCGCGCGCAAAGCTCTCGATCATTGCTGTCGCGGGACGTCGCGGAATTGCTCCGACGACCACAGGCCGTCGAAGACAGCGCGCATGACGTCAGAATCGGCCGCGGATACGCGACGGATCCAGACCGGCGAGTGACCGAACGTTGTCGGCGAGCCGCCGAGGGAGAATCCTCCGTCGCGCCAGATCCAGAATCGGTCATGCATCGGCGCCTTCGGGCGGTAGCGCGCTTGCACGTGATCGGCGATCGTCGGCGTGGTGTCTTTCGCGATCTTCGCGGTGACCACGCGGATCGGCACTGGGACGTCGTCGAGGAGTCGCCAGTCGTCAGGGTCCTGGCCAAAGAAGGGATCGTGGACCAGGAGTTCCTCCCGCGCGCTGCTGATCAGCAGCTTCAGGCGTTCTTCCGCTGCGACGCGATCGACAAGCTGTCGCGCCTCGGCTCCTTGGGATGCCAGGCTCGCGACCTGCTCGGCTACCTGCTGTTGTCTGGCTGCCCGCTCCTCGAGCCCGGGCGGAGGACCCCGATTGCCGATCACGATCGGAGGCTGCTGCTGACCATTCGTCGTCAGCCCGATGTGGATGGATTCGACGAGGTGGTGCGGGCCGATTCGATCGAGTAGGGCACCGTCCCGTGTCGTCAACGAGACTCGGGAGGCGGTTCCTGGTCCAAAGGTCGGCAGCGACGTGACACACGCTCCCGCCTGGCGAACGTCGTCACTGATGGTCGTGTCCTCCAGCGGAGTCCGTAGCTGGTTGACCAGTTCGCCGTCGACGAACTGCTCGAGGTCGACTACCAGGTCTGTTAGATCGATCCGCCCCGGATCCCATCCGATGTAGACGTGTAGCGCTTCGAACGCCGGCCCATCACCCGCAAGATCGCTCAGCCACGCGCGGCGCTCCAACCGGCCGACGAACAAACCAAACGGCGGCGGGACCGTCTGCGGGACACCCTCGCTTGGGACGAGGATCCCGAGCAAACAGAGGGGCAGGGCGTACCACGTCCCGTCGTGATCGATCATGGCGGGAACGAGCAGCGGAGGCCGCTCCTCGCCAGTCCAGATCGTGCCCATCGCGGGCCGCTTGGCCGACGCGAGGAAGCTGGCCGCGGGAGTATCCGTGCCGGGGAGGATCCGGATCAAGGACGTGGGCTTTTGCAGTTGCGCCGTAAACGCAGGCAGTCCGTCGGCTGCGGGCCACCGGATCGGGGTCTCCGTCGCACCATCACGTAGCACTCTGAGCCATTCTCGGGCGCGATCGAGGGCCAGGACGGATCGCGCGGCTACCCAGGTCTCTCCGACATGCACAAACGCCGTAGGCGCCGTGTCCGGACAAAGCCCCATCACCTTCCGTGCTTGATGGGACCCCCAGACTCCCCACGACATCTCACCGCACTCTGACGGCGCGAACACGGCCGTGCCGTGGCGCAGGACCAAGCGCCCGTTATTCTCGCGATCGGCAAGCAGCGTGACGATCATCACCTCGTCGCTCTCCACCTCGAGCACGTCACAGAACGGGCCGGGTGACGCCGACGGTTGATCGCTAATGGTCACCGATGTGCCGACTTGCCTGATGGCTGACGCATCAGCTGGGCGGATCGTCGAAGTCGTCACAGCGTCCGTCTTGCTGACCGGTGAAGCCGGCGTCGGATAGGCGGATCACAGCCACCGCCCCCTGCTCGTCGACATCGATCCACGCGTCCACCCACGGCCCGCGCCTGGCGAGTCCCGCGTGGAAGAGCTTGACCCGGAGGGGGAACCGGCCCGCCCGAGGCACGCAAACGTACTGGAGGGTCGCGACGCCGGCCTCGACGTTTGCCCTACGTGCGAAAAAGTCAAACGCACGTGGAACCCCAGCAATGCCCGGCCAGCGTTCGTGGGTTTCATCCTTGGACTGGTCGACGTCAGCGTTTCCCCATCGATCAGCCAGCACTGCCGCGCAACCCGGGTCGACGAGGACCGTGAGAATTGCGCCCTGAAGGGCTCGCGCGCCGGTATTGACGAAGCCGACGCGGAAGACGCCGGGCGGCGTCTCCTCACCAGGTCTTGCGTGGATCTCTGACAACTCGATCCGGTCAACGATCGGTTGACGCGCGCGCTCCGCCTCCAGCCAGCCGTGCTCCCGTCTGGCCACGTCGAGTTGGCCAGCGGCCGCCTCCAGCGTTGCTTTGCTCGCTTCGCTGATCGACTCCGCGGCCTTCGCCGTGCGCTCGGCAGATTCAGCGCTGCGGTTCGAGTCCGCGGCGCTCTTCCGCGCCACGATGAACGCTGCAGCTGCCACGACGATGCCAACGACCGTGCCGAACGCGCCCACGTAATCGGTCCACAGCGGATGGCTCGAAGCAAGCATCGCGCGAGAGTACCCTTAGCCGATGACCATCGATGGGATCTTTCTGGGCGCAACCCTTCGTGATCGGTTCGTCGCGGCGGCTGCACGCGACGACGAAACGGCCGCACACCGTCTCGCTCCACTCACGGACGAGCGCGACGATGTGACAGCGCAGCGAAATGACGCTTGGGCGCTGCTTAGCACTGGCGCCGAATGGGCCGCTCGTGCGCTCAGGGCCGCAGGCGTAAACGACACCGATCAAACGCCTGTAACCGACTCTGAGACTGCGTTTCAGCGCGCCCAGCATCTCGAACAGCAGCTCTTCACGCTCAGCCAGATGCCGGGATTCCACGACCGCGAGGCCCTGCTCGTCGATGCGGTCAAACGTGCCTGTTACGCCGCAGCGGAACTAGGCCCGATCCAGGGCGGTCGTCTCGCGGCATTTAGCAGAGGCCCAGCCGTCGTTCGCGAGGTCGCCCCAGCCCCAGTCGACCTTCAGGAAGTTGGGAGCGAGATGGGCGAGGCACTGCATCGCCTCGCCGAACTTGGGCTGGGAGACGTCGTGAAAGACGGGTTCCAAGCGCTCGCGCCGAACTCCTAACCGGTATCTCACGACCCTCGGGACGGTGGCGGCGGGCAACTGGCCGCTTAGTTCAGGATGGCCGGATTCCGCATCGGTACCAGAACCAGCGCGTCCTGCCCGGTCACACGTGCCTCCGTAGCGCGGCAGCCGAGAAGCTGGTAGATCTGTTGACCGGCTGCCGGACTCCTGAATCCGAACGATGGCGACAGCGTCGGGCATTGCCCGAGCTGAGCACCGCCTTCACGCGAGAGCAGCACTGCGCCGGCACCGCTAGCGCCGCTGACATAGAGCCGGACCTGCCTTCGTGTCACGACAGGTCTCTTGGTGGGCCAGGCGGTTGCACCCGCCTTGCGCGGGCTGCAGGGAACTCGGCGCCGCCGAAGTCGAGTCTGGACCCGTCGGCCGCGTTCTTGGCGAATCTGAGAACTGAGCCGACGGCCTCCTGCAAGTTCTGCTTCGCTGCCGGCACGTGTGTCGCGCGACGGCGTGAGCATCGTTGTGCTCAAGCCTTTCTTGTCGCTTGCTGCGATCGAGGCGCTGTCCCGGATGTCCATCCGGCGGAGAGCGCTCGCGAGCTCTTTCGGAATCTGTCGTCGCCCTCCGCCCGCTAGGCGTCTGGGACGCGCTCGTAGGTGAGGTAGGCGACATCGCCATCGAGGGTCTGGCTGTCGACGAGGCGCATGCGCTTCTTGTCGCTGGTCTCGCCGAAGAGCCGCTCGCCGCCGCCGAGCACGACCGGGAAGACCTTCAGCCGCAGCTCGTCGACAAGGTCGTGCTCGATCAGCGTGCGCAGGAGCTGGAAGCCGCCGTAGACGACGATGTCCCCGTCTAGCTCCTGCCTCAGCATCGAGACCTCGTTCACCAGGTCGCCCTTCAGGACCGTCGAGTTGTTCCAGTCGGGATCCTCCAGGGTCGAGGAGACGACGTACTTGGGCAGGCTGTTCAACCTGTCCGCCAGCTCGCCGCTCCGGGATGGCCACCGCGCGGCGAACCACTCGTAGCTCCGCCGACCCAGCAGCAGGGCCTCGGTCCCCAGCGCCTCGTCGAAGGCGAGCTTGCCCACCTCTGGGCGGTCCGTGATCCGGCCGACCCAGCCGCCAACTCTGAAGCCCTCATCGCCGGCCGGGTCCTGGACGACTCCGTCGAGCGAGACGTTCTCGCTCACGACGATCTTTCCCATCTCGGCGCTCCTTTCATGGGTCGGCTACTTGCGGCGTTCGTTGAGACGTCTGCCGCAACGCAAACTGAGCGGCGAATTGTCCCGCTCGTCGGACTGCCGCGGATAGTGCGATAGGAACGGCGTTCCCCTCGCAAGACCTCCTTTCGTCCCGCCGCGGTACTCGACCCCCGCCAACAGCGCAACGCCCAACCAGCTTCTCACTGCAAAGCTCGCTTGGGATCAGCGGTGCGTGCCCGCGGTCGGTGGGATGCCGAGGTCGAGCTGCTCCAGTCGCTGCGGGTCGAGGAGAACATCGATCTGGGCGATCTTCCCGTTCGTGACGGTGAACGCCATCACCGAAAACACGTGGCCTGGCGGCGTGACCACGGCCCCGGCTGCGCCGTTCACGAGCGCGGGTCTGACGAACGGGTAAAGCTTCGCGTACGTGGCCGTATGCGCGGCCACTGCGTCTGCGCCGTGCAGCACGAGCGAACCATCGGCGCGCAGGACGCCCCCGTCGATCCTCAGAGCGACCTCGGGCTCGAGCACCTCCAGGAGGGCCTCGAAATCGCCGTCGCGCGAAGCAGCGAAAAATGCGTCGACGACACGCCTCTGCTGCGCGAGGTCACGGTCGGGCTCCGGCGAGTTGCGCAAGCGGCGGCGGGCGCGGCTGGCGAGCTGCTGCGCGGCCGCCTCGGAGCGATCGAGCGCGGTCGCGATGTCGGCGAACGGCACGGCGAACACGTCGTGCAGCACAAACGCGAGTCGCTCGGCGGGACTGAGCGCGTCCAGCACCACCAGCAGCGCCAGACCTACGGACTCGGCCAGAAGCGTCTCGTGTTCGACGTCATGCTCCTCAAAGTCGACGACGGGATCCGGGACGCGCACCGAGATCTCCTCGCGTCGCGCTGCGCGCGAGCGCAGCATGTTCAGGCACACCCGCCCGACGACCGTCGTCAGCCAGGCCCGCATGTTCTCAACGGTCGCGGGATCCTGGTCGCGAATCCGCAGCCACGCCTCCTGCAGGGCATCGTCGGATTCGCTGACCGACCCGAGCATCCGGTAGGCGACCCCGCGGAGATGCCCTCTGTGCTGCTCAAACCGTTCGGTCAGCCACTCGCGCTCGTCCATCGTCAACTCCGCGCGCCCGTGATGACGGTCACCACTGGTTGCGGTACGCAAGGTCGGTGGTCAGCGCCGCCGCAACCAGGAGCAGGAAGAACACGGCTCCGCCGATCTGGCGGTCGCGGACTCGTAGGTGAGCGGTCACAGCGCAAATGAAGTACAGGACGAGGCCGCTCGCTGCAGCCGTCCCGAGCGCCGGCACGGCGAAGCCTGCCAGAAGCCCGACGGCACCGGAAGCCAGCAACCCGCCGAGCGGGACCATCCACCGTCGCGAGATCCGTACCCGGTCAGCGACGACCTTGACCGACTCGGCGCCGACGAAGTTCAACAAGGCGCCATAGCCGTTCGCGACCGCCGCGACGATCGTGGTAACGAGATAGGTGACGTGCATACCTCCTAGACACGCGCCGCCGGAAGAACCTGACAGCCGCCGATGCCACTCCTCCCAGCCCGAACGGATCGTCGATCGGCTCGAACCTGGAATGGGCACGCTGCACCCACCAGACAGTCCTGCTCTGCTCTCGCTACGGGCCCCTCAATAACTGCTCGCGGAGCCCTGCCTT
>Ga0182024_10006202_pt1 | contig 26369 bp, 24 predicted proteins | sample P32metaG_FD_120480 | JGI IMG/M metagenome (GOLD analysis project Ga0182024, IMG submission 120480) | Permafrost microbial communities from Stordalen Mire, Sweden - P3-2 metaG (Illumina Assembly) | ecosystem: Environmental > Terrestrial > Soil > Wetlands > Permafrost | place: Sweden: Stordalen... | reverse complement strand
TTGGTTTTTTCATATAAGCAGGGAGTTTCCATTTATAGAAATATTGGTAGTTAATAAAAATAATAAAAAGTTTTGCCAATAGTTAATTTATTAAGGCAAATAACGAGTTATATTGATCGATAAGCTGGTCATCAAGTTTTGAGGCTAATAAAATGACATGAAAGAATTATGATTAGAGGTTACAAGCAACAATTCATCTTACAACTTGTCTTTTTCGTATGCTTAAAAACTTTTTTAAAACTGCCTGGCGTAGCCTTCTGAAAAACAGGCTTTCCACCTTCATTAATATCGGTGGCCTTTCGGTCGGCATGGCACTAGCCATGTTGATCGCCTGCTGGATCTATAATGAATGGTCGTTCGACCGGCAGTTTGACAACTACCACCGCATTGCCCAGGTTTGGGCGCTATGGCCCGGCCATAGGGGCGCCCAAAAACAATTACCCGCTCCGGTTGTAGACGAGCTGCGTGGAAAATTTGCCGACAACTTCAAGCGGATAGTCATGTCGTCCCAGACGCAGGAGCACGTACTAACTTTTGAACAAAAAAAATTGATAAAGGCCGGTAATTTCATGGATCCGGAGTGCCTGGATTTGTTCACTATACACCTGCTGAAAGGGAGCCGGTCCGCCCTGAATGAACCACACTCGATCTTATTGTCGGCTTCCCTGGCGAAGGCTTTTTTTGCAGGCGCCGATCCCGTTGGACAAATACTGCGCATGGACGATAGCCTGTCAGTTAAAGTGACGGGCGTTTATGAAGACTTTCCGTATACCAGCACGTTCAGGGATATTACATTCCTGTCGCCCTGGGATCTGTATGCATATTTTGATGCAGAGACCCGGTATAACCGGCACAGTTGGGGCGACAATAACTGGCAGGTTTTCGTAGAGCTCGCTGATCATGCAGATATGGAGAAGGTATCTTCAAAAATTAAAAATATCAAAGCGAATAATGATCCCTGGCCCGACGGCGCGGGGCATAATATGAATGCGTCGGAATTATTTTTGCATCCGATGAGCCGATGGCATTTGTATTCTGAATTCAAAGAGGGTGATCGCGACAGCGGCAGGATCATGTACGTTCGATTATTCGGCCTGATTGGTGTCTTCGTTCTCCTGCTGGCATGTATAAATTTTATGAACCTGAGTACGGCCCATTCTGAGAAAAGAGCCAAAGAAGTGGGCATTCGCAAAACCATCGGTTCACTGCGTTGGCAACTGATCTCGCAGTTCTTTACTGAATCTTTGCTGGTGGCTATTATGGCATTTGCCATAGCGTTGGCTCTGTTTGTATTGTCGCTGCCCCTCTTCAATGTGTTGGCGGAAACGAAGATGGCCGTTCCCTGGTCGAATCCACTTTGCTGGATCGCAGGTTTTGGTTTCACGCTATTCACGGGCCTGATCGCTGGCAGCTACCCGGCTTTGTATCTATCATCTTTTCAACCTGTAAAAGTGCTGAAGGGGATTTTCCGCGTTGGCCGCCTGGCCGCCCTGCCGCGCAAGGTTTTGGTAGTGATGCAGTTTACAGTTTCCATCGCGATGATCATCGGAACGATCATCGTATTCAGGCAGGTGCAATATGCTAAAGACAGACCGGTAGGATATAATCAGCAAGGGCTGTTCATAATGCAAATGCATACCAATAATATATATGATCATTTTACAGCCTTCCGCAACGACCTGATGAGTACGGGTGCCGTTGCCGAAGTTGCCGAATCTATAAGTCCGGTCACTGCATCCTGGCCTCAAAATGGCGGCCTTACCTGGACCAACCATAACAGGAATGTTTCCTCAGATCCTGATTTTACCATGAAAGGAGTAACAACCGAATATGCTAAAACACTCGGACTGAAGTTTACAGAAGGCAGGGATTTTCGGTCAGGGCCTCATGGATCCGACTCCGGGACGATGATCCTGAATGAATCTTCTGTCAGGTATATGGGATTGAAAAATCCGGTCGGCACAATGGTAACCTGGATGAAACATAATTTTACTGTTATCGGGGTCGTAAAAAATATGGTCATGGAATCTCCCTATGAACAGCCGGTTCCAGCTATGTTTTATTTGTCGCTCTATAGAATGTCCAGCATGACAATCAGGATCAATCCTCAGCTCAGCGCCCATGAGGCATTACGAAGGATCAGTCCCATATTTGCAAAATACAGCCCCGCCGAGCCATTTGATTACAAATTCGTAGACGAGGAATATGATGCCAGGTTCCGGGCCGAATCGCGCGTAGGCCAGCTAGCCGGCTTCTTCACCGCCCTGGCTATCTTCATATCCTGCCTGGGATTGTTCGGCCTCGCCTCCTTTGTAGCGGAGCAACGCACCAAGGAGATCGGTGTTCGGAAAATTCTGGGAGCAACCGTATTCAATCTCTGGAAAATGCTGTCTAAAGACTTTGTTCTTTTAGTTAGCCTTTCTTGTCTGATAGCCATTCCCATAGCCTGGTGGCTGCTTCATCAATGGCTGCAACAATTTGCATATAGGACGGAGATCTCCTTGTGGATATTTGCAGCGGCCGCCATAGGAGCGATCCTGATTACGCTGGTGACGGTAAGCTATCAAAGTATAAAAGCAGCACTCAGCAATCCAGTTCATAGTTTAAGAACGGAATAATTTTTCTTAAAAGGAGGCTGTCGAGTCACGAAGCTCACTCCGAGCGAAGGCTTTACTCCGATCGCAGACTATTTACCGGGTTAGCTAAAGCTGCTTTGATTGATTGAAAGCTAATCGTAATCAGTGTAATAAGCATTGTTACAATTCCTGCAATAAGAAATATACCAGCGCCTACATTAACCCGGTAGGCAAAACTTTGCAACCAGTTATGCATCGCCCACCAGGCAACGGGGAAAGCAAAAAGAAGAGCAATCAACACCAGTTTCAAAAAATCTTTTGAAAACATTATGGCAATGTTGCTTACTGAAGCCCCCACTACTTTTCTTATACCAATTTCCTTCTGCCTTTTTTGGGCTGTAAAAGCAGCCACGCCAAAAAGGCCCAGGCAGGAAATGACAATGGCTATTCCAGCAAAATAGCGGGATAACACGGCAACCCTTTGTTCTGACGAATAGAGTGCGTTGTAATCTTCATCCAGGAAACTATATTCAAAGGGAAGACCCGGGTTATATTTTTTATATAGCGACCCTAAAAGGGCGATTGTTTCTTTTTCTGTCCCAACTTGAATTTTAACGAGCAGGTTAGCCGTATTCTTCCGGTAACTTATAAAGAACGGCCCCACTTTTTTATACAACGATTCATAATGAAAGTCTTTTACTACGCCGATAATCTGTTGCTTTCTTCCCCAAAGAATAACCGATTTGCCAACAGGGTCTTTTAGTTTCATAGCCGCAATGGCGGCTTCGTTAAAGATAACTCCGTCACTGTCTGACCCAAACTGCCTGGAGAACATTCGCCCCTCTTTCATTTGAAGGCCCATTGTTTCCATAAAATTATAATCAACGTAAAGGCCGCTAAATTCTATCCTTTGAGTTTGCCCCGGCCAATGTATACCGCCGCCGCCGCTATGATTTCCAAACATATCTCCCTCCATGTCTGATGCATTCACAATACCGGGGATGGTTCTGGCTTCCGTGAGAAATGCTTGCTGATCTTGTTGCAGTTTACCATCATTGGAAAAGCGGATGATATTGTCTTTGCTGTAACCCAGGTTTTTTGTTTGGATTAATATCGTCTGTTTATACACTACGATTACCGATACAATGAGTATGACAGAAATCGCGAATTGAAATACCACTAACCATTTGCGTACCCATGATTCACCTGCAGAAGCATCGAGTTTGCCTTTTAGAACGGCAACTGGCCTGAAACCTGAGAGGTACAGGGCCGGGTAACTTCCTGAAATAATTCCGGTAGTAATCGTAACACCTGCCACGGCGAAAAATAGACTTGCATTTAAATGGATGCTAAGCTCTTTTCCTGTGATCTCCCGGAATGCGGGCAGCAGAAGCCATACAAGCATAATGGCGATTAGCAGTGATAATAGCGCCATCAGCATGGATTCGCTGATATATTGTAAAATAAGTGCCCCCCGGCTTGCACCCATCACTTTTTTAATGCCAACTTCTTTCATTCTCCGGGATGCCTTCGCCGTAGAAAGGTTCATGAAGTTGATGCAGGCGATCAACAGAATGAATATGGCTATGGCAGAGAACAATTTTACATACTCAATCCTTCCGCCATCAGGTGCGCCGTTTTCATAATGATTTTGTAAATACTTAGCCGAATAGCGCTGTAGGAATAACGTACCAGCCCATTTTTGGTCATTAGAACCGGCAGGATATTTTGCTTTGATAAATCCTTTCACTTTTTTATTAAATGACCCTATATCAGTACCACTTTTCAGTAGTACGTAGGTGGCTGGGTTACTGTTTTGCCAATTGATATAGTCTTTATTATTGTCTGCATATACAGCATGTGGGAATAAAAGGTCAAAGCGGAGGGAAGAATTGGCAGATGGACTTTCAAAAATACCAGAAATAATATATTTCCCGTTTACGCTGCCAGGCTGGCCTGTGCCTCTGTCCCAGGTGATTATTTTGCCGATAAGATTTTGAGTGGTATGAAACAATTTCATTGCCAGCAGGTCAGACAACAGAACGTCGGATTTATTAGAAAGTACCTGATCTTTATTGCCCTGAAGAAGCTGAAAGGAGAATATCTTAAAAAAATTCGGTGTCGCATATATTTCCTTTGCTTTCACTCCGGTACCATTATAGGAAAGTATGCCGGTGGGATTGTCGTCTTCGTCGGGGTACTTTACAATAGCTACGTCCTGCACTTCAGGCATTTGATCCGCCAGTGATTTAGCCAGCAGGTCGGGGGTATGCTCCGTGGTCATTATGCTGCCATCATCCAGTGGTATGTTTTGCATCACCTGATAAAGCTGGCTGTTATTTTGATGGAACTTGTCAATCTGCATTTCATCATTTACCCAGAGGTAAATGATGAAAGCACATGCAAGCCCGCTTGCCAGGCCTGCCAAATTGAGAAGCGTAAACTGGCGGTCTTTTAAAAGATTTCGCCAGGCGATCTTAAAATAACTTCTAATCAATGTATTCGGTTGCTTTTTTTATTAACCCAAGAAAGTGCCGAATTTCTATACCTCTAGTAATCAGCAACATATCGTTATTTTATAAATGAACATTGTGCGGTTTTGGTACAAATAAGTGTTCACTTTGACTCATTCTGACTTGTCCGGTTAAAACTATAGCTAGACAGGACCCTTAGGTATAACGGCTTATGGCGATGTAGCGTAAGTATTAGTATCATATTCTGGCTTACAGACGTAAAAGTTCTTTGGTTTTTTCAACAAAGTGCAGAGTGCTGTCTTCTCCTTTGTCTTTCGCAGACCGTTTTAATTGTATCCGATGCTCTTGCAAAATTTTCATTGCCCTGCTCCTAATTTTATTGGAGATTGTCGGAGCATATTTTTGTACAACTTCATATGCCATTAATCGGGACTCATACTCCTGTACGCAAATAATTTTGATAAATTCAATAAAATACTTTTGGACCTCCATGTCTTGCAATGAATAAACTAAAGAACCATTGTTATTAAATGTGCTTTTGTCGTTTATTTTTTTGATGATATATGGCACCGCTTTATCATAATGAAGGTCTCCAAAAATAAAGGCGATCTGATTTCGTATCAGCGCATTTTTCGTTACCATAAACATTCTTAGTAATTCTTCTTTATCATCATCATTTAGATTTTTAATATTAATTGCCTTTATTGCTTTATATAATTCTGTTTTCATCTTTGAGAAATAATTTATTCAACCAATAATCGCGTATGCTTTATTGAGAGGGAGGGAGAGACATTAGGTTCTTAAAAACATTTTAGTCGAAAGAAGAAATTCACTTTAAAATTATTTCTTCAATGTAATACTTCTTTACTAAGCCACTATTTGATTTTAAGTTGCATGCTAAATAATAGTACCAGCCTAAAGGGGGGATCGAAAGTAAGGTGTCAATAAAGAAATCGTGCCCTTCCACATCATACAATTTCTTATCCTGATGCTCCTTATTTGTTAATCCAATCGAAAAGGATTGGTTGCTTTTCGGTATTTTGGGCAAATATGCGAATAGACTTTGCACGGGTCTATTTTCATAAAGAAATTCATTAATTGTTAAATCCATTTTGAATAGCCCAATGCTATCCAAATTTTCCAGGCTATCGTAAAAGCACTCTACACTTACCAATCTATTAAAATTCGAAAACCTGTAATGCCTTAACCTATTGTTTTCATAAATAAGTTCAGGACCGTATCGAAGGCTAAAATAGTAATAGTTTTGATATACATTATTTCCATTTGAATCATAATACTTCCAATATCCGTTTTCCTTATCGCATATGAATTTTACGGAGTCTGCCACAATATTATTTGGAAAATAAGTTATTGCAACACCTTCTCTTAATCCCTTATCATACATGGTTAAATTAACCAATTTTCCCAGGCTATCATAATAGATTGCCGTTCCATCCCAAATCTTTCCATTTTTAAAATTCGCTTCAATTAAATAGTTACCTTTTTTGACTCTTGTTAAAGTTGGATTCCTTGAGCAAGATAAATAGGCGATTGTTAGAATCAGGACTAGTGAATATCTATTTAGGGACAGCATTTAGAACTGTTCTTATTGTGTTAGGACCCGAGCGTCTTCCAGGGCTGAAATCAGGATAATAATACTTCGGCAGAAACACCCAATTCGCGGCGAAATAATTTGGCCATCTCTAATGTAAGTGGTTTTTTCCCGCTGAGTACTGCAGAAACATATCCCTTCGTACCTAGCTTCCCAACCAGATCCTTGTTTTTAAGTCCTTTTTCGAGCATTTTGACCTTAACCGCTTCAATAGGATCAGGTTTAGGAATTGTGTAGTGTTTATCCTCATAATCCTTTATCAGCAGGAGAGCAATTTGCAAGGTTATACCATCTTTTGATCTGGGCTTTACCTTTCTGTCAAAGGCATTGTCCACCCACTCCAGGTATTTCCCGTATTCCTTATCCGTCTTTATAGGTTTTAATATCATCGTCTGTTTTGTTTAAATTTTACTGTTTTTACATTCGTCTTGTCATATTCCGTATGTGTCCCAAACCATTTAATCTGTATTGCCTTATATTCAAAACTAAATCTCACAACCAGACGATACCTGTTATTCAGAATATTAAAGACTACCCTGTCATCTCCAACCAGGCTTACATTTCCATAAACTTTCTTCAAATCATTAAAGCTCCCGAATTCAGCGCGTTTCAGCTCGTAATACCATTCCTGAAGGGCAACTTCTGCTTCCGGATATTTTTTACAATAGGATAAAAGCGCCTTACGGGCAATGATATTAAACACAATACAAAGATAATAAAAGTTTTCTAATAGTAAACTTTTTGTTCATTAAATCGCATTATCATCGGAAGCACTCACCACCATAGAACGCTTCGCCACAGGTTTTTCAACCAGATGTTTCTTTATCCATGGTAGATCGCAAGCTGATTCCTGATGAAAATTAGGCTACTATATACCAAACGGGCGAAAGTCGTGATTTTGGCATTTATTCTTTTCTCTGCCGGAACTCACTAAGTAAATCACTTGTTGCCGGTAAAATTCCCAGCTGCTGGAAGAAACCGAGCGATTCAACTACTACCCAATCTTCTATTATTTTGCCGCTTTGTATTCGGTGAATGGTCATCATGCGAATATTTATGCGCTTTCCGTTGGGCGGGATTCCGAGCCATTGCCCTGTATGCGTTCCGTCCATCACCAGCAAAGTGGATACCCGATCTCCTTCAGCGATCATTTGCTCAATAGTGAATTTAAGATCAGGAAAGGCAGATGGCCATTCAGCAATATGATCTTTGATGCTTTGCGGACCTCGCGGAGTTGATGTGGCTGTTGTTCCGCTTATTATTCTCCATATTGCAGATTCCTAAATAATTGGCCCCGGGAATCAATGGTTTGTTGCCATCTCCTTTATTTTTCCTGATAACCGGAAATTTCGTTCTAATCGATCAGATTATTCTTCACGGCAAAGAAAACCAACCCGGCAGTGTTTTTTGCGCCGAACCTTTCCATGAGGCGGTCCTTGATGGCTTCTACGGTGCGGGGGCTCACTTCGAGTTTCTGCGCGATTTCCTGGGCGGTAAATTCCATGCAGATATATTTCACCACTTCGCGTTCGCGTTCGCTCAGGGTGACTTCCGTATTGAGATTGGGGATTACTTTGGTGCGGGAGTGCGATTTCTTCAACAGGATGCGGTTTACAAAATTATTCAGGTAATAGCCCTTGGTTGAAACCTCCATGATGGCGCGCTTGATCTCGGCCGGGTCGGCACTTTTAAGCAGGTATCCGTTGGCGCCGATCTCCATCATATGGCTCACAAAGCGCTCGTCCTCGTACATGGTGAGGGCTATAATATGGATATGGGGATAGAGCTTGGCGATCTGTTTGGTCGTTTCTATGCCATCCTTCAGGGGCATACGAAGGTCCATGAGTATAACATCCGGCTGGGAAACCGCCAGTCCGTCAAGCAGTTCCTGGCCGTTCTCCGCTTCCTGAACAAACTTGATATTGTTATAGGCGCGAAGGGACAGGATCACTCCCTTACGGAAAATTTTGTGATCGTCTGCAATCGCTACTTTTATTATTCCCATAGGCTATTGTGTCTGAAGTGGCTGCCTAAAATTACGCATTAATTGGTTTCGTTGGTGGGCCTGCTGTCTTCGTCCCGGTTAAGCTCAATCGTGACCTTATAATAGGTTTGCGACATATCTTTCTCAAAAAATATTTTTCCCTGAAGCACTTTCAGCCTGCTCTGGATGTTTTTAAGGCCCAGGCCCACATTGCTCTTGCCAAGTTTTTCAAAGTCAGTTTGTGTAAGTCCGCGCCCATCATGATGCAGGCGGATGAAGAATCTATTCCCGCTGATGTTCTGGGTGAGATGGATAAAACTGGCATTGCTATGTTTGAGGATATTATTCACGAGTTCCTGGATGATGCGGAAAATGATCAACTCGTTTTCCGGCTTCAGCCTTTCCCGGTATTCATGGAAACGGGAACTGGCATTCATGCTGCCGGAACCGCTGATCTTCTGGAAGAGATCGTTGACGGCGGATTCAAGACCGAAATTCTTCAGGGTCGGCGGCATCAGGCTGTGCGAAATGTTGCGGATGAGCTGAATGGTATCGTCAATGATCTGCTTGGCATTGTAAATACTCTGGAGCTGGGTCTGCTTGTCCAGGTTCACAAAATTCTCATTCAGGTAGAGGCGGGCGGTAGCCAGTAGCGGGCCGGCATCATCGTGCAGGTCAGCGGCGATGCGCTGACGTTCTTCTTCCTGGAGGCGGATGGAAGCGTTGAGCAGGGTTTTTTGCTGGTCCTGTTCGAGCTGCTGGAGCCGCTGCTGATAGCGGATTACTTTTCGCTGGTGAAAGCTGATGAACACGATCAACCCGATCGTGAGGGCGAGCATACCGATGGTGCCGAAAAAAAGCACCATAGGAATATCGTTGTTTGGGGTCAAGGCTTGCAGTAGTACCATGGAAAGGCTTACAGGGTTTAGGGTTATAAATTTTACCGGTCGTCGGGAAAGCTGGTAAAATCAACAGCGGCATTTTCAGGGAAAGGATTTTTCTTTTGATAACGGTTCAGGAAGAAAGCAACAGAAAAGATAAGATTGGTGATGATATTGGAGACATTATTTATACTCCAATATTTTTCTCTTTCCTTTTCGGCTAATTGACCTGCAATAATATACAGAAAAAGGGTGCTTGCAACGTAGAGAAGGAGAGCTATTACAATTAAGAATGTGGGAGAAAATAAAGTTGTTGGCTCTGCAGTTAATTTCATCGACAAAACAAAAAAAACAATGCAAAATGTTAATATGATAACAGAACTAATAGCACTCAAAATTGAATTAAAATGATTGTTACTTGAAGTTGCAAATAGGCTGAATGCGATAAGATATAAGACTGCTAAGATTTGTATGAGTATTCTTATCGGCCTGTTCTTAATAATTATGTAGAAAAAATAAGAAAGGATGCAAAACTCCAAAATCGCAAAAACATTCCACAACAGGAATTTATGATCAATAGCCCAAGAAGAAGAAGTCAAGAATCCATCAAATAAGAAAGAGGCAATGCTATAAATGAAAATTACCCATAGCTCTCTTGTACTATTCCTTATGCAGAAAAATACAAAAAACAATATAGGTAATAAAGCAGAAAGTGTACTAATTATTGTCAGCACTTGCTATATATGGTATATCCAAATATAGAAAGTTAACTGCAGATTTGCTATATTCTGACCTTTATGAACCAAACCAATTGATAGGCTGCGATACGTCAGCTTTATCTGCTGCCATACCTTCTACTACCGCGAGTTTTCCATGGTCATTCACTGTTGAGTATTCCAGGATACTCTTGCCCTTAGCGTCAATACCAACATAAACCAATGTTTTGGAGCCAAATTCGTTAATTGCATCAAAGAATCGGATCCCAACACAACCAGGCTGGGCGAGCATCTGCTCGATAATATTCTTACCGATATTATATGAATTAGACTCGTCTATGGAATGGGTATCATGATGATTTTTAACCATCTTAGCGGCTAATTCATGGGTTATCTGCCCACCTACTGCGGCGTAGTCCACCGGAGTCTTAACGAGTAAATCCTTTTTCATAACTGAAGTTTTAGAGGTGTTGTAACTTGAAACACAACGTAAATAACCCCTAAAAAAAAGATGAAACAACGCTGCAATTAAATGGTAATTTGCCTTAAATTGCCTGAGATTCAGAGCAGTAGAGGATTCTAGTAGATATACGAAGAAAATGCCCTTTAAGAAGAAGCGTAGTATTCCCGAAGAGACCTCGTATTTTTACGAGGGCTTTTTTACTTATTTAGACTTTCTTTGAGAAAATAAATTTTCTTATCCCCATAATAATCAACATTGTGGATAAATAGAAACCCTTAGGTCAAGATGAAGGGATTTTAAAAACGGGGCAAGTAGGACAGGATTACGAGTTCGAAGAGCCATTTTGGCAATTATTGCAGGCTTTCAGCGTTAAATCGGAGAAAAAAAGAAAAAAGTTGACTGATACCGGATTTTACTGGCATTCACGGATATTGGAAGATCTTACTGGACGGTAAGTTTGGACATTGGATGGTTTTGTGAAGTCATCGCTATCAATCAACTTATGGATCAAAAGTACAAGGAAGAAAAACTATAACCTAGCGCAGATTTGCCCTTTTTCAAATTCTCGGTAAATACATTAAACCTCGTAAAATTGCTATTGTCGAATATTTTACTTTGGAGTAATAATTATTGTAAATCAGGATTTTATCATAAACCGAACGCTTAGAAACAATTTTACAACTAACACTCTTATGAGCGCGGAACTAGTTATTAAAGTCGCCATTGCTGACGATCACAAGATTTTCCGGGATGGGATCAAGATGGCACTGAAAAACAAGGACTACCTTAAAATAATCTGGGAGGCCGAGGATGGGCGGGACCTTGTTCATAAGATGCAATTGAAAAAGCCAGATGTTCTGCTTATGGATATCCGGATGCCCGAAGTGGATGGTATTAATGCGATTGGCATTTTGCGCAAGGAATATGAGGAGGTTAAAATCATTGTTCTTACAATGTATGATGATCAGGAGATGATCTCCAAAATGATGGAGATGGGTGCAAATGCCTACCTGACCAAAACGACCGATCCTGAAGAAATCTATCAGGCTATTCTCGCCTGTATGAATGACGATTTTTATTTCAACGACCTTGTGAATAAAGCAGTTCTTTCCAAACTGCAAACCAAGCGGCAGGTCCGCCAGTTTTATCCGGATCCCATAAAATTTTCAGAAAAGGAAGTAAGGATACTGAGGCTGCTCGCACAGGATAAGACTACAGAGGAAATTTCAAAGGAAGTATTTCTCAGTCCCCGAACAATCGAGACCATACGCCAGAATATGAAGACAAAAGTCGGCGCGAAAACGATTGCCGGTTTAATTATGTATGGCATGAGAAATAAGCTTATCGATTAGGTATTAATTTTTAATAATTCATCGTTACGATTCCACTCCGGATGGCATACATAGCCAGGCCAACCCTGCTTTTTACACTTAGCTTCAAAAATAGAGCGTCCCGATAATTGTCAATGGTCCTGGGACTTATTTTCATCAGAAGAGCTATTTCCTTGTACGTCAATTCCGACGCTACATGCTTTAAAAAGATGATTTCATTCTCGCTCAGGATCACACTTCCCCAGGTTGAATTTTTTGATCCATGATTCTTCATCAAATTAAAAAGACTGCCCGTAATTGTATGGGAACAATAATTGCCGTTAGCCATTATGCAGTGCAGCGCCTGGCGGAGTTCGCTGGGACTAACATCTTTTTTTAAAAACCCACGCACACCGCTTTTGATCTAATGGATCAAGGTTTCAGAGTCATACATGGTCAGAATGAGAATTCTTATCTCCGGATGGTTTTTGGCAAACACCTGCAAGCGAATCCCTTAAAAGTATGTGATCATCAATCAATCCAATCTTTACCAGAGGGTCTTTTTGATTTTGCATGATTAAACAGGAGTTGTAATGGTGATTTTTGTCCCTTTGCCAATGGCGCTTTCAATATCAAACCGGCCGTCAATTAATCTTGCCCTTTGGTTCATATTGTTGATCCCGGCTATCTTTCTGGATGGTGAATACGGGAATTTTGTGTCGAAACCTTTGCCATTGTCCTGGATAAAGAGCTGTAATTCTTCTTTGATAGAACAGAGTAAGATAATAATATCACTTGCCGCGGCGTGCCGGATAATATTGCTTACCGCTTCCTGGAGTATCCGAAAAAGAATAACTTCTTTTTTCTCACTTATAGATTTGTAATCACCTATGATGTCGAATGTTACATGGTATTTTCCTCCGCGCTGAAGAAATCCGACCTGCATCTCTATGGCTTTTTTAAGGCCACCCTTCCGGATAATATCCGGATTCATTGCCCGGGACATATCCCTGAGATCTTCAAGCGCCTTTTCCAAAATTTCTGATATTTCGCTAATCCCTTCAATTGCCTCTTCGGGCCTTCTCATATCGAGGGTGGCAAGGCCTAATTGGCTAGGGAAAGAAACTGGCCAACATTGTCATGTATTTCTCTGGATATTTCAAGAAAAGTTTGTTCCTGGATTTCCAATTGGGCTTTATACAATTCTTTATCGTAAAAATATTTTACCGCTTTAAGATCCGAGTGAAAACTTTTTTGTTTTCTTTGTAATAAAACAAGGATCATTATAATAAAAACCACAATGACCAAAATGAATGCAGTTATTATTATCAGAAATATAATTATTTCTGTATGGGAATAGGGCATAGATAGGCTTTTATAAAGGTTAAAAATAGGATCGCATAAAAACAATAATTAATACAATCATAAATAATCCGAAATGATAGAGAAATTTGTAATAAACTTGTTGAAGTGAAATAATAAGGAACAGTCGTGCTGAAATAAAATAATATTCCACAAATAATAATAAAACTAGTGTTCTTAAATATGTCCTTTTGAAAATCCATATGGATAAACTCGAAGAAATACAAAAGGCATATAGCCGCAATCAATACCCCTTCAAACGCGTATAAGTGGTGAATATTTAATTCGACTGAATGGGGGAAATAAATCCTAGAAGGGCACAAGAGAAAATATAAATCAGGTAAATGATCTTCATGCCTACCCGAATCCTTTTCTTTATTGTGATCTTTCTAATAAACAGATATATTATTGAAATCTCTAGAAGGGAATAGAAATTGATCACGCAATTGTAAATTTCCCCACACATCTTATTTTCCGGAAAAAATAATTCCGTCGCAGATGAGAGAATGTCCACAAACAAGGATGCCGCTATGTAAATCCGAATAAGGAATAGTTGCTTGTGTGCGCGAAATTTCCAACTGATCACAAAACTAACAAGGGTGGTAGCTATAAGGATCCAGTCAGTTAAGTAGTGGCTGGTGAAAATGGTGTTATTCATATGAACCCTATCGGTCAAAACGGGCTACGAAAATATATGAACAATTAAATGAAGAGGAGGGGGAAAACCCCTTTTTTAGGAATATTTATTTCGTATATAGGTGGTTTAGGACATTGTAAGCAATTACCCCTAGTTTGATATTAAAATAAAGCCTGCTTTTTTGTTTTCAACCACAGATCAACCACACAAAAAAGCAGGCAAATAAAATAATAGCCCAACAATAGAAAGATAAGGTTTCAGAGGTATTGGAACAGGCCTTCTCAGGTTTTTCACAGGCTAGTTCGTTTGGCCGGGTTACAGCGGCGGGAGCAGGGTATTTTAAGCAAAACGCGAATAATCAGAAAAAGAAGTTGATTGACATTGGACTTAGCACGGAATTCAGTGGATATTGGAAACTCTTTAATGGACGGTATTCTTCGGATATTGGATCTTTCAGGTCGCTTATTCCTGTCAATCAACTTGAAACAAAAGTAGAGGTGTACAAGTAACACACCTATAGCAGGAATGCCCATTTTTAACCTTTCGGGTTTTACGGGCGCCGTCGTAGGATTCCTATCCTGGCATGGGGTATTTTCGCCAACTCACCGTAAATCAACGTGGTAGATTATTGTTGCCCGTATAATCCGAAATCGTTTAATTTAGTAATAACCCTATAGTAACTATCACCTTTTTTTGCCACTTTGAGCAATATTTCGATACCCTTGGCCTAAATTTGATGCCTTATGAAAAAATTAGAGACGGATCATACTATTAAAGTAATCATTGCAGACGATCATGCCCTCTTCCGGGCGGGCGTAAAAACGGCTCTTTCCGTTAAAAAAGACGTGGAACTGATCGCCGAAGCCGACAATGGTATGCAGCTGCTGAATCTGCTTAAACACATGCAACCAGACGTGATCCTGCTGGACATCCAAATGCCCATCATGGATGGCATTGCTACCCTCCCCGAGATCCGCAAGCTTTATCCCGAGATTAAAGTGATCATCCTGTCCATGCACAACGATCATTCCATGATTTCAAAGCTTATGGAGATCGGCGCCAACTCTTATCTCACCAAAAACTCAGATTCAGAAAATATATATATGGCCATTAAAACCTGCTACGAGCAGGAATTCTATTTTAATGAGCTCACCAATAAAGCCCTGCTGAGCGGCCTGCGTACGCGTCGTTCAGAGTCTTCACTGCCTCAGGAAGCCAACCTCACCGAAAAAGAAACCACCATCCTGAAAATGATGTGTGAAGAGAAAACCACCAAGGAGATCGCCGACCTGGTTGACATCAGCCCCCGCACCGTGGAAGCCATCCGCGATAAACTCAAAACAAAGACCGGCGCCAGGTCTATGGCCGGGTTGGTTATGTATGCGGTGAAGAATGGGATTATTGAACAACCGTGAAAGGGTTGATGGTTGATGGTTGATGGACTTTCATATAGTGCTATCCTTTTGTATAGTGGTTATAATTGATACAGCCTGAGGCCGTAATTTTGCATTTTCAAAAGATAATTCAAAATCTACGGTCATGGGAAATACAATATGGACAATAGACCCGGCACATTCGGAAATCCAGTTTAAGGTGAGGCATCTTATGATCGCCAATGTAACCGGTCAATTCAGCAAATTCACAGGCTCCGTTGAAACGGATGGAGAGGACATCACAACGGCAAAAGTTCATTTTACGGCAGACATTGATTCGATCTCCACAAACAATGATCAGCGGGACGCACACCTGAAAGGCGCCGATTTCTTCGAAGCCGAAAAACATCCAAAGCTTATTTTTGAAGGTGACAAACTCCGCAAGATCAGGGACGATAAATATGAACTCGAGGGAACGCTCACCATGCGCGGAATCAGCAAAAGGGAAAAGTTTGAGGTGGAATACGGCGGACTGATCCAGGACCCATGGGGTAACAGCAGGGTCGGCTTCATGCTGGAAGGAAAAATAAACCGGAAGGATTTCGGAGTGAACTTTGGTTTATCTGAGGCCACGGAGAAAGTGATGCTGAGCAATGAAGTCAGGATAAATGCAAACGCACAGTTTGTCAGGCAGGCTTCAAAATAGCGCCCCATTCTGCTGCTTTCATCACATCTGCCTGTCTCGTAAAAATCTTGGTAGTTAACACGCGGTGAACTTCCTCATCCCTGTCTGCACAACAATCGGAAAGTACGGTGATGGCGTAATCTTTGTCTGCGGCTTCCCGCAGCGTGGATAGAACAACACCGCTGGTGGCAATGCCCGTAAGCACAATATGCGATATGCCCTGGGATCGTAGAATAACCTCCAGATCGCTCCCGGTAAATGCACTTGTACGCTTTTTAATTATTTTAATATCGCCGGGTAGCGGCGCGACGGAATTATGCACCCGAGATGCTTCTTCCGTGTCCAAAGACATGGCCGGATTGGTCCTTATTGCTGAAAAAGATTTGTTATTCGGACTGGCTTCGGGATATCCTTTCCTGAATGCAACCACAACATATATAACTGGGATTTCATTCGACCTCGCTGTCTTTATCGCCCTGTTCATAGTCTCCATGAACGCGGCACTATCCCCGAGCATTTTTACCGTGGCTTCCTGAACATCCATCACCAGGAGCGCCGTTTTCTTATCCATATTGTTTTGTTCCATGATTTGATATTATTCTAATTTTGCAATTGATCAATATCTTGATTGATCATTCTTTCCAAAAACACCGTGTAAAATTAAGCATGTATCTTAACTAAGCAATTGATGCAAAGGGATTTAACTTCAAAATAATGACTCGCATGGCTCAAACGGGACAAACAGAATATACTCCGGGGGTTTGCAATATCGGAGGGGCAGAAATCGCCAGGAGGCGAAATCTTGGCTGGATCATGCTTATAATCACTATAGCGCTGCTTGCCGTTATGATATGGTACAAAGTGAATACCTGGTGGCGAATCCTTGTTTTCTTTCCTGCCATGGTATCGGCATCGGGATTTTTGCAGGCCCGCCTTCATTTCTGCTCAGGGTTTGCCAACAAAGGCGTTTATAATTTTGGAACCCCCGGAACGGTGCAACAGGTTACCGACGAAGCCTCCAGAGAAAAAGACCGGCGCAGGGGAAATCAGATATCGCTGTATGCTGCTATTATTGGAGCGGGGGTAGCGATTATAAGTTTGGTTTTTTAAAAAGTAAAAAGTAAAAAATGGTGCGAGCTAAGTCCGTCAACCGTCAACCGTCAACCATTCCTCTCATTCCGTTCTCAAGCTCTTCACCGGATTCATTCCCGCTGCCTTGATGGCCTGGAAACTGATCGTGGCCATGGCAATCACAAAGGAAAGCAGGCCGGCCGCGGGAAAGATCCACCAATTGAAGGTGGTGCGGTAGGCAAAATTCTGCAGCCAGTTGTGCATTACCAGCCATGCTATGGGCGAGGCAATCACAAATGCAATGAGGATTAAGAAGAGAAAATCCGTTGACAACAAGAGAATAATATTGGAGACCGAAGCGCCCAGCACTTTTCGCACACCGATTTCTTTTGTGCGCTGGGCCGTTGCGAATAGAGAGAGCCCCAGCAATCCCAGGCAGGCAATGAAAATCGCAAATGCCGCGAATAAACTGAATACCTGGCCGAATAAAATATCATTTTTATATTGTTCATTGAATTTTTCATCCAGAAAATAATAATCAAATAAATTTCCAGGGAAAAAACTGGCATATTTCTTTTTGATGTCAGCGATGGTAGATGGCAGATTCCGGGCATTTACTTTTACGGAAATTGGATTGTAGGTACTGTAAGTAGGCACTAACATCGTTGCCTCTATGGGATAGTGCAGGGATTTCTGGTGGAAATCACGGGTGACGCCTATGATATCCCATTTTCTGCCATAAACACTGATAACTTTTCCGAGGGCATCCTCATCCGAGCTGAAACCCAGCAGTTTTACGGCCGCTTCAGTCAATATAAGATTATGTAATTTTTCGTAATCTGCGTTATAATCCGTCGCTGAAAAATTTCTACCCGCCACTAATTTCACTCCATACAAATCAAGAAATTTATCGTCAATGCCAAGCCGCCTCAATGTATATTGATTGTTCTGATCCCGGTCCGTTCTTGCTATCTTGAAAGCCCTTCCCAGCTCGTCACCGGCAACCCTTTCGGTGGTTGCAGCTCCGGCAACATCATGCAATTGGTCGAGCTCGTTCTTAAAACTGTTTTCGTGTGCCATGAATGTGGAATCAAAAGAAGAAAGGATAGGTGCCTTAATGATCAGGATCCTGTTTAAATTCATACCCAGATCCTGAGTGCTCACAAATTTTATCTGTCGGTAAACGACAAAGGATCCAATGATCAGTGCAACGGTTGCAGCAAACTGACCCACGACAAGCACCTTGCGTAAAATAATACCCTTTCCGGAGCTCGTATATTTTCCCTTGAGTACAAGAATGGGTCTGAAGGATGAAAGCACGAATGCAGGATAAAAACCGGATACGAAAATGCCCGCGATGATCAGTACTATCAGGGCGGTTGTCACATTAAATCCATTCAACCCATTTTGAAACAAATAAGTTAAAGACAGGTTGTGCTGAACCAGCCCGTTAAAACTATCCTGCACCAGGAATATGATAACCAGGGCCAGGACCAGTGCAATCATATTGATGAGTACCGATTCAGTCAGAAACTGCCTGATCAGTTGTTGTTTGGTTGCGCCCGCAACCTTTCTGACGCCGACTTCCTTCGCACGTTCCATGGATTTGGCCGTAGTGAGATTGATATAGTTTACCCACGCGATTACAATAATTAAAGTAGCAATGATGAGCATGCCCCATACGGCGGTCGCGCTTCCGGTTTTCCCGATTTCATATTCAAAATCGGAATACAGATGTGCTTTACCAAGGGGTTGCAGATAAAATTTCTCCACAGTGCCTGAAACTTTATTTCCCTGGAAATGCCGGTCGCTGAATGCAGCCAGTTTTGCCTCAAAGGCTTTGTAATCGGTTCCGTGTTTCAGCTTGACATAATGCCAGAAATCGGAATCGGTAAAATCATATTCGGATTCCTTATACGGATTTTTGCCGCTATATAGCGTTATATAGGATACCAGCATATCAAACTGAAGATGGGAATTCTCCGGAACGTCCTTACAAATGCCCGTTATTTTATAAGGGAGGGAATCCGTTGCAAGCTGTACGGTTCTTCCGATCAGGGATTCGAATTGATTGTCCCGGATACCAAAGATTTTTCTTGCCATGGACTCGGAAAGAATGATATCATTCGGATCTTTGAGTGCGGTGCGCATGTTCCCGGCAGACAAAGGATAAGTGAACATGGAAAGAAACTCATTGTCCACCGCGATGGACTCCTTCACTTCTGTTTTCTTATCCTTGTAATTCAGGATAATCGATCCCATAGGCTCAACGCGCGTATTGTTTAATACTTCAGGAAAATCAGCTTTCATTGCCGGCCCAACAGCCGAATAAGTGATCGTACCATGCTGGATCAGTTTACCGTTCTGATAACGGTCGTTATATACCCGGTAAATGTCTTTTTCATCCTTATTAAACTGATCATAGCTTAATTCAAAGCTCACAAATTGCAGAATAAGCAGACAGGCCGCCATCCCTATCGATAACCCCGCAATATTAATCAGCGTATGCGTTTTATTCTTAATCAGATTCCGCCAGGCGATGATGAAGTAATTTCTTATCATAGTGGGTAAATTAAAAAGTAAAAAGCAAAAAGCAAAAATTAAAAAGTAAAAAATGGCCCGTGATATTTGGGCTTTTATTTGGATTCATTGTTTTCCATTTTCAAATTCCTCATTTTCTCATTTCCACATTCCTCCTCACTCCGTTCTCAAACTCTTCGACGGATTCCCGACCGCCGCTTTTATCGTGTGAAAACTGACTGTTGCCAGGGTGATCAGGAGAACAGCAAGTGCGGAATAGAGGAATATGGCCGCACTCAATCCTGAATTATATGGAAATACCGCCAGCCATTTAGCCATAAAATAGTAGGCTACAGGAAAAGCGATAAATGCAGAAAGCACAACGAGAAATACAAAATTCCTGGCAATCAGGGTTACAATGTGGAGCAGATCGGCCCCCATTATTTTGCGAAGGCTGATTTCCTTTTGCCGCTGTTCTGTCGTAAATGCGATCAGACCCAGAAGCCCGAGACAGGTGATGAAAATGGTAAGCGAAGAAAATGCGGTAAAGATCTTGCCCCTTTTTTGATCGGCTGCATATTGGGAATTATAATCCTGGTCCAGGAAAGTATATTGAAAGGGAAGTTCCGGAAAAATGGTTTTCCAGGATTTTTCAATACTGGCCAACGTGGATGGAACGTTTTGAAATCCGGCTTTAACCTGAACCAAATTGCCACCCGGATAGTAAAACAATATTAATGGCGCTATCGGATTATACAATGATTTCTGATTGAAGTCCTTCACCACGCCAATTACCTGCATATATTTCCCGGTCGTATCACCCGGAAATTTCAGTTTCTTTCCCAATGCATTGGCCCCCCATCCGAATGTTTTCACCATATTTTCATTCACGATAATACTGTTTATCGTATCCGAGGGGGTGGCCGAAGAAAAATCCCTCCCACTGATCAGGTTAATGCCCAGGGTTGGCAGATAATCTGCATCGATAGTATAGTTATCTACTCCTTTGTCAAGAAAACCTTTATTGGTTTCAATGGAAAACAGGTTGAAATTAACACCGGAGCTTCCCGGTATATTATTGGAGGTACTTACGGAAATAACAGACGGATCTTTTTTGATTTCATTCTTTAAGGCAAATAATTTTCCGCGGAAGTCTCCGTCGGCATCTACTTTCAATGAGATTACGCCTTCCTTGTTAAATCCGAGATCCTTATTTCGCATGAATTGCAATTGCCGGTAAACGACAGCGGTACAAATCATCATGACCATAGAGATGGCAAACTGGATCACGACCAGGGACCTGCGCAGGTTGGCATTACTGGAACTTTTGGAGAGCCTGCCTTTCAAAACGGTAACCGGATTGAATTTGGAAAGATAAAACGCCGGGTAGCTTCCACCCAGTAAACCAACAAAAAGGATAACACCGAACAAGAGGAAAAAGGTCCCGGGTCTTACCAGGTCGGGAATGGAAATGGATTTACCGGATAACGAATTAAAAACGGGCAATAGCAGAAAAACCAGAACGATACTAAGCAGCAGGGAAATAAAAGCAATGACCACAGATTCGATCAAAAACTGTGCAATCAATTGGGATCTGAATGAACCGGAAACCTTACGGATGCCGATTTCTTTTGCCCTGCGTGCTGAACGGGCCGTAGTCAGGTTCATGTAATTGATACAGGCAATGATCAGCATGAACAACCCAACCGCAGAAAAAATATAGATATAGGACATGCTGCCTAACTCCTCCGGCTCCTGCTTCAGATCGGAGTGCAGGTGAATAGATAGGATCGGCTGGACACTGTAATGGATTTTGACATTGAACTTGGCAAAGATAGGCGCCATGTATTTGTCGTACATGGGCAAAAGCTTTTTCTCAAAAGCCTTGTAATCGGCATTTGGCTTAAGAAGGACATAGGTATAAAACCCAAATCCACCCCAGCTACTGGCAAAATCCTTTGGCAGTGTTGAGTTTGAAATCAGCGCGTTGAATATGATATGGGAATTCTTGGGCACATCCTTCACTACTCCGGTAATTTTGTATGTGTCCCCGTGATTATTTTTTAGTGTCTTCCCCATGGCACTATTCCCTTTTCCAAAATATTTTATGGCCAGACTTTGGGTAAGCACCATGGAATGCGGTTCAACCAGGGCCGTTTTGGGGTTGCCTTCAATAAAGGGGTAGGTAAATACCTCAAACAAATTGCTATCGACAACGAATATCTTGGTTTCATAAAATTGCAGATTGCCATATTGGTACATGGCGCGGTCAGACCCAACAAAACGAACTGCCTGTTCCACTTCCGGATATTCTTTTTTTAGCGTGGGCCCAAGCGGATACTGGGTAATGGCCCAGTCAGAGTTATTGTCCGATTCCTTTATATGCGAAACAATCCGGTATATCCGGTCAGCTTTTGTGTTATAACGGTCATAGTTAAGTTCATCCAGCACATAAAAGAAGAGGAACAGACTGAACGTAATACCGATTGTTAGTCCGAGTATATTCAAAACACTATATCCCAGATCCTTTCTTAAGGTACGCAGGGCGATGCGGATGAGACTTCTTAGCATAGAGCTTTTTAATTTGAAAATTTGAAAATTTGAAAATGAAATACAGGTTCACAAATTCCGAATTACCGCATTTTCAAATTTCCACATTTCCCCTCTCACTCACTTCTCAAACTGTTCACCGGATTTGCAAGCGCGGCTCTGATGGATTGAAAACTTATGGTTGCCAGGGCAATAAGTACGGACAATAAACCAGCCATAGCAAATATCCACCACTCAATAGTTATCCGGTAAGGATAGGTCTGCAGCCAGTTACTCATGGCCCACCAGGCAACCGGCGAGGCAATAAGAATCGACAATATGACCAGCTTCAAAAAATCTTTGGAAAGCAATGCAGTAATTCCGCCCACCGAAGCGCCCAATACTTTGCGCACGCCGATTTCCTTGATCCGGTTTTCTGCCATATAAGTAGCCAGCCCGAAAAGGCCCAGGCAGGATATGAATATGGTTAATCCGGCAAATAATGCGGCAAGGCTGCCAATGCGTTTTTCACTGGCAAACTTGGCGGCGTAATCTTCATCTACAAAATAATATTCGAAAGGATAGGATGGATTATATTTTTTATAAATCTGCTCCGCCTTGCTTAGATTTTCTGCAACCGGATGGGCCGGATTAAGCTTGATATTTAAAATATAAAACCCATAAGGGTCTGGCCCGGCAATAACCATCGGCGCAATTGGCTGGTAAGGGGACTCAAGAATAAAATCCCTGATTACACCGACCACATGCCAGTCCTTGTCATTAAACTTAATTATTTGTCCAACCGGATCTTTCAGGCGCATCGCTTTTACTGCCGCTTCATTTAACATCAGGGCGGTAGAATCTGTCAGGTATGATCTAGAGTCGATACCCCGGCCCTGAATCAGCTTCAATCCCAGGTTTTTTACAAAGCCATCGTCCGTGCTCATCACATTAACGTCAAGTTTTTTATCAGCTTCGGTACTGCCGGGCCATAGCAGTCCCCAGGTATCGGACGAATGCCGGGTCAGCACTCCGCTCGTCCGGGTAACCCCTATTGCGGCGCCACTGTTAAGCAGTTCATTTCTGATCATTTCGTAATTCTTTTGCAAATCGCCCTGCATATAGCTGTAAATGAGATTATCCTTTTTATAACCGGAATCCCTGCTTTGGGCATATTGGATCTGGTGCTCAATTATAATGGTAGAGATGATGAGAATGATGGCGAATGTGAACTGGAGCACAACCAGTATTTTACGCGGCGTGATCAGGGCATGACCAGCTTTAATGGTTCCTTTCAGCACTTTTGCCGGCTTAAAGGAGGATAAATAAAATGCAGGATAACTCCCGGCAATAATACCGGTTAATAAAATAAATCCCAATCCAGTCAGCCAAAATATGGGGTTGCTGAAATCAATTGACAATTTTTTATTGATCAATAGGTTGAAGCCGCTTAAACTAAGCTGCACAATAATCAGGGCAACAATGCCCGCCAGCATGGCAATCGTAATGGACTCGCCTAAAAACTGGCCGATCAGTTTTATTTTCGGTGCTCCAACTACTTTACGGATGCCTACTTCCCTGGCCCTCTTTTCACTGCGCGCTGTACTTAGGTTCATGAAATTGATGCAGGCGATCAATAAAATAAAACCGGCAATAATAGCGAATAAGCGAATCGTTGAAATGAGCCCACCTTCGATTTTACCGTTCACAAACCAGGAGTATAAATGCCATTTGGCCGCCGGATGGAGAAAAATCTCGTTATTTAAATTGTCTGCATTGCCTTTTGAATGCTCAAGCACTATATTTTTTACCCGCGCATCAAAGACTGTCTCCATGATACCTGGTTTAAGGGTTATGTAGGTGGTGATCGAATTATTTCCCCAAAAGTCATCATCCCAGCCCAGCTTCCTCATGTAACTCCAGGGTAAGAGATATTCAAAATTAAATTGTGTGTTCCCGGGGAGGTCTTTCAGAACACCGGTTACGACAAAATTATCGGCACTGTCCACCCGCACCACTTTCCCCATAGGATCTTCTTTCCCAAACAACTTTTTGGCACAGGATTCCGTGAGTACAATCTGGTAGTTACTGTTCAGGGCCCTGGAGGCATTGCCTTTCAGCAGGGGAAAGCTGAACATGTTAAGAAAACCTGAATCCGTGAAATTGCCAGCCATGTTAAAATGCTTATCGCCAACGGTGAACAGGAAATTGGCGTTGGCCATTCGAACGGCATCATCCACCTCAGGGAATTCTTTTTTAAGTGTCGGCGCCAGTACTTTAGGTGTGCTATTCCAGACCGAAATAACGCCATCGAATTTGGCCCGGTTGCACATCATATACAACCTGTTTTCCTTAGCATGAAACCGGTCGTAACTCACTTCGTTTTGAATCCACAATAAAATAAGGGAAGCGCTGGCCATTCCGATTGCGAGGCCCATTATATTAATTGTAGAAAATATTTTATTTCGTCTGAGATTCCGGAAAGCGACGAGGAAATAATTTTTAAGCATGGGGTAGAAAGTAAAAATTAAAAAGTAAAAAGTAAAAAGTGGTGCGGACTAAAGCCCCTCCTTCGCTGCGCTTCGGAGGGTGAAGCATTTTCAAATTTTCAAATTAACATCACTCCCTTCTCAAACTCTTCGACAGATTCTCAGTGCGAAGAAAATGCCATATTCCTAAGGCATTAAAAATCAGCGATTTAGATTTTGGTCGTGAGCTCAGGATGTCCGGTTTCGATACGTTGTTTGTCCGGTTTTAAATCAGGTTCGCATGTACTGATATGGGTATCGCGATGAGAGAATAAATCCTGGGAATTGGGACGATTACAAATTATTTATCTTCGGAATCCTGAAAAATAAAAATTGAGCCTTTCCATAAACTATAACGGAAATTTCCTGGATTCAAATTCTGACGTGGTTCCCGTGTCCAATCGCAGTCTGCGGTATGGCGATGGGCTGTTTGAAACCATGCGTTGGGAGAATGGGCGGATCCGGCTGGAAGCTTTTCATTTTGACAGGCTTTTTCTCGGGCTCAAGATTTTAGGATTCGCATTGCCGGCTCATTTTACGGCTGATTTCTTAAGCGGACAGATCCGTGAACTTTGCGAGGAAAATAATCATCGCAGTGCCACGCGGATTCGGCTCAACGTTTACCGGGAGGAAAGTCCGGGCTATCTTCCTTTGAAAAATCGTCCCGGATTTATCATTGAGAGCACGGAGATTCCGGAACAGGACCAGCATCCGGTAAACCTGACCATTTACCACGATGAGAAAAAATCCACCGGTATTTTAAGCAATCTCAAAACAAATAACTACCTGCTTTTTATAATGGCTGCGGGCTACGCAAAGCAAAATGGATTTACTGATGCCCTGATCCTGAACGTGCAAGATAATATTTGCGAAGCCACATCCAGCAATATATTTTTTCTAAAAGGCAAGGTCGTGTATACACCGCCATTGTCGGATGGATGTGTAGCCGGTGTAATGCGTCGCGAAATCCTAAGGCTTCTGCCCCAACTCGGCTTTTCCATAAATGAATCTTCTCTAAAGCAGGAAATGCTCTTTGATATGAAGGGAGGGTTTCTTTCCAATGCAATCAGAGGAATACAACCGATACATAACGTAAATGAAAAAGTATATCCTCAAAAAATCCTTTCCTCATTGGTTCGTTCTCTAAACAAAAATATTTCATGAACTCTTCCCGGCCGTAAAGACCAGTTAAACTTGTTCGCAGCAACTCATTTTCACCCTCCTTCGCTGAAGCTACGGAGGGCAAAGCATTTTCAAATTTTCAAATTTTCAAATTCTCCTCCATTCCCTCATAAACCTCCACCAAAGTATTTACAGCTTTTCTCCCCCGGTCGCCCAGGCCCAGCGAATAGTCATTTACGTAAAGATCAATATGCTGGCGCATCACGGATTCTTCCATTTCCTGAGAATGTTGTTTCACATATTCAGGCAACGCCGGATAATTGTGCTGTGCATAGGAAACACTTTTACGGATCAGCTCATCCACCTGCTGTATAATCCCGGATTCGAAATCCTTGCGCATCACGATCCCACCCAGTGGAATAGGTGCATTTGTTTTTTCTTCCCAGAACTCGCCCAGGTCCATGAGTTTTTTCAATCCCCTGTTCATATAGGTAAAGCGGTTTTCATGAATGATCACGCCGCAATC
>Ga0182024_10006201_pt1 | contig 26371 bp, 15 predicted proteins | sample P32metaG_FD_120480 | JGI IMG/M metagenome (GOLD analysis project Ga0182024, IMG submission 120480) | Permafrost microbial communities from Stordalen Mire, Sweden - P3-2 metaG (Illumina Assembly) | ecosystem: Environmental > Terrestrial > Soil > Wetlands > Permafrost | place: Sweden: Stordalen... | reverse complement strand
CTAGAGACTTTGATTCTAGGATTCCGTTTTTTCTACTTCTGTTATGAATTGAAGAATCGACTGCTGACTTCGTGCACCTACAGATGTAAATTGGATCCCCTGGCGCTTTTCATTTGCCCAAACAACGGTACCGGCGACATCAATAACTACGGCGGAGTCTGGTAGTTGAAACGACAATCGAACGGCATCTTTGGGCTTCAAATCAGAAACCTCCACCTGCATTCCGCCCTGGCTTAGGTTCCAAGTTACCCCGCGCGCAGTACGGGAGCCCACTGTGCAGGTGATATCAGCCCGAATAGGAACACGGGAATTTTTCCTTCGGTTCGCCGCTATCGCGCCGATCACCGTGCGGAACAGGACACTCAGCTTCTGTCTGTCCACCGGTTTTTGAAGAAAAAAGGTCGCTCCGAGCGCGAACGAATCTTGCATGGTTTGTTTCTCGTCTCGTCCCGTTACGATAACGATAGGCGTGGACTTGTTCCATGACGATTTACGGATCAGGCGGGCCAAGTCGAAACCATTCAGCTTTGGCATTTTCAGGTCCAGGAAAATTCCATCAAACCTCTCTTGATTTACCACGATCGCAGCTTTTTCGCTGTCGCTGATGGGGCGAACATCAGCCTTCAGAGACGAAAAGACCTCACTCATGAGTTCCAAACTAGCAAGGTTATCCTCGACCACGAGTATCTTCATGGGTTGCATGCGTCTGTCCTCAACCTCCGCACAATACCACGGACAGGCTGAGTTGCGCTCGGTGTAACTCCGTTTGTGTGATCCACGGCCGCTCTTGTCGTCGCTGCTTGCCCTTCCCCATCGCAATGCGCGCAGTTGACGAAGTATCGGTGTAGACCGTGTAGGATGACGATGACGTTCTACGATAAGGCCCGCAGAGAGCTGCTGGTCGAGCAGATCAGCTGATTCAGCGTTTCACCACCGGCTGCTAGGCACTAAATGCTTCCTCCTTGTTCGTATTCCCGTAGTGAGGATCACATAGCCATAGGTTTACGCCAGTTAACACTTCGGTAACTTTCACTTCCCTGTTGCTCCTCTAGAATTTCAATGTCCTCATAATTTCGATTGTCGACGGGGCCGTATTCTGTGAGTAGATACCCGGTGTCCGGCATTAAAACGACGATTCCGGTCGTCGAAATGCGCCAAGTGGAGGGGCGGGAATGGTGGCTTTGGATCGCCGCCGTAGCCGTCACCTTAGTTCTAACATTCGGTATCCTGTCGCTAGCGGTTCCTGTTCTTCACTCGCCCGACGAAACCTATTCGCTGAATCTCAAAGAGTGGGTTCGTGGCTTGGCCGCTCTGGTTCTGTTGTTCGACATCTACACCCTCTACCAGCAGCAGCAATTGCACCGAATCCGCCGCCAATTGGCCGAGCGCGAGCAAATCTTTCACTTAATTACGGAAAACGCAGCGGACATGATTGCGGTGATAGACCGCGACGGAAAGCGTATCTATAACAGTCCCGCTTATCAGAAAATTCTTGGATACGGTCCAGAAGAATTAGCAGCGACCTCTTCCATGGATCAGATTCATCCTGACGATCTCGCGCGCGTAATGGAAGCTTCGGCGAAGGCAAACAGCACCGGACGGGGCGAACGGTTGGAATATCGTATTCGACACAAAGACGGATCCTGGCGCGTTCTTGAGTCTACCGCTAGTGCGATTCGCAGCTCTGAAGGCGACGCGAATGGATTGGTCATTGTGAACCGCGACATCACCGAGCGGAAGCGCGCCGAAGAAAAGCTGGCACACCAGTCCTTCCATGACGGCTTAACCGGTCTTCCGAACCGCGCTCTCTTTCTTGACCGTCTGCAACGGTCTATCACTCATTCGCGACGGCACAAGGATTTCAAGTTCGCGGTCTTATTCATCGATATTGACGAGTTCAAAGTCTTCAACGACAGCTTGGGACATGCCGCCGGAGACACGCTTCTGGTACAGATCGCGCAGCGCCTAAGTGCGAGCCTCCGCGGCGTCGACACGGTTTCACGTCCACGCCAAAGTGGAGACGGAAACTCCTATATCGGCGAAGGTACTCTGGCCCGCCCCGGTGGGGATGAATTTACACTACTTGTCGAGGAACTTCATGACCCCAGCGACGCCATTCGTGTCGCCGAGCGCATTCAGCGACGACTAGCCGTTCCCTTCGATTCCAACAATCAACAGATCGTGCTTTCCGTGAGTATTGGCATTGCGTTCAGTAGCGCCGGTGCAGTAGAGGCTCAGGACGTCCTCCGCGACGCCGAGATTGCTATGTATCGCGCCAAAAGTACCGGCAAGGCCCGCTGTGAAGTGTTCGACCACGCCATGCATGCCGGCGCTATCAAACGGTTGCAACTTGAAACCGACTTGCGCACGGCTCTTGAGTTGAAGCAGTTTCGAGTTTACTACCAACCGATCGTATCCTTACGCAACGACCAGATCGTAGGGTTCGAGACTCTCAGCCGCTGGCAACGTCCTGAAGGCTTGGTCATGCCTGGGGAATTCATTGCGGTCGCGGATGAGACTGGCATCATCTTGTCCATCAACCAGCAACTTCTTTATGAGGCCTGTCGGCAACTCCGTTCCTGGCACGCGATCTTTCCCTCTGATCCTGCCTTCACCCTCAGTGTCAATATCACTCCCAAGCAATTCGCACAGCCCGACCTGGCCTCTCAGATCGGCAAGACCTTACAGGAGACCGGACTGGATCCGCGCAACGTCAACCTGGAAATTACCGAAACAATCGCAATGGCCGATGCTGACCGGTCTGCTCTCGTGCTATCGGAGTTGAAGGCGCTCGGCGTTCGTCTGGACATCGACGACTTCGGCACCGGCTACTCATCGCTGAGCCGGCTGCAGCATTTTCCCGTCGATAGGCTAAAAATTGATCGGTCTTTCATCTCGTGCATGGACACGGATGCCGACACTCGCGAAATCATTCGCATCATTATCATGCTCGCCCACGGCCTGGGCCTGAAGGTGGTTGCAGAGGGTGTAGAAACACAAGTGCAGGCGGACATGCTCAAAGATCTTGACTGCGAACTGGCCCAAGGCTACTTATACTCCAGGCCCGTTCCCAGCGAAGAAATCGACCAACTTCTAAGTAAAAACCGGACGACAGGCGTTTCTGGCAGGCTCGGTAAAGCTGCTAGCTCCACATCCGGATGAAACCGGAGTTTCGAACTACTGCGGAGCGGCGAGAGTTACAAAGTGATTGCCGGACATCGTGGCAATAGCTATCGTAGGATGGGTTTGCGGCACGGTTCAGAGCCCGATTTTCCGGGCCGCGGCCTTAACGAGACTAGTTTGGCCTTTGTCCAACGCTTGATTGGCTTTTGCCGCGTACATTTGTCGGTCGGCTTCATCGAGCAATTCGTCCAAGGTCACACCATCGGACCATTCCGAAATACCAATGCTCAGGCTTAACTCAAACCCGTCTAGGGTACCTGCTCGGTTCCAATCCAGGAGGTAGGCTCTGATTCTTTCAATAACCTTAGCTGCCCCCGAGCGGGAGGTATCCGCCAAAATGATCAGGAACTCGTCTCCGCCGTAGCGAAACACCGCATCTGAGCCCCGAACCGAACTCTTCAGGAGAGCGGCAGTATCTGCTAGCACCACGTCGCCCGTCAGGTGGCCAAACCTAGTATTGACATCTTTGAAGCGATCGACGTCGATCAGCAAAAGGGAGAGTGGGTTCTTCAACCGCTTGGCGTGGCTTATAAACCGTTCCGCCATTTCCTCCAAGGAACGACGGTTATAGATCTCGGTCAAAGGATCCGTGAAGGATTGCTGTCGGGCAAGCTCCTGCTGGATCGTGCTAGATATGAGCTTTTCACGTAGTCGACGAATTTCAAGACGCTTCGTGACAAGATAAGTATTGAGCAGCGCCAATAAAATAAAGAGGCCCGTAGCCAGAGGCCTGGACACCGTTACCTCGAAATGCATATTGTCATGCTTGAAGAACGCTGCCGGAAAAAGAATCGCCGCCAGTCCCGTCGAGACCAGCACGCCAGTAAGCGACACGATCAGCCAAAGCTCCCAATCACGCCTTTCCAATTGTGAAAGTTGCTGGCCGACGCGCGCCAATACGCTTTCGTTCGCCATGTCCATTTGTATTTGTGAAAAACAAGTTTAACCCAGCCCGCCAGAGGTGCTCTGGCACGAAGGTAATTGGACGATTGAGAGGTGGGGGCGCTCGGACACGAAATAGCCCCCAGACGCGCTGTGCCTCTTGATACCGGGTTAGTGGGCGGTTACGAATGTAACAGCTGTAATGCCCACAGTAGTGCGTCGCATCCCATATGCGAATCAAATCAATGCTGACACAAGGCGAGATAGCGCGGGGCGTAGGTCGATGCAGAGCTGAAGATGCAGGGTTCGAAGGCGTACACGAATTGGCTGATGCAGTGCAGCACGCGGTTATCTTCAACGACGTTCGATGCAGGATCTCAAGGCAACTCAAGATCCTTGAGCCCGCAATGATGGCGCTTCGCGAGGATGCTACACCTGAAAGCGAGTCGTTGAACAACCGACCACAAAAGTAAATAACCGATCACGGTTCGGATTTTCCGACTGGAAATGTCCTCTAGTTCATTACTTCTTCTCTTGAGAAATGAGCGCTAGTGGTGGCCAGCGCTTTTCGTGAAAGTTCTCGTCAACCACCAAGAAAGGAGTTCCCGGAGGAAGGACCTGAAGGGTTTTCAAGAATTCGATGAGTGAGTCCTGATCATAGGATTTTAGTGTTTGAAACTGCTTGCGAGACGCAAGCGCTTCCCCGGAGTGTGCCAGCACCGACTGGCGAAGAGTTACGAACAGACCATGATGAAAAAACGGGGGCTCGTTAGCCGAGCCCCACAAGCGTTTGGTGAGGAAGCGCCGGTTGCCTTGGCGAAACTTTGGGGTCCACGGAGTTTGGTTCTGATCGAGCGGTTCACCCGCGTCCGTCGGATCGCAGATGTCATGGAGTTTGAGATCGGTGTAAGCAGGCACCCAGACTAAATCGGAATTCGCAGGATCCGGCGCCAGTCTCGGGCGGGGCAGATCCTTATTATTGTTTAAATCTACCGCGAGGGTCTTTGTGGTTCCGGTGCGCAGGTTAAGGGCGGGATTGTAAGGATTGGGCTCGGTGTAGACCCAGCCCTTTCTGTCAAGCGGCAGCTTCGGAATGTGGCAGGAGGCACAGCCAATTTGCTCGAAGACCTGCTCGCCATTCAAAACCGCTTTCTCGATCTCCGGATCGTTTGGAATCACGCGTCCGGGTACCGCCATCGTCGCCTGATAGAGCGTGGCCGCAGTGACATCGGCGCGGGTGAGTTCATTTTTGACGCCATCGCCATCATCGTCAGTGTTCAGCCCAAAGCGCTCGCTGGATTGCATCCCGTGGTGTTGATTAAACGCAGTATTGGTAAACTCACGCAACGAAACTATATTGCTGGCCTGATGCCAAGGACGAAGTATGAGAGTCGGCCTGTCGACCGGGGTTGGGGCGACGATACTCAGGCGCGGCAGACCTTCTACTCTTGACGTGTCCCAGGTGCCATCTTTCCGGCGAGTGAGCCACCCGAATGACACTCCTTTGCTGATGAGCTGCTTGCTCTCGCCGAGTTTCAGAGAATCACGAATGGCCTGCAAGTCGGCTGTCATTTGGCGCGCCAGCATCTCCAGATAGCCGGCGCCAAACATGCCCGTGGTTCTGCGCAGATTCGCCACATTCTGCAGAGTGACGGCCTTCTGTTGCTCGTCAACCGCGCCGCTGGTTGGTACGCGGTCGGTTGGATCAAAAGTCAGGAAGTCGAATCGTTGGCCCAGGACGAACACGCCAGTAACGAAATCGCCGCCGCCGCCGGGAATGCCGTATGGCATGTTATGGCAGCCATAACAGGAATTGGCATCCGGACCGGAGAGGCGGTTAAATGCTCTTGAACCTGAGAGAGGTTTCGAGGGATCCGACAGAGCAGTTCCGTTTCCTTTCATCAGCGGAAGACCGCCACCATCCTGGTCCGTCCAGTTGGCCATGAACAGCTTCTTACCGTACTCGAGCAGATCTTTTAGCGAAGTGGTGAATTCCTCGTCATCCTGCAAATGATGAGGAATAGCGCGTTCCTCGCCGATGCGGGTTCGGGGTTGTTGCCCGCCAGACAAGACCGGGAGGGTTACCAAAAGCGAAGCGCCGACAAGTGCCGTCCAGCGTGGGAAAGTCATATTCATTTTGGTACCGCAATTCCAGCAGGAGTTGGAACCGCCACCGTGCCAATGACCGCGTCCGTTTTCGTGTCCACCATGGTGATGCTGGCTGCCCAATTTCCGACGTAGGCCCGTCCATCGACGGCGATTGCGATGCCAGACGGGCCCTGGTTATAGCCGCCGGGAGGCAACGGTATTCCGTTTGGAATGGTGATGCGGACACCACTGTCGGTGACATTATCGTTAGCGTCGATACTCAGCACCGCGACTGTGCCGGGCGTCCCACTGACGGGACTCTCCGATCCTGCAACAGTGACATAGGCCTTGGATCCATCAGGGGTGAAGTCGATTCCCCATGGCCAACTGGAAATCGGAATCCGGGTACTGTTCAGAGTGACATTATGCTGAGCGTCGATTCGCAGGATTGAGACATAACTCGCGCTGGGATTCGCAATTAGAGCAAAGTGGCCGTCGGGCGCCATTGCGATGTTGGGAGTCCAAAACGCGAAATTGTAAGGAATCGTCTTGCCGGTATCGCTGAGGACTCCAATCGGAGAAAGCGACAGGATGCGGAATACATTATCGGAGACGTCCGCCAGGATTACAGTCGTACTGTCAGGCGTGACCGCGATTTCACTAACACTGGATCCGGATGGCAAGTTGAAGGTGCTGACCACTTTATAGGCGCTCGTATCGATGCTGGTGACGGCATTGCTATTCCAGGCGGCCAGCAGGAATCGCGCGTCGGCGGTAATGGTGTTCGTGAGTGTGTTCGATATGACACCCGGACGGCTGATGTCGGTGACGTAAGCAGGTGGGTTTTTGGTGAGGTCGAAGACCCTGATGGGTGATCCGTACCCCTGGATTGACACGAATGTCTTGGTGCCGTCTGGAGTCTCGGAGATTCCTTCCGCGTTAGCTCCGAACGCACCAGTTGTCGAAATTGTCGTGGGTGGGTTTTGAGAAGTGTCTATGGCGACTACCGCACCAACAATCAGTGGACGGGAGACGGTTACGATATCGCCTACATTCGTCGTACCACCGAGTACGGCTGGCACGGTGGCTGACGTTCCGGACCTAACGACTCCATTGTCCACGCCAAGCACGCTCACGGTAATTCCATTGACTCCGACAGAGACGGTGGGAACGTTGGGAATCGAGAACGTTCCGTCAGCTGCCGTGATCGAGGAGTGCCCTATCACCTGCGCAATAAAGCCGGGCAGCGGGTTCTGGTTTCCATCGATCACGCGGCCGATCACGGTTGTTCCGGGGTCGGGAATTACGTTCAACACCACGCCTGGCGCGGTTCCGACATTGCCGCCATAATCGACGGCTGTAGCACTGAGCGTCAGTGTGGTGGCGGTCGCAGGAACGGTGTAATAGAAGACGTAAGGAGCGACACTATCAGTCAAGACAGGCTGACCATTCACTAACAAATTGACGGCAGCAACGGCCACGTCGTCTGTGGCATTGACGGTGACGGCGATGGTCTGGCTTTGCACGACGGTGCTCCCCGACGTGGGCGAAACGATCGTTGCCACCGGTGGAATGCCAAATGTGTCTTGCAGAACCTGATATTGCCCGATGTAGAGGTGGTTGCCATTGGCAGTGGAACCAAATTTGTCGAAGCTTGTGTTGTTCGCAGTGACATAGACGTAAGAGCCATCGACCGCGATTCCCGTCCCGTAGTCGCTAGTTTGTGGAAAGCTCAGAATGGCGCGCGACAGCAGGTTCGTGGGATCCGTGATGTCAGTGATGGGAACACCGTTTGGCAGGAAAGAAACGCACGCGCCGAGCGCTAAATTACCCGAAAGCGCCAGATCATTCTGCACTCCGCCAAGATTCTTGTTGGTGATTGCCGAGACCAAAGTCGGAGCAGCCGGGTTGGAAATGTCGATCGACGCAACGCTGTTCTGATAAGGTGCGCCAGTAGTAAGGCTTTGATAATCCGCAGCAAATAGGTAATTGCCCTTGATTGCCACCTGGTGTGCGTCGATTGTGGAAAGCTGTCCGAGCTGAGCGGGAGCTTCCGGATTTGAAACATCCACGACGTAAATACCACTAGTGTCTGCGGCAACCACGGCAATCTCGCGCTGCGGATCGACGCTGATGCCCCGAATTGATCCCGTGAGTGGCAAAGAGGAGAGTGCAGTCGGCACAATAGGATTGGTGACGTCGGCGAGGAACAGACCGGTGCTGTTGGCCACGTATGCGAGATTTCCTTGCACGGTCACATCCAAGGCGGTGCCGGAGGTGTTGAGCGTGGCGCGAAGCGCTGGTGAAAGCGGATTTGTAATATCAATTACTTCGAGACCAGCCGTCCCCGCGGCGACAAATGCAAGATTGCCAGCCACCCTTACGCTGTTCGCATTGCCGGCGAGAGCGAGCGACGCAACGATTGCCGGAGCGCTGCGGTTGGTTACGTTCACTACCTGAAGCCCAGCCGATCCCGCGGCAACGTACGCATAGTTGCCATTGACCGCTACTTCGTTTGCGAAGCCGGGGATAGCGACAGAGCCGAGCGCGGTGGGGCTAAAACCGCTCACCGTGCCACTGGAGGTTGCCGTGAATCCGCTGTTGGTTATGGTGATCGTGCAAGCGCCAACATTCCCCGCGAAGATGTTTCCATCCGGGACGCCGAAGTTGCAGATAGTGAGATCGCTCGACGAATAGCTCGTCCCCTCTTGCGTCGATGTCAAATCAATTGTCGTTTTGCCGTCGATCAAATGGCCGATTACGTCGAGTTGCTGAGAGGCTTGCTGGCTTAGCGAATTCACTGCGAGAATAAATGTGGCCGGCTTCACTTCGACCGACTGTAATGCCTTCGCCAGCTTGGCCGCGAACGTCCCGCCAAGCGTGCCGGTCTGCACTTCGATTCCGTCTGAAATGCCGGTGCCATCAGTCGAGAAGAGCAATGGATTGGTGTGGTAAACCAGAGCTTCCTGGCCATCGGTGAGGCCATCACCATCGGTATCCGGATTATTCGGGTTAGTGCCAAGCTGAAATTCCTGAAGATTGGTGAGCCCGTCGTGATCCGGATCCTCGGCGGGGAATGCCGGATCAGTAAGCTGCGGACATGTAGTTCCCGCCGAGAAGTTCGGACAGAAATTGGTGAGAATCCAGGAATTCGGAATTCCGCCGTTATTTGCGCCCGCGATGACTACCTGAATATTAAGGATACCCTGCTCACCTTCGTTCAGCGCTTGAATCACCACCGTGCCGCTGCTTACCGCTGTTACCAGGCCTTCTGAACTTATAACGGCGATCGTCGCATTGCTGGTGCGGTATTGTGTCCCCGTACTCGAAGCCGAAATGTTTAGCGTGCTGCCGTCCGAGTAAGTGGCCATCGTTGTGAGCTGCGTCGTCTGGCCGGCCTGCGTCAGCATAGGTGTCGTCGTGTTGATAGTGATGCCTATTGGAATCGGCGTGGTATTTCCGAGCGTGATCGCGGGCAGCGTGACGGATTGGTTCGTCCCGATGGTAAAAAAATCCGACTGACCGAAAAGAGTAGCGCCATTACGCACGCATGTGGCGCGTGCGCGAACCGGTCCGAAGTTGGCGGGGATAGTCGGCAGAATCCAGGTGCCGTCATGGTTGACCTGTGTCGTACGATTAAGCACGCTCACGACGCAAGTCTCGTCCAAAGGCTGGTTAACTGGCGAAACTGGTATAACCGGCCCCGGTCCCGGTCCAGTCGGTTCGTAGCCGGAGCCACCAAGTTTGGCTTGTCCCCACGCAACCGAGAGAGAAAGAAGATTCGCCGCCAAGACGAGAATGACCGCGGCAGCGGGTCGCGACAACCCTGTTCCGTTATTCTTCCGGAAAACAGATGCCCAACGGGCCTCGGTAATGACTTTTCCTTCGCGCTTCATCCAAAATCCTCGTCCGCTCCAAAGAATCCGAAGACAACCATTCGCAATACTGTGTTCTCTACGGCGGGCAATTATTTCCTATGCATATTCCGGTCAGATTTAACAAATTCGAGGGGCAGTCCTGGACGGTATGCTGTTGTCCCTGATCATCCGTGTAGGTTACGTCCTTGCAGGGATCACAATTCTGCATCTGCAGCTGTTGCTGCGCAGGCGTAAGATTGCAAGCCGCCCCATTGCCACCGTTTGCACCCGTAGTAGCGTTGTTGACATAGCCCTGCGTGCTGCCGGGGAAGCACTGCTCCTGGCAGCCATAGACTCGGTCTCTACAGTCGATCGGAACCTGGCCCGCAGCATTGTGGGCCGGCGCTCCTGGATCACCGCCCACACCGTGAAGCAATTCGTGGAAGATTGAGGATGCGGCACCTACATCGGTGCATGATGGGTCGTTCGTCAGCTTGGTGTTGAGAGTTAGTATGTTGGATCCGGTGTTGGTATGAGCACAATCCCCGGTTTGAGCGTGGGAATCACAATCCAAAACGACGCCCTCGGTCATGAGTGCCGCCTGCGCAGCCAGTCTTAAGTCTGGTGGGAGGCAAGCGTTTTGCGTGTTGTCAAAGATTTTTTCCAGAGCCGCGGAGAGAGCGCTCGAGGCCCACGCAGTGTCGAAGCCATATGCGTTGGGCGCGCAATTACCTTTGCCGTCGCACACTCCGAAACAATTTTGCGTAATCGCTACTGGAACACTGGCCCCTTGAGCGCCTATCTGGATTGCCGTGTACTGCCCGATCACGCTGTTGGCGCTTAATTGCGGACTGTCTTCCGTTCCGTCGCCAATATAAGCTTCGCCCAACGTACTCCTAGTTAGATTGGTGCACGGCACGGAATAAATCTGGCTCTGTTGTGTGGGAACACACTGAGTTCCAACACAGACAGCGCAATCACCGCAGCTGCCGGCGGATCCCGCTGCATTGGGATCTCCTCCGCAGTGCCACCCCGCCTTCAGCACGCCCGTACCCGGATCCGATGCGATCACCGATCCGTCATCGCTCACCGTGGCCGTGCCGATGGCCACGAACATGCTCAGATCGTGATCGTAGGAATACATTTCCGTTTTGGCCCGCGGCGACAGACCATCAACATTCGGCAGCGTCATCGCCGCAGGCGGATTAAACAAAGTTCCGGCGGGCTGAATACTGACAATGAATCGAGGCTGCTGACCGAAACCTGGCGCCATCGGCACTTTGTCGCCGTGCACGGTGGAGACCGTAACGCATCCCTGACGCGCTCCGCCCGGGAACGTTGCTGCACCGGGAGCCACAGTTAGCGAAAATCCGGGAGACTGAGGTAAGGTCAACGTTCCGCCATTCGTGGCGTCGACGCAAATCTGGTGCACCGTATCCAATACAGGCAGGTAGATTGGCGTACCGACCGTGTTGTCCTGGCCGGCAACGGTGACGATGTCATATTCGAGCGTCGGGTAGGAGACGCTTCCGCCGCCGGCAGTTGTGCCGTCGGCCATGAGCTTGAAATATCCAAAAGGCGCGCTTGTGATCACGAAATGCCCTTGCGCGTCGGTCTGCACTGGCGTGCCAATCTGTTGCGGCTGGTTGTTGCTGCTGCCCTGGTTCGTCTTATATAGGCGCATGGTCACGCCCGGTATGGGATTGTTGCTGTTGTCGAGCACATCTCCGCTGATTGTCGTTTTAGTCGGATCTCCGGCAAGCAGTGCGGTGGCCGTGAAAGCGGCAGCCGAACTTGTGTTTCCGGGAAAGTTTGCCGCGACCACGTTGCTCGTCGGTTCCGTGTCAGTGCCGGAACCAAGGGTCAGAATCGCGAGCGCCCGCCCATCGGTATCAGTGGTAATAGTCTGAGTGGGGTTCCCGTTGAAGCTTCCTCCTCCGGTTACCGCTGTGAAAGTGACTGGCACGCCGGCGATGCGGTTATGACCGGCATCCGTGACAACCACTCCCAAGGGGAATGTGAGCGCCTGTCCCCCAGCGCCGGTTTGGTTGTCGCCGGAATCAACGACGATTTGCGCCGCGCTACCTGCAATACCTACTGCAGTAAAGTCCGCAACGACAAATGACGCGGCGCAAGAAGCTTCCACGCCATTGACGCCTACGCCTGACCGGTGGCCGAGAGTCCATGAGACCTGAGCGTGTCCATTTGAGTCGCTGTTGACCGTTACGGCGCCGCCACTCCCGTTTGCGCTGGTGACAATCCCATCATTTCCAGTGACCTTGAACACGACAGGTTGGTTCGTAACCGGATTGCCCGAAGGATCGGTCAAGGCGACCACCAGCGGCGAAGCAAGCTGTGTTGCGATGGTCGCCGATTGATTGTTTCCAGAAATGATCGTGAGTGAGTCGACCACAGCTGCTTGCCCAACGCCAGGGGCCGGCGGCTGAGCAGGCGACACTCGCGTGACCGTAATGGTCGTGGTAGTAGCATTACCGGCCTGGTCGCGTGCGACAGCCTGGATGGTATTTGGGCCTAATGCCAACGGCACGTTGGCAATGGAGTACGTCCTATTCGCAACTTGCGCCGCAGTCCCGTTCACAGTCACTTGCGCATTGGAATCATTGACGGTGCCGGGAACAATGTCATTCACGATTCCGGTTACCGAAACAGCGCCGCTTGTAGTGATCGAGTTGCTCGCGGGCGAATCGATGGTCAGGTGCGGCGGGGTCGTGTCGAGGGTCACGTTCACGCTGGCCGTGCCCTGATTGCCTCCGGCGTTTGTCGCCACAACAGCAAGCGTGTTGACTCCTTCAACCAGTGGCACGGTTGCGGTGAATGTACCGCCGCTGGGGAAGGCAGCGATGCCGTTGATCGTCACCGTGTCTGCCGGGTTATCGACGGTCCCGCGAACGGTAATGGGAGTGACGTTTGTGAAACTCAAGTCAGCGGGCGAAGTGATGCTGACAACTGGCGCTGGAACCAGCGTGACGTTGGTGCTTGCAGATGCCGAATTGCCCGCAGCATCCGTGGCGGTGACGGAGATCGTGCCAACTCCGGTGCTGAGCGAGGTGTTGCAAGTAAATCCCGAGCCGCTGAGTTGCGCGGCAGCGCCGTTACATGAAACGCTGGCCACGCCCGAAGCTGTGTCGCTCGCCGTCCCCGAGACGGGAGTCTGCGTGGAATACACGTTTCCCGACGAAGGCGAGGTGATCGCAACGGTTGGCGGCGTCTTATCAAGCCTCACGAGAAGCGAAGTGGTTGCGGTATTGCCGGCAAGGTCCGTCGCGGCCTGGGACTGCACCGTGGTGACCCCCTCACTGCTTACCGGCACGGGTGCAGGACAACTGGCAACTCCGCTCAGGCTATCTTTGCATTGGAAGCTCACAGTGAGATTGGAATTGTTCCAGCCTGCGCTGTTCGGCGCGGGAGTCAGGGTCGGGGTAATAGTCGGCGGACTCAGGTCGATGTTCACGCTAGCCGACGCGGTTGCAGTCTGCCCGCTCTGATCCACAGCGGTACCCGTCACAACTTGATTCGCGCCTTCCGTACTTACAGTCACGGGCGCCGAGCAGGAGGCGATCCCACCAGTCCCACCCGAGCAGGCGAATGTGACTGTAACCGGCGAGTTGTTCCAACCTGCGGTGTTCGGCGATGGTGTTTTTGTCGCCGTGATCACTGGCGGATTATTGGGCGCAAATGCCAGCGTCAGGCTGGCCGTGGCGCTGTTTCCCGCGGAGTCTGTCGCGGTTCCCGAGACAACCTGATTGCCCCCTGAAGCTGGAACAACCTGCGGCGGCGGGCAATTGGCGATGCCGGACAGGGAGTCGGAACAGACGAAAGTTACCGTGACATTTGACGTGTACATGCCGGACCCATTCGCTGGCGGCGAAGTCGTCTCTGTGATGGTCGGTGGTGTCTTATCTATGTTGAGCGTAACGCCGTCGGCGGCAGTGTTTCCGGCATTATCGGTTGCTGTGCCCGAAACAACTTGGTTCGCGCCTTCGGTGGTTACTGTCTGCGGCGGCGGACCAGTCGCAACTCCGGATAGCGCATCGGCGCAAACGAATGTGACCGTCACGTTCGTGTTGTTCCATCCGGCGGCATTGGGAGGTGGCACGATGGACGCGGCGATGGTCGGTGGGGTCGTATCCGTTTCGAAGGTTTGCGAGATTACAGTGCTCGAGTTACCAGAGCGATCGAAAACTGTGAGCTGAATGGTGTGATTGCCGTCCTGAAGTACAGGAAGTGTGCCGGTAGCCTGCGTCGAACCTAAGGTCAAAGCCGCCGTCTCATTCACGCCATCAACCGTCAGAACCAGTTTGGAAGTGTCCAATCCGCTGCGGTCGTCCTGGTACAGAAGAGTCACCGCCACTCCAGCAGTGTTCAGAATGGCGTTTGCGGCCGGAGCTTGAATGGTTCCCGTGGGGGGAACTGTATCTATTACGAACGTGGCATGCGCGCTGGCGGAGTTGCCGACCAGATCGTTTACAACCGCTCTCACGATATATGTTCCGTCAGTCAGGGAAGCAGTGCCGGGAATTGCCCCAGTCGCTTGTTGCGATCCAATCTGAAAATAGGAGGTGATATCCGTCGCGGGACTTGTTCCTTGCTGCAGGTAGACTTTGACCGACGAAACGCTAATACCCGTGCCGGTGCCGTCCGAGTACTGCAAGGTAAGGGTCGGAGCCGGGTTGTTGGTGAAGGAATTATCGAGCGGCGCCGCGAAAGAAATCACGGGCGGTGTTGTGTCCACGAAAAATGACAAAGTCGCAGGCTGAGAAACATTGCCGGCGCGGTCCTGCACGGATGCCGTGAGAACGTGAGCTCCATCGGCTAACGGGGGGTTCAGTTGCAAAACACCGGTGGCAGAACTGGCGCCGGGGGCTACCAGAGTCGAAATATTCGTTCCATCCAGTGTGACCACTAGCGAGTTTGGATCCACACCGGAAGTTGCATCCGAATAGGAGATCGTCACCACGGGTGCGTTGCTGTTGGTTCGTGAAGGAGGTGTTTGAAATGAGACGGTCGGGGGCGTTGTATCCACCAGGAAAGTGGAGGAAGCCGTGCCGACCGTTCCCGCCATATTGCCAATCGATGCCGTTATCGTATTCTGCCCATCCGGAAAAGTGAAAGCGGTAGTCAACTGCCCGGTCGCAGTGGCGGAGGTCGCGGTAAAGAGGCTGGTTGCGTCTGCGCCGTTCACATAGACCTTGAGCGTGGTCAAGTTCAATCCCGAAACGTCCGAGTAGTTGATCGATACCTGAGGGACATGCGTATTCAGGATGGCGTTCGGGGCCGGCTGACTGACGTGAATGGTGGGCACAGTGGTGTCCACGTTGAAGTTAATCTGCGCAGACCCGACGTTTCCCGCGAGATCTTTGATTGACGCAAGCAGCATATGAGCGCCATTGCCAAGACCTGAGGCCACGGTGGTGGCGCTTGTTGGCGACGTGGTAATGGCGAGTGGCGAGCCGTCGAGGGTGACACTGAGCTTCGTGGTATCAATCGCCTGATCGTCGGAGTACTGCACCACAACCTGCATGCTCGAAGCGCCGAGATAGGAATTCGCTGTGGGTTGTGAGAAAGAGATGACTGGCGGCGTGGTATCGATATTGAAAGATGTAGAAGCGTTGGCCTGGTTGCCGGCCAGATCCTGAATTTGCGCTACGATCTTGTTCGCCCCTTGTGGCAGTGAACTGCTTGGCGGAAGCGTGGCGGTTGCGCCCGTCTGAGTTTTTTGAAACAGCGAAGTCAAGTCCGCGCCGTTCACCAGCACCTTCAAAGTCGAGAGATTGATTCCATCATTGTCTGAGTACTGAATGCTGATCGTTGGAGTAGGGCTATTCAGGTACGCACTTAAGGCGGGCTGTACGATTTGAATCAGGGGCGGAGCCACATCCACAGCGAATTGCGAGGTCGCGGTCCCCTGGTTGCGAGCCAGGTTGTAGAGCGTCGCCACGATTGTGTGCAGCCCCGGTGCAAGGGCCAGCCTGGCCGGAATCGTAGCGGTCGCGTCGTCATTCCGAACCGTAAACAGATTGGTGCGGTCTACTCCGTCAATGGTTATTCTGAGCGTGGTCTCGTCGCATTCGGAATGTCTGTCGTCGTTGAAGCCTGGCGCCTTCGAATACGTGATGTCGATCTGCGGAGTAGCTGTGTTGATGTAACTCCCGTTTGCCGGAGTCACGATGGTGACTTGAGGCGGCACGTTATCGGCGTTTGTGCCCCAGATGGCGACGGAAATCTCCGCACCGGGCGCACCATCGACTGTGACTTGAAGCGTGTTCCAACCAACCACCGGGGCGACGGTAGGGTCCAATTCTCCGACACTCTGGTTTATCTCCGAGGGACCAAGAATCTGGGTGCCGTTCAGCGAGATGGTTGCGGAAGTTACCCGTTCACGCCCGATTCCATTCCCGTTCACAACCTGCATGGTGAACGGCGCCACCACCCAACCGGGAACGTCAAATCTTGCGGTATAGCTGGTCGGCGTGTTGCCCCTTGTCCTGACAAACGTTTGCGTCTGGAACACGATGGGGTTTTGCGGGCCATTGTCGGCAGAGACTGCCGTCAAACCTGCAAAGAGCGCCAAGATCGTGACACTGGCGATTCTTACAGGCAGGCGAATCGCATGGCGTACGGAGCACAGAGCAATTCCCGAGCAGATTGCCATGAAACGATTCCCCATAACCTTCAAGTGCCCCTTCATTTCCTGGGTCTCAGTTCATTTCGATCTCAGAACCAGGGCCGACGTTTCCGCAATGCCGCTTGCGCAGCCACCTAAGTTGCTGGAGATACTTGAGCTTGCAGTCAATCTCGCAAGCTCTGAATCGATCGTCTTCTGGAACACGGAGGGCGGTTGAGCGCCCGAAACAAAAATTCCGTTAATAAAAAATGCAGGAGTCCCGCTAACTCGCGCGTTGGATCCTGCCCTCACGTCAGCGTCAACAGCGGACTTGAACTTTTCTGTGTTCAAACATGACAAGAATTGCGTTTCATTGAGTCCGACAGCCCGGGCGTGCTCAAGCAAACCAGCAGCGTCAAGCTTGTTCGGAACCGAAAACAAAAGGTCGTGGTACTGCCAGAATTTCCCCTGTTCGCTTGCACAACGAGAAGCTTCGGCTGCGGCGAGGGAATGCGGATGAATTTGGCGTAGAGGAAAGTCCCGGTATGCCAGTTTTACTTTGTCTCCGTACTTGGAGAGTACGGTTCTGATCACTTCTTCCGAGCCACGGCAAAACGGGCACTCGTAATCGGAAAATTCCACGATCGTGACTGGAGCGTCGGGATTGCCGCGGACGCGAGAGGGATCGTATCCAACCGCTACTTTGGGCGGAACTAACAGAATCGCGACACCGGATTCCCGCCTGAGACTGTCCATGTAAGCTTCACGCGCGTGATCCAGCTTTGCCCGCTTCAGCGTTTCCAGCAGGCGCGGCTTCACTTCTTCCAGCGGCCGGGATTCCCGCTGCCCTAAATAAAAGCCTTCGATTTCGGTATCGCTAGGATTGGGAATTTTCGAGGAAACTTCTCGCTCAATCAGCTTGTCAGCTGTGATTCCCTTTCGGCTGGCAGCAGCTTCCAATAACTTCTGGTTGATAAGCGTCTCAAGGGCCTGGCTTTTCAGTTCGTACTCCTCATTCCGAAGCCGTTGGAGCTGTTGCTCCATCAGCGACAGCAATTCGTCTTCATAGATCGCTCGCCCCGCAATAATGGCGATCGGCTTTCTTCCGCCGACCTGGGAATCTGCGGTGTAAGCCCTTGTGCGCACGTCAACAGCATTTGCGCCCGACTGCGCGACTGCGTGCAGCGGGAAGAAGATGGCTGGAACAGCCAAGATGGCTATTAGTCGAGTCCTGACGGGCTGAGGCATTGCGGTCCCCTGGGCGGGAGATTTTCCTCTGCAAAATCCTGGGATTTTCGCGAGAAATTTACTGGGTTGAGCAGGCACAAACGTGCTAGAATATGGCCCAACTTTTGGGCTTTTTCCTACCCCATCCCCCTAGGCAGGAAAGCTAGTTCGGATGTTCGTCAAATGTCCTAAAGCTGGCGCTCAAAAGTTGTCAAATTTTCTCAAAGCCACCCTATGCTCAGCCTGATCAGCCACTTGCATCGATTCGGCGATTTCACCCTGGACGCACGGGCCCGCGTTCTAAGGCGCGGAATGGATCCGATATCACTGACTCCGAAGGCATTTGACGTACTGCTTTTGCTGGTCGAAAGCGCCGGAGAGATCGTTGCCAAAGAGGAACTGATGAAGGCGGTCTGGCCTAACAGCTTCGTCGAGGACTCAAACCTGACCCAGACCATATTCATGATTCGCAAGGCGCTGGGAGAAACGCCCGACCGGCGCTACATAGTCACAGCGCAGGGACAGGGATACAGGTTTGTATGCGAGGTAAGAACCAGTCAGGACAACAATACTGAAGAGGAGCAACCGCAGGTTCCGTTGGATGAGAAAGTTCCCGACCCACGACCAGCGCGGACGCATGGAATTGCAACAGAGCACAGGACGGGAAGTTCACTTGAACACCCGCTAACGGCGAAACATCTCCGCTCTACACGATTGCTCCTAGCAGCATCGATTCTGCTGTCCGTAGGACTAGGCGCCTGGTATGTTTGGTCGCGATCGTTCTCCCCAACACTGGATTCGGGCCGAGTTATGCTCGCAGTACTGCCGTTTCAAAATTTTACTGGTGACCCTGGCCAGGAATATCTGAGTGACGGCCTGACCGAAGAGATGCTCAGCCATTTGGGAAATCTCGATCCGCAGCATCTGGGGGTAATCGCGCGGACTTCGATCATGCACTACAAGGGCAGTTCGGCGCCGCTGGAGCAGATCGCGCGCGAGCTGAGTGTTCAATACGTGATCGAAGGTAGTCTGCGGCGGGATGCGGACCGACTGCGCATCAGCGTGCAATTCATTCAGGTGCGAGATCAGTCGCATCTCTGGGCGAGAGAATATGACCGCGAATTGACAGGGCTACTGAGCGTCGAGGCCGAGATCGCTCAGGAGGTCGCTGACGAAATTCAGCTTACGTTGGGTAAGCATGAACCTACCCCATTGCGTCGAACAGAAACTGGCACGCATTCCTACGAAGCCTATGACTTCTATCTGCGGGGCATGTATTTCTGGAACAAGCGGTGGGCCGGCTTCAATCAGGCTGCGGACTACTTCCAGCGAGCTATAGATAAAGATCCGAACTATGCGCGCGCATATGCAGGCCTGGCGAATACCTATGCGCTCATGAGCACATGGCTCGAGGGGAAACCTGACGATCTCATGCCGAAAGCACACGCTGCAGCGATTAAGGCGCTGCAACTCGACGAAAAGCTGCCTGAAGCGCATGTAGCATTAGCTTTGGTAGCTGAGAGTTACGAGTACGATTGGACAACGGCAGAGAGAGAATTCCGGCGAGCAATTGAACTTGATCCGAATTACTCCACAGCCCATCAGTGGTATGGCGAGGGCCTCTCCTGGCAAGGCCGATTCGCAGAGGCTTTGGCGGAAAGCGACCGCGCACGCCGGCTCGATCCAGTCTCGCTGATCGTTGCCAGCGATCGGGGCGCCGTGCTGTTTCGGGCGCGAGAATATGACCGTGCGATTGCTCAGTATCGCGCGGTCCTCGAAATGGATCCCCGCTTCATTCACGCGTTTGACTATCTGCTGTTTTCTTACATTCGTTCGGGCCGCTTTCCGGAAGCCTTGAATGAGATCAATACCTATGTCCGTCCTTTCGCCTCAGACTGGGCGACAGGGGATGAAGCGATTGTTTACGGCCAATGGGGTCGAATCGAAGAAATGAAGCGTGCCTTGGCGAAATTCGAGGGCTATCCGGCAACCATCCAAGACAATTGGTATCTGAGGCTGAAAGTTTGTGCCAACACAGGGCAAACAGACGAAGCCGTTTCTGCGTTACAAAATCTCCTCGCGTTACGCTCCCACGTCATCCCCACATTGAAGACAGACCCTTTCTACGATCCTCTCCGTACCGACCCGCGGTTCCAGGAATTGCTCGGTCACGTTGGACGTGACAGATAACGCTGTGGGTCGCTTTCAATAGGGAAAAACAAGATCACTTGGTAGCGCGATATTCTTATCTCGCGTACGAGATAGCGAACGTGTCCGGAAAAGCCCTGATTACGCCTACCCATGCTCGACTGAGGACCGGACACGGTCCGCTTCGCGGATCTGCTCTGTTGTGAACCCGCCTCCGCAAACGCTGCACCGCCAGCCGGGCGGCGCTGCGACGCGAGGCGTGGGTTCCAGACCGATACTTCTAGCTCGAACCAATTCGCTACCGCAGTGCGGACAACGTCGTTGAATCATATGTGTTATGCGACAAAAAGCTTCTCGCTGGTCCTTTTCGGTTATTTCAGAGGGTGGATTATGCGATTCTCGTCAGCAGTGAGCCGAGAGGAATCACAATAGCCGTATCCCTTGAGGCAGGCGGTGTAATTGCGCTTGTCTTCGGCGTTGGCCAGCATTTTGTTCTCAAGTGTAGTCAGTTTTGCGTAATCGCAAGTTGTCTGACCGTCTTTGCAAGCCACCAGGTTGCGCTGGTGTTCTGCAGAAGCTGTTTGTCTTGCTTCCACCTGAGTGAGTTTCGAGTGGTCGCATTCGTCCCAACCGTTCTCACAATTCTTTGCGTTGCGCAGATGTTCTTCGGCGGCCACTTCCTTCGTTTCCGAAGGAGTCAGATGGGAATGATTGCAGAGGCCGGCGCCATCCTTACAGTCGGAAGCATTCAGTTGCTGCAGGGAGGTAGCCACCGCCGCGGCTTCCGAGGCGCTCAATTTCGAATGGTCGCAAGTACTGCCATCGTTCTGGCAGGCGGCTATGTTGCGCAGGCGTCCCGCGGCGGATGCATGATGCGCTTCGCCTGGCGTCAATTTGGAAGGGTCGCAAGATAGCATTCCGTCGTTGCAATCCGACACATTTTGCTGGTGATTGGCGACCGCCAGCGCCTCGGCTTCGGGTGCAGAGAGCTTTGAATGGTCACAGGAATCGTATCCGTTCCTGCACTTCGAGACATTGCGCGCGTGTTCCGCCTGCGTCACTTCCGCCAGTTCGGTTTGGCTCAACCTTGCGCGATCGCAATTTTCGCTTCCGGACTTGCAGTTGGCAAAGTTCTGAGCAAGATCGGGTGACTGAGCGAATGCAAAAATCGAAAAAAGACTGAGGCCTGCTACGCAAAGACAGCTTCGGAAATTAGCTTTCATATTGTTCCATCCTTCGGGCAATAACGACAGCATCCGAACTGGGACTTCGTTAATGCTGAAATGGCAGTGACATTGTTTTCTTCATTAATTGTTCCGTTAGATTCTACGAAAGCTAAGAGGAGAGCTTCAGATAGCTGTCTTAGCTCAGAGGCTTGAAAGAGAGAAGAAGTGCTCATCTCTAGTTTCACTATGGGTGTTCCGTAGGGAAATAGCTGGTCTGTATTGCTCACTCCCTTGTGTAACGGCTGAAGCACAATGCAACTCGTATTTCGTGGAAACGAGCAATCTTGCACAGCGCAGTTGGCCGCAATGTGTCACCATCAACTATCAGAGGGACGAATTCCCCATGGCCTCCCCGTCGTCATTTCTTACGCACGTCCGCAGCCTGTGCGCCTTCCTAGCCGCTTCGCTGCGGAAATCCCTGAGAATAAAACCTCATGACGGCGATTTCGCCTCACAGCGAATGTGCCCGTTTTGCGGACTCATCACCCCACGTCACCGAGCCTATTGCCTGGAATGCGGCAAGTCGTTCAAAGTAGCATAAGTGATCGAGACGTCGCCGAAACCACGCGTGCACTCTTTTCAGGGGCAATGGCGCCATGTGAGAGGGCACTTATTTCGCTGACCTGTCCGTTCAAAGTCGCACAGTGCTCATGGTTGAGAGAGATACTGGGAACTGAGCAATTGTGAGCAGTCTGGAAGGCGGTCCTCGGGTAAGCTATCGTTCAGAGCGGCTCTGCCTGCGTTGGATGCCAATGAAAAAACACTATCTCCATCTCTCGGTTTATCGTTGTGACAAGTGTGAAGGGCCGGTTGTAACGGGTTCGCTTGCCGTGCGCGAAACGCAAATATCAAAAGAGACTGAACAACGCGAGATCGGTGCGATCTGTCTCTCATGCGGTCATCGGCGAAGCCTGGCCAGGGAGGCACTGTCCGCGCACCATCTTCCGCCGATAGAGTGGCGGCCAGCGGGCGTAATCAACTCCGGTGACTTGGCCACCGCATTTGTGGAAGCGCTCAATCGCGATCTGCATTAGAGCGATTTCTTCTTTGCTTTAGCAGACGTAGCTTCAGCAGTCGTAGCTTTAGCGCTACAGGGCAACCTCGTCTGCAAAGAGCGTGATCGGTCTGCGAGTTTATCTTCCGTGATGTTGGTAATCAGACCGCCATCGCCGCTGGAAGTTTCGAACACAGTCTGCCGTCATAATCTTAATTCCAGAATGTGAGCTATGTTGCTCAGACACCAAGCAACATGTCTGTCATCCTTAGTATCTCTGAGTGTGCAGATGGAGTCGCGACCGCTGAGTCGCAGCTCCTAAGTATCGGTCGTTAGGTCGTGTCGGACCAAGTCACGTCAGCGGCCACATCCAGTAAATCAGCTTTGTTCATCCGTGCATGCCGCCGAAACTTGGTGCGAACACCATTCGACCCTAAAGACTCTTGACAACGAAATGGGGCAACCTCCAGGCGGATTGAGAGGCGTAGCCCGCGAAACTTAGCTTGTGTAAGGAAAGGTCAAAAGATTATGCCTCTAATTCAACTCCTGGAAGTACTGGTGGTGGTGGGTGTCCTGCTCTGGCTGGTGAATCGCTTCATCCCCATGCAGGGTTCGATCAAGTCAATTTTGAACGGCGTCGTGGTTATCGCCGTCGTACTTTGGCTTCTCAACGTATTCGGGCTCTTTCATTCTCTCTCCCGTATCCACGTCGGAACATAGACGAGGCGGAAAACACAAAGACAGAAGGTCTGACCCGACGAAGAAATCGACCAATCGCAACATAGCAGATCTGGCAGATCTGAAGGAGACACCTTGAAAACCAAGTTGTTGTTAGCAGTCGGACTCACTGTCGGTTTGAGCGCATTCGCTCAGACCAACTCTCAAACTCTCAACGTCGAGCCCATGAGTACTACACCCACGTTCCGGGTGACGGTGATCAGCCGCAGTGTGCAGGCGGTCAACTATCAGCACCGCAGTGGAAGCTCGAAGCTGGATTTCGCGGGCACAGACCTGATGCCCTCCGCCAACGGTGTGGCCGATATCAACAGCAAACGCGGATCCATTTCGATCGCAGCGGAATTCGGCGATCTGCAGAAACCGACAACCTTCGGCAATGAATACCTGACTTACGTTTTGTGGGCGATTTCGCCAGAAGGCCGTGCGGTGAATCTAGGTGAAGTGCTTCTCGGAGGCAACCATCGCAGCAAGCTGAATGTAACCACCGACCTTCAAGCGTTCGCTCTGATTGTTACCGCGGAACCTTACTATGCCGTCCGCCAACCCAGCAACGTAGTCATTCTCGAGAACGTGGTTCGCGACGAAACCAAAGGAACGACCGAAGCTGTAAATGCAAAATACGAATTAATGGAACGCGGTGGTTATATTCCCACCGGCTACAAGTTCGATCCGGTGATTCTGAATGCCAAGTTGCCGTTGGAATTCTTTGAAGCACGGAACGCATTACGCATCGCTCAATCCGAGGGCGCCGAGCAGTATGCCAGCGACAGCTACAAGCACGCCGTTGAGTTGATGAACACGGCGGATAGTGACGCCACCGACAAACATATCGACAAGAAGCCCCTGATCGCAGTCTCCCGCGAGGCAGTGCAGACGGCGGAAGATGCACGCGCCATCGCCGTCAAGAAAATGGACGATGTACGTCTGGCAAATGAACGTCAGGATTCAGCCGACGCGCAGGCAAGAACGCAAGATCAAGCGGATGAAGCGACGCGCCGCAAAGAACAAGCTGAGTCGGATACAGCGAAAGCTGAAGCGGCCAAGGCTCAGGCGGAATCTGACACTATGAATGCTCAAGCTGCCAATGCTCAAGCCCAGTCCGATGCGGCCAAAGCACGCAATGATGCTGCGGATGCACAAGCGGCGACTGCGAAGTCTCAATCAGAAATGGCCGCGAACCAGGCTGCGTCCGCCACTGCACTCTCGGCCGCTCAAGCTGATGCTGATCAATCGCGCGCCGATAACCTGAAAGCGCAGCAGGCCGCGCAACAAGCAGAAACAGACAAAGCAGCCATGCGCGCAAAGTTATCCGAACAGTTGAACTCTATTCTTCAAACTCGCGATACCGCGCGAGGCCTCATCGTCAGCATGTCCGACGTACTGTTTGACACCGGCAAATACTCTTTGAAGCCCGGAGCACGCGAGAAACTGGCAAAGGTCGCCGGTATTCTGCTCGCCTATCCCGGACTCAACATCGAAGTCGGCGGCTACACCGATAACGTCGGCGGCGATGCCATGAACCAAACTTTGTCTGAAAATCGCGCCGGCTCGGTGCGCGACTATTTGGTGCAAGAAGGCGTATCGACAAATTCAGTAAGCGCCAAAGGCTTCGGCAATTACTTGCCGGTAGCTTCCAACGATAACTCCTCCGGTCGGCAGCAAAACCGCAGAGTGGAACTTCTCGTGTCGGGCGACGCCATTGGCAGTCCCGTCAACGCGACCACAGGAAGCTTGCAGTAAGCAAGCGTAGATAACGATTCGATAGTGGAGGCAAGACTTTATGAAACTCGTTCGAGCAATCAGCACAGCAGTTCTTTCATTGACTCTCGGAATTGGTATTTCGGCATACGCACAAGAGCAGCAACATGAGCAGGAAGAAAATAAAGACAAACCGGCGCAGCAAAAAGAGACGAAGGCGCAGCCAGCAAAACCAGTGAAACAAGAGGAACGAGCCGCTCAGCCGACAAAGAACAACAAACCGGAAGAGACGAAGGCGCAACCGGCAAAACCAGTGAAACAAGAGGAACGAGCCGCTCAGCCGGCAAAGAACAACAAACCGGAAGAGAGAAATGCGCAGCCAGAGAAGAATAGCAAACCAGAAGAGAAGAACGCCCAGGAGCAAAGACAGCAAGCTAAGCCCGAACAGCAGGCGCAGCATGCCCGCGGTGACGGCGGGCGCATCCCTGACGATCGTTACAAGGCTAACTTTGGACGGGAACACAGTTTTCGTGTGAGTGAGGGCGATTACCGAAATCACCGCTTTCAATACGGCGGCTACTGGTTCGGATTCGCCGGTGCCTGGCCGAGCAACTGGCTCTACACGCAGGACGTTTACGTCGTTGAAATCGACGGCGCGTACTACCTGTGCAACCCGAGCTATCCAGGCGTGAACGTCGCGCTCAACGTCACCTTGTAACCGGAACTGTTTGCCCGGGCGGGGCACTTTCGGTTCCTCCTGCTTCCAACACTCTGGATTTGATCCAGATCAACGATCCAACAAAAGCAGGCGCCATCTCAGAAAGATGGCGCCTGCTTTGTCATTCGCCTGCTTTGTCATTCCTGGCGCCAAGTTCTCTTCGCTGCATCTCACGGCTGCAACAATATGTTCACTCTTGAACCTCGTGCCGCGCTCATCATAATGACGGCATGCTGTCAAATGGTTGGCTGAGGCACGCGGCCGAATAACGTCTACAGTGGCTGGATTGAAACGCCTCACTGAGACAATTCCTGATTGCACACCTGCGGCCGTTTTCTTAGATTGAACGCGATATAAGCACATCGATTGCCCAGAAGTCCTCCCTGTCACAATGGAATAGGCAAAGATCACCTGGTGTGACGAGAATCACCGCAGTAGGCTCCCTTCGTGTTGTAGTCTTAGATATAGGGTATCTCCGGTGGGAGTGTCCTCTTGCTCGGCTTAACCAGTTAAGTAAACACGGGAAAGGTCCCCAATGTCCCGGAAACTCGGGCCGAAGCTGATCCTTTCGCTGACGGTGCTGATCGTTGTGATCAGCTGTGTCGGCGGATATCTCAATTTCCGCACCGAAAAGAGGCACCTAGTAGAGACGATGGTCCTGGGTGCGGATCGGCACGGTGCAATCACTCCTCGGGCATTCTTCTCCTGAGATCACACGAGGGATCTATTTGCACTCGGTCCCAGCAGGGGCAAAAGAGGCGGTCCAGAAGGTGGAAGATTTGCTAACTGGACCCAAACGGACCCAAATTGAGAAAATCCGAAATTTGGGATCGACGCTAATCCAATGAACTGCTTGGGAATAAATGGTCGGGGAGAGAGGATTTGAACCTCCGACCCCCTGGTCCCGAACCAGGTGCTCTACCAGGCTGAGCCACTCCCCGACTGGTGGTGAGTTCCTTAATTCTACTACAGCCCATGCGTCTCTTG
>Ga0182024_10006200_pt1 | contig 26372 bp, 26 predicted proteins | sample P32metaG_FD_120480 | JGI IMG/M metagenome (GOLD analysis project Ga0182024, IMG submission 120480) | Permafrost microbial communities from Stordalen Mire, Sweden - P3-2 metaG (Illumina Assembly) | ecosystem: Environmental > Terrestrial > Soil > Wetlands > Permafrost | place: Sweden: Stordalen... | reverse complement strand
CCTTAAACCGCTTTCACCTCGGTGATCAGCTTCGTGAGTGACGCCTTGGCGTCTCCAAAGAGCATGCTCGTACCAGCCTGAAAGAACAAGTCATTCTCGATGCCGGCGAACCCGGGGTTCATGCCGCGTTTGAGCACGATGACCGACCGCGCCTTGTCGGCGTTGAGGATCGGCATGCCGTAGATGGGGCTCGACGGATCGGAGCGGGCCGCGGGATTGACGACATCGTTGGCGCCAATGACGAGGGCGACGTCCGCGCGCTCGAACTCGGGATTGATCTCATCCATGTCGTACAGGCGGTCGTACGGCACGTTCGCTTCGGCGAGCAGCACGTTCATGTGCCCGGGCATCCGGCCCGCCACCGGGTGAATCGCGTACTTGACGGTACCCCCGCGCGATTCGATCTGCTCCGCCAGCTCCCGCACCTGGTGCTGCGACTGCGCGACCGCCATGCCGTAGCCGGGCACGATCACCACGAGGCTCGCGTAGGCGAGCTGCACCGCCGCGTCTTCCGCCGAGATCGATCGGGCGGTGAGTCCGGCCGACGTTTTCGCGACGGCGGTTGTGGCTGTCCCGAACGCGCCGAAGAGCACATTGGCGAACGAGCGATTCATCGCCTTGCTCATCAGCACCGACAGCAGGAACCCGGAGCCGCCATCGAGGGCGCCCGCGATGATGAGCACGTTGTTGCCGATCGCGAACCCCGTCGCGACCGACGCGAGGCCGGCGTACGAGTTGAGGAGCGAGACGACGACCGGCATGTCCGCGGCGCCGATCGGCAGCACCATCGACACGCCGATCGCGAGGCTCAGGGCGAGCATGATGTAAAAGAGCGCGGCGTTCTCGGGATGGCCGACGAGGAACAGAAAAATCCCGACCGTTACGGCGAACAGCGCGATGTTGAAGATGTTCTGGCCGCGGAAGGTGAGCGGCCGGCCGGGCAGCACCTCCTGCAGCTTGCCTGCTGCCATGAGGCTTCCCGTGATGGTCAGCGATCCGAACAGCGTCTCGAAGCCGAGCGCGGCCATCCGGCCTGGCCCGACCACTCCCGCGGCGGTGTAGTACTCGGCGACGCCGACCAGCGTGGCCGCCAGCGCGCCGAACATGTGCGAGATCGCGACCTGTTGCGGCATCGCGGTCATCGGGACCCACATGCCGAGGGGATAGCCGATCAGCGCACCGACGCCGATGCCGACGGCGATCCACCGGTAGTCGACGATCTCGTGGTTGATGAGCGTGCCGATGATGGCGAACACCATCCCGGCAGCCGCCAGTTGCATCCCGCGCCGTGCCCGCTCGGGGTTCGTGAGACTGCGCAGCCCGAGGATGAACAGCACCGACGCGACGAGATACGTCGTCTCAATGAAGAGCGTGCGCGCCATCGGCTACCGCACCGCAGAGGGCGGGCTGCCGGCCGCGGGGGCAGCGCCGGCGGGCGTGGCGCCGGCTACGGGTTTGCCCGGTGCCGCCGCGCCGGTCGTGATGGGGCCTTCGGGGCCCCCGCGTCCCGCGGGGCGAAACATCCGCAGCATCCGGTCGGTGATCAGAAATCCGCCGACGACGTTGACGGTGGCGGATGCGACCGCGATGAAGCCCAGGATGGTGCTCACGCGGTTATAGTGGGCACCGGCGATGACCATCGCGCCGACGACGGAGATCGCCGAGATCGCGTTGGTGGCCGACATGAGCGGCGTGTGCAGGAGCGGCGGGACGCGGGTGATGACCTGGTACCCGACGAATCCCGCGAGCACAAACACGTACAACTCCGTAATGGTCGTTATCTCCATTCCTCTCGTCTCCCGATGAAAAAACCGGCGTGTGCCGTCATGCGCTCGCGCCGTTGGTCACCGCCATTGCCTTGGTGATCTCGTCCGTCATGTCGACGGCCAGCGCGTTGTCCTTGATGAGGTGCTGGAGCAGCGTTACGACGTTCTTGCTGAACATCTGGCTGGCGTGGTAGGGCAGCATGCTCGGCACGTTGAGCGGGCCGATCACGCGAACGCCGCCCACCTCCACCGTCTCCCCGGGCCGCGTGAGCTCGCAATTCCCGCCCGCCTCGGCGGCCAGATCCACGATGACGGAGCCGGGCCGCATCGTGTATACCATCTCCGCACTGATCAGCCGCGGTGCAGGGCGGCCGGGGATCTGTGCAGTGGAGATCACGATGTCCATGTCCGCGATGTGCCCGCCGATCGCGGCGGCGATGCGTTGTTGCTGCTCGTGAGATTGCTCGCGTGCGTAGCCGCCGGCGGTCTCGCCGTCGGGGTTGACCGACTCCGCCGCGACGAAACTAGCGCCGAGGCTCGCGACCTGCTCGCGGGCGGCGGCGCGGACATCGAACGCGCTGACGATGGCGCCGAGGCGGCGGGCGGTGGCGATGGCCTGGAGGCCGGCGACGCCGGCGCCCAGCACGAACGTCTTCGCGGGGGCGAGTGAACCGGCGGCTGTGGTCATCATCGGCAGGAGCCGCGGCAGCGCATCAGCGGCGATCAGCACCGCCTTGTAGCCGGCGACGGTGCTCTGCGACGAGAGGACGTCCATCGATTGCGCGCGAGTGATGCGTGGCACGAGCTCGAGGGCCAGCGCGGTGACGCCGGCATCGAGCAGGGCGCGCACGGTTTCGGGGTTCGACGCGGGCGCCATGAGCGAGATGAGCAGTGTGCCGCGGCGGAGATGCGCGATCTCGGGCGGGGCGGGGCGTTGCACCTTGGCCACGACATCGGCGCCGTCGTAGACGGCGGCCGCGCCGTCGGCGAGCGTCGCGCCCGCCTTTTCGTACAGCGCATCTGCGTAGTATGCCCGGGCACCGGCGCCGCGCTCGACGACGACGGTCGCGCCGCCGCGCACCAGTGCGCGCACGCCGTCGGGCACGACCGCGACTCGTTGCTCGCGCGCGTCCGTTTCTCTTGGCACCCCGATCCGTACCGCCACGCTGCTGTCTCCTAGTGTGGTCCTGATCCGGTCATTCGGTTCATGACCGGCCCCTACATCGATTTCCTACATGTGGCTGGCCAACCAACTCTCTACGCACGATGCCACCTCTTCGTGGCCGGTGTCGGCCGTGATGACGTGGCCGCCGCGGTCGATCCAGACCAGGCGCTTGTCGGCGGAGCCGAGGGCTGCGAGCGCCCATTCGGCGGTCGCGGGGCGTATGCGGTTGTCGTAGCGTGACTGGACGAGCAGCGCCGGCATGGTGATGCGGGGTAGGGCGGCCCGGGCGGCGCGAACGACGTGGGCCAGCTCGTTTACGAGGCGTGGCGTCGTCACGCCGTAGGCGAGGTTCTGCTCCCGTTCGGCCGGATCGAGGATCGAGGGGCCGCCGCCCGCGCTGGCGTAGGGTAGCACCGGCGTGATCACGTAGTGCAGGCCGGCCAGCGTCCGGAGCCACCATGCCATCGCGAGGTAGGGGGCGATCAGGACCAGGGCGACGATCCGTGCGGTGTGCCCCTCGTGGCCGGCGGCGGCCGGGTCGCGTGCGGATTCTTCGGCGGCGAGCACCGATGCGAGTGCACCGCCCATCGACAGACCGACGAGGGCGACCGCGTCGTGCTGCCGGCGCAGCGTGGCCAGCTCCGTGCGAGCGGCGTCGAGCCAGTCCGCGGCGCGCGTACGGGCCCATGCGCCGAGTGTGCGGCCGTGACCGGGCAGCAGCGGCACGCGGACCGTCCAGCCGCGGTCGTGGAGGTACGTCGCGAGGTGGGCCAACGTCTGCGGCGTGTCGCCGAACCCGTGGAGCAGGAGCGCGGCACGCGGGGGCGAGCCGGACATTGCCGGGAGGTCGATCGGTGCCGCTCCGGCGATGATCCCATCGGGGCCGAGCTGGAGCCGGGCGGACCGGCCGCTGTGAGCCCCGCTTTGATACCGGCGCGATGTGAGCGCGCGGAGGAGGAGTCCCGCTGCGATGGCCGCGAACGCGGCGGCCCAGGGCAATACGGGAACGCTCACGACGGCCAATATACCATGCGCCAACAGGTCCAGAACACTTCAGAGCGTGCGGGACTCGCCGTGCGCGAGGATCCAGAGGCGGTCCGGGCGCAGTCCAGCGGCGGCCCATGCGCGGCGTGTGCGTTCGGGCGGCTCGTCCATGGACTCATCGGTCAACTTGAACGTGCCCCAGTGCATGGCGGCCATGACCGGCGTGCGGCCATCCGGGCGGGCCGCCGCGGCGGCGGTCTCAGAAAATGCCGCCACCGCATTTTCGGGCGACACGTGCACCGGCGCCATGAACCATTGCGGGTCGTACGCTCCGACCGGCATCAAGATGGCGTCGAGTGGGCCGAGCCGGGCGCCGATCTCGGCGAACGCGGGATGGCGGCCGGTGTCGCCGACGAACCAGATCGCGCGGTCGCCGGCGCGCAGCCTCCAGCCGCACCACAGCGTGCGGTTGCGTGCGATCCCGCGTCCCGAGAAGTGCTGGGCGGGCGTCGCAGTGAGCGTGAGCGGCACCGGCCAGCGCGGATCCGTCCATTCGTCCTGGCCCCACCAATCGAACTCGCGTACGCCGTGTGCGCCGCGGCGTTCGAGCCATGGGCCGATGCCGAGCGGGGCGTACCAGCGGGGAGCCGGATCGAGTCGGGCCAGGCGGCGGATCGTCGCGTCATCGAGGTGATCGTAGTGGTCGTGGGAGATCACGACGGCATCGATGGGCGGCAGCTTGGCGAACGGGATCGCCGGGGGCGTCCAGCGGAGAGGGCCGAGCCATCGGAACGGGGACGCCCGGTCACTCCAGACCGGATCGGTCAGGATGTTGCGGCCACCGATCTGGATTAGGAAGCTCGAGTGTCCGACCCAGGTGATGACGACGTCCGATGCCGGAGCGCGGGGAGAGGGGAAGCTGGGTGTGGCCAGCGGGAACCGTGCGGCGAAGTCGCGGCGGCTGATGGAGCGGGCGTGGCCGGGCACCGACCGCTGCAGCCCCCACTTGAGCACGCCAGCAAATCCCGGCACACGGCTCGCTGGTCCCCACGGGTTCTCGAAGCTGCCGCCGGGGCGACGAACGATCTGAACGGCAGGCATGGCCGCAACCTAATGCTGCCGGGCTCTATCTATATTCTCACCTAATGGCCGTTCACGAAATCCTCGCCACGCCGCCTGTCCGGGCGCCGGCGTTTCCGACCAATCTGGATTGGATCAACACCGGCGGAGAGGCACTCACGCTGGAGGGGCTGCACGGGAAGATCGTGCTGCTCGACTTCTGGTCGTATGGGTGCATCAACTGCCAGCACGTGATTCCCCAACTGCGGGAACTCGAGCACCGGTATCAGAGCGAGGTGGTGGTGATCGGCGTGCACAGCGGGAAGTACACGGCCGAGCGCGAGACCGAGCGCATCCGGTCGGCCGCGCGGCGGCTGGGCGCGATGCACCCGATCATCAATGACCGGCAGTACCGGATCTGGCGGAGCTTTGCCGTGCGGGCGTGGCCGACGCTCGTGTTCATCGATCCTACCGGGGCCGTGCTCGGGTCGCACGCGGGCGAGTTCACCGCGGAGATGCTGGCGCCGCTGGTGGAGCGGCTGATCGCGACGCACGACCCGGCGGGGGAGATCAACCGGCAACTCCTCGCGTTTCCGCCTGATGCCGACCCAGTGCCGTCCGGCGTGTTGCGCTATCCTGCCAAAGTGGCCGTGCACGGGGACCTGATCGCGATCGCCGATACCGGACATCACCGTGTGCTCGTCGGGTCGTTGACCGGCGTATACGGTGAGGGGCGGGGCGGAGGGGGGCGGCGGATGGTGGTGACCCACGTCGCCGGGGACGGCGTTCCCGGATTCGCCGACGGGTTGGAGCCGCGGTTCAACAATCCCGCTGGCGTCGCGTTCCACGGCGAAACCCTCTACATCGCGGACACCGACAACCACGCGGTGCGGGCACTCAACCTCACGAGCGGTGCGGTGCGGACGGTGGCGGGTACGGGGCACCAACTGCGGACGCGCCGCGAGCGGGCGGCGGGCGCGCTGTCGTCGCCGTGGGACGTCGCGATCGCGGGCGAGAACGTGTACGTGGCGATGGCCGGCACGCATCAGATCTGGTCGCTGCGCGGGAGTGGTGCCCATGCGGGTGCCGACGTGGTGGCGGGGAGTGGCGGAGAGGACATCACGGACGGGCTGGCGGGTGACGCGCTGCTCGCGCAGCCGATGGGGCTCACCCCGTCGGCGGACGGCGGGCGTCTCTACTTCGTGGATGCGGAGTCCAGCTCCGTGCGCTCGCTCGCCCTGCAGGATCCCGGCGCCGGGCGGCCGACCGGGGAAGTCCGGACCATTGTCGGAACGGGGCTGTTCGAGTTCGGGGATCGTGACGGCGACAGCGAGACCGCCCGGCTGCAGCATTCGCAGGGTGTCACGATCCATCCCAGCGGGCGCTTGCTGGTGGCGGACTCGTACAACGACGCCGTGAAGTGGGTCGATCCCATCGCGCGCACCGCCGAAACGTTCGTGCGAGGATTCCGCGAGCCGGCCGGGCTTGCGTATCACGCGGGCCGAGAGCTGCTCTACGTGGCCGACACGAATGCCCACCGGATCGCCGTGGTGGACGAGCGGACCAGCGCCGTATCCACGCTGGAGATCGCGGGCGCACCGGCGGCGTAGAGATGTAGAGAGGGGAAAGGAGAGAACGGCTTTAACGGGCAGAAAGTAGAAAAACAGAAAGTAGAAAGTAGAAAGAGGCGCGGGGGAGGATTCGTGACGCTGGTTTGTTCGCGTTCGCTGAGGGTGTCCTTGCTCGCCGCCGTGATGGCCGCGGTGCCTGCCTTGGCGCAGACGCCTGGTGCGACTGGCGGGAAGGCGCCCGTGTACACCGAGCAGCGGGACGATCCGTTCTACACGACCGACCGGATGGACTGGCCCGGGCCGAACCAGTATCGCGACGCGTCGGGGTCACCGGGGCCGGCGTACTGGCAGCAGCGGGCGGACTACACGATCGCCGCGACGCTCGATACTGCTGGGCGCACGATCACCGGGATGGTGACGGTGCACTACACCAACAACTCGCCGGACACGTTGCGGTGGGTGTGGATGCAGCTCGACCAGAATCTGTTCCGCCAGGGGAGCAAGGGGTCGGCGGTGTTCGCGGCGGATTCGCGCTGGGGTGCGCGCAATTTTTCCGGCGGGTACAGGCTTGGTGACGTGACGGCTGACGGGGCGGCGGTGGCGCCCAAGGCCGATGATACGATGATGCGGCTCGATCTCGCGCAGCCGCTCGCGCCGCATGGCGGCAAGCTGACGATCGTGGTGCACTACGCCTTCCAGGTGCCCGATCACGGGGCCGACCGGATGGGGCGTGACAGCGCGCTGTACGAGATCGCGCAGTGGTATCCACGGATGGCGGTGTACGACGATGTGCGCGGGTGGAACACCGATCCGTACATCGGGCAGGGCGAGTTCTACCTCGAGTACGGCGACATCGATTACGCGGTGACGGTGCCGGCCGGGTACACGGTGGCGGGGAGCGGTGTGCTGCAGAATCCCGCCGAAGTGTTGAGCCCCAGTGAGCGGCAGCGGCTTGCCGCGGCGGCGCGCGATTCGGCGGTCGTGCCGATCATCACGGCGGCGGAGGCCGAGGCGGCGAAGCGCACGCATTCCCCAGGGATGCGGACGTGGCGGTTCCGGGCGGCGAACGTACGCGACGTCGCGTGGGGGGCGGCGCCCGATTTCCGGTGGGACGCGACCTCGACGGGCGCGATCCCGGGGAATCCGGGCGGCGTGTTGTGCCAGGCGTACTATCAGGAGCCGAGGGCGGGGCGGGCGTGGGAGCAGGGTGCGGAGCAGACCCAGTGGACCATCCGGCACTACTCGCGGCTCGTGTGGCCGTTCCCGTATCCGCAGGCGACGTCGGTGGCGGGCCCGGTGGGCGGGATGGAGTATCCGATGTTCGTGATGGTGCACTACGGCACCGAGGACCCGGCGTCGATCTTCGGGACGGTCAACCACGAGCATGGGCACGAGTGGTTCCCGATGGTCGTGGGGTCGAACGAGCGGCGGTACGCGTGGATGGATGAAGGGGTGAACACGTATATCAACGCGTTCGCGAACGAGCTGCGGGTTCCGGGGAGCAGCTCGTGGGACGCGTACATGGCGTCGTGGCGACAGGCAGTGGAGCGCGGGATCCAGGCGCCGCTCATGGCTGCGCCGGACCATATCGATGGGGCGGCGCTGGGGGCGATCGGCTATCGCAAACCGGGCGCGGTGCTACTCGCGCTGCGTGACAACGTGGTCGGGCGGGAGACGATGGATCGGGCGCTGCGGGAGTACGTGCACCGGTGGGCGTTCAAGCATCCGACGCCGGGGGATTTCTTCCGGACGGTGGAGAACGTCTCGGGCCAGGATCTGTCGTGGTTCTGGCGGGGGTTCTTCTATTCGGATGACGTGCTCGACATCGGGATCGACAGCGTGATCAATCACGCGGGGTCGAGCCAGGGCCAGGGGGCGATGGGCGGAGCGCCGGGTCCGGTGGTCCGGACGAGGGACAGCTCGGTGGCGCCTGCGGCGTCGGGTGGAGCGGGTGGGGCGGCAGCCGATCCGGCGGTTCGGACGGCGGTGATCTACTTGCGCCGGAATACGTCGATCGTCTTCCCTGTGAGCATCCGGCTCGGCTTGAGCGACGGATCCACCCAGGACGTGTCGCTCCCGGTGGACATTTGGGCGCGAGGCAGGGGCTTCGCGGCGACGGTAGAGGTCAGGGCTCCGGTCACGGGCGCCCGGTTATGGCCGGACCCATTCGTTCCTGATTGGGATTCTGCCAACGACACCTGGGGTACACCACCTCCGGGTGCAGGGGCGGCGAGTCCCGCGACAACCGGCGGACTCAGCGGTTTGCCAGGGCATCCGGTGGCTCAATAGAGGCTGAACGGCTTGGGGGGCGCGGAAGATCGTGCACTCAAGTCCTGCTGGATATAACTTGAGTAGCTGCCGATTATTGCCCGGCGGCCGGGTATGGGACGGCACAGGTTGGGTCGTTGGGCGACGGGGTCTCAAGTCAGACCGCGCCGCAGTTGGTGTCTCTCCAGGAGCGCGCACGCTATGCATGCCTTGCCAGGTTACGGGTACCTCTCGCAGCACTGGTGGATCCCCGTCGTTTTCGTCGTCGTGGCGGGTCATTTCACCAATGTGTGTGTCACGCTGTTTCTGCATCGGGCGCAGACCCACCGGAGTGTGACGTTCCACTCGGTGGCGGCGGTGCCGATGCGGATCTGGCTGTGGCTGTCGACGTCGATCGTGACCAAGGAGTGGGTGGCCTGTCACCGGAAGCACCATGCGTTTGCGGACCGGGAGGGCGACCCGCACAGCCCTCTCCTCGAAGGGCTGCGCAACATCATCGTCAAAGGCGCGTTCTACTACCGAAGCGCTATTCGCCAGCCCGGCGTGCTCGAGAAGTATGGTAAGGGCACCCCGAACGACTGGCTCGAGCGGCACATCCTGGACCGCCGGAACGTGCTGGGCATCATCCTGATGCTTGGCATCGACCTGTATCTGTTCGGGTTGTTCGTGGGCACCATGGTGTGGGGCGCGCAAATGATCTGGATTCCTTTCTGGGCCGCCGGGATCCTGAACGGCGTCGGCCACGCCCTCGGCTACCGGAACTTCGAGGTCAAGGACGAGAGCCGGAACATCTCGCCGATCGCGATCTGGCTCGGTGGCGAGGAGCTGCACAACAACCACCACCACGACCCGCACTCGGCGAAGTTCAAGGCCAAGTGGTACGAGTTCGACATCGGGTGGGTGTACATCAAGATGCTATCGTGGGTGAAGCTCGCGACCGTGAAGTACGCGCGGGCATAACCACCGCACGAGGTACCTGAAGGCAAAAGAGCCGGCTCCGAGAGGGGCCGGCTTTTTTCAGGCCGTTGTCGTCACGATGGTGATCCGCTCGCCGTGGGCCGGGTTGCGTTTCTCTCTGGCGTACCAGAAGCGGATCGCGCCCATCATCTCGGATTTCGTGAGACGGCGGAACGCGACGATGTCCCAGGTGACGTGCCGGGGGGCGTCTTCCATCAGGTTGTGGACGTCAGGGGCGGCGGGCATGGCTGCTGAAGCTTAGCCTCGGTGCGGCAGCCGCGAACGGTTGCATGCGATGGGGCGGTGCTGGCGCGGCATCCGTAGGGGCTGCGTATTGCCGCGGGTCATCGCGCGAAGGGTCGTTTGGCGGAAGCGAGAAATGCGGCATGAGATGGGGGCGGTGATGCGGTGGCATCCGTAGGGGCCGGTCATGACCGGCCCCTACCAGGGACGATATCGTGCGCCGCCGCAGGCCCCACCGGAGCCGCGAATGCCATCAAACGGCGGGTAACCTTAGATTCCGGTATGGATATCACTTGCACTCGCTGCGGGAAGACCCAGGCGGGGTTTGCGAAGCCGCCGTTTCCTGGGGCGCTGGGCGCGCGCGTTGTGCGCGAAGTTTGCCAGGAATGCTGGGGACAGTGGCTCAAGCAGCAGACGATGCTGATCAATCACTATGGCCTCAATGTGATGGACCCGCAGGCGCGGAGCTTCCTCACCAAAAATCTCGAAGCGTTTCTCTTTAAGGCCGGCCACGGCGAAGACGTCGACACCACGAAGCAGGGCACGATCAACTGGTGACGCCGCCTCCGGGTGTGGTAACGAGACCCTGCAGCCAATAGTCCGTAGCCGGTGACCATGCATCGGCCGTTCAGCAACGCCTCGCGTCCCGCGGCCGTCATTGCGGCTGGGTTTCTGTTTCTCGCGTGCGGGCATCATCCGGTTCCGCAGACCGCAGCTATGCCGGCGACGGCTGGCGGTGTATCGGCTGGCGGCTCCCCTGCTGGCGGGACGCCCGCGGCGCAGGTGCGGGATCCGTGGGCCGATTCTGTGCTCGCCACGCTCTCGCTCCGGCAGAAAGTCGCGCAGATGGTTTGGCCGAATCTGCTCGGCGACTACGCGCCCACCGATGCGGCGGCGTGGCGGAAGCTCGTTCATCAGGTCACGGACGAAGGGGTTGGCGGACTGCTCATCTCCATCGGGTCGCCCGAGGAGATCGCCACCAAGCTGAACGCGCTGCAGCACGCGGCGGCGATTCCGCTTCTCGTAAGCAGTGACTTCGAGTACGGTGCCGGGGAGCGCGCACGGGGCGGATACTTCCTGCCCAACGCGATCGATCTGGGTGGCGCGACGATCTTCCCGCCGCAGATGGCGTTCGGGGCCACTCGTGACACGATGCTCGCGTACGAGGAAGGCAGAATCACCGCGCTCGAGGGCCGCGCGCTTGGCGTCCAGGTGGACTTCGCGCCGGATCTCGACGTCAACAACAACGCGGCCAATCCCGTCATCAACACGCGATCGTACGGCGAGGACCCGCGGCTCGTCGCGGCGATGGGCCGGTCGTTCATCCGCGGCGCGCAGGAGCACGGCATGATCGCGACCGGGAAACATTTCCCCGGTCACGGCGACACGGAGACCAACTCGCATCTGGCGCTTCCTGTCGTGCTGGCGTCGCGCGCGCGGCTCGATACGGTGGAGCTGGTGCCGTTCCGCGCGGCGATCGGTGCGGGCGTGGATGCCATCATGACGTTCCACGGGTCGATGCCCGCGCTGGATTCCTCGGGCGTACCCGCCACGCTGTCGCCCACTGTACTGACCGGGCTCCTGCGCGGCGACATGCGGTTTCGCGGCGTGATCATCTCGGATGCGATGGACATGGCGGGCGGACTCGCGCATTTCGGTCTCGCCGAAGCGGTCAAGCGCGCGGTGGCGGCCGGTGTGGACGTCGTGATCCAGCCCTCCGACGCGACGCAAGCGATCGATGCGATCGTCACAGGCGTACACGAGGGCCGGTACACGGAGGCACGGATCGACTCATCGGTGCGCCGGCTGCTGGTGCTCAAGCGCGAGGCAGGTCTCGGCCGCCAGCGCTATGTGGATCTCGACTCGCTCCGCGCGGTCGTCGGGGATTCGGCCAACCTGGCGATCGCGCGAGACGTGGCCGAGCGCTCGATCACGGTGGTCAAAGACTCGCTGCACGCGCTGCCGCTCGGACGGTTGACGCATGCCGCGCGCGTCCTGTCGATCACCATCGCGCACCGGCCGGATCTCGGCGCCGGCGTCGCGTTCGGCGCGACCCTTCGCCAGACGTTCCCCAATCTGCGCACGGAGTTCATCGACGCCGACAATCCCGGCGACGTGCCGTTCCGGTTGATGAGCGAATCGGATTCCGCGGATGTGACGATCGTCGGATCGTACGTCGGGCAGTTCTGGGCGGTCACGACGGTCGCGGTCAACGCGCCGGTGGTCACGTTCATCCAGCAACTCGCGCAGCGCGGAGCGCGGCCGATCGTCGTCGCGTTCGGAAATCCGTATTTGCTGCAGCAGGTGCCGTCGGTTCCCGGGTACGTCGTCGCGTGGGGTGGATTTCCGGTGTCGCAGCAAGCGGCGGCGCGCGCGATCCTCGGGGCAATTCCCGTGACCGGCACGCTGCCGATTTCCATCCCGCCCTACACCGCGCTCGGCGCGGGGATCGCGATTCCGGCGCGCCCGTAGCCGCAGGGGAGAGCCGCGGGGCCGGGCGTGTTGCGGGCCGCCGGTCCAGTCGTCCATTCCCGATGCATTCCATCTTGCGCCGCACGGGGCTGATGCTGGGGCTCGCCGGGGGTTTGCTGGCGAGTACGGTCACGGCATCCGCACAGGTCCGGCTGGCTCAGGGCGATGGGCCCGCGGCGCCGCCGGTTTCCCGGACCCTGGTGGCGGTGCACGCCACGGTGGACGGGAACGACGTCGTGCGGAGCGCCCGCCGGTTCATCGGCGTGCCGTACCGGATGGGCGGGACGACGCCGCGAGCGTTCGACTGCTCGGGGTTTGTCCGGTATGTCTTTGCATTGCACGGTATTACGATGCCGCGCACCGCCCACGAGCAGGCCGCCATGGGCGAGGCCCCCGCGCCAGGCGATCCGCTCGAGCCCGGGGACCTGCTGTTCTTCTGGGGTGGGCATGGCGCGCAACACATTGGCATCTACATTGGGGGCGACTCGATCATCCATGCTTCGAGCTCGGCTCACGCCGTGCGGCTCGACCGGCTGACGGGCGAGCGGATGCGGCGGACCTGGTTCGACCAGCGTTTGATCGCGGTGCGCCGAGTGTTGCCCCAAGAGGGCGTGTGGTACGTGCCGGCTGAAAGTCCCGAGTTCTCCTTCATCACGAGGGTGCATCCCGGATGGTGACGACGGCGCGGCAGGTCCCCACTGGGGGAGGAGCAGCGTGATTGACGACGACCGGGTCTACCGCCGGCCGTTGCCGGGTGGCGGCTACGTGGCGATCGAGTCGTCGCCGGACGCGACGGGCGACTCGGGAGTGAAGGCCCACGTGCTGGTGGAGCGGCGGTCGGATCCCGGGCGGCGAGTGGGGCATGTGCCGCCGGTGGTGGCGGAGACCGAAGCGCCGGACGTGCAGCAGGCGGTGGATGCACTGTCGGAGATCGCGGACAACAACGTGGAAGTCGCGCGCGCGTTGCAGCGGTGGCAGGCGCGGCGGTCGGGTGAGGCCGCGAGCGCTGCTGAGCCATCAGAGCCGGGGCCGGGCGAGACTCCGGCCGGGTAGCACCGGCCCTTGACATTAGTAGCGCCTCGGGACTAAATCGTGGCGTGCGCGATCGTTCCACTGCCGCTCCCCGGCGCGCGGGCTATTCCGTCGACGTCGTCCTGGTGACTCCGCTGGACCGGCACCTGGCCGTCCTGCTGGTCCGTGCACCGGAGGGGTCGATCGAACGCTGGACGCTGCCCTGGGGAGTGCCGCAGCCGTCGGACGCCACGCTAGAGGGGACGGCGCTGCGGGTGGCGCGCGGCGCGCTGCCGTCGGCGCCCGGATGGCTCGAGCAGGCCGGCGCGTTCGCCGACGGGCGGCGGCATCCGGGAGAGGTGGACCTTTCCGTGGGCTTCGTGGGGGCGGTACCGGTGGGGACCCTTTCTGCGGCGGGCGAGGATGCGGCGTGGTTTCCCGTGTCGGAGCTGCAGCCGCTGGCGCCCAGGCAACGCGCGATCGTAACCGCGGCGGCCGAAGGGCTACGGGTGCGGCTCGATTATGCGCCCGTGGCGTTCCGGCTGTTGCCGCCCGCGTTCACGTTGAGTGATCTCCAGCGCGTCTACGAGATTCTGCTCGGCCACCAGCTACACAAGGCGAGCTTTCGGCGCGCGTTGCACGGAGCGGAGCTGGTGGAGCCGACGGATGAATGGCGGAGCGAGGGGCGTGGGCGTCCAGCCCAATTATTCCGTCACACGGCCAAGCGCCGGCGGCCGCGCCCGCGGACGGTGCGATTCGATCTGATGCCGTAGCCCGTTACCGCCCGTTGCGGTGTAACGTCACTGTCTCGCGTGGGCCATCCACTTGCTGCGCTCGCCCAATAGTTGCAAGGTGTATCTAAGGCCAAGGCAGAGAGGACGTATGCTGGCGTACCTCGAGGACCTATGCGGGGCGTTGATCGCCCACGATACGGATGTGATCCAGCGGTTGCTGGCGCACCCGCTCGCGCGTTCGTTGCCGCGGCAGGTGCGGGAAGAGGCGATCGCCATCAGCCGGGCGAGCGCGGCGAGCCTCAGGGCGCCGATCCAGACGCTGCGTTTCTATCACCAGACATTGCAACTGGGCCCACCGGGCCAGGACACGCAGCCGAGCGAGCCAACCGTGAGCGAGCCAGCGGCCGGCGACTCGAGCGGCGCGGACAACGACGCGGACAACGACGCGGACAACGACGCGGACAGCGACGCGGACCCTGATCGCGGGCCGTCGCATACGCAGGGTCCCATGCAAGCATCCGGGCAAGGCCAAGGGTACGGACAGACCCGAGAGCCGCACGGCCGAGAGGCGCAGCGGCATCATGCGACGGGGCGGGAGCAGATCGAACTGCCGCTCGAGTCACCGCGCAAAGCGCAGGCGGCGTAGCGCGAAACGACGGACACCCGGCCGCGCGGACATTGCCGCACGCCGGGTGTCCGGTTGTTTCAAGGGTGCATCAGGAGAACGTTGCGGTTCGTCTCCTGGAACTGCGCTGCGGAAGACAGGGCTTTACGGGGACCCGCTCTTCACGACCTCGGACGCTTGCGGTCCCTTTTGTCCCTGGACGATCTCGAACTCGACGCGGTCGCCTTCGGCCAGGGACTTGAATCCCGTTCCCTGAATGGAACTGAAATGCACGAATACGTCCGGCCCGCCCTCTCGCGAGATGAAGCCATAGCCCTTCGCGTCGTTGAACCATTTCACGGTGCCTTGAAGCCGTTCCATTGCCGACGCCCTCTCCCCTGAACGGGGCTAACTGTGAAGCCACGTACCGATAAACAGATCGCGCGCTTCCGGTAAACGGATGGACGCGCTTCTCACAGGCTAAAAGAGCAAGTATTGTGCGCGCGGAGGGTGTCTTTTCGGCGCCTCCGTGTCAATGCTGGGCATGCCGCCGTTGGTTCGCCGCGGGGTCCCGGCCACGGTCGCGAGAGCGATCACGCCAGCGATGACGCCGGTGAACCCCTCAAACCGCGCGATCCGCCCACCGGGTTTCTGTTCTATCGTGTGGGACCCGTTCTCGTGTGTTGCGTCACCGTTCCGCAGCGCCGTGCTGGGCGCGCGGTGACCCGTTCACTGCGACGTGCTCGTTGCAACTATGCTGCCCCGGCGATGTAGCGCGCGAAGCGCCCGCATCGCGTGCACTTCAGCGTCACGTGGGACTTCGGAGGTGGAGGCGCGCGGGTCGGATCGCGTTCGATTGGTCCGGAGCATGACGGACAGCTCAGGGGCGATCCGGTCCGGTCGCTGGCGATCAAATGCAGTGCTTGCGCAGGATTGTACGTATTCGGACGTGGCTTGCGCATGAATGCCTCCAAAGAATCCTTCCGGGGCGCGACCAGATCGTCCCGCGCACCGGCTGAGCCTGAAATCTAACCGGTCCAGGCGAGTACCCCGCCGGGCCGGTCCCCCCCGAGCGAACAGCCGCGCCCGCCCTGGAACGGGCGAACACGGCTCGCGCACCTGTATACCGCGGGTTGTGGAAATCGTTCCGGGGCGGAAATGGGGGGTGATTTCGCAGTTTCGACCAGGGCGCCTGCCGAGCACGAATCCGGGTGCGTGCCGACGCGCTATGTCACGTAGACAACATCGCCCTGGGAAGAGATTCCCATCTCGTGTTCCTGGCCGCAAACGCCGCAGGTCTTGGTGACGCGCCAGGTCTCGCCGAGCTCTGACCGCTCGCTCGGAGGCGTCTGTTCGACGACGAGGCGCTTGTAGTTGTATTCCCCGCAATTCTCGCAGGCGTGGCCCCGCGCGATGCGCTCCGCGCGTTCCATGGTGATCGGGCCAGACGGCTTTCGCAATTCCAGCGTCTCCCGCGGCTATTTGTTGCCGGACGGTTTGCCGGCGGCGGTGCCGGATCCGTCGGATGTGCCGGAGCCCAGTCCCGGTCCGAGCAGTCCCGGAGGCGCGGGCCAGGGTGATCCGGGCGCGGGGATGCCGCTCGCGCCGGAGCTGCGGCCAAAGCCTCCTGACGTGCCGCGGCTCGCGCCGGCTGGCGTCGTGAGCAGGGTGCGGAGACTGCCGAGGGCGGCCAGCACACCGGTCGCTTCGGCCGGGAGGAACATCGTCGTCGCCGGTCCCTGCGCCACGGCCGGCAGCGCCTCAAAGTATCTGAGCGCGAGGAGATAGGTCGCGGCTTCGAGCGTCTCGGTCCCCGGCATCGCGCCGGCGATCTTGGCGATCGTCTCCGCCTCCGCCTGCGCCATCGCGAGTCTCGCTTCGGCCATACCCTGTGCGCGCAGCACGGCCGATTCACGCACGCCTTCCGCCTCGAGAATCGCGGCGCGCTTGCCCGCCTCGGCGTTGGTGACCGCGGCGCGCCGCTCGCGCTCGGCCCGCATCTGCAGCTCCATCGACTGCTGGATGTCGCGCGGCGGCTCGATCGCCTGCAGCTCGACGCGGGTGACGTCCACGCCCCAGCCGATCGAGGCTTCCTCGATCACATCGCGCATCCGCCGGTTGATCGTGTCACGGGAGCCGAGTGTCTGGTCGAGCTCCATCTCGCCGACGATGTTGCGGAGCGTCGTGCGCGTCAGCGTCTCGAGCGCGAACGGGAGATTCTGCACGGCGTACGTGGCCTTCTGCGGATCTGCCACGCGGTAGTAGATGACCGCATCGATGTCGATGGTCACGTTGTCTTTCGTGATCACCGGCTGGCTCGGGAAGTTCAGGACCTGCTCGCGCAGATCGATGCGGGACGTCGCGCCGGCGCGCACGCGCTTGACACCGTTGACATCCGTATCGAAGACACGCACGTCGATCGTTCGCGGGCGGTCGATGAAGGGCATCAGGAAGTTGAATCCGGATCGCGCGACGCGATTGAAGCGGCCGAGCCGCTCGATCACCATCACTTCGGCCTGGCCTACGATGCGGAAGGAGCTCCGGCCGATGGACACCACGATCCCGATCAGGATGAGGAGCGCAATGATGCCAGCAGGCATGGGGGCGGGGACTGAGGTTCGTGCGGTTGCCGTCAGGGCCTACTCACCTGCGGTCTCAGAAAGCTAGAGGGCTGGCGTCCGCAGGAGCGCCAAGATAGAGAGTAGAAACGCAGAAAGTAGAAAGTAGACTAACGGCTAACATTGGGCCCTGTAACGAAATAGGGCCAGCCGGACATCCCGGCTGGCCCTTCAATTCCGGTCCGGCGCGCGTGCGCCGGTCAGGTCTCGCTACTTCGTCGCGGCCGGCAGTGCCGCCATCTGCTGGGCCTCGGCGTACAGATCCTTTTGCGACTGGCTGTGCTGCAGGAGGTCGACGGCTTTCTTGAGCTGCAGATCGACATCGAGGTTCCGGCGTTTCTCCACGGAATCGCCATACACCGTCTCCGCGACGCGGCCCGCGATCACGCGATCGATATAGCCGCCGAGGGAATCGTACAGCGGGCGGTCGATCGCCACGCCCGACTTCTTGAGCCGGTTGTAGAAATCATCCCGCCACGCCGGCAGCACGGTGAACGACTGCGACTTCACGGTGGGCTTCACATCCAGCGCGAGCTTGGCCAACTCCTGCAGGACCGGCTGCAGCTTGGGCGCGATCAGTTTGTTGAACGACTGCTGCTGCGTGGTCAGCGTGTCGAGCTTGACGACGACGTCGGGTGTGATCGCCCCGCCGCCGTACACGATGCGGCCGGCGTCCGACTTGAACACGGGGCGCGCTTTGCGGGCGGAGTCCGACTCGAGCGAGTCCGGGTGCACTTCCACGAACTCTCCGTCGGGCAGCAGCTTCCGCTCCTTCTGAATCGAGCGGCCGCTCGGCGTATACCACTTCGCGGTGGTCATCTTGAGCGCATAGCCGCCGTCGAGCGGGAAGAGCGACTGCACCAGACCCTTACCGAACGACGTCGTGCCGACGATCAGTCCGCGGTCGTGATCCTGGAGCGCGCCGGCGACGATCTCCGAGGCGCTCGCGCTTCCGCCGTTCACGAGCACGACGAGCGGCACATCGGGGATGAGCGGGTGTTCACGGGCGGTGTAGATCTGCGGCGGCGCGTTACGGCCGCGAACGCTCACCAACTGCTGCCCTTCGCGCAGGAACATGTTGCTGACGCTCAGCGCCTGATCGAGAATGCCGCCCGGATCATCGCGCAGGTCGAGCACGATGCCCTTGGCGCCGCCGGTGCGAACGAGGCGGTCGAGGGACGCTTCCATGTCCTCGGTCGCATCCTCATTGAATTGCTGCAGCGGGACGTACGCGATCTTGCCGTCCAGCATGATCGAGTACGGGACCGCGGGCACGTGGATGATCGCGCGCGTGAAACGGAACGCGATCGGGTCCGTGACACCGGGCCGCGAGAAGTGGACGGAGACCTTGGTGCCCGGCGTGCCGATCAGCGAATCCGACACCTGCGCCAGGGTCCACCCGGTCGTCTGCGCGGTCTCGATCTGGACGATGCGATCGCCAGCGGCGACGCCTGCCTCTTCGGCTGGCGTGTGCGGGAACACCTTGCTCACGATCACGCTGCCGCCGACATCTTCGATCGTCATGCCGATCCCGCCGTAGCGTCCGCCGGTCTTGCGCGAGAACTCGGAGTCGCGTCTCGGCGTGAGCAGCTCGCTGTACGGATCGTTCAGCTCGCGCACCAGGCCTTGCGCGGCTTTTTCGTACAACGATGCGGCAGTGAGGGTGTCGACGAAGCGGTCGTTCACCAGGGACAGGACCTGATCGAAGACGCGGGCGCCATCGGTACCGGAGCGCGCCTGCATGGCAAATCCGCCCGCGAGGAGCGGGACCAGGACCAGCGAGGCGATCGCGACGGTGCGGGGCCGGGGATTGCGAAGTCGTGGCATTCGGCGGGTCATTCAGAGTGGGAAAGGGATCGCTGGGGTACAGTACTCAACCGCCAGCGGGCCACAAACGGGACCGGTCCAGCCGTATGGGCCGGACCGGGCCGCAACTCGTATCGCGCCCGCGCCGTATCGACCGACTCGGACCGATAAGCTACATACTCGGCGCCGATGAGGGTGTTCCCCCACCCGAGCCCGAACCTTCCTCCTGTCCACCCGCCCAGAGGCTTCGCCAGGTCATTTCGCGACCTTTCCGGTAGCCCTTCTGGGTGATTTTGATCCCAGCAGGCGAGATGGCGACGGTATAGGCCTGACCGTCCATGTCCAATTCACGCTTGATGGTCTTGTCGAGTTTGGTTGCCATGACGTGGTAGCCGGTTATCGGTGAGCGGTGTGAAGCACTTACGCCAGTCCATAGTGGACGACCCACTCCCGCCTTTGTTGCCGTACGGCCGCAGACCGCAGAACGCCGGCAGCTTTTAGCATTGAGTGGGCCGGTTCGAGCACGCGCTGCAGGTGCGAGGGATAGCGCTGCGATAGGGGAAGCTGTTCCGCCAAGGCCTCCAGCGCAACGTCCCATTCCGCCGGGCCGGTCGTGCCCGCTTGGGATTCCGGCCGGACTGCGGCCAGCAGCCGGTACAGCCGCCGGGCAGTTGGGGAGGGGAGTTCGAAGTACCGGGAGGCGGACAGGGTGACCGCGTGCCCGGCGGCCAGATTGGCACGAAGGAGTGGGGCGAGGGTGACCCGGGCCTCGCCCGGCTCCCCGGTCGCCAGCATCGGAAAGAGGGCTAGCTGTTCGCGCTCGGCTGCCCGGCGCCGGTCGACCGATACAGCCGTCAGCACAGTCAGCCGCTCATCACGGTAGCCCGCCACTTCCTGCGGGCCGGCCGAGAAGTAGGAGCCGGCGGATTCCAGCACGGTGCGCTCGAGGCGGGTGAGGGCGCCTCGCAACTGCTCATAAGTGCGGCCATCGACGCGGCGTCCCATGGCACGGAGGAAAGCGTGCAGCGTGAAGGCGATCGTCCCATCGGACGGTGCACCGGCGTCGTGGTAGCGGCGGAACAGCTCCACGTAGACATCCTGGTCGAACGTGCCGGGCAGCCGGTCTCCGGGGGCTGGCAGGACTCGCCACCGGGCGCCGGGGGGGTGCGGCGGGCCGGGCGAGAACGAAACTGCCCCATCCTCCGATGAATCGCTCAACCGGAAGAGCGGCAGCAGCTCGAGCGAGCGGTCGAGCCGGAGGTGCCTGGGGTCGCGGCGGGTAGAGGGATTGCCGATCAGTCGGTCAGCCGGAGGATTTGCCCGGTGATCGCGCGGGCCGCGTGGGAGCAGAGGAACACGACGGCATCGGCCACGGCTTCGCGCTCGACGTAGCGCGCGTCCGAACCCATGTCGCGGATGTTGTCGCGGGTGCGAACGGAGATCGGGGCGACGGCGTTGGCGCGCAGATGGCGGGCGCGTCCCTCGTCGGCGACTGATCGCATGAGCCCCACGACGGCGGATTTGGCCGAGAGGTACCCGCTTATGCGCGCGGCCGGTGCGCCGGGGAGGATGCTGGCGGAGGCGAAGTAGACGACGCTCCCGCCGTCGCGCACCATCGGCACGAACGCGCGCGAGGCGAGGTATGCCGTCATCAGATTCGATTGGATCATGCGATCGAGGACCTTGAGATCGCTTTCCCCGATCGGGCCGCTCATCGCGAATCCGCCAGCGATGTGCACGAGCGCGTCGATCCGGCCCGCCGGGCGGTCGCCAGCGGCGGGGGACTCAGCGGCGATGCTGGCGGCCGCTCGCGCGAGCTGGTCCGCGTCCGTGAGATCGCAGGCGATGGCAATAGCCGCGGCACCGCTCGCGACGAGCGCGGCAGCGCGAGCGTCGACGGCCGCCTGGTCGCGGTCCATCAGGACGAGCACGGCGCCTTCGGCGGCGAAGGCGGCGGCAATCGCTTCACCGACCTGGCCTTCGCGGCCGACACCCGTGAGCACGACCCTCGCACCGTCGAAGCGCGGCTGAGCCATCGTCATTGCCGCTATCTCCCGTCGCGCGCCAGGGCGGCGCGGACTGCTTCGCGCATGGAGGTGAGGGATTCGTCGCGCGCGGCCGGAGAGTCGTCGCGGACGTGGAGTTCGATGCCTTCGGTGACGGGGACGCGGCGCCAGCGCACCGGAGCATCGTTGTCGTGCGAGATGGCGGCGAGTGTCCCGGCGCCGAGTGCGGGCGCGAGTGCCTGGGCGATGCGGCGCTCGAGGGCGTCGCCGGTCACGTTGGCCATCTCGCGTTTGATGACGTCGAGCGTCTGGCCTTCGCGTTGGCGGATCTTGATCTCGAGTAGCTGGAGCAGGTGCCGGTAGTGGTAGGTTGCGGCGGTGCCGGCTCCGTCGGGGCGGTCGAGTAACCCGCTGGCGACGTAGAAACGAACGGCCCGGGCACTCGGTGCGGCTCGGGCCGACGCGTTGGTCGGTCGCATACCGGCGGCGTCGACCAGAGCGGTGGCATGCGAGGCCAGCCCCCGGGCGTTCCAGGGGGCGTTGTTGGCGTGCACGCGGAGCAAGGCGACAGGGGACTCGCTCATGCCCCACTATAACAGTGTAGGCTTGCCGTCGCGATAGTGGCGGCGATCGGGCCAGCGCGCGCCCTCCCCGTTAGCGGCGTCCTTTCTTCGGGCTGCCCTTCCGCGCGGCGGGCTTCGCTTTGGCTTTGTGGGCGGCTTTTTTGGGAGCCGGTTTCCCGGCGCTTTTCTTGGGTGCTTTCTTCGCGCTCACCTTCTTCGCCGCCGGCTTCTTCGCGCTGGGTTTTACGGCGGGGGCTGCAGGCTTTTTCACCGGTGCCGGCTTGGCGGGTGCCTTGACTGGCGCCTTGGCGGCAGGCTTCGCAGGGGCCTTGGGCACTTCGTGGGTGACCGATTTCGCGGCGGGCTTTGCCGGTGCCGGCCCCGCCGATCCACCACCGGTCTTGGAGCCGGCCGGGCGGCCACGGCGACCGCGCGGGGCGCCGCCGAACAGGTCGGCTTCGTCCTCGTCTTCCTCTTCGACGACTTCGGCGACGATTACGCCTTCATCCTCCTCGTCGTCATCGCCTTCTTCGGCGCTGTCCCAGAGGTCTTCGCTGTCGTCCTTCGTGATCGCCCAGCCGCCGTCCTCCTCGTCGTCATCGTCGTACGACGCCCCGCCCCCGCCCCCGCCGCCGCCGACCCCGCCGCCGTAGCCGAGATCGTCGCTGTCGTCGTCGCGTTCGGAGAACTTGAGCTCATCCTGCAGCCCATCCCGCAGCTCATCACCGCGCGGCATGACCGCCTCCCATTAAAGTATGTGTCGCTTCTGCACTATACCGGCGCTGCAGACCTTGTGCCCCACGACGCCCCAGTCACCTGAGCGCAGTCCGCTTGCGCTGTTTACCGAGTCACCGAATACACTGATCGGTGCCCCGAGTCAAGCGCAAAGAAGATAGTGGGTGGCGAAAACAAAAGTGGGGATGGACGGCGGATTTTCACCGCGCTCCATCACTCCGTGACCACGGCTGTTCGGTCAGTCCTCAAGGAACGACGAGACGAGCGATTTCTGACGGAGGATGACGCCCGCCAGCGCCTTGTAGACGTCGGGGTCGAGGAGCCCGGACGCGTGGATGGAGAGATATTCCACAGTCTGCTTGGGGCTGATTGGCTCGCGGTAGGCCCGCTTCGACGTGAGTGCGTCAAACGCATCGGCAGCGGCGAGGATGCGTCCTCCGATCGAGATCCCGGCGGCCGCCTTTCCGTTGGGATAGCCGCGGCCGTCCCAATGCTCGTGGTGATCCTGCACGAAGGGGAGGGCGGGACCCAGGTGTTTGAGCGGCTCCAGGATCGCCATCCCGATCCGGACGTGCTGTTTGACGTGGTCGTACTCGTCAGGCGTCAGGGGGCCGGGCTTGTTCAGGACCTCTTCGCGGATCCCGATCTTGCCGACATCGTGGACCCGGGCGGCCATGCGGACGTGCTCGATCGTGTCCTCATCCAGCCCCAACTCGGCGGCAATCGACGCCGAGAGTTCGGCGACGCGCTGGGAGTGGCCGCGGAGGTAGACGTCCTTGGCTTCCATCGCGTTGATCAGGGCTTCGACCGTGTTGATGGCCTGCGTGTGCAGCGCCTGTTTCTCCGCCTCCAACTCTTCGGTCCGCGCCACGACCTCCTCGCGGATCACGCGCTCGATGGCCCGCCGGTCGATCTCGAGGCCGCGGCGGTGGAGTGCCCGTTCGATCGCCTGGTGGAGATCCGGGAGCTCGACGGGCTTGAGCAGGTAGTCCAGGGCCCCGGTCGACAGGGTGCTGGTGGCAGTCGGTGCGTCGTTCACGCCGGTGAGCATCAGGATCGCGAGATCCGGGTCGATCCGGAGGGCTCGCGGGACGGTCTCGACCCCGGAGATGCCTGGCATCCGCACATCACAGAGCATCGCGACGAAACGTCCGTCGCCGAGTGCGGCCAGCGCTTCCTCTCCAGAGCCGGCCGTCTCGACTTCATAGCCGCGCGCGCGCAGGAAACGCGCGACGGCGTCGGTGACCGTCAGCTCGTCGTCGACTACGAGCACGCGTTTCGACGCGCTGTCGGCCGATGCGGGAAAGTCGCGCGCCGAGAACGGCCCCGGCGGCATGCTCCCGGGAGTCATGGGAGTGGGGCGCGGCCGGGATCGGGCGCGGACGGCGAGGGTGATGGTGCGGCTGGTGTGTCCGGATGCGACCGCACCGGTGCGCTGCCCCGCGACCGGCGGCCGGCGCGAGCGGGTGACGGGGATGGTGACGGCAACAGTTGTGAGCGGATCGGCAAGGTGACGACGAAAGTGGAGCCGGCTCCTGATGTGCTGCGGACCGTAATCGTTCCGCCGTGGGCGTGGACGATTCCGTAGCTCACACTGAGACCGAGTCCGGTGCCGACGCCTGCGGGCTTGGTGGTGAAGAAGGGCTCGAAGATGTGTTTGACCAGCTCCGGGGCCATCCCGGTGCCGGTGTCGGTGATCTCGACGAGCACGCGTCCGCCGTCGGGCGCGTCTTCCCATGTCGTGCGGACCGTCAGCTCGCGAGTCTCCTGGCGGTGCATCGCGTATTCCGCGTTGACGATCAGATTCAGGAGCACCTGCTGCAGCTTCCGGTCGTCGCCAGGAATCGCGGGGAGCTTGGGATCGAGGTCGGGGCGCACCTGCACGCCGGCGGTCTGCAGCGAATACCCGCGCAGCCGGATAGTCTGATTGATCAGCGCGTTGATATCGACCGCCACCAGCCGTGGGCCCGTCTTGCGGGAGAACGCGAGGAGGTCGCGGATCACGCCCACCGCGCGATCGGCTTCCCGCTTGATCATCCGCACCGATTCCCGCTGATCTTCGCCGAGCGATTCGTCGAGCAGGAGTTGGGCGAACATCGAGATGCCGGTCAGCGGGTTGTTCAACTCATGCGCGACGCCCGCGACGAGCTCGCCGAGTGCAGCGAGCTTCTCCGTCTGGTGCATGGCCTCCGCGAGCGCGCGCTCGCGTTCGCGGCCACTGCGCTCGGCGGCCGCGAGCTGGGCGTTGCGGAGCGCGGCCGAGATCTGGGCCGACAGGTCCTCGAAGAGACGCCGTTCGTTTTCACCGAAGCGATGGGGCGACTGGAACCACAGCATGAAGACGCCGTGCAGCGTGGCGTCTCCGGGTAGCGGCAGCATCGCCATCGAGCGGATGGACGCCGCGCGCACCGCGCGCGTGACCGCTGGTGGCAGCGCTGCCGCGAGCGTGTCGACGGACGGCACGTACTGCGGTGCGCCGGTGGCAGCGACATTTGCGGCGACCGCGGCCCAGGCGTCGTTCGCGGTCCAGCGAGCATCGTGCTTTCCGCCGCCGGTGTGCACCATTCTCAGGCGCGTGTTGGAGCGGTCCGCGAGGAGGACGCCGAACCATGCGGCGCCCAGCGCGTTCTGCGCGATCAGTGAGATCGCGGCGTAGACCGCTTCCGGGGTCGTGGAGAATGCAAGCGCGCGGGCGGCGGTGGCCACGGCGTGGGCGTGGCGCGCGGTGTCCGACGCTTCGCTGAATCGCCACGCGTTGCCGACGGCGATGGCGCCGTGGTTCGCGAGATCCATGAGGAGCGCGGCGTCGTCCTCGTTGAACTCGCGATGCGCATCACCGAAGACCGTGATCTCGCCGGCGGCTTTCCCATCGAGCATCAGAGGGGCCGAGATGCGATTCGCGTGGCCGGGCTGCGGCGCATCGCCGAACGTCGCCGCCGCCGAGATCACTCCATCGCTCGCGAGGTCTACGCGGGCACTTTGTACGCCGAGGAGGCCGGCGGCGTGGCGCGCGAGCATCGCGGTCACGTGGTCGATTTCGAGCGACTGGTAGATTTGCCGCACCATCCCGGCGAAAGCGTCGCTCTCCACAACCGGATCCGCCAGGGGCAGTGCCACCGCTGACTCCGATGCAGTTGGGGCGCCAGCGAACGCGCCGCGGCGAGACTGAGGGACAGACCGGCTCACAACAACAGGACGCCCCGTCGGAAATGGCTGTAACGCGCTTTACATGCCATGTGCGCCTCGCCGCGAAGTACGATGCATTCCTCGTCGCCAGCGTGTGCCGACACCGTGAGATTAGCACGCACTCATGTGTCTGCACCAGTCTGGGTGTGTCTCCCAACCGGTGGGACGGTCGGCGTCGCGGTCACGACGGCGATCGCATGAGACGGTGAAGGAGACGCCGCGGCATCCGTAGGGGCCGGTCATGACCGGCCCCTACCAAGGACGAAATCGTGCGGCGTGCCGGCGTCTGGTTGTCAGCGCCTTCCCCCCCCCCGAATTCAACCCCCGACCGGCACTTACACGGTGAATTCGATCTCGACGGGGCCTGGAATGAGGCGGCTGGATACGCCGCGGCGGATCGGCTCGCGCACGCCGGCGCGGCCGCGGGCGCGATGGTCGAGCGTGGACTCGTTGACGTACATCCCGACGAACGTGTCGGCTTTGCGACGGGCGAGTCCCCGCGCGTACTGCATCGCGTGGTCGAGCGCCTCTTCGCGGTGCGCCAATCCGTAGGCGATGCTCTCCTTCAGGTGGCGCGAGATCTTGGCGATAAGCGCCGGTCCGAGATCCTTTCGGATCACGTTG
>Ga0182024_10006199_pt1 | contig 26372 bp, 27 predicted proteins | sample P32metaG_FD_120480 | JGI IMG/M metagenome (GOLD analysis project Ga0182024, IMG submission 120480) | Permafrost microbial communities from Stordalen Mire, Sweden - P3-2 metaG (Illumina Assembly) | ecosystem: Environmental > Terrestrial > Soil > Wetlands > Permafrost | place: Sweden: Stordalen... | reverse complement strand
GCCGCCCCGTTTGGTGACACGGAACAACTCGCTCGCAACCCGCTCCGGGTCCGGGGCGAACATCGCGCCGAAGACGGAGGCCACGACGTCGAATCGCTCGTCGGGAAAAGGGAGTTCCTCCGCGTCGGCCTCGCGCCACTCGATGGCAAGACCGAGCGCATCGCTCCGCGAACGGCCGAGACCGACCATCGACGGGGCCAGGTCTGTGGCCACCACCGTCGCCCCGAGCCGGGCCGCCGCGATGGCGAAGTTCCCATTGCCGGCGGCGACGTCGAGCACCTCCGAGCCTGCCTGGAGACGGCTCCGCTGGGCCAGCTCGATCGCGTGGGGCTCGAGGTGCGTGGCGATCGCGCCGTAGTCGCCGAGCGACCACATCCAGCGGATCGCATCCTTCATCGTCGCCTCGTCCGCCACTGCCAACCTCCTATGCGGCGACGTCTCGCCGCGCCAGCACGATGCCGGCGGATCCAAATCCCACGAACACGATCGCGAGCATCGCGATCAGCCCGCCCACGAACACCGGAGTGATCAGGGGCGTGCCGTACAGCTGAAACACTGACAGGTCCTCCGCCCATGCCGGCCATTTGAACAGCGGTCCAAGCTCGAAGACGAAGTATGAGATCACGGTGACCGCCGAGAGCACCACCACGGCGACCCGAGGCCGCCAGCCGGCGAGGAATGCTCCCACTGCGGCAAAGGTGAGGCCGAAGGGGATCAACAGGGCCGTGGCGCCGAGCAGCTTTCCCACGTCGAGAGGGATTCCCTCGTCGGGCGCGAGCGCAAGAATCACCGCCACGGCGACGAGCGACATCACGGCCAGGGTGACCGTTGCCTCAGCTGCGCGCTCCCTCAGCACACCCCACCGCGAGTACGGCTCGGCGAGCTGCATCTCCAGCACGCCCGACGAGTCCTCGTTCGACCAGCGCGACACGCACGTGATGGCGTAGATGGCGACGAGTGCCTGCGCGAAGCTCAGCCAGATGAGGGCGAGGAGCACCGTGTGCACATCGCCGGGGAGGCCCCGCAGGTATGGGCTCAGGGTCGGTGTCGATGCGAAGAACGTCGCGGTGATGTTCACGAGGAGCACCACGGACGCGGCGGTCACCGCCATTCCCGCCGTCCACGCGAACGCCCCGACCCTCCGGATCCACAACCCCCGCACCACTGGAATTCGCAGCAGGGGATTCGATGACATGTCGTGGACTTCACGGGTCTCTCGGTGTCGCGGGCGTATCAGCCCGGTCCCGATGTCGCGGCGGACAAACGCGACGGACGCCACGACGGTCGCGACGGCACCGACGACGAACAGGAGGAGCGTCGCGCCAAGCTCGAAGGTGCCGCCCGGGGCGACGGCGTTGGATTGGTTGAACAGGTGGAACACCGAGATCTCGGTGACTGCCGAGGGATGGACGCTCGACCTCCCGATGCTGTCGAGCAGGAACATCAGGACGAGCAGCGCGCCACCTGCGGATGCGGCGGTGCGGAACTCGGCGGCCAGCTGCGAAACCACGAGGCCGAGCCCGAAGCACGCGAGCGTCAACCCCCACAACGCGATGCTCTCGCCCACGACATCCGCGACGTCCACGGGCATTCCCGCGACCAGGCATCCCAACCAGGCGGCGACGCCTGTCAGAGCAACAATCTCCGCGCTCACCGCCGCGAAGAACAGGCTCCTCGTGACCAGCAGGCGCAGGCGTGAGATCCCCGACGACAGCCACGTTTCGACGAGGCCACGGTCCTCGTCACGTCGCACCGCACCGCATGCACTCATCAGCGCCCAGGCGGCGAAGACGATTGCGAGCAAACCGTAGCCACGCCATTGCAGATACCCGGCGGCGGTGTCAGGTCGAAGCGGTGCCGGCAGCAGCCAGTCGAACTGGGCGCCGAGCACGGTGACCGAACGCCCGAACGCCTCCTGCGCGGCGCGCGTCTTTCCCGCGATGAGTGGATAGGCCGCGCTGTTGACGAGGATGTAGAAGATCCCGACATACGTCATCGCGATCAACCCGATGCGGTGCAGGCGCAGCAGCAGCCGGGCGGACATCACGTGCTGTAGTAGCTGAGGAAGATCGACTCGAGGCTCGGCTCCCTGCTGACGAGGTCGACCACCGTGTGCCCGCTGATGGCCGCGAGGAGCGCATTGAAGCCGCCGTGCACCGTGCAGGTGAGCTTTGCGCCATCCACCTTGACATCCTCGACCCCCGCCGCTGCGCGCACCGCTGCTTCAGGAACGTCGCCTTCGAATTCGATGACCACCTCGTGGTAGCGCAGCTCGTGCACCTTGTCCATGGTCATGTCGGAGACGAGCCGGCCGTCGCGAATGATCCCGACTCTCGAGCAGGTTTCCTCGACCTCGGACAGCACATGCGACGAGAGGAACACCGTCGCTCCCGATGCCCTCACCTCCCCGACGAGGTGATGGAACGTCTGCTGGTTGAGTGGGTCGAGACCGCCGGTCGGCTCATCCAGGACGAGCAGGCGAGGCCGATGCATGAATGCCAGCACCAACCCCAGCTTCTGCTTGTTGCCACGCGAGTACTCGCGAAAGCGCCGCTCCAGGTCGAGTTCGAACCGCTCGGCCAGCTCCTTGACACGCGCCGCGTCAACCCCGCCGCGCATGCCACCGAGGTATGCGACGACCTCGCTGCCGCGCATTCCGCCGAACTCCGGCAGCTCGCCGGGGAGATAGCCGACTTCGCGTTTCACAGCAACGGCATCACGATCGCAGTCGAGGCCGAAGATGGTGGCGGTTCCGGCAGTCGCGTGGACGACAGCCATGAGGAGCCGGATGGTGGTGGTCTTGCCCGCACCGTTGGGGCCGAGGAAGCCGAACACCTCGCCTTCCGCAATCTCCAGATCCAGGTCGAAAAGCCCGTGCCCCGACCCGTAGTCCTTGGTCAGTCCCGTGGTCACGATCGCACTGGTCATCTGCGCCTCCGCTTCTCGAGGCGGCGCATCACGAGAGAGAATTGCTTGATCCACTCCTCACACCAGTCCGCCATGTTCTGCAGCCGCTGGCGCCCCGGACCGGCGGACGCGACCCTTGCTCCCTGACGCAACCGAAGCACGAGATCGTTCATCTGCGCGAAGCGCGCGGCAATGATCGAGTCGATGTTGTCGAGCGCCTCGTACAGCACGCGTCTGCTGCCGGGCTGGCCGGCCGCTCGGGCCAATCCGAGGTGCGCCAGCTGTCGCGATGCGACGCTGGCGCCACTCTTGGCGATACTCAGGTCCGACGCGATGTCGTCGAGCGTCGCGGGCTTGCGCTGCAGCAGCAAGTATGCGTAGATGCGGCCGGTGGTTCGGGGGATTCCCCAGCCGACCATGAGCTGACCCATGTCCTCGATGAAGGCCATCTGCGCTCTGGTCATGGGGACTGGTTCACGTTCAGTAAATTCAGAATATCACAATAAAAGCAGCGTGAAGCAGGGTTCGCTCGCGGAGGCTACGCTTGGCGCCATGAGCGAGGTGCAGCGGATCCTCGACGCGATCTTCGCGATCTCGTCGGACCTGGAGTTGCCCGCCGTGCTCCAGCGAATCGTCCAGGTCGCCTGCGATCAAACCGGGGCACGGTACGGGGCGCTCGGTGTGCTCGGAGTCCAGTCCGCGGAGGGCGAGATCCTCCTGTCCGAGTTCATCACCGAGGGCATCGACGATTCCATGGTGCTCCGAATCGGACATCTGCCGAGAGGGCTCGGGATCCTCGGCCATGTCATCCACGTGCCTCGACCGCTGCGCCTCGATGACCTTGGTGCCCACCCGGACTCCGTTGGGTTTCCCGAGGGACACCCGGCGATGCACACCTTTCTTGGTGTGCCGATCCGCATTCGCAATGAGGTGTTCGGCAACCTCTACCTGACGGAGAAAGCAGGCGGCGGTCCGTTCACCGACAACGACGAGACCCTCGCGGTGGCACTCGCCAGCGCGGCCGGGGTCGCAATCGAGAATGCGCGCTTGCACGAGCGGGTTCAGGAGCTCGCGCTGCTCCACGAACGCGAGCGCATCGCGCGTGACCTGCACGACACGGTGATCCAGCGGCTGTTCGCAACGGGGTTGGGGCTCCAGGGGCTATCCCGAGTCGTGCGCGATGTCACGGTTGCCGACAAGATCCAGATGGCGGTCGACGATCTCGACGGGACGATTCGCGAGATTCGAAGCGTGATCTTCGAGCTGCAGGCGACCGAGCTCGGCACGTCCGGCTGCCGCGTTCGCGTGCTGGCTCTCGCGGCCGAGATGACCCCCGCGCTGGGTTTCGAGCCGCGCGTTCGCTTTGACGGCCCCGTGGACACCATCGTCGGATCGGACCTTGCCGAGCATGTGCTCGCCGCACTCCGCGAGCTCCTCAGCAACGTCATTCGCCACGCGAACGCGAAAGCCGTCGAAGTTCGCGTCCGCGCCGGCAGCGAGGTGATACTTACTGTCGAGGATGACGGCGTCGGTCTCAGCGACGATCGGGGTGCGGGCCTCGGGCTGGCCAACCTCGCAGAACGAGCTCGCGCTCTCGGCGGATCCTTCACGCTCGAAGCCGGTCAAGTGCGCGGTGTTCGAGCCGTGTGGTCGGTCCCTCGGGAGTCCCACAGGAAGCGCTGACCTTGCCTCAGCGAGCGCCGAGCGGCAGGGGGGCGGGCCGTTCGAGGTTGCGCGACACACGGACGAGGAATGATCGGATGCTCCCTTCGGCCACTCGGTGGAGCAGCAGGACGTCGGCGTGCCGCCCGACGAATCCGAGCGGCGGGTCGTAGCTTCCCATCAGGGTGATCTGGCAGGTCTTCGACCCAAGCGGCGCGAACTCGAGATCTCCGTCGAAATGCGGGAAGAAGCGTTTCGCGCCTGGCGCCCACCAGTGCATCGGCACCACCAGGCGGTCCTCGCGCTCGTAGGGTTCTGCCAGGTCGACATCGATCGTCTTGCCGAAACGTGGCATGCCGTGGAGCGGGGTCAGCCGGAGTGACAGCCGCTCGCCCTGACGGTAGGCGGCTCCCGCGCTCGCGGCGATCAGTCCGCGAGGATCGCCGCGCACTCTCGCCCGCACCTCATCGTAGTCGCGGTCGATCTGGACGAAATCCTGAATGAGCATGTCACCAGTCAGCATCGGATGATCGGGTGACGGCGAATAGAGCATCTGGGCTTGGATCCGTGTGACCAATGGCCCGCCTACACTGGGACCGTGCCTTCCACTCGCGTTCGCGTCCTGCTCTGCGACGACCATGAGCTGGTGCGCCGCGGACTCCACTCGTTGCTCGAGTCCGATCTGACCATCGAGGTGATCGGGGAGGCGAGCTCCGCTGATGAGGCGGTGGCGGTGTCTGCCGAGACCGCACCCGACGTGGTGGTGATGGATGTGCGCATGCCGGGGCGCTCCGGCGTCGAGGCGTGCCGGGACATCCGCGCGCACCGCGAGCAGACGCGGGTGCTCATCCTCACGTCGTTCGCGGATGACGAGGCGCTGTTCAGCGCGATCATGGCCGGCGCGTCCGGATATGTCCTGAAGCAGATTCATGGCAACGACCTGCTCGACGCGATCCATCGTGTTGCCAACGGCGAGTCCCTGCTCGACCCTTCGGTGACCGGCCAGGTCCTTGCACGGATCCGTGGCGATGTCCTTGGGGCGAGCGGCGATGGGGGTGTCGAGCAGCTGACCCCGCAGGAGCGTCGCATCGTCGGGCTTGTCGCCGAGGGAATGACCAACCGCCAGATCGGCGAGAACGTCCATCTGGCCGAGAAGACCGTGAAGAACTACGTGAGCAACATCCTCATGAAGCTCGACCTCTCACGACGCGCCGAGGTGGCCGCGTTCATGGCCAGACGGAAGCAGGGCGGCGACGCTCAGACCTGGTCCTAGCCTGGATTGGGACGTTTGTCCCTATGCAACGGCACGGGCAGTCACTCGATTGAGGCCTTGTGGCACTGGCTGCGCGCCGCCCAGAGCCCGAGGATGAGGTCCAGGTCCAAATCAAATAAGGAGACACCCATCATGACCAGTGGAATTCGTTGGCGGATTTTCGTACTGCAGATCGGACTGATCGGCATCCTCGGCTTCGTGAGTGGGTTCGCCTTCTGGGGAAGCAACTTCGCGACATCGACCGTGCACGACCAGCTCGCTGCACAGCAGATCTACTTCCCGGCCGCCGGCTCCCCGGCGCTCACCGCACTGCCCAAGGTTGACGACGCGGCGATGACACAGTATGCGGGTCAGGAATTGCTCACCGGGCAGCAGGCAGCGGTATGTGCCAACAACTTCATCAACGTGCATCTTGGTGAGATCGGCAACGGCCAGACCTATTCGCAGCTCAGTACAGCGGCACAGGCAGCTCCGACCAATACCAAGCTCGCGGGCGAAGTTGCGACCATCTTCAAGGGCACCACGCTCCGCAGCATGTTGCTGAACGCCTACGGCTGGGGCCAGATCGGACAGTTCGCCGGCTACGCGGCAATCGGCCTCCTAGTGGCGGCCATCGCGGTCTTCGGCGCCTTTGTATTCGAGATCTTCAGCTTCATGGGATCGAGAAGGAAGGAATCCCCGGCACGCGTTGCGACGCCAGCCTCGATCAAGGCACGGGCGGTCTCGTAACCCCGACCTCGCGGCAACTCACTTGATGACCCACCGGCTCGCCGCCGGTGGGTCGTCTGCGTCATCGGCGCACTCCGATCCTGTCATGGAAATGCAATGGCGCGCTCGTATGATTCGACCATGCGGATGTTCTATTTCTACGCTGGCCCCTACTGGGTCGGATGGGTGATCTGGATGCTGGTACTCGTCGCGATCATCACGACGGTGATCCTGGTGGCACGCTCTTCCCGCCGTCATGCGATCTCGTCGCACCAGTGGCACGGCGGCCCATGGCAGGGGCACTGGCATGGTGGCTGGCAGAGCCCGGGGCTGCACGAGCTCGACGTCCGCTACGCGCGGGGCGAGATCAGCCGCGACGAATACCTGCAGCGTCGGGCGGACATGCTCTCGCATCCCATGGCGCCGCCCGCCGGCCCACCGCCCACGTCCGGTCCGAGCTCCCCCGCCTAGCGCATTCCCGCGGGAACGCCACCGAAGCTGCGCACCGCCCACGCCACTGCGCCGATCAGGCCCGCGTCGGTCCCGAGAGCTGCGGTGACGATCTTGCAGCGACGATACGGGATCTCAAAGGCGATCTCGGTCATTGCGGCACGTGCTGGCTTGAGCAACAGATCGCCCGCGTGGATCAGCCCACCGCCAATGACGATGACGTCCGGTGCGAGCACGTTGATGAACCCACCGAGCGCGCGGCCGAGCGCGCGGCCCGCATCGGTGAACACCTGCAGTGCGAGCGCGTCGCCGGCGCCGGCCGCCGTCGCGATGGCGCGCGCGTCGATCGATGCGGGATCGACCCCCTGGAGCGACGATGCGCGTCCCTCGGCGAGCTCGGCGCGCGCCCGGGCCGCAATCGCTGTTCCGGATGAGGTGCCTTCAAGGCACCCCGGGTGCCCCTGGCCACAGGGAGGTCCGTCATCGCTGATAGGTGTGTGCCCGACCTCGCCGGCCGATCCGGTTGCTCCGTCGTAGAGATCGCCGCCGATGAAGAGCGCCCCGCCGATGCCGGTGCTCACCGTGATGAACAGCAGATACCGCGCGCCACGCCCGGCCCCGGCCTTCAGCTCCGCATATCCGGCTGCAGCGGCGTCGTGGCAGATGACCACGGGACACCCCACTCGCTCCGAGAGCATCGCGGCAGCCGGCACCTCATTCCAACCGGTCATGTTGGGAGCGTCGTGAACGATGCCCGCGCCGGGGTCGATCGGACCCGGGATGCCGATTGCGAGCCCGCGTATGTGCGCGGACTGCGCTGCCTCACGCGCGCATTCCGCGACAGCATCGAGGACTGTGGCGGGTCCTTCCTTCGACGGGGTGTCGCGGACGATCGGTTCGCCGTGCGTGACGTCACCGATCGCCACCGCGGCGCGGATGCTCGTGCCGCCCAGGTCGACCCCGATCAGCACGGGGGTCATACGGTGGCGACCGAATCGTCCCACTTGCCCGGGTGCGCGATCCGGGCAGCGTCCTCCGGTCCCCAGGTGCCCGCCGCGTAGAACGTGACCGGCGGCGGGGCATCGATGACCGGTTCGACCGCCCGCCATCCGCACTCGACCTCGTCTTCGCGGATGAACAGCGTGTGATCGCCGTTGAGCGCATCGTGCAGGAGTCGCTCGTACGCCTCAGGAGGCGAGGTCTTGAATGAGTCGCCGTACTTGAAGTTCATATCGACAGCCTGAGCGGTGACATCCGGGCCCGGCTGCTTGGCCACGAACGACAGTGCGATGCCCTCGTCCGGTTGGATGCGCACCACCAGGCGGTTGCGGTGCAGCGCGGTGACGCCCGCCGTCTTGAACAGGTGCAGCGGCACATCGTGAAAGGTGATCACCACGCGGGTATCCCGTTTCGGGAGCCGCTTGCCGGTGCGCAGCAGGAACGGCACACCGGACCACCGCCACGACTCCAGATGGAGGCGCAGGGCCGCATAGGTTTCGGTGGTCGACTTCGGCGAGACCCCGTCCTCGTTCCGATAGCCGATCACCTTCTCGTCGTCAATGGTCCCTGCCGTGTACTGGCCGCGGACGACGTCGTGCGGATGGATGGGCTGGATCGACTCGAGCACCTTCACCTTCTCGTTCCGGATCGCCTCCGCATCAAAGGAGAGCGGCGGGTCCATCGCAACCAGCGACAGCACCTGGAACATATGGTTCTGCACGATGTCGCGGATGGCGCCGATCTCCTCGTAGAGCTTGCCGCGACCCTCGACGCCCATGGATTCGGCCACGGTGATCTCCACTCGCGAGATCGCCTCGCGGTTCCAGATCCGCTCGAAGAGAGAGTTCCCGAAGCGAAAGACGAGGAGGTTCTGGACAGTTTCCTTGCCCATGTAGTGATCGATGCGGAAGATGCGCGGCTCGGGCACGACGTCATGAAGCGTCCTGTTGAGCTCCATCGCGGATTCCAGGTCGTGACCGAATGGCTTCTCGATGATGATCGACGTGCCGTCAGCGAGGCCGGCCGTTTTGATTCCCTCGATGAGCGATGTGAACGCCGACGGCGGAACGGCCAGGTACGCAATCCGGCGATCCAGTTTGCTTGCCCCGCGGATCGGTGACAGATCGTCATCCGGTGGGAGTGGCACGAAATGGAGCCTTTTGGCGAACGATGCAAAGATCGTCCGCTGCAGCGGCGTTCTCGAGAACTGCTTGACCGCCGACTCGGCGAGGTCGCGGAACCGCTGGTCGTCCCAGGCAAACGGTGCCGCGCCGATGATGTCGCCCTTGGCCGGCAACAACTCCTGGCGATGCAGGTTGTAGAGGGCGGGGATGAGCTTGCGCTGCGCAAGGTCGCCGGTGGCACCGACGATGACGATGTCCTGATCGGGCGGCGCGTGAAGCGGCATCGGCCCCGGAAGCGAGCCCGCTACCGGCCGGTGAAGTGACGCACGGTGACGGAAACAACCTGGATCACGACGGCGATGATGGCGCATGCGAGGCTGATGACCAGCACCGGCAACAAGGCGCCTGGCGTCGAGTACGTGTAGGTTGCGAGCACCGCGGTGGCGAAGAGACCCATGACACAGAGCGCGAGAAGGAAGACCACTGTGCGCGTCGCGGCGTCCAGCTCCGGCGTGCCGCGCATCGTTTCCGCGACGCTGGGACTGAGCTTCTCCGCGGGAGCGAAGTGCCTGATCGCCAGCACGATCAGCCGAAGAGCGACCACGCCGGCGAAGATGAGGACGATCGTGAGCACGAGCGGCAGCTCGACGCTCGGGGTGCTGTACGCCAGGGCGGCGAAAAGCCCAGCCAGCAGCAACCCAACCAATACGGAGATCATCCCGAGCACCGTCAGCCAGGTGATGGCATCCCACGCCGGCAGCGTCACCGTTGGGAACGTGATCGGGCGGACGATGGATTCGCCGCCGGTGAGCTGATCGATGAATGCCGGCTGCGCGGTGATCCCGGAAACTCGCGCCTGCATCCCGTAGTGGACGCGTTCCGTGGCAACCGGCGATGCTGCGGCGAGCATCCCCGGCTGTGGACCCGGGTAGAGCCGCCGTTCCTCGGTGCGTCCGTCCGGGTAGGTCAGCCGGAGGAGCCCACACGTCTCGCAGTGCCACGCGCGTATCGGTAGACCGCCGACGATCGGCCCGTAGTACGTGACCGTGCGACGGAGACCCTCCGGGCCGACCGCCCCTTCGTAGTGCGCGAACTCGTGCGCCAGGATCCCCTCGACCGGCGCGGGGTGGTCGCAGGTCTCCGGCGTCGGCGGCGTGACGGAAGGTGCATCGGCCACAGTCACTGGGGATCGGATTGTAGAGCCGCGAGCCTCAGCCGACGGTCCGGCACGCGCGTGCGTTGAAGCCCGCGGCGCGCATGACCCGTGCGAGCCTCTCGGCTTCATCGCGTCTTCCGACGACCGTGAACACGGCGCCACCACTGCCGGTCAGGTGCCAGTCGGCGCCGGCGCCCGCCCGACGTGCCCGTCGCAGGGCGTCAGCCAGGGCGGGATTGGCGCGGCCGGCCGCAGGCTCGAGGGCGCTCCCCATCAATGTCGTGTCAGGGACCGCATTGGAAGCGAGCAGCTGCGCCAGGCGTGCCGAACGGCCGTCGTCGGCGATCTCGTCCGGGGCGACAGCGGCATACGTCTCGGCAGTGGAGCTCGGGGTGGTGGACGCCACCACGAGCTGCAGCGCCGGCGCCGGGAGCGGCTCGAGGCGGTCGCCCCGGCCGCGCACCCGTTGCGCCGACAGGCGGAGGAGTGCCGGCACGTCACTCCCGACACCGAGCGCGGCCGCAGCGACACGCTCAGGATCGATCGTCATACCGAGAGCCGCGAGCCGCGCGACCCCGGAGCGAAGAACCGCTGCGGCGTCAGCCGAGCCGCCTCCGAGGCCGGCGCCATGAGGCACGACCTTCGACAGCCACACGCGCATGGCCAGAGGACGCCCGGCGAGTCCACGGAGCGCCTGCGCAGCATGCACCGTCAGGTTGTCCTCACCGGTGGGCACGCCCGCGGCAGCCGGACCGTCCACTGTCAGCGTCAGGTCGTCCGTGTCAGCGAGCTCGAGGCTGATCCCAACCAGGTCGTGCCAGTCGACCGGGACGAGAACGCTGTCGATGTCGTGCCAGCCGTCCGTGCGACGCGCGACGACCGCGAGGGAGAGGTTGAGCTTTGCGTATGCGGGAACGACCCACGTGGAGAGGCGAGACACAGTCGCTGATATACTGCTGGCTTCGTGCGTCCCTGGCTCGTCTCTGCCCGGGGGGCGCGCCACAGTTGTCGAATGATCTAGAAGAGCGAGCATGGCCAACTCCCGATCCGCGCGCAAGCGCATCAGGTCCAGCGAACGGAAGCACATCCGCAACCGCGCGGTGAAGTCCGCCGTCCGCACCAAGGTCATCAAGGCGCGCCATGCCCTGCTCGAAGAGGGTGGCGCCACAGGCGACGCCGAGCTGCACGCGGCAATCCGCGCGCTCGATCGCGCCGCGGAGAAGGGCGTGCTCCATAGGAACAATGCCCGGCGCCGCAAGTCGCGGCTGGCGTCGATGGCGGCCCGCCTGTCGAGCGTCGCTGAGGGCGCCGAAGGCGCGGCCGTGCGGTCCGCCGCGGCGGGCGGTGCGAAGGGAAGAAGCGCAAAGCAGCCGGCGCGCAGCGCGGGTTCGAAGTCCGCGGCCAAGCCTGCGGCCAAAGCGCCTGTGGCAAAGACGGCGGCCGCCAGGGTTGCTCCTCCGAAGGCGACCGCGGCCGCCAAGCCTGCCGCGAAGACAACCAAGACCAAATGACGAAGGGGCCGGCGGGCCCTAGCTGCGACGCTGAGCGCGCTCTGCGGTCACGTCTGCCGCGGCGCGAAGGACCACGAGACGAAGCCCGTCCGTCTCGGCGATCTCCCCGCTCTTGAGCTTGCGATCGACATCGTGCAGCGCGGCGAGCCATCCTGCCGCGATCGCCGGTGAGACGCTGCGGGTCTGACGGCTCAGCCGATCTGCCTGCCAGTCGGGTTTCCCGAGAGCCGCCGCCAGACCGGCGCTCGAGCCATGCGCCTGGACATATGCCTGCGCAAGCACGAGGTCGCGAATCTGGCCGGCGAGGATGGCGAGCAGGTACTGTCCCGCCCGCCCCTCGGAGAGCAGGCGGTCGATGGACTCGGCGCCCTTCGCCGGGGTGGGACCGAGCAGCTCGCCAAGGGTCTCGTAGAGACCGGCAGCCTCGTCCCCGGCGACTGCCGTGCGGACCTCCGTGATCGAGAGCGGTCGGCCGGCAGCGAAGGCGACGAGCTTGTCGAGTTCGGAGGCAATGCTGCCGAGATCGGGACCCGCCACGCGAATCAGGTGGTCCACCGACCCGGCGCCGAGTCGCAACCCCCGGACTCCGATCTCGCGCTCCACCCACGAGCGAAGCTCGCGGCCCTTGATCGCGGGATGGAACACAATCGTCCCGCCCTTGGATTTCACGGCGGCGAGCACCGCGTTCCGATCGGGGACCTTCGCATGCGCGACCAGACAGAGGACAGTGGTCGGCGCGAGCTCGTCAAGGATGGTCACCAGCCGCTCCGGAGGGTCCACCCCACCTCGTTTGGACGAGCCCGTCAGCTGCGGCGGGTCGCGGAGCAGCAGCGCACGCTCCGGATCGAACAGAGGCATCTCGGCCACCGCGTGGCGGAGGTCATTGAGGCGTCCGGGTGCCTCGAACACCTCGATGTCGACCTGGGGCGTCCGGGCGCGATCGCGCCACGCCTTCACCGATCGATCCACGAGGAAACGCTCGTCGCCGTGGATGAGCGTCAACTGGTTCATCGCAACTGGTTCATTTGGAGGAGTCGCAGCCACCCCTTCAGTATCGCAAGCATGGTCAGGTGCCCTCGTGCAGTCCGCTGCGGCCACCCGTGTATGTGAGGTCGCCGTCAGTGCTCGTCTTGTCGATTGGATAGCCCTGCGGTGCCGGGACGGAGGCGACGCCTGGGGCGATCGGAACGGCGAGCTCGAGAGGACGAGCGGTGGCGAGGAGGACCGGAGAGATCGCACCACCGGGTGGGGTTACCATGAGGTCGGCATCCAGCGCGCTGCCGTAGATCGCGCACAGGTCCTCCTGGTCAGCCGTTCCGGTGTCGCCGAGGGCGAGGAGCCGGCCAGTCGGATCGTCGACGGTGAGCGCGCACATCGTTCGCGCCGTGGCGAGGGCGATGAAGGCGAGACAGCGCCAGGTCGTGCCGCCGAACGACCACGCGCCGCCGTCCGTCTCGAGCACGTTCGCCCCACCTGTCTCGAGAGCTCCGACAATGTTGTTGCCGCCCGGGTTGAGAGGTCCTGGGGTCACGACCGTCCCGACCGTGTAGTGACCGGGGAGACCGCTGAGCCCGTTAACCGCCGCCTCCTCTCCGCCGGTGACCACCACCATGTCGATGTGCGTCGCCGCGGGCGGGAGCACTCTCCCGAGGGCGGCGAGCAGCTGTGTCGGTGAGGAGCCTCCATCCACGAGCACCGTGCTCCCCTCGCCGGTGCGGATGAGCACCGCCGGGGAGGATCCGGTATTCAGCACGGTGACGTGCAACCGGCCATCCGGCCGCGACGCGATGACCCAGGCCGTCGCGGCGGCGAGCACCCCGGCGAGGATCGAGGCAAGCAACGCTCGGACGTTCAACGAAGCACCGCTGTCCGGTGGGTCATGACAGCCAGGGCCGCCAGCGCGGTGACCATTCCCGCCGCCTCGGCGATGGACCATGCGGCGGGCCAGTTCCCAACCAGCAGCGCAGCGCCGGGAATGGCGGCCGTCGCGCGCGCCACAGTCGTGATGACCGAGGTGCCGAGTCCGGTGAGTTGGAGGAGTGCCCAGCCCAGGGCGGGGCTCAGGATGCTCAGGATGGCTCCGGCTGCTCCGGTGACGATCATCACCGGAAGGAGGGGAAGCACGAGCGCGTTGGCCGCAGGACCGCCGAGCGAGATCACCCCAAAGGTCCCCGCCATGATCGGCACGGTTGCTATTTGCGCGGCGAGGGTGACTGCGAACGGCTCTGCGATAAGTCGCGGTCCGGGAAGTCGCGCGGCGATCGGCGCTGCCAGCAGCAGGATCCCGGCCGTGCCGAGGAAGGAAAGCTGGAAGCCCGGGTCCCCGATGAGCTGCGGGCCAAGGGCGAGCATGAGGGCCGCCGCGAGCGCGAGCATGGGAATCGGGTCGGTGCGCCTGGAGCCGGTCGCGGCAAGCAGCGCGGCGCCCGCCATGAATGCACTCCGGATGGCCGCAGGCCCGGCTCCACTGATGAGCACGTAGCCGGCAACCAGGGGCAGTGCGACCAGCAGTGTTCGCCGTCGCGACCACTCGAACACCCTTGCGACCGCACTGACGAGGCCGACTACCAGCACGATCTTCAGTCCGCTCACCACGACAACGTGGATGAGTCCCGCGTCCTGGAGCGGGGCGCGGACGTCGGCGCCCAGCGGCTCGTGAATTCCGAAGGCAATGCCGAGGACCAGCGCCGCGGCCGGCTCCGGCAGCGCGCGGTCCACCGCACTCATCAGCTGGCCTTGTGCCCACGCGATCGCGCGGGCCGGCGACGGCCCCCCTGCGCGCAGCACGAAGACCTGCGGGGATGTCGCCATCGCCTCCACGTCATCGCGTTCGAGGGTCGCGGCTGAATCGGCGCCGGGCCGCCGGTCCAGCGGGCGCAGACCGGAGGCGTCGATCTCGACGTCGTCGCCCGGTGACAGGGCCGGGATGAGCGGTCCGCTGACCAGGATCCCGCCGCTAACGTGACCGTCGGTGTCTGCGTCCGACAGGTGACTGGCATCGATGATGGCTGTGGACCCGGCGCTGGGATCGGCGCTCCGGACCGTGCCGATGACCACGACCGGACGCACCCCGAAGTGACCATCGATCGTGCCGGGGCCCGGAACCGCCACCGCCGTCGCCCCGCGAAGCACCCCGAGCACGATGGCTCCTGAGGCAACGCTGAGGGGAAACAGCCGCCGCGGTGCGGCCACCGCGCAGATCAGGAGACCAGCGGCGGCAACCAAGGCAAGCGGGATCGCCGCTGCCTCCGGGAGCGAGGCGGCAAACGCCACCCCGCAGCCCAGCGCGAAACCGCCCCAGACGAAGGTAGCCCAGCGGCCGGCGCGGGAGCCGGCGAGCCGGCTCACTGCTGCGTCAGCACAACCCTGAGGTAGTGCTCGAGGCCGGTGACGGTGGCCGAGTCGACACCCAGGTCGGCATGGAGCTGGCTCATGGAGGTGAACGGGCCCCACTCGTCGCGGTACTGGACGATCTCCTCACCAAGCCCCGGCGGCATGCCCGGCACGGCGTCGAGGTCCGACTCTGCCGCGGTATTGATGTCCAGTTTCGCAGCGGTCGTCCCGCTCTTCATGAAGGGGACGTTGACCTGACGTCCATCGTTCACCCGCTGCGCCATGTTTGGAAGGTGGCCCGGATCCGCCAGCGTCGTGACGCCGCCCGCCGCGGCGATGGCGTCCGCGACGCGCGCGTCGGGGCTCAGCTCGTACAGGCCGGGGTGGGCGACTGCTCCGCTGACGAAGATGAGCACCGTCGGAGGTGCCGGCGGATCCACGGTCTCGCCGACCGGCGCCGGTGCCGCGGCGGACGCCTGGTGGAGGACGGACCACCCGGCGGCGCTGGCGAGGGCGAGCGCCCCCACGATCGCGAGAGCAAGCCGCCGCGGACTGAGGCTTGGAAGTGTATTGTCATCTACAAACATGCCTGTGAGTGTAGCTCACGGCGAAGACTCAGGACAACGCATCAAAGACCGTCCCGGCCGGAGCGAGCCGCCGCAGCGGGAGGTCAGTACGGCCGGGGTGGCGTGGTGGGCAGCCGATACCTGAGCTGGCCGTCATCGCCGACGACGGTGGCCGCACCCGCCCGCTCCGCAAGCCAGCGCACCGCGCGGCCTGACACCTGGTCGCCGAGCCCGCTCAGCTCCCTGGCGATCTCCGACGCGGACGCCGATCCGAGCTTGCCGATCGTGGCCAGGACGATGTCCGGCGTCACCGACGCAGGCGTGGCTCGCCCTTTCGGTCCCTTGCCACGGCGCCGGCTCTTCGACCGTCCGGCGGGCGCCACCGTCCGGCGCGAGCCCCTCGACGCGGCGGCCGCGTCGCCGGCGCGATCGATCAGTGCCAGCGCCTCTCGAACCTCCCGCCGGAGCAGCGCGTTGTCAGCTCTCAACTCTGCAACCTGGGTCACCAGGGCCTCGATTCTGGTCACAAGCCGTTCGGCCGCCTGGACGATTGGCGAATTGGCGCCCGAGGCCGGGTCTCTGTCGAGGGCGGCTGCGTCGGGCATGCGGTCTCCTGTCGAAAGGCTGAATCAGTCACTGCGACAGAAATCGCTGCACTGTCCTGGCGCAGTCATTGTCCGATACCGAGCCGCCGAGCCGCAAACAGCTCATTCGTGGACTGCAATCCCTGACACCACGCTGCTCGCGGTGGGCGGCGTAGGCCCGGTACCATGACGCGGGGCCATAGCTCAGCTGGAAGAGCGCTTGCATGGCATGCAAGAGGTCGGGGGTTCGAGCCCCCCTGGCTCCACCAGGGAACGTCCTGGCCAGCCCGCTCGCTCGCTACCCGTGAGGCGCCGGCGTCGCATCCCCCAGTGGGACGAATTTTCGCCAAATCCGTCCCCCAACGGGGTGAAAAACGTCCCGCTCGTCGGCATCTGAACCTGCGAATCGCTATGATCCGCACGCTTCACCCGACGTGAGGTTGGTTCAGGACAATGGCTAACACCTGAGCCAGGGCGGCGTCAAAGCCATAACGGGAGGACCGCGTCTTGCGAGTCAACAAATTCACCATCGGTGGCATCGGGTTGGGCATGCTGGGCTTGCTCACCGCCGCCGCCTGCGGGAGCACGAGCACTCCCACGACGAGCACTCTTGCGAGTTCGCAGGTGCTGCATTTCCCTGTCTTCCAGGACCCAGGAACGTGGGATCCCGGTGAGATGGATGCCGAGGTCGACACCGAGCTCATGCAGAACGTGTTCGACAACCTCTGGCGGTTCGACGACAAGCTGAACATCGTCCCCGACATCGCCACGACGGTGCCGACCCAGGCCAACGGTGGGATCTCCGCCGACGGCCTCACCTACACGATTCACCTGAACCCCGCGGCCAAGTTCTCCAACGGGGACGCGGTGACGTCCAAGGACGTGCTGTACTCCTGGAACCGCGGAGCCGACCTTCACGGTGCGTACTCGTCGATCCTGAGCGCGATTGCCGGGTATGGCGCCGTGCAGACTGCTGCCGGTGCCCCGCCGGTGTCGGGTACGCCGACGACGTTCCAGGGCAACATCGAGAAGCAACTTGCCGCAGGCAACCCCGCCTTCATGATGAGCGGGCTGACCGCCCCGAACCCCGAAACCGTACAGGTCAAGCTGAGCACCGCCTGTGGCTGGTGCCTCACTGCCTGGACCCTCGAGGGAACAGTTGGCGCGATCGTCGATGAGAAGGTCATCGATGCCCCAGGCGTCGACCCCGTGAACTGGTGGCAGACGCCCGCCGACCTGGTCGGCACAGGCGCCTACAAGCTCACCGCATACACACCGTCGCAGTCGATGACGTTCTCCGCAGTACCGAACTGGTGGGGTTCTCCGAAGCCCACAGTGAAGACGATCAACATCGACATCAAGGATCCGTCGACAGCACCGACCACCGTTGACGCCTTCTTCCAGAAGGGCTACGACATCATTGGCTACGGTGGTGACAGCGCCCTCATCCCGCTGGCCAACGTCCTCGCGATCCAGAACAGCGCGTCTGAGAAGAAGGACCTCCTGGTCCAGCCCAAGGGGCGCACCACCTGGGTGAGCTTCAGCATCGGGTACCCGACGGGTGGACCATTCCAGGGTGAAACGGCTGCGGCAAAGGGTCTTCGTCTGGCTTTCGATCTCGCTGTCGACAAGCAGGGCCTCGCCACTACCGTCTGCCACAACGTGATCTGCTCTGCCGCAACCGGCGGCCTGATCACCACCGGGCTGATCGGGAATGGCGGACCGAACAGCGACCCGCTTGCCAAGTACGACCCCACCATGGCGAAATCATTGCTCAAGCAATACGACCCCACTGGGTCGCTCACCAAGAACCTCACGTACTCGTACAACGCAGCTAGTCTCAACGAGAGCGTGGCGGACTACCTCCAGAACGAGTGGCTGACCAACCTCGGCGTCCATGTCACCCTGAACTCTGTCTCGGATGCATCGATCTTCATCAGCAACCGCCTGACGGGCAAGTACGAGATGGACCGCGATGGGTGGCAGTTCGACTACAACCATCCGCAGGACTGGTACGACAACCTCTGGGGCGTGTACGCCACATCGGCCGGCGCCAACACCAGCGGCTTCGACGACCCGACCTATGACAGCACCCTGAAGACGGCTGACGCTGAGCCGCTGTCCCAGGCACTGCCGCTGTACAACTCGCTCGCCAAGATTCTCGAGGCCGACGTCGTCTACATCCCGCTCTACTACTCGGTCGGTAACTTCCTGATCCAGCCGTACGTGAGCGGAGCCGGTTCGAACACTGCCTTCGACCACTACTGGAACGAGATCAAGATCCTGGCGCACTGAGAGGTTCCAGGCACAACCGAATACACAAGGCGCCCGGCATCGAGCCGGGCGCCTTTCGCCTTTCCCTCGGAGGGAGGACCCGTAGATGCTGACTCGGGGAACCCTGCTCTACATCGCACAGCGATTGGCGCTGATCGTCTTCACGCTGATCGCAGTCTCGTTCCTGGTCTTTATCACCGTCCACAGCCTCCCGGGGGACGCGTTTGAGAGCGAGCGCGTTCACGGCAAGGCTCTTCAGCTCCTGCTGCACGAGTACGGGCTCGACCGACCGATTCTGGTGCAGTACTGGAGTTTTCTGACCAACGCGATTCAGGGCAACCTCGGCGTTTCCTTCCAGATTCGCGGGTTGCCGATCACGCCGCTGGTCATGCGCGAGCTCAGCGTCAGCGCCGAACTCGGTGGCACCGCGCTGCTGATCACGATCGGGCTCGGGACGACCTTCGGGGTTCTCGCCGCCTTGCGCCAGAACACCTGGGTGGACTACACGCTGACGTCGATCGCGGTCGTCGGGTACAGCGTGCCGAGCTTCGTGCTCGCCGGGCTCGGCGTGCTCATCTTCAGCTACTGGCTGCCCAACGTGACCAACGGCGTCATCTCATACCCCGCCATTTGGACCGGAACATATGGCACGCTCGTGGAGCTTTCGTTGCCGGCGATCATCCTCGGCTTCTACACGTCCGGCCAGGTCACGAGAATCACACGCGCTGCGATGCTCGAGGTGCTGCAGCAGGACTACATCCGGACGGCCAGAGCGAAGGGATTGAAGAGTCGCGTCGTCACGATTCGCCATGCGCTGCGCAATGCGCTGATCCCGGTGATCAGCATCCTCGGACCGCTGGTCATCAGCATCATCACCGGCAGCGTCATCATCGAAAACATCTTCGGGATACCGGGGCTGGGCAAGCGGTTCGTGGAGAGCATCCTCAGCGCGGACTACAACATCACGGTGGCGGTGTTCACCGTCTACGCCCTCCTCATCGGTATCGCCAATCTCATCGTCGACCTGCTGTATACCGTCGTTGATCCAAGGATCCGCTACTGATGGCCACCATCGCGACTCCCGTCCTCGAGGAATATGCCGGCGGCACCATCGCCCGAGAGCAGGTGGGTCTCTGGCGGGACGGGTTCCGCCGCCTTCGGCGTAACCGCCTCGCGCTCATTGCGGTCGTCTATCTGAGCATCCTCCTGGCAATCGCGATCGTCGCGATCTTCTGGACGCCGTACAACCCCGCCACGATCCTTCCCAACACCCTGACCTACCTCCCGCCGACAGCGCAACACCTGCTCGGCACCGATGAGTTGGGACGGGACCTGCTGAGCCGCATGATGCAGGGTGCCCAGATCTCACTGATCGTCGGGGTCGGCACGTCGGCGATCGTGCTGACCGTCGGGGTCGTCGTCGGGCTGATCGCCGGCTATTTCCGGGGCTGGGTCGACGGCGTGATCAGCGTCTTCATCAACATCTTCTACGGGATCCCCGGCATCCTGGTCGCGATCGTCCTGTACCTGGTGCTGGGGCGGGGTCTCGGCAATATCATGATCGCCATCTCCGCCACTGCCTGGATGGACATGGCCCGGCTCGTCCGAGGACAGGCATTCAGCATCCGCGAACGGGAGTACATCGAGGCGGCGCGGGCGAGCGGCGCCAGGTCGGGAAAGATCCTCTTCGGGCACATTCTCCCGAACTCGCTCGGACCCATCATCGTGCAGGCGACGTTCGTCATCCCGATCGCGATCCTCACCGAAGCCTTCCTCAGCTACCTCGGGCTCGGTATCCCGAGCCCACTGGCGTCCTGGGGAGGCATCGCATCTGAGGGGTATGCTGCACTCCCCTTGGAGCCGTACATGATGCTCTGGCCGGCGCTTGCACTGTCGCTGACCCTACTTGCGTTCAACTTCCTCGGCGATGGCTTGCGAGACGCCTTCGACCCAAGACAGCGTCGGTGACGGATTCCATCCTCGAGGTCCGCAACCTCAGCACGCACTTCTTCACCGATGACGGCGAGGTCAAGGCCGTCCGCGGGGTCAGCTTCGGCGTGGCGCCGGGCGAAACCCTCGGCATCGTCGGCGAATCCGGGTGCGGCAAGAGCGTCACGGCAATGTCCATCCTCGGCCTCGTGCAGCGCCCGGGCAAAGTGGTCGCCGGCGAGATCATGTTCAAGGGAAGCGATCTCCTCAAGCTGAGCAATGAAGAGCTGCGCAACATCCGCGGGCGCGACATCGCGATGATCTTCCAGGACCCGCTCAGCTCGATGAACCCCGTCCTTCGTGTGGGCTATCAGATCGATGAGGCGATGTACGCCCACGACAAGATCCCGAAAGATCAGGTCAAGCAACGCGGCATCGACCTGCTCAAGCAGGTGCGTGTCTCCGACGCGGAGCGCCGCATCAATGACTTCCCCCACCAGTTCAGTGGCGGGATGCGGCAGCGCGCCATGATCGCCATGGGGCTGTCCAACAAGCCGGACCTGCTGATCGCAGACGAGCCCACCACGGCGCTCGACGTCACCGTCCAGGCACAGATCCTCGAGTTGCTCCGTGACCTCAACGAGCAAACCGGTGCGGCGATCATCCTGATCACGCACAACCTCGGTGTCGTGGCAGGCCTCTGCAAGCGAGTGCTCGTGATGTATGCCGGCGAGATCGTCGAGGAGGGAACCGTCGAGCAGATCTTCGAGCGGCCGCAGCATCCGTACACGTGGTCGCTGCTCCGCTCGGTTCCCCGAATCGATGCCAACCGGGGGCATCGTCTGCTCTCCATCGAGGGCCTGCCGCCCGACCTCATCGACCTCCCGCAGGGGTGCAAGTTCAACCCGCGCTGCCCCTTCCGTGTGGAGCGGTGCTTCCACGAGTCGCCACCCATCGAGCAGGTCGCACCCGCACAGCACGCGGCGTGCTGGGTGACCATGGAGCGCGCCTACGCCGACATGGGAGCGGGCACGATCACCGACACGAGCCCCGGAGCGGCGAGTGGTGTGCATCCGGCCGGCGGAAAGCGCGCCGCCGAAGCTGAGGTCCCTGCGGCCGTCGCGGAGGCCGTCAATGACTGACACACTCGTCGCCCCTGCGCTGCAGGTCACGCCCGCGGTGGAGCCGCTCCTGCGCGTCGTCAACGTGGTGAAGCACTTCGGCGCCGGGGTCGGATCGTCCGTCAAGGCCGTCGACGGCGTGAGCTTTGACATCCTCCCGGGCGAGACCGTCGGCCTTGTCGGCGAGTCGGGATGCGGCAAGTCAACCCTGGGCAGGCTGATCACGCAGCTCATCCCGGTGAGCTCCGGCGAGGTCTACCTCGATGGCGTCGATATCACCAAGCTTCACGGCGAGAAACTGCGCCAGCAGCGCAAGCAGATGCAGATGATCTTCCAGGATCCGTATGCATCGCTCGACCCGCGCATGACGGTGGGCGACATCATCGCCGAGCCCCTCGTCAACTTCAAGATGATCCGCGGGCGTGCGAAGGACGCGCGTGTGCAGGAGCTGCTGCGCACCGTGGGGTTGAACCCCTACTTCAACAACCGCTATCCGCACGAGTTCAGCGGTGGGCAGCGTCAACGCATCGGTATCGCCCGCGCATTGGCGCTCAACCCGAAGTTGATCATCTGCGATGAGCCCGTATCGGCGCTCGACGTCTCCATTCAGGCACAGATCATCAACCTGCTCGAGGACCTGCAGCGAGAATTCGAGCTCACGTATCTCTTTATCGCACATGACCTTTCCGTGGTTCGCCACATCAGCAACCGGGTCATGGTGATGTACCTCGGCAAGATCTGCGAGGTGGCTCCCAGTGAGGATCTCTACACCTCACAGGAGCATCCGTACACGCGCGCGCTCCTCTCCTCCATCCCTGTCCCCGATCCACGCATCGAATCGAGGCGCAGGCTGGTCGAGCTCTCGGGTGAGATCCCGTCGCCGCTCAATCCTCCATCGGGATGTCGCTTTCATACGCGTTGTCCGATCGCGCAGGTTCCCGGTGTGTGCGCGGACGTCGAACCGCCCCTCGAGCTCAAGGGCGCCGGGCATCTCGCAGCCTGCCATTTCTCCGAGCAGGTGCGCACCAAGATCGCCGTCACCGTCTGACATCCCGGCGAGCGCGGCGGCCACCTCATAAGATGGCTGCATCCATGTGCCCCGCCGTATCGGAGGAATCATGAGCGAGCCAGATCATCCACGCGTCCTCTACACCGCAGAGGCAACGGTCAACGGGGGGCGTCGCGGTCACGGAGTCACGTCCGACGGCGTGCTCGAGGTCGATTTCACCTCACCGAAGGAGTTGGGTGGCGACGGCGCCCGAGGCACGAATCCCGAGCAACTCTTCGCGCTCGGCTTTGCGGCGTGCTGGGAGAACGCGATGCTCGGCATCGCGCGACGCAAGGGTCTGGACGCCGAGGATGCCACGGTCACGGCTCGCGTCGGCATCGGGCGGATCGAATCCGGGCGGCTCGGGCTGGCCGTCGAGTTGCTGATCACCCTGCCATCGCTCCCCGACCGCGAGCAGGCACAGGCCCTCATCGACGAGGCCGAGCAGCGCTGCCCGTATTCGAATGCGGTTCGCGGGAACATCGAGGTGACCCTGACGCTGCTCTGAGGTTGGCCTCTCGCCACGCGGTGGTCACGGTCGGCTACCGTCGTGGCGTGAAGCGTCTCTGGGCACCCTGGCGCATGGCCTACGTGTCGGGCGAGAGCCCCGCGACCGAAGAGGGCTGCTTCCTCTGCGTTGCCGCGAGTGGTGCCGACCAGGAGTCACTCGTGGTCGATCGGGGCGAAAGGGCCTACATCCTCATGAACCGCTTTCCGTATACGAGCGGCCATGTGATGGCGGTCCCGATCCGCCACACACCGGGGCTGCTCGATCTGACGCCCGAAGAGGGCACGGCGATCTTCGTGGCCACGCAGCGCGCCGTCCGCGCGATCACCGACGCCATGCATCCCGATGGGTTCAACGTCGGCGTCAACCAGGGGAGCGCCGCGGGCGCAAGCCAGGAGCATGTTCACGTCCACGTGGTGCCGCGATGGTCTGGGGACACCAACTTCATGCCCGTGCTCGGCGACGTGAAGGTGATTCCGCAGGATCTCGAGACCACGGCCGCCACGCTGCGCGAGGCCTTCGCGCGCCTCGGCCCGCTATAGTCCTTGGCAGATGGGTTCGGTAATCAAGAAGCGGCGCAAGAAGATGCGCAAGCACAAGCATAAGAAGATGCTGAAGAAGACGAGGTGGGCGCGCCGCGGGTAACCGCGTCGCTGTCTCTTCCGCTTCGCCGCGCTCTGGTCATCCATGGTGCAATGTGCGAACACGCTCGGAGCGTCAGCGGCATCAGTCCCTGCTGATCGCGCGCGCCCACGCATCCAAAATCACCTGAAAGCCTAAAAACCGCGAGCCGTGGCGGCCGGTCAGGCGCGAGCGTACGAATGCAGCCCTGCGATCCAGAGATTGACGGCGTAGAGCGTGAAGAGGATTGCGGCGAACCCGAAGATGGTGATGATCGCGGCCCGCTTCTCCTTCCAGCCATAGGTCACGCGGGCGTGGAGGTAGATCGCAAAGATGACCCACGTGATGAATGCAAACGTCTCCTTCGGGTCCCATCCCCAGTACCGTCCCCACGCGTGCTCGCCCCATATGGCACCGCAGATGACCCCGAATGTCCAGATGGGGAAGCCGATCATCACGAAGCGGTAGCTCCAGCTGTCGAGCATCCCCGACCCGGGCAGGGCACGCTGCAGCCAGGTGGCCAGCGGGTGCCTTCCGCCTCCGCCTCCGCCTCCGCTGAAGCCTCCGCCAGACCCGCCGCCGCCCATGGTCATGGTCGCCACGCCACCGCTGCTGACGCTCGCCGGGACAGCCGCCGGCGCCACCGCCAACAGCCGGTTGTCGGCCCAGCGCCGGGCCAGGTACGCCATCCCGAAGAAGAACGAGAAGCTCAGAACGGCGGACGACGTCGCCATCGACGTTACGTGGATGGTCAGCCAGTAGCTGTGCAGTGCAGGGACGAGCTGCCCGGGTGGCACGTAGAGCATGTATGCCACTCCCATCAGGGCCACTGTGACGATCATCGCCGGAAGCCCGATCAGGCGCATTCGCGCCCGGACCATGAGGATCACGCAGACGGTGACAATCACGAACGCGATCCCGGTGGAGTACTCGTACATGTTGCCGAGCGGCCAGTGGCCCGCCTCCAGCGCGCGGGTGAAGATCGACGCGAAGTGGATGGGCCAGCCGATCAGCACCAAGGCCATCCCGATATCGCCGAGAACACGTTTCCGGAAGGCCAGATGGAGCACGAACGCGACCACGGCGAGCGTGTATGCGGCGACCGCTATCCCGAAAAGAACCAGGGACGCCGGGGTGCTCGACATGCCTGCGGGCGAGTATAGCCACCGATAGGGTCGCAGGCGCCTCCGCCGGCTCCTTCCCCAGATGGAATCCAACCTGTAAAGGAATGGACGCAAGCCGCCCGTTTGGACGGCGCCTCCGTACCATGGGGGCAATGTCCCGGCCGCGCGTTCTGCTCGCCGACGATGACCCGCGCGTGCTGTCCGTCGTCTCCCGCTATCTCGCGCTCGAGGGGTACGACATGTCGACGGTTTCCGATGGCGAAGCTGCTGTCGCGATAGCGGCAACCGACCACCCCGACCTGATCATCCTCGACATCATGATGCCGGGCATCGACGGGATCGAGGCGTGCCGGCGGATCAGGGCGAACCCGTCCACCGCCCAGACCCCGGTCCTCATGTTCAGCGCGCTGTCGGAGGAGGCAGAGGCGGCCCGGCTCGCCGGTGCGGACGGCATGCTCCCCAAGCCCTTCAACCTGCCGGCGCTCGCCGAGGCGGTGAAGACCTTCTTCGCGACGCGGACCGCCTCGTAGGCGCTCCGAGCACCGGGCCTATACTGCAGAACGCCTCGGAGTGACCATCGTCTCGGGGCGGTAGCTCAGCTGGGAGAGCGCTGCCCTCGCACGGCAGAGGTCAGGGGTTCGAATCCCCTCCGCTCCACGTCGTCGCGGGGCGAGCGGCGTCAGGACGGTCCGATCTGGGCGAGCCGCGGGACGATCTGGGCGAGTTCCTTCGCCGTTCGCACAGGATCCGGTGATGTGTTGCGCACGCCGACCATGGCGATCCCGAGCTTCGCGTACTCCTCCATATCCCGGAGGAACCCGTCCACGTCCTTGGTCGGGTCCGCAGCGCCCTGGATGGTCTTCTTGATGGTGGCCATATCGCGGCCCTCGTTCTCGCAGTGCTGGGCAAGGATGTCGAGCTTGCGTTTGACCTCCTGCGGTCCCAGCGCGAAGAGGTTGCACGCATCCGCGTAGCGCGCGACGAGCTTGAGGGTCTTGCGCTCTCCACCGCCGCCGATGAGGATCTTCGGGCGAGGCTGCTGAATCGGCTGTGGGTGGCACAGGGTTTCCGCGAGGTGGTAGTGCTTGCCGTCGTAGGGGCCGTCGTTGTCACTCCACATCTGATTGCAGATCTGGATCGCCTCTTCGAGCATCTCGAAGCGTTCCGCGATCGGCGGGAACGGCACCCCCAGAGCCCGATGCTCGCGCTCGTACCACGCCGCTCCGATGCCGAGCATGGCGCGCCCACCCGAGACGACGTCGAGCGTGGTCACGATCTTTGCGAGCAAGCCGGGATGCCTGTATGTGACCCCGGTCACCATGAGGGACAGGGTGATGTGTTCGGTCTTCCCGGCCACGAAACCGAGCGACGTGTAGCCCTCCATCATCGGGTCCTGGGCGGTGGCGAATCCCTCCATCTGGAACCAGTGGTCCATCATCGTGAAGGTCGAGCAGCCGGCCTCCTCGGCAGCCTG
>Ga0182024_10006198_pt1 | contig 26373 bp, 27 predicted proteins | sample P32metaG_FD_120480 | JGI IMG/M metagenome (GOLD analysis project Ga0182024, IMG submission 120480) | Permafrost microbial communities from Stordalen Mire, Sweden - P3-2 metaG (Illumina Assembly) | ecosystem: Environmental > Terrestrial > Soil > Wetlands > Permafrost | place: Sweden: Stordalen... | reverse complement strand
TGGCCAAAGAAGCTGCCAGCTCTGAGAACTTTCAGAGTCCGATCTATTTGGCTCATCACTCCGAAAAAACAACTCTATAACCCGACTCTAAGAAAACACCCCGTTTTTCAAAAGCCTGTTAGACCGTTAGGAACATAATTGACGTTTCCCATTTGGTCTCCTGCCCACGATCGGCGTGAGCCTCTCTCGTGATTTTCTCCCTGCTCCACAGATTTGCAAGTCCTTTTGCCATTCACATTCTCTGTTTTTCTCTGGCACCGGTGGTCTTTCGTTGCCTTTTTTGGCACCAAAGCCCAGTTGCTGTCGGATGCGAAGACACCTCCCCTGGCGTCGTCCGCAAGAGTGTCCAAATGTCCTACGGCAACGTCCTCCTCAAACTGTTTGCCCCACGCGGCAGCGTCGAACCCGGAAAACCAATCCCGGAAAGCCAAAAGCTCCTGACGGGAAAGTTTGCTGACGGCGGTTTCGAACTCTTGAACGGACCGAATGTCGGAAGGATAAACCAACCCGGATTTCAGGGCAAGCGGAGAAGCCGCAACCCACCACAGATTTGCGCTCAAACGGATGCTTGGCCCATTTTTGAATTTTTGCCACGCCGATTTTCCTTGCGTTGACCGCAATATTGGCCGAAGTATCCGTGCAGATTAGCGCTGCCATAATGCCATAATGGAACCTTTGCACGCACCCTGGCGCATCGCCTACATCCGCGGGCCAAAGCCGACACCCGCTAATGCCGCCATTTTCAAGCAAATCGCCGAATCGAACGATGACGTATCCAATTACGTCATCGTGCGTGACCGAACTTGTTTTGCCGTGCTTAATCTCTACCCTTACACGGGTGGTCATCTTCTGATCGTGCCTTACAAACAATCGCCCGATTTGAATGGCCTGACCGACGCGGAACTTTGCGATCTCTTTCAATTAACGCGCCGCTGTCAGAACGCCCTTTCCAAAGTGATGCATCCCGACGGTTTTAACATCGGTCTGAACCTGGGGCAGGTGGCCGGGGCGGGAATTGTCGATCATGTTCATGTCCATGTCGTGCCGCGCTGGAGCGGGGACACCAACTTCATGCCTGTCATCGCCCAGACGACTGTTCTGCCCGAATCATTGGCCGAAGTGGCCGCCCAATTGCGCGCCGCGCTTGCCTCCTGATGCCAACGGAAACCCTTCATTTCGAGAACGCCCGCCTGGCGCAGCAACTGTTCAATAACGATCCACGTAATTTGCAACTGCTGCACGAGCAGTTGGGCGTCAATGCCGTCGCGAGAGAGAACTGGATCAAGCTCGAAGGCCCCGAAGATGGATTGGAATGCGCCAAGGAATTATTTCAGTCGCTGGAAAGCTCGATTAAAAATGGCGGCACGGTGCGCCAGCGTGAGTTCACTCATGCGCTCAATGTCGTCAAGAACGACGGCGTCTCTGCGTTGCGCGCTTTGTTCTCGGAACGTGTTATCACCTCCGCCAAGAAAGCGCCGGTTGCGCCGAAGACCGTCGGACAGAAAAAATATCTTGATGCGATCCGCGCCCATGATGTCACCTTCGGCCTCGGGCCGGCCGGCACGGGCAAAACTTATCTGGCGATGGCCATGGCGCTGGCCGCCTTGCGCGAGGAGCAGGTGTCCAGAATCGTATTGACGCGGCCCGCGGTCGAAGCCGGCGAGGCGCTGGGCTTTCTGCCGGGCGATCTCTACGAGAAGATCAATCCTTATCTGCGTCCGCTTTATGACGCGCTCCACGACATGCTGCCGGCGGAAGATTTGCAAAAGAGCATGGAACGGGGCGTGATCGAAATCGCGCCCCTGGCCTACATGCGCGGGCGCACGTTGAACCATGCCTTCATTATTCTGGACGAAGCCCAGAATTCCACGACCGAGCAAATGTTCATGTTTTTGACACGCCTGGGACTGCATTCCAAAGCGGTCATTACGGGCGATCCCACGCAAATCGATCTTCCGGCGCACAAACATTCCGGCCTGCTTGAAGCCAGCCTGGCACTGCGGGACACGGATGGCATCGCCCTGGTCGAATTTTCCCGGCGCGATGTCGTCCGGCATCCATTGGTCCAGCGGATCATTGCCGCTTACGAAGATCATCGCCGCAAACCCCGATGAGACGGGTCCGAATTTTCAACCGGCAACGCACGCTCAAGCTGGATCGGATATTATTGCGCCGCCTGACACGCAGCCTGCTGGAGGAATTGCTCGATCGCCAGGACTACGAGGTGGGCGTGCATCTTATTGCCGCGACCGAAATGGCTGGCCTCAATGAAACATTTCTCGGTCATCACGGTTCCACCGACGTCATCACTTTTAATCATCAGGAAAACGGAAGCAGCGAAAAGCGTTGCGGCGAGATATTTATTTCCGTTGATGATGCCCTGGCCCACGCGCGCCGTTTCCGCGTCCGCTGGCCCTTGGAAGTGACACGATACATTGTCCACGGCGTCCTGCATCTCGAAGGTTTCAACGACACTGACCCTGCTTCGCGCCGCGCCATGAAGCGCCAGGAAAATAAGCTCTTAAAGGAATTGTCGCACCGATTCAATTTGGGCAAACTGGGCGAGGCATGGCGGTGAACGAGAATAATTTTTGGAAGCGGTGGCGGGGCAATTTCTTCGCCGGCCTCGCCATCGTGATGCCGGGCGTTATTACCGTCGCGGTGGTGGTCTGGATTTTTCAAAACGTGTCCAATGTAACGGATAAAACGCTCTTCTTTTTGCCGAAAACGTGGATTCGCCCGCGCCTGCCCAACGGCGATCTGGGAGAAATTCAGTGGTACTGGAGTTGGGTTGCTTTGCTGTGGGCGATTTTCCTTGTTTGCCTGGTCGGACGCTCTGGCCGAAATTACCTGGGCAAAAAAACCATCGAATGGCTCGATCTGGCCATGATGCGTGTGCCGCTGATGAACAAAATTTACGGCACCGTCAAACAGGTCAACGAGTCCTTCACCAGCAACAAGTCTTCTTTCAAACAGGTTGTTTTGGTCACGTTTCCGCATGGACGTTCGCGGTCGGTCGGCTTTGTGACCGGCGAACAATTTGGATGCGGCGGGGAAAAACTGATCAGCGTCTTCATTCCTACGACGCCCAATCCCACTTCTGGCTTTCTGGTGATGGTGCCGGAAAGCGAAATTATGAAATTGAATATGTCGGTAGCCGAGGGCATCAAGTTTATCATCAGCTTGGGCGCGATTTCGCCCGATAGCACTGACCACAGCGGCCATCACTTGACGGCCTCGCCGCCGGCCGCGCCATGAATCTTTCGCGCACGACCGGCCTGGTCCTGCGCACCCGGCCTCTGACGGAAACCAGCCTGATTGTGCAATGGCTCACGCGCGATTTTGGCCGCCTGGCCACGGTCGCCAAAGGGGCTCGGCGTCCCAAGTCCGCCTTTCGCGGGCAATTGGATTTGTTCTATGTCGCTGACTTGAGCTTCGCACGATCGAGCCGTTCCGATTTGCACACGTTGCGAGAAGCGCGATTGTTGAAGACCCATGCGGGCCTGCGGACCGAATTGATCTATGTCCAGCAAGCCTCGTATTGCGCGGCGCTGATCGAGCAAACAGCGGAACCGGATGCGCCCATGCCAGCCGTCTTCGAGAGCTTTTGCCATCTGCTGGAACAATTGCCCAAACACCCCGCTCAACCGCAGACGATATTTGGATTCGAGATGAAATGGCTGCAAGAACTGGGTCTGAAACCCAACCTGGTTGAAACACAATTGACGCCTGGAACGAAGCAAATTCTGGAAAGATTGATCGAGATGGCGTGGCCGGAAATTTTCCGGCTGCGGTTGAGCGCAGCGCAAACCAAAGAGATCGGCCTCTATTTGCACGGCTTTATTATTTACCATCTGGAGAGAATACCCCGCGGAAGAACGGCCGCACTGGGAGAAAATTAAGCAAATAATTGCGGAAGTTGCGGACACTAGAAAAGAATTAGCGTTGCCGATCGCCCCTCTGCGCGTATAAACCTCACACTCACGATGCGCATTCTCATCGCCACCATTACGGCGGGGGCCGGCCATCTTCAGGCTGCCGCCGCCCTGCACGAAGCGTGGCTCCAAATGCGCCCGCGAGACACCGTGGAGCGTATTGATCTGCTGACTTTCTTTTCGCCGCTCCACAAGAAAATTTACCGCGACGGTTACGTCAAATTGGTCGCCCACGCCCCGGAGCTTTGGGGATTGATGTTCAACAGAACGGACAATCCGAAACTTATTCGAAAATTGGCCCAATGGCGAGACGCGCTTGGCTCCAACAGCTCCCGCAAATTCGCCCGCTTCGTCAAACAATTTGCGCCCGATGCCGTTCTTTGCACTCACTTCTTGCCAGTCGAACTCCTGGGCGGCCTTCGCAAAAAGTGGCAAGACCCTCCGCCTTTGACGGTCAGTGTTGTCACCGATTTTGAGGCCCATGCCCTCTGGATGGAGGCCAACGTGGACTTGTATTGCGTTGCCGCCGAGGAAACCAAGGCGCGTTTGGTGGCGCGCGGCGCTGCGACCAATGCAGTTCTGGCTACCGGCATTCCGATCTCGACTAAATTCTCCTCCCCCGTTGACGCGGCCGCTGTACGCAAACGTTACGGCCTGCGCGACGATTTGCCCATCCTGCTTGTTCTCAGCGGCGGCTTCGGCATGGGACCGGTCGGCAAAATCCTGGCCGCGCTGGACCAAATCGAGCGCCCGTTCCAAACCATGGTTGTCGCTGGCCGCAATGAAGAGCTTCGCCGCGAACTTGCTGGGCAGGATCGCCGTCATCCCACGGATATTCTGGGGTTCGTCACGAACATGCACGAACTCATGAGCATTTCGACCTTGCTCATCACCAAGCCCGGCGGCTTGACCACCTCGGAGGCGCTGGCATTGGGGAAACCGTTGTTTATTCTTGATCCCATTCCGGGGCAGGAAGCCGCCAACAGTGATTTTCTCCTGCAACACGGCGCCGCCGTTAAGGTCAACCGCGTGGAAGATCTCCCCTTTCGACTTGAGCAACTTCTGGACTCCAAAAAGCTCGCCGAAATGGGTGACATGGCCAAAACTTTGGGGCGTCCTGCCGCCGCTGCCGACATCTGCCGCGCCGTCGCCGAAAAATGGCTCGCGCGCCCCGCGCCCATGTAAATTTTGTGCAAGTGCATGCAAGTGCATGCAAGTGCAAGCATGCAAGTGCAAGTGTCAGTCCTCACTATTTGCACTTTTATCCGCACCAGCGTCTAAGTTCAAGTGTCTTCAAGTGTCAGTCCTCACTATTTGCACTTTTATCCGCACCAGCGTCTATGCATTAATGGCCGCCCTTGGCATTTCATCGGTTTTGGGTCAGATTTTCTTTGTCGAGGTGACGAAGCGGTTATGACAAATTTTGAAAAAAGTCCAAAGTGCAAATAGTGAGGACTGACACTTGCACGTGAGCACCTACGCCAACGGAGCACCAACTGCGACTGAAGCAGCCGCTGCGAATAGGATTCAAGCGGCGTTTCCTGGTGACCACCTCATTCTAATTCCTAAAACACCTTAGTAAGAATGAAACAAATCAATTTTTTTGCTCTGAAAGAGGACATTTTGCCAGTGCTTGAGGAATTTGAGGCGGCGGGGCCTGTGAAATATGTCCCGACTGGCACTACCAATTCGCCAAACTATTCAATCTTCAGGCACGGCATGGCCCTTCCAAATCTCGGAAATGCATCCAATGTTTCAGCGATCAACTCTGTCGCGTTTTTGGTGAGCGCGGCGGATGCTGAGATAAATCTCCGGGCATTATCAGCTATTGACGGCAAGAGTCGTTTCGCCATCGATCAACTCCAAAATCCGGACACAATAACATTTTCGCCCGGGGGGCTTTGGAACAACGACATTCTTTTACATGGTCGTGTCGCCACAGCTTCTGAATCGAAAGTTTCTCAGGCGTTAATGAAGAGATTTCAAACAGCTTTAAAGAAGACATTCGTCAAGGTGAAAGCCTTTCACGTTGGCCCACAGGCTTTGACGCTTTTGAAGAACGGCAGGCGGTTGACGATATCCGCACAATCGCCACAAGAATTTGACCTTACGGTTGAATGAGAATAAATGAACATCTACCTGTGTAAATGCCTTGTGGTAATTTGGTTGCTCATTCTTGGCGTCTTTTGCACCAATGCAGTTGTCGCTTCAACATCCGGCTACGACGGCGAGGCCCAAGGCCAAATTGAGTATGACGCATCGTGTAGTAAGACAGAAGGCAACCTATAGCATGGCATGTGCCACCTATTGCAACGGCGCCAGAGCAGCTTCACGTTAGTTCACGGTCCGCAACGAAGGCGGAGCAGCTTTTCACTTATCATTCCGAACGCCTCAACACAAGGGCCACCCACATCCAGTGCTGTCCAGGTCAACATCGAAAGTTCAACCGCTGTCACCGACTGCTTCCGACCAACCGAGTTAGAGGCGCGACTGCATATGGTTCTGGCGCAATTCTGAGGGATTGCAATGGCTTGTGTAGAGGTCGGTCCCACATAATCGCATATTTCATCGTTCATTGTTTACCCAATTCTCTGTGCGTCAATTCGAGGCACCCTAATCTTCTAACCGCGAACAACACGAAAGACGCGAACCAATTTTTCAAAATTCATGGGACCAAGTTGGTTTTGACGCGATGAAGACAAGCCAGTATCTTTTGCCCATGCCGATTTATGAGTTTCATTGCGGGAAATGCGGGGTGGATTCCGAAATCCTCGTGCGTTCCAGTCGTTGGGAAGGCACGGCTTGTCCAAAATGCGGGTCCAAGCGCCTGACGAAGAAGTTGTCCGTATTCGCTTCCACTGGCGGTGAAAATTCATCCGAGGCATCCACCTGTACCGGCACGCCAAGCTCGTGCGGTCTTTGCGGCACCGGACGCCCCCATTCGCACTAGCCCATCAATCGCGCGGCCGGAAAGTGAGTCAGATCGGGCACGGCCCAATCGGGCTTGTGACGTTCCAATTCTTCCAAGGTGGCGCCGCCGGTGGCGACAGCCAGGACCTTGGCCCCGATGGCGCGGCCACAGCGGATGTCCAGCGGCGTATCGCCGATCACGAGGACTTCCTCGCCGCGCAAATCGCGATTGAGATACTGGCTGCCGCGTTCCAAGGCAACGGCGGCAATGTGGTCGCGCTCCTCGTGGTCGTCGGCGAAACCGCCAAAGGGAAATTTTTCCCACAAATTGAATCGTTCCAATTTAATGCGCGCGCCCTTTTTTATGTTGCCGGTGAGCAAACCGGCCAGCGGCGGCTCGGGCAAGGTTGACAGCGACTGGTAAAAGTCCAACACGCCGGGGCAGGCGCCGCCTTTGCAATCGGGAATGAGCAGTTGCAGCCAATGCACATAAGCGGCAAAGAAGCGGTCGAAATTTTGCATGGATGGTTCCACGCCATGGTGAGTGAAAAATTCGCGCACCAGCGAGACATCGGTTCGCCCGGAAAACTTGAGCCACTCGGTGCCATCATCGATGCCGAACTCGCCGGCAAAGGCGCGCGCGAAGGCTTTGATACCCACGCCGCCTGTATGAAGCAGCGTGCCGTCGATATCAAATAGAACCAAACGGATCATGCCACGAAATTACGGGCGGGACGGGCGAATTGCAACATCGGGCGGCGCGGCGGGTTCGGACCGATCTCAGGGGCGCATTTTAAGTAATATATTTGACAACATGGTTTAATAATTTGCGTAAGGTGTAATTTCGGTGTTCAGTTGCATTATGCTGGAAGATCATTTGGGCGACATTATTCGCAAGGGGCGTCAGGCCAGGGGCGTCACGCCGCAAGCAGCCGCGCACGCGGCCGGTGTGACGGAGACGGATTTCAACTCCTTCGAAGAAACCGGTCGCATTTCCGCGGTCGTTCATTTCCAGGCCCTCGGTCAGGTGATTGGTCTTGACGGCTCGAAATTGGAGCGCATCGGCCAAGGTTGGCAGCCCGCATCACGTGATCTCTCCCAATGGCGGGAATTGCGGCAGATCACAACGACTGCGAATGATATAACTGTCCATTGTTACCTTGTATGGGACGAGGTTTCGCGCGAGGCGGCGTTGTTTGACACGGGCTGGGATGCAGGCCCGATTTTTCAAATTATCGACGAGAACGGATTGACCTTGCGGCATTTGTTCCTGACACATACGCACGAAGACCACATCGCGGCGATGGGGGCGGTGCGGGCGAAGCATCCTAAAATTCATTTGCACAGCAACGCCAAGGGCGCGCCGCCGCAGCATCGCAATCGAGCCAATGACTTTATTCATTTGGGCAGCTTGCGGATGACGAACCGCGACACTCCCGGCCATGCCGAGGACGGTGTCACTTATATTATTGGCAACTGGCCGGATGATGCGCCGCATGTCGCCTTCGTCGGCGACGCGATTTTTGCCGGCTCGATAGGGAGCGGCAACCCATCATGGGAGCTGGCCCGGCAAAAGGTCCGTGAGCAAATCCTGACGTTACCGGATGAAACACTCCTCTGTCCTGGCCACGGCCCGTTCACGACCGTTGCTGAGGAAAAGGCCAACAATCCATTTTTTTGAACAGGCGAAATGAAAGCGACCCTTCGAATATTCATCTCGCTGATCTTTGGCGTTTTTGTCGCTGGCGCTCTGGATCTTTTAACGCCTGAGCGATTTGAACCTGTGGTGTATTGGTCTCTTCCGCTCTTTCATAAGGTGTTCATCCCGTGGGAAAGCGGGCCGAATCCAACAGCGGTGATTTTTGCGCTATTGGTGGACGCAATTCTCATCGCATTACTAATTTTTTGGCTGCTGCCTAAGAAGAAACCGCAAAGGACAGGACCAGGCACCCTTCTTCTTTAGCTTCTACTTCGACTTCAAATTGATGTCGGTAAAGCCCAATCCGTAAAGCAGGTTTTTCACTTGGGATTGGCCCATATCGGCGGCGTTTTTTAAAATACCATTTTCCGAGGCGGCCAGGCGCAATTCATCCACGGCCCGTTGGCGGGCGCTCTGTTCGAGGTCTTTGTCATACAAACGAAATGCGCCCGTTGTATGGTCCAGAATCTGGGTCTGGTGATCGTCCAGATAGACGTCGGTGATGCGCGCCCGCGGCAAGGTCAGGGTAATTTTCTTGCCGGAAATCTGGATATCGTTCGGCCCAATCTGGCTCAGATCCATGCCAGCTTTCACCACTCCGCGCGCCACCAGAAGGACGCGGCTGTCGCCGTACCATTTGACGTCGTCAAATTCCACCACTTTTTCGAGCGTATATTTGACCGTCACAAATTGGGAGAGAGTTTGAACCTTGGTGAGGAGGGCCGGGCCGCTGTAACCGCCGCTCGTGCGGGCCAGATACAATCGGTACGACAGCAAACCGAAAAACAGGCCCAGCCCGAAAATGACCAGCACCGCCGCCATGGCGCCTGCTACTTTCTTCAGCATTCGCGCAGTCTAGCCGTCAGTGGTTTGCGGCAAAAGACAAAAGTCCGCAATTGCTCCCGCCATCCTCTTTCATTACGCTGGCCGCATGAGCTTTTCCGCTTTTGGACAATTCCCAACGTGCCGCCCGCGCCGTTTGCGGCGAACGCTTGCGTTGCGGAGTCTGGTGCGAGAAACGTCCTTGCATGCCGGCCAATTGGTCCTTCCGCTGTTTGCCCGCGCCGGGCGCAAACTGCGGCAGCCGGTGGCTTCCATGCCCGGAGTGTTTCAATTGTCGCCGGACGAAGTGGTGCGAGAGGCGGAAAAGGCGCACCTGCTGGGTGTGCCGGCTGTTCTGTTGTTTGGGATTCCGGAGAGTAAAGATGAAAAAGCTTCCGGCGCCTATGCGCGCAACGGGATTGTGCAGAAAACCGTCCGCCTGCTTAAGAAACATCTTCCGAGTTGCCTGGTGCTGACCGATGTTTGCCTCTGCGAATACATGAGCCACGGCCATTGCGGCGTCGTGAACAAAGCCGAAGGGGGAAGCGTCCTCAACGATCCGACTCTTGCCTTGCTGGCCCGCACCGCGCTTAGCCATGCCGAAGCCGGCGCGGACATCGTTGCGCCCAGCGACATGATGGATGGCCGCGTCGCCGCTATCCGGCAAAATCTTGATAAGAATGGTTTCGATGATACGGCCATTTTATCTTACGCGGCCAAGTTCGCTTCCGCCTTCTATGGACCGTTTCGCGATGCCGGAGAATCTGCGCCGCAATTCGGCGACCGCCGCGCTTATCAAATGGATGGCGCCAATGCCCTGGAGGCGTTGCGTGAAGTGGCGATGGACATCCAGGAAGGCGCGGACATGGTCATGGTCAAACCGGCCCTCGCTTATTTGGACATTCTCCATCGCGTCAAGAAGGAGTTCGGCTATCCAACCGCGGCCTACGCCGTGAGCGGGGAATTTTCCATGATCAAAGCCGCAGCTGCCAAGGGTTGGTTGGATGAGAAGGCTGTGACTATGGAGACGATGCTTTCGATGCGTCGCGCTGGGGCGGACTTCATTATTACTTACTCGGCCACGGACGTGGCACGCTGGCTCAAGAAAGGTTAATTGCCGGTCCGGAAAGAGAACGCCGGCTTTACTTGCGGAAGAAGAGCATAAAGACCAGCACTATTACTACGATGCCCAGGACAACGACTGCGGCGACAAATACTTTAGTGGCGGTGTTGCTCTTCTTGGCAAATGTGCTTTTGTCAAACGCCACCGCCTTGGTGGCCGGGTCCTGCCCAAGTTTGACACCCTGAGGAATAACCATGGTTTGATCCGGCAATTTCTTGGGCGCGGCCTTTTGCGCGCTGGCGTCTTCCAAACGGATTTCAACCTGCCCCAGACGCAAGATCTGCCCCGGCTTGAGCACCGCTTCCTCGGTGACCTGACGGCCATTGATAAATGTCCCGTTGGTGGAATTCAGATCATGAATAACCACCTCGCCTCCGCGCAGCAATACTTCGCAGTGATGGCTGGAAACCGAACCTTCCGGGATCGGAAACGTATTGTCGTCCACACGTCCGATGGTGGTTTTATCCACCGTCAGCTCGTATGCCTTGCCGGTAAAGCCTTCACTGAGAATTACAAGTCTAGCCATACTTTGGGCGTCGCCGCATTATCGCTACCCCCGGCGGCAAGTCAAACCGTTTTCATTGACTTTTCCTTGAGTGAAATCGCGCATTGTTTCCGTAGCCAATAGCTCACGCCTTTTCTATCATCTTTCGAAATTCTGCGAACAAGGGCGTCGAGTCGTGCGGTCCCGGCGACGCCTCAGGATGATATTGCACGCAAAAAATTGGTTTGGACTTGTGGCGCATTCCTTCGACTGTCCGATCATTCAGGTTAATCCGATCCACCGCCACCTCCGAAGGCAACGTGGCGGGATCCACTGCATAACCGTGGTTTTGCGAGGTAATGGCCACCTTGCCTGACTCCAAATCCTTAACCGGCTGGTTGCCCCCACGATGGCCGAACTTCAGCTTGAATGTCCTGCCGCCAAACGCCTGTCCTAAAATTTGATGCCCGAGGCAAATCCCAAAAATCGGCGTGCCAGTTTTGACCAATTCGCTAACCGTGCGCACGATGTAACCCAGCGCCGCCGGATCGCCGGGGCCGTTGGAGAGGAAAATCCCGGCCGGCTTGAACGCCTGCGCCTCCGAGGCCGACGCTGTCGCCGGCATCACTTGCGTCTTAAAACCGTGCTGCCGCAACCGCCGCAAAATGTTGTATTTCATCCCGTAGTCAAAAGCTACGATCGGGATATCCGCCGGTGGCAGGGCGTTGTTGGTTGGCGGATTGGCCGGGCCGCGCGTAAGCGTGAACCTTTGGCTTTGCCTGTCATCCCACAAGAAAGGCTTGGCATGCGTCACGCTCTTGACGTAATCGACCCCGTCCAACCCCGGCCAATTTTTGGCCTGGGCCACGGCTTCCTCCTGCGAAATGTCCGCGGTCGAAATAAATCCATTGAGCGCTCCGCGCACTCGCAGCTTTTTTGTCAGCGCCCGCGTATCAATCCCTTCGATGCCCGGAATACCGTTTTTCTCGAGATACTCCGCCAACGAGGACTCCGCCCGCCAACAGCTTGTCACGGGGGACAATTCGCGAATGACAAATCCCGCCACGTGCGGCTGCCAGGATTCCACATCGGCCTGATTGACCCCGTAATTGCCAATCAGAGGATACGTCATGGTGACAATCTGGCCTTTGTAGGAAGGGTCGGTGAGGATCTCCTGATAACCGGTCATGGAAGTATTGAAACAAACCTCGCCGCAGGCTTGGGCTTTAGCGCCAAAGCCCCGGCCAACGAACACGGAACCATCCTCCAACGCGAGAATTGCTTTCATCGAGACCAAACTTCGTCGGTGTCGAAACTAAGGACAATCTAGCTGCGGTCAAGTGTTATTCGCTTTCGCACAGCGTTGAGCGAGTTGACTCGCAATGAATTATTACCGAAGGGACAGGAATTCGACCTTGTTTTAAACGTTGAAATTGCGTAGTTTGGACCTAATGCGACCCACAACCCGCAAGCGCAAGAAGCTGAATTATCCGGAGCGGACGGAAGGAAGCCGTCTAGCCTCTAAGGTTCGGAAACTGGCAAGCAAACTTACCGCCGGCGAAGAGGCGGACTACTTGCAACGCGGAATGGCAAAAATTTATGGGACCCAGCCCAAAGAAATCTCTGGCGCTGGACACTAACCTGTTATTCGACCTGGCCGCAAAGAAGGATTTTGCGCATGAGTTCAAAGAAGAGTTCTTGGCTCGCGGCTATTCCTTACTCGTGCCGCCCACTGTCGTGGCCGAATTGGCATACTTCGCGTCGCACAAAAATGTTCCGCAACACGATCTCGCCGATATTGCTCTCGGCCAACTCAGGGAGTGGAAATGTCAACCGCTCCGTTTGTCGTCCACGGAATTGGCCATCGCCGCGCGATTCGCCGCGCGGTTAATTGAGGCATCGCTCCTTCCAGCCACGGAACAAAATGACGGAAAAATCCTCGGACAGGCATCCCTATCGAAAATTCCGTTGCTCGTTACTTCAGACAAGCATCTGTTGGACATGGATGAGGACGCATTGTTGCTCGCATTCAACGACGCGGACTTGACTCCGGTTCATCCGGCGCATCCTCGACGGTTGCTTAGAGCCATGCGTTAGAATTTCTCCAACCGTTTCGGCTTTGATTTTCCATTGACTTTCCCAACCGGAGTAGGTCTGATTTGCACCATTGCCAAATTGTCAAACAAACTATGAGCGAATCTAGTCCTCCGGTTTCAAGTACTTCATCTAATGGGCCAACCCTCCATGCGCATAGGCTATTGTGGGCCGGTTTCATGGCCATCCTGGCCGAGGGTGTCGGCTTCGCCGTCCGCGGCGGCATTCTGGGCCAGTGGGCGCAGCAATACGGATTTACCAATACGGAATTGGGCCTGATCACCGGCGGCGGTCTGACCGGCTTCGGCGTCATCATCATTCTTTCCAGCTTGGTGGCCGACAAAGTTGGTTACGGCACCTTGATGTTTGGCGCTTTCGTGCTGCACGGGTTGTCCGCCGTGGTGACTCTCGGAGCCGGCATGGCGTTCGCATCCGGCGGAAAAACGGCGGCGTTGCATTGTTTGATTGTGGGCATGTTTCTCTTTGCGATGGGCAACGGACTTTGCGAGGGCGTGGCCAACCCGCTGGTGGCGTCGCTCTTTCCAGGAGGCAAAGCCAAGTACCTCAATATTCTGCATGCCGGCTGGCCGGGCGGACTGATTTTGGGGGCGCTGGCTTCTTATTTTATGTCCGGCGGCTCCGGCGAGCCGGTGAAATGGCAAATCCAAATGTGCCTGTTTTTGATTCCCGTTGCCATTTACGGCTTGATGCTCCTGGGCCAGAAATTTCCAAAATCCGAGGCCAAGCAACACGGTGTCAAATATACCGACATGTTGAAGGAACTGGGCATGGGTGGGGCATTGATCATCTGCTTCCTGCTGGCGCTGTGGATGCGCGACCTTGCGGGCGGTTTGGGGTTGCCTGATTACCTCGGTTGGATCGGCGGCACGATTCTGCTGGTGGCATTCGGACTGGTGACGAATTTTTCGCCCGGATATTTCCTCATGGTCATACTGCTGCTCATTCATTCGATGCAGGGCTATGTGGAGCTGGGTACGGACTCCTGGGTCAGCAAGATTACGGGCGCGATTCTAGCCTCGCCGCAACAGGGGCTCCTCACCTTTGTTTACATTCAGGGATGGATGTTTGCGCTGCGGTTTTTTGCGGGTCCGATCGTCCATAAAATTTCACCTCTCGGCTTGATGTTTGTCAGCACAATCCTCGCGGCCATCGGCTTGATGCTGCTCGGTCACGCGGATTCGGCGATATTCTGCATTGTGGCGGGAACGGTCTATGCCATTGGCAAAACGTTTATGTGGCCGACGTTGTTGGCCGTTGTTTCCGAACAATTCCCCAAGGGAGGCGCGATAACGATTGGAGCGATGGGTGGGGTCGGGATGCTGTGCGCCGGGTTGCTGGGCGGTCCGGGCATCGGCTTCAACCAGGACACACACGCCGCGCGAGTTCTGTTGGCGGAACACCCGGATGTTTATAAACGCTACCAGGCCGAAGCGCCCAACACGTTTTTATTTTTCCAGACCACGGGACTTGACGGCGCGAAAGTGGGCGTGCTGGACGATGACGGCAAGGATCTGGCCAAACAAAATCAAAGCGATCCCAATATCGCCAAGTTGAGCGTGTGGTGGGCCACAGCCAAGACCACGGCAGCCCAGGACAAACCCATCGTCACGAACGCCGAATTACACGGCAGCAAAATGGCGTTGCGCATCACCGCCATCCTGCCGGTCATCCAGGCCGTGCTGCTTCTCGGCATCATTATTTACTTCAAATCGCGCGGCGGCTACAAGCAAGTCCACATTGAAGGCGTCGGCGAAACCGCGACGGAAGTGGCGTAATTAACTAAGCAGCGTCTGGCAGGCTTTGCGCAACGGTTCCAGGTTCTTCCGGGAGCGGGCTTCAATGTAGCAGCGGAAAACTGGCTCCGTGCCCCTAGCGCGGACAAAGTCCGCGCCTTGCGCATTCAGGGCTGGTTGGGCGGTTTGTCATTGAGGACCATCGGCGAAGCGAGGGTGCGCTGGCGTTCCTTCTCAGCGATCAGTTGCTGTAATTCTTCGGTACTGTTGACAACCGGTCCGGGATGAGGGTGTTTGGCCTCCCACTGGCGCAGGTTATCAAAAAAACGGTCTATATCGTAGCCCGCCTCAGCGGCCAATTGGTCCTTGATGCGCCAGACCTCTTCCAGAATCGGATTCGCTTTCATAGATTCATTGTGCCATAAGTTCAATGGGCGTGCAAATCTCCGGCAGGACAAGCTCGTGCGCGGCCATGAATCCCCGCAGTTTTCCCAATAAATGTGGGTTGGCCAAGCGTCGACAATTCCATGTGAGCAGGATATTGATGTGGCGCTGGGACGCGACAATCGCGTGAATCGCATCGGAAGCAGCCGCGGGTGGAAGGACATTGGCGGCCATTAATTCCCGAGCCAGACTGCGTGCCGGTTCGTCCACAGCAAGGACTGTCAACCCAGATAGGACCTCGACGCGTCGTCGGCTCATTTCCGCATCCCCTAGACCAGCTTCGCGTACCACTTCTGACGAGGTCACGCACTCATAACGCGGGCGTTCCTCCTGCCACCATTGCCGGGTCAATTTCTGATGCGCGGCCACAATCGAATCGCGAGTCAGTTTGGCCACCAGATAACTCACAATCGTTGTTTCAATGTAAACGGTATCCATCGCTCAATCGTAATCGTATTGACGGAAAGGCTAGAGAACGGTCGTTGGGGTGTCAACTCGCCGAGAGCGGCTGCGACGACTTTTTGGAAATCGCGAACACTGAATATTGACAAATCTGATGCGCGTTTTAGGGTTGTCTCATGACAAAGGTTTCTCTTGGTAAGCCCGCCGACTGGGGCAAGGACCAAGTCACTTACGGCGACTCCGAAACGGACAGCGAAGTCGTCCGCGAAGCAGTGCGTCGGATGAAAGAGTCGCAGTCTTCCGAGCCGAAAACCCTGCAATATTTGATGGACCAAGTGGAGCGTTCCGGTTTTGATAGGATGAGCCAGAAGGATTGGAAGCACTTGCGCACTCTGGCTAAGGCCGGACTTCCCAAATGATTGACCGCAGCTCCGAAGCTGCACTCGATCTTGCCGCTCACGTCCTTTAATTAACTCACAAGAGCCTGGCACGCTTTGCGCAACGGCTCCAGGTTCTTCCTGGACCGGGCTTCAATGTAGCAGCGGAAAACTGGCTCCGTGCCGCTGGCGCGGAAGGCGACCCATTCTTCATCCGGCAAAAGAAATTTGTAACCGTCCATCGTAATCCGCCGCTGGACTGGAAAGCTGCCAATTTTTTCCACCCCGCCGGACAGGCGCGAGAGCAATTCATCCTTCTTGGCGGGGTCAATATGAATATTGATCCGCTCGGTAAAAAATGAGCCGACCAATTTCGTGATTTCCTTGAGCACCGCGCCTAGCGGCTTGCCGGCGGCCGCCACCAATTCCGCCATGAGCAGACAAGCGAGGATGCCGTCTTTTTCCGGGACATGCCCGCGCACGCTCAGCCCGCCGGATTCCTCGCCGCCGACAATGACCGGTTCGCGTTCCATGATCGCGCCGATGTATTTGAATCCCACCGGCACCTCGTGCATGCGCACGCCAAATTGCGCCGCCACCGCATCGACCTGGTGGCTCGTTACCACGGTTCTCACGGCCGCGCCTTTCCAGCCGCGATGCTTGGCCAAATGATACAAGGTCAACGCCAGAACTTGATTCGGCGTGATCCATGTGCCATCGGAATCAACCACTCCGAAACGGTCCCCGTCGCCGTCGGTCGCCAGGCCAAGGCGCGCCTTGCCACTGCGAACGAACTTGATCAATTCAACGAGATTCGCCGCGCTCGGCTCGGGCGGGTGCCCGCCGAAGAGAGGATTTAAATCGGAGTGGAAGACAGTCAGTCGCGCGCCGGCTTCCCGTAATAACGTGTCCAAATAACCGCGCCCGCATCCGTGCATGACATCTACGGCCACTTTTAGCCGCGCCTTTTTGATGGCCGAAAAGTCAGCCAGCTTGCGGATTTGGCGCAAATACTCCTCCTGCGGATCAATGCCCTTGCAGGAAAAAGTCCCGATCACAGCGGCGGGAAAGTTCCAATTTTTTCCCTGCAAGCGCGAGATGGTTTCTTCAATCGGCTTTGTCGCTTCAGGAGGTGCGCCCGCGCCGTCGTGCCGTGAAAATTTGAAACCGGAATATTCCGGCGGATTGTGGCTGGCGGTGATGTTGATGCCGCCAATGGCTTTGCGCTTGCGAATGGCGAAGGACAAAACCGGTGTCGGCGTGTCGCGTTCACACAATAAAGGCTCAAGTCCGTTGGCGGTGAAAACTTCGGCCACTGCCAGGGCAAAGGACCGACCCAAAAATCGGCAATCGTAGCCAATAATCACCCGCGGTACACGCCCGCGAATGCCCGAAAAAGAATCGCTAAGCCCGGCTTCGAGATAATCCGCGACCCCTTGGCTAGCCAGTCGGACGTTGGCGAAGGTGAATTCCCGCGCGATCAATGCGCGCCAACCCGCTGTGCCAAAGCGAATGGCAGTTATTGCTTCCAGTCAAAAGCCTCCTTCTTCAACGCGTAGAGGTAACCAATAAAAAGCACGCCCATGAAACCGATCATGGAACCGAAAATCACGCCCGGCTGCTGATGAACCATGCTCCTGAAATTGACCGCCCACGGATAAAGAAACACCACCTCGATGTCAAATAGAATAAACAGCATGGCCACGAGGTAAAATTTCACCGAAAGCCGGGTGTTGCCCTGACCGGTGGGCAACATGCCGCATTCGTAAGCGGTGTCTTTGACGGGCGTGCGGCGAGCGCGCTTGCCCACAAAATGCGCCCCGGCCAGCATGCCGGCCGATAACAAAAAAGCAGCCACGGCCAGCATGAGCACTGGCACGTATTGCATCAATTGAGACTGCGACGCATCCATATCCCTTATATTGCGCCGCCAATTTATTGTCGCAGGCGCGGAAAGACAAGCGGGAAAACCCCAGTCAAAGATCCGGCCGTGTCGCTATCGCCGTTCAAAATAGAATATTCAAGCTGGATAATGTGCCGTGCAAAGAGTCCATGCTGATTGGCTTGAATAGATACGAGCGCGCCATCAATGCGAACGCTCTTTTCATATGTTCGGAATCCGACAAGCCGCTCACGGCGACAATCGGAATCTGGGCGTAGTCTGCTCGGTTCTTGACCCACTCCAAAACGGCGAATCCATCCATCTCAGGCATTCTCAAATCAAGCAGGACCACCGCAGGCAGCGGGTGAGCGGCGCGATCGGCGTAGGGTTCCTGTCCCTCGAGGTAGTTGATAAGTTCCTTCCCAGACTGAATAACGCGAACTGAAGCCGCCGGGCGCAACGATTCCACGGCCCGTTTGGTCAGACCGGCATCGTCCATATCATCATCTACGATCAGGATCGGCCCTCTGGCCCTTCTCCATATCCTCGTTTTCGATTCCGCTTGCCGTCCGCTCATATCCAATAGTCCGCCGACAAAGTTGAAATTATTCGAATCGGCGTGGCCTTTAGCTTGAGGTGTCGAATCATTTCAACCTGATTTCGTAAGATGCTCAATAAACTTGTTTTGCCTTGGCAATCGCTGCTTTGTTTTCTGCCAGCGCCTCAGTCAATGGCCCTCTTCCCTGGACGTCACGTGCCGCCATAGGCTTAAGAATTTAAATGGCAGAATTCTGCCGCGCATCCTGAAATAAATCTCAGGGTTTGTCCCAGGGCAGCATTTAAAACAGCTCAAAATTGAGCGAGTCAATGTCCGCCAGTTATTATTCCTGGCGCCGGTGGCGATGGCTTCCGGGCGAATAATTTCTTGATGAAGCCAACGATGGCCACAAATCCGATGACGATGAGTTTTTTAAACGCCAGCAGTCCCACCCAAAGCACCTTGAATAAACCAGCCTTAGCCGCGATGCCGCCCGCCACCAATGCGGCCAAGCCGTAAGTCGCCACCTTGTCTGTGCTGTTGTTGAAATCCGCGTAACGCTTGCCCGAATTAAACTCCGCCATCTGCACCACCGCAGGCACCTGCTGCTCGATTTCCGCCAGGCGGGACATCGGCGCAACGACGTTAAGCACCAGAACGCCTGAGCGGCCCAAGACCCGGATATCGTAGTTTAGTTCGGTGTCATGGGCACCGCCGAACCGAAGTTCTTTGGCCCAATACATCTTGTGCGTGTCTTTGTCGTAATGCGGAGGTGTAGCCCAGCCAACCACGTCTATCGATGGGTAGCCTTTTTTTTCCCGCAGTTTATTAGCCGTGCGTGTGGCGTCCTGCATTTGATTAAGCAACTGGTTATAATCAATTTTCTCCGCGTCGGAATCCTTGACATAACCGTCGCCCAAATACGTAATGACCACGGCCCATGCGTTGGGACTGAGCACATCCGACTCCGAGGGTAGGATCAAGCCCAGTGTTTTTGTCGGCGGATTCCCCCACATTCGCTGAAGCACCGTGTCAGCGTCATCGGGTGAAAGATAGCGGAAGTTATCGGGGAGCGTCAAAGTGGCCAGGCCGTCCTTGAGGGAAATGTTGCCCTGCTGATAGTGGAGACCCGCCGCCAGCGTCATCAGCCTTTCCGAACGCGCGAAGGTGGCGGGAGTGGGCTGGGCGGCAGGCGGAAACGGGGTTTCGAACGAAGAGGCAGTGAGATTTTGGTTCGTGCGAATGTCAGAGAAGGTTTCTATGACGCTGCCTTTGAGTTTGGACATGGCCAGCTTGTCATTACTACGCTTGAGTCTTTCCTGTTCCGCCTCATCCTTTTTTGCGTCCAGCGCGATCTCAATTTGGTCAATCAGAAAGGTATTCTTGTCAACCCAGAGAACCATTCTCTGGTGTTTTACTTCGCCTGCCAGAACATAACATGGAGCGCCGTTCAAAGTCCCTCCATTGGTCTGGGTAAAATTATTGGCCGTGACGATCACGCTATTAGTATCGGAAAAGAAGATGCTCTCGATTATGCCGCTACCGAGCAAGAAAGCGCTCTTGACCGGTATCCCGAAGGCGTCGTGACGGCTCTTGGCCTTTGTTTCAGGATCCGAGCCATAAGTTACGAAATTGTCCTGACCCGACGACCAAATCGCTCCTTCCAGTTTTTTTCCAAGCGCATCCATCGCCTTTTCCACCGTTTTCCCCGGCGAACCGGTCGCCCATTCAAGCCGGTAATGGTTGGGGCGTCCCAACCGCATTGAACTCGTCGTGCTAAGAGACATGGCTGCCGCCTCATGGGTCTCGGAGGCCGGCACGCTTAAATTGCAAACCGCCTTCGCCTGGGCGGAATAATCGGTCAAGCTTTTATAGGCTTGGCCAACGTTTTGGACGATTTCCGCGGTCGTTAGCTCCGGCCCAGGAGCAGGAGTGTCGGTGACAACTTGAGCTGCCGGGGTATTAGGTTTTTCCGACTGCTTATCGTTTTTCGAGAGCGTCAGACTTACGACGATGATCGCGATAATCGTGCAGACGCCCAGCGAACCTCCAATGATGAGGGCTTTTGATGTTTTCTGTTGGACCTGCTGTGACGCGCGAAATGTCGTGGGAGCCGGTTGCGGAACTGGCGGCATGTTGATTGGCGGAGGCGCGACTGGGGCGGCGGGCGCGGCCGGGACTATCAACGGCTTTTGGCATGAGGGACAGTTGATCTGAAGCCCCGAATGCTCCGAGGTCACCAGAATATTCTGCTGGCAATTAGGGCACGAGATTTTGAACTCGCTCATAATTGGAGTTTCGCGACGATGCTACGTCGCCCCGAAAGATTAGTCACCAACGTTTTCGCAATTTACAGAAGCCTGTCAGCGGTTGCTCCAGCCAATGCTGCAAAGCCCCTCTTCAAGGCCGCCGTTCCCGGATCGCGGCCAAAATGTCGGCAATAGCTTCGGCCTTGGGCTTTGCGCCTACGTTGCCCTTGCTGTGCAAGCGGACGGAGACGGCGCCGGCCTGCAAATCGCGCGGGCCAAGGACGAGCATGGTATGCACGCGCGCCTGTTCCGCTTCCTGGACTTTGCCATTGATCTTGTTGGTCGAAAAATCGCCTTCCGCGCGCACGAAATTCGCGCGCAACTCGCTGACAATGGATTTCCCGTACGCAACCAGCGCTTCGTCGTCGCCGATGGTCAGCACGCGCACTTGCTCGGGCGCGAGCCAGAGCGGGAAATTGCCCGCGTAATGCTCGATGAGAAATCCGATAAACCGTTCGTGCGTGCCAAGCGGCGCGCGATGAATGCACAAGGGCGTCTTCTCCGAATTGTCTTTGTCGCGATATTTTAGCCCGAACCGGGCCGGCACGGCAAAATCGACCTGGTTGGTCGCGAGAGTGAATTCGCGCCCGATGACGCTCCAAACCTGGACGTCAATCTTGGGCCCGTAAAAGGCCGCTTCGTTGGGCACTTCGACGTAGGGAATTTTCGATTCAATGAGCACATTGCGGACAAGCTCCTCGGTCTTCTTCCAAAGCTCCGGTTCATTGACGAATTTGGCGTTGTCGCCCGTCAGGCGCGACGAATCGTGCGTGCTGAAACGCATGATGTATTTCTCGATGCCGAAAATCTTGAAATACTTGAGATACATATCGTTGACACCATTGAACTCAGAGGCGAACTGCTCTTCCGTGCAATAAATGTGGGCGTCGTTCATGTTGAACCCACGGACGCGCATGATGCCGAACAATTCTCCCGATTGCTCGTAGCGATAGTTCGCGCCGTATTCCGCCAGGCGCAACGGCAAATCCCGGTAACTGCGCGGCTCCGCCGCAAAAATGCGGTGATGATGCGGGCAGTTCATGGCTTTCAGGTAGTAACGATTAGCTTGTAATTCGCTTTCAGCTTCTTGCCGCTCACTAAAAGCCTTTGTGGTTTCCACTGCGATTTCTTTGAACATCTGGTTGCGTGCTTCCTCCGAATATCCTTCAGCAGTCAAATTATCGGCCTTAAATCTGGTTAATCTGGCCAACTTCTCCTCCTCGTTCCTTTTTGCACTTTCCAGACGCTGTTCTTTCTCAGCCTTTTCTTTAGGGTCGAGCATTAGCTGCATCGGCGGGAACATCGAATCCTTGTAAAGAATCGGCAAATGTCCGCTCGTCAAATACAACTTCTCCTTGGCGATATGCGGCGTTTTGACGCGCACGTAACCGGCGGTGAATTCCGTTTCCTTGGCCAGCTTCTCCAGTTCCTCCAAAATCGCCCCGCCTTTCGGCAGCCACAGCGGCAGGCCCGGCCCAACATATTCCGCGTCGAGCGCGAACAGCCCCATTTCCGCGCCGATCTTGCGATGGTCGCGGCGCTTGGCTTCCTCCAGCATGTTGAAGTAAGCCTCCATCTCCGTCTTGTTCTTGAACGCGGTGCCGTAGATGCGCTGGAGTTGCGGATTGCGCTCGTCGCCTTTGTAATAGGCGCTGGCGACTTGCGTGAGCTTGAACGCGCCGACGTTGCCCGTGCGCATGACGTGCGGCCCGGCGCAGAGGTCGATGAAATCGCCGTTCTTGTAGTAGGAAATCGGCTCGCCTTCGGGAATGTTCTGGACAATGTCCAATTTGAATTTGCTCGGCACGCCGCGTTCGCCCAGAGCGGCCAGACGGCCCTTTTGCGCGTCAGCCAGGGCCTGATCGCGTGTCACGACTAATTTCTCGAAAGTCTGATTTTCCTTCACCACGCGCTTCATTTCTTCTTCGATGCGCGGGAAATCCTCGGGCGAGACGCGATGCGAAAGTTCGACGTCGTAATAAAATCCGTTCTCGACCGGCGGACCAGCGGCGAACTGGGCATCGGGCCAGAGTTTGGCCACGGCCGTGGCCAGAACGTGCGCGCACGAATGCCGAATCCGCTCCAGGTCCGTCATCTTCTGCCGTTCTTCCGGCGTTTTGCGTTCGTTTTCCATAGTCTCTAATATAACAGGCAGGGGCCGATTTCTTGAATCATTTCATTTCATCACGAGCACCTTCACCTGCCCGTTCCATTCCACCGTCACCTGATCGCGCTCGATTTTCGTGACGTGGATGTCCTCGATCTCGTCGCCTACTCCAACTGTTTTGCCGTTAATCATGGCCATCGGATTGTTTTTACTAAAGAAAATTGCCGACAACTTTAAATCCGCCGGCCACGCTCGGTCCCTTGACCTGCCTGAAGGCGAAGGTCCAGCGGAGGATGATGTGGCGGACGCGGACGGCGACGGTGCCGGTGTGGTTTCGTCTGCGCCGGACGACGATTCTGTGTCAGGCGTGGTTGCAACGGTCGGCGCTGCTTTGACGGAAGTGGGTAAATGCCCCGCATGTGACCGTTGCCAGAACAACCACCCTCCCGCTGCCAACGTCAACACAACTCCAATTAACAATACCAATCCAAGAGGGAAACCGCCCTCACCAGCCGCAGGTTTCAAGGTTCCGGGCGGTTGAGGCTGACGCGGACGGTTCCGATCAGATTGGCTGGCGCGTTTGAGCGCGTCATCGACCTGGCTCATAAATCGACTTGACCCTCCAATTCCCGCATGGCCCGCCCGACAGTGTAAAAGTCGATTTTGGCCCGTTGCGCAACATAGCCGGCCAGCAGGCACTTGTCGCAAATGGCATTGATCAAGCGCGGAATGCCCTTGCTGTAATTATAAATGCGCCAGAGCGCGGCGGAGGTGAAATAAGGAGCGCCATTGGCCCCGGAAACTTGCAAACGGTGCTGCACGTACTGGCCGATTTCATTGCGCCGAAGCGGATTCAAATGGTAACGGATCGTAATGCGCTGGCGCAATTGGCGCAAGCCATGATCGTTAAGGCGATCGCGCAATTCGGGCTGGCCCATCAGAACGATCTGCAACAATTTGCGTTCGTCTGTTTCAAGGTTGGAAAGCAGGCGCACCTGTTCCAGCAATTCGGGCGTCAAGTCTTGCGCTTCGTCAATAATCAGGACCGTGTCCTTGCCAAGTTCCACCTGTTGCAGAAGAAAGCGGTTGATTTCGGCCACGACTTCCAACCGATCAAGGCCCTTGACCGGTAAATTCAACTCCATGCCAACGGCCTTCACAAGTTGATCGGCGTTGAGGATCGGATTGAGAATCAGCGCGGTCGAAAAAGATGGGCCGAGTTGTTCAAGCAAGGCCCGGCAGAGAGTGGTTTTGCCCGCGCCGACCTCGCCGGTTAATTGGACAAAGCCCTTGCGTTCGCGAATGCCGTAGAGAAGATGATTGAAGGCTTCGCGGTGCTTGGCGCTAAAAAACAAGAACCGTGGATTGGGTGTAATATTAAAAGGCGGTTCTTTCAGCCCGTAATATTCCAAGTACACGCCCACCCACTAACGCAAAGCAACTGCATTGAAAAGATAAATTGCCGGGAAGGAATGCTGGAAATTGGGCCTAATCCGATTGCAGGACCGGTTTGAATTTGCGCAAAAGTTCATCCAAAGGCAATCCAGCCGTATTTTTGACCCGATGCAGGACCAGTTGCCCATTCCCAGCGTCAATGATGCCGCGATCATTTTGCGCGACAACTTGCCAACCGCGACGTCCGCCGCCGATGAAAAGGATGTTCGAGGTAACAGCCGTCATCTCCGCTTCGACACGCCATCTGCGTCGGTCAATTCCATAAATCAATGTGGGTGGATACTTCGGAAACATCATCTCCCCAGCCACGCAGTAAAACGGTGCATCGGCGTAAGAGCAATGCAGCGGCGGCAACGCTACCAGCAGATCTACGTTGCTTCGGCAGGCAGCTTGGATGGTTGCGCAGTCCTGCCGCACCTCATCGACTCGGCGCAAGGAGATCGGCGACAGGCTGGCGGCGATCTCCTTTTGAACGGTGGTGTTGAAGGTGACTGTGCGCATCAGCACGGCAGCGACGCAAAGGAACACGAGCGTAAGAAGGGCTGGCTTTTGATTTTCGATTAGCCCCGCGCAAAATGAGAATCCAATACCGAGTAGCAACGGCGCGGCCAGAAACATCCGGCTGAAACAATACCCAAGGGTTTCGTCTCCGTCGTAAACTTTCGGAATTCCAAGCGCGGCGACCAGGATGACGACGCCAACCAGCAGTGCGATTGTTTCGGGCCATCGGCGAAGACGGGCCAGAACTGCCACCATCGCCAACAGCAATATCAAAACAAAGTCGCCATGGGTCCGGAAAATTGGACAAAGCCAGGCAAAATATCTGTTCGCATGTTTTAGTTCGCCCACCCACTGCCCGGGTTGAAAAATCAACATGCCCGCGCTTAAGGTGTGGATCGGCGGGTGAGTTGCATAGTAGATGGACACAACGTAATTGATTGCAAGAGACGGAATCATCCCAAGCAGCGGATATATCCAAGCTCCCGGCCATCGCGGATGGCGAAGCTGCATGACCAGGATCAGCGCCGCGGCCGCCGGCGTGGCGTTCGGGTTCATGATGACGGCCAATCCGCCTGCAAGGCCAACGGCAATAAAGCGCGACCGTTGGTTTTTCACTCGTTCAATTAGTGGGAACAGTGCCAAAAAGCAAAGGCCGGTGACAAAACCTCGCGGCATCGTGGTCAGCATTCCGAATTCTTGCGGGAGAAGTATCGGGATCGTGACAAAAACCGACGCCGCCAGAAGATCTCGTTTCAGAAAATAAAACGCCAACGCCAGGTAAGGAGCCAGAGCCAGCACGGACGTGACCACGGGCAGCAGATACCAGCATGGAATTCCAAGGCGGAAAAATGGGGCCGCCAGAAACGACTCCAGCATATAGTTGTAATTTTGTCCATAGAAGCAAGGCTCATGGAAAATGCCGTGCGAGTAATTCCTGGCCCCCAGCCAAAAAAACACCTGGTCATTATCTGTATATTGAAAACCAAACCGCCACAGAAGCATGACCCTGTCAAAAAGGAGCAGCGAGAAGATCGTCCAAAATATCCATCGGGCAGGCGGCGGTGGCGCGCTCCTCATGGCTCCTCATCTAACATGCCACACTATCTGAGTCAAAACTTCGAGGCGTCCATTTGTATTTGCCTGGCGCGGTCCTGGACACATTTGTGCGTCAATGTTCACGGGCAAATCGGTCTGGTTCGTGAAAATTCCGGCCGTTTTGCGGATCGAAGCGCTGGCACAACGATCTTATCAAAAAAATCCCGGCTACAGCTTTTGCTAAGGACGGGATCAATGCTTTTTTCTGGATTTCTTCGAGTAGTGCGCGGGCTCAACGCTGGCCGCCCAATATTCATGGGAAAGTAAAGCCATTTTTGCCAGATCATCAAAGGACGATAGTTTAATCATGTAAGTGTTTGCGCCTAGAGCCTGTTCTTAACTTTTGGGGAACAAAGTCGCGAGCATAAGTGCGACGAAGGCCAGCCAGTGGTAACCTGCCAAAGTGGTGGAGAGCCTTTCATAATCGCGTGCCAGCCGGCGG
>Ga0182024_10006197_pt1 | contig 26377 bp, 30 predicted proteins | sample P32metaG_FD_120480 | JGI IMG/M metagenome (GOLD analysis project Ga0182024, IMG submission 120480) | Permafrost microbial communities from Stordalen Mire, Sweden - P3-2 metaG (Illumina Assembly) | ecosystem: Environmental > Terrestrial > Soil > Wetlands > Permafrost | place: Sweden: Stordalen... | reverse complement strand
GCGTCAAAATCAGCTCGAAGCGGAATGGGCATGACGAACCTCCTTCGTTCGCCGCCTTGAATCAGAGCAAAGCTGATTTGAAAAGACCCCGACGAGTCAGGCTTTCAGAGTTCTGGTATAAGTCATTGATTTCGATGGTGGGCGCACAAGGGCTCGAACCTTGGACCCGCTGATTAAGAGTCAGCTGCTCTACCAACTGAGCTATGCGCCCATCGAAAGCTTCGGCATCCGGCCGTCGCGAGGCCGGGGATGTAGCAAAGCCGCGGCGCCCTGTCCAGCTTGCGTTGAAAACGCAGACAAGGCGCAGCGCCAGCCGTTAGTTGCGCGCCTTGTCGACGAGCTTGTTCTTGCCGATCCAGGGCATCATCGCGCGCAGCTTCTCGCCGACCGCCTCGATCTGATGCGCATTGTGCTTGGCGCGCGTCGCCTTGAACGAGGTCTGGTTGACCTTGTTCTCAAGCATCCAGTCGCGTGTGAATTTGCCCGACTGGATGTCAGCGAGAATGCGTTTCATCTCCGCCTTGGTCTCGGCATTGATGATGCGTGGCCCTGAGACATATTCGCCATATTCGGCGGTATTAGAGATCGAATAATTCATATTGGCGATGCCGCCCTCATAAATGAGGTCGACGATCAACTTGACCTCGTGTAGGCATTCGAAATAGGCCATTTCCGGCGCATAGCCGGCCTCGACCAGCGTCTCGAAGCCGCCGCGGATCAGCTCGACCAGGCCGCCGCACAAAACCACCTGCTCGCCGAACAGGTCCGTCTCGCATTCCTCGCGAAAGCTCGTCTCGATGACGCCCGCCCGGCCACCGCCGATCGCCGCGGCGTAGGAGAGGCCGAGGTCATGCGCATTGCCGCTCGCGTCCTGATGGATCGCGATGAGGCAGGGCACGCCGCCGCCGCGCGAATATTCGGAGCGCACCGTGTGGCCTGGTCCCTTGGGGGCGACCATCAGCACGTCGATGTCGGCGCGCGGTTCGATCAGGTTGAAATGCACGTTGAGGCCATGCGCGAACATCAGCGCGGCGCCGTTCTTCATGTTGGGAGCAAGCTCGTCGCGGTAGATATCCGCTTGCAATTCGTCCGGCGTCAGCATCATCACGATGTCGGCCCACTTGGCCGCCGAGACGACGTCGAGCACTTTGACGCCTTCCGCCTGCGCCTTCTTGGCCGAAAGTGAACCGGCGCGCAGCGCGACGGCAATTTCCTTGACGCCGCTGTCGCGCATGTTGAGCACATGAGCGTGACCCTGGCTGCCATAGCCGACGACCGCGACCTTCTTGCCCTTGATGAGATTGAGATCGGCATCCCGATCGTAATAGACGCGCATGTCGAGGTCCTTGGCTGGCGTTTCCGAACGCTTTTTTGGGTTCAAAAAGTCAAGCGCGAAAGCGCTCGGTTCGTGGGAGCGTTTCTTAGGGAAAAGCCCGGCGCCGATCAAGCGGGGCTTTGGGGAACAGATAAGGCGGTGTGCCGCGTATGCGCCAACCAGAGCCGGACCGCAGATTCTGAAACACCGACATATCTGAACATTTCATTGCAAACATTCTGATTTATAGAAATAATGGCAAATGCTTCCGGATCAGATTCCTCGGAACGGCGCCAAAGAGCCAGCCGCAGACCCTGCCGTCGTGGCGCTCGCCGCCGACGCGCTCGCCGCTATTATCGATGCGGGCGCCCGGACACTCATTGCACAGCCGTGGCGCGTCGCTCGGATTGTGCGCCTCGCCGAGGAAATGACGATCGAAGAACTTACCGCCCATATCGCGCGCCGCCGCCGCACTACACCGCCCGCCGACCTAAATCTGGCGATCGCGATCGCGCAACTGAGCTGCGCAGTGAACTCGCCGAAATTCCGCGCGGCTTGGGTGGAATTCGCCACGCCTCCCCTGCAGGAACAAGACGCACTTTCCGATTGTCCGCGGCGGCTCTATGATGCTTCGCATCGATCCAGCTTGGGTACTTAACGCGAAGGGGACGTCCTTGCCCGCCAGCTTTTCGCGCCTGCGCGCCATCGCCGCCGCCGTCCTTCTCGGCCTTGGCGTATCGGCCTGCGGGTACAACACCATTCCGACCCTTGAGGAGGCTGCAAAGGCGCAATGGGCCGAGGTGCAGAACCAGTATCAGCGCCGCTCCGACCTCATCCCCAATCTCGTCGCCACCGTGCAGGGCTACGCCAAGCAGGAAAAGGACGTGCTGACCGCCGTGACCGAGGCGCGCGCCAAAGCAACCTCGATCCATGTCGATGCCGCCGATCTGACCGACCCCGCCAAGGTCAAGCAATTGCAGGACGCGCAGAACGCGCTGTCGGGCGCGCTCGGGCGCCTGCTCGCGGTTAGCGAGAATTATCCCGACCTCAAATCGAACCAGAATTTCCTCGCGCTGCAGGCGCAGCTCGAGGGCACCGAAAATCGCATCGCCGTCGCACGGAAGGATTATATCGAGGCGGTGCGCGCCTACAACGTCTCTTTGCGAACATTCCCAAGCGTCATCTGGGCCTCGACCTTCTTTTCCGGCAACAAGCCGATGGCCGAATTCACGGCGACCGATGACGCGCAGGCCAATCCAAAGGTGAAGTTCTGATCGCGCGGGCTGCCGGACGCTTTTATGCGACGCTTCTGGCGATGCTGCTCGGCCTCACGCTCGGCGCCGCCTGGAGCGAGGCCGCGCCGACCTTTCCCGCCCTCACCGGGCGCGTGGTCGATCAGGCCAATGTCCTTTCGCCCGAAATGCGCGCCTCGCTCGAAGGAAGATTGAAGGCGCTCGAGGATAAATCCGGCATCCAACTCGTCGTGGCGACCGTCGCTTCGCTGGCGGGCCAGGAGATCGAGCCTTACGCCAACGACCTCTTTCGCGCCTGGAAGCTCGGCGAGGCGAAGAAGAACAATGGCGCGCTGTTGCTCGTTGCGCCTAGAGAACACAAGGTGCGCATCGAAGTTGGCTATGGGCTCGAGGGGACGCTGACTGACGCGACGTCTAAAATCATCATCTTCAATGCGATCGCGCCGCGCTTCAAGGCGGGCGATTTCGACGGCGGCGTTTCGCGCGGCGTCGACGACATTGTTACCACCCTGACAACCGACGCCTCCGACTGGCAGAAACGGCCCGAATTTCGCGTCAAGGACGATTCGTCAACGGAGAGCCTGCTCCCGATCCTTATCTTCTTTGCGATTTTCCTCTTCATCTTCTGGCGCGTCGTTCGCCACGGCGGATGGCGCAGCGGACTCGTCCTGGGATCGACGAGCGGATTTGGCGGCGGCGGGTCATTCGGCGGCGGTGGTTTTTCGGGCGGGGGCGGCTTTTCCGGCGGCGGCGGATCGTCGGGCGGCGGCGGCGCCTCGGGGAGCTGGTGATGGTGACGCAGCAGGAGGCGGCCCGCATCGAGGCGTCGCTACGCACGGCGCAATCACGCTCCAGCGGCCAGATTGTCTGCGTTCTCGCGTGCGCTTCCTCCCACTACGAAATCATGCCTTTGATCTGGAGCGCCTTTATCGCTCTGGCAACACCCTGGCCGCTGCTGATCCTCACGGATCTGCCCGCCGAACGTATTTTCATCGCGCAGCTCGCAATCTTTCTCATCGCGCTCGTCATTCTGTCGCTGCCGGCCTTGCGGCTACGTCTGACGCCGCGCGGGATAAGCCGCTCCAACACCCATCGCGCCGCGATCGAACAGTTCGTCATCCGCGGCCTTACCCATTGCGCCGAACGCAACGGGGTCCTCATCTATGTGTCGCTTGCCGAGCGCTACGCACGTATCCTCGCCGACGACGGGGCGGCCAAGGCGATCGACCAGAGCCATTGGCGAGCCATCGTCGACAGGCTGACAAGCCAGATCAAGACGGGCGCCGTCAGCGACGCGCTGATCGGCGCGGCGACAGAGTGCGGCGACCTACTCGCGCAGCATTTTCCGCCACGCGAGGCCGCTGGGCCGGCGCTCCAGCGATTCCATATGCTTTGATCCGGTAGGCGTCTCAAGTTACGAAAAATGACCGCTGCGGCGGTGCTCACTCGCCGCAGCGTCGTTCAAATGACACAGCCGGCGACGGCTAAAGCCCGTGCGCCTTTGTGATCGCTTGCGAGAGATCGCCATATTCCTCGCATTGGGTCGAGCCGCATAGCTTGGCGATCGTCGCGAGCTGATCCTTCGCCAGGTCGAGTTTGCCCTGGATAACATAAGCCTCGCCCAGATATTCGCGCACCTTGGTGTAATTGGGATCGAGCGCGACGGATTTGAGATAGTAGCTCACGCCCTCCTGCGTCTGGCCGAGCTTGCGGGTCGCATAGCTGCGGTAATTCAGCGCTTTGGCGGTGTCGGGGTTTTGCAGGGTGTCGAGCACGTCGAGCGCTTCGTCGTAGCGTTCCGCCTTGGCGAGGGCGTAGGCATAGTCCGTCAGGGCTTCGTTGGGCAAGACGCCGCTTTTCTTTTCTACGCATTTGTTGTTCTTCGCATCCCAAACTTGGCGTATTGGGCAGGTGGTCGCGGCGTCGCTCTTATTGTTGTTGTCGCCGCCGGCCATAGCGAACGGCGTGGCAAACAACAACAGCGCGAAAGCCGCGGCTGCAAGCACGCGCAAGGAGCCGTCCGAAATATTTGGGGTCATGTTGAGTTCCCCCGTAATGAGAGTCGCCAGATAAACACGTTAGGGCCTGTCTCTATTCATTCCGGGCGGAAGCCGAACACCGCTGCCGGCGCCGTGTTGCCGATTAGAGCTGTAGCCGCGATCAGCGTCGCGGCGCTGGCAAGGCCGGCGCTGCGGAATGAAAGGGTCTTGAACGAAGCAAAATTCCGCAACATCGTGATCACTCCTCGCTTGGATGTGGACCGAGATTTCGCTGTATGAGTCCCGCCTAATGCGGGATCGGCGGTAAACACATTGCGGGCGCTTCTTATTTGGGCACATGCAGCGAAAGCGTGGGAGTCACGCGGGGATGTGAACTCAGCCTCGGCGGACCGCTCTACGCGCCGGCCGTCATCGAGTGCGCCGCAGCCGTTGGGCCAACGCCTTCATGTTCCTCCAACCGGCGCGATCTGCTCGGCTTTGGGACGTCGCTGCTGAGGAGGGTCGCCGGCTCTAGCTCGCGCGCGCGGCAATGAAATGCGCGGCGGCGCGCAACATGTCGCCGCTCTCGCCAAGGCCCGCTTCATCGATGGCGGCTTGCGCCTGGGCGATAAGGCGGTCGCGCGCGGTCCTTGCCTGCTCGACGCCGAAGGCGGCGACAAAAGTCGCCTTATTGCGCGCCGCATCCTTGCCGGCGCGCTTGCCGAGCGCGGCCTCGTCGCCCTCCGCGTCAAGTATATCGTCGGCGATCTGGAAAGCGGCGCCCAGCGCGCCGCCGCAGCGCGACAGCGACGAGCGTGCGTGCGGCGTCGCTTGCGCCAGAATCGCGCCCGCGTCGATGGAAAAGCGGAGCAGCGCGCCGGTTTTCATCGCCTGCAGCCGCTCGATAGCCGGGCCGTCGAGGGGCGCCGGCGCCGATTCGGCGGCCAGATCTAACATCTGTCCGCCCGCCATGCCGCCCAGACCCGACGCGCGGGCAAGACCGACGCAAAGCGCGGCGCGGATGGCGCCGTCGGGATGGGTCGGCAGATCGCCCATCACATCGAAGGCGAGGGTCAATAAGGCGTCTCCAGCGAGTATCGCGGTCGCCTCGTCGAAGGCCTTGTGCACGGTGGGGCGTCCGCGCCTCAGATCATCGTCGTCCATCGCCGGCAGATCGTCGTGGATGAGCGAGTAGCAATGGAGAAGCTCGATCGCTGCGCCGGCCCGCAGCGGCCCTTGGCCCGTGGCCCCCAAGGCCCGCGCGGTCTCGATCGCCAGGAACGGCCGCAACCTTTTGCCGCCGGCAAGAACGCCGTGCCGCATGGCGGCCAGAAGCCTGGCGGGCCGCTCGATCTCGCCGGCAAGCGGCCTCTCAGCTAGTAGGCTCTGCAGCATGGCCTCCACCTCGGCGGCGACTTGTTTCAGTCGCGCGAGGAATGCGTTGCTATCCGTCTCATAAGTCATATCGTCCTCACACCGCCCGGGGTCGCGGGCTCCCGCAGCAATCGGCGGGCACTTCTTTTACGCGATCGAGCCGTCGCATGGTTTGAAAAATAATGCTCTATGACCGCTCGCTTACCAGCAGCATCGTCTGAATGCCGTTTTCAAGGAAGGTTCGGAGCGGCTGGAAACCGGCGGCTTTGGAGCATCGCATCGCCGTCTCATTGGTCAATTCATGAGCGATATAGACGCGCTTCTCCTGCGCGTAAGATGGGAACGCGATCTTTACCATATACGCGCTCAGCGCGGCGCGGCCAAAGCCCTTGCGAAGGAACGCTGGATCGCCAATATAAAGGTCCACGCTGACGCCATCGTTCGTTTGGATCATCTCTGCCCATTCCGGGTAGTCTGCGTTGAGGTAGCATTGCAGATAGGCGAACGGCGCACCGCCTCGAACCGCCAGATGGCAGATCGAGGGTTCCTCGCCGCGCACGGTCGGGCCGTATTCGGCCGCCACTTCCGCGAGCGTGATTGGCGTTTTCTGGTAGAACCGGCGCACGTGCGGCTCGGCGAGCCATGCGGTGAGCTTGGAGAAGTCCGTTTCCTCGACAGGGCGAAACGTGATCTCCTCGGGCGGCATGCGGCTCGCGATCATCTTCTTCGACCGCACTCAAATGCTTGCGCGCCGGTAGAACGCCAGGGAACCGGCGAGGGTAAGCAAAGCCGCGCCGCAGAGGCGATCCAGCCAGAGCGCCCCCGATCGCTTCAAGACGCGAATGGCGCGAGCGCCGACCATCGCGTAGCCGAACATGACGAGAAAATCGATTGAGGTGAAGATCAGCGCCAGGATCAAATACTGCGCCGCCTGCGGCGCGGAGGGCGAGACGAACTGGGGCAGGAAGGCCGAGAAGAACAAATAACCTTTCGGGTTCGTCACGGCGACAATAAAGCATCTGAGGAAAACGGAGCGGGCGGTGCCCGATTCGCCAGTCGATTGTGCCTGCGGCGATTGGCTTACCGTCCCTTCCGAGCGCAACAGTAGGAGGCCGAGATATGCGAGATAGCCGACGCCGATCCATTTGACCGCCGAGAACCAGAACTGCGAAGCCGCTAGCAGAGCGTCCAACCCCAAGCCGACGGCCCGATCAGAACGAAATCGGATAACATCGCGCCCATCATGCCAAAGCAGGCGCGGCGCACGCCAAAACGCGAACCATTGGTTAGGGCCAGCAACACGGTTGGGCCGGGCGTCGCTATACCAATGAAGGAGACGATAGCGAAGGCGAGAAACGTGACTTGGTTCATGAAGGCTCCATCGAAGCAATAGCGACGATCGCCGCTTGGGTTCTCGCGACCGCCCCTCGGCGCATTCTGGCCGCGCGCGCGAATCTCGGCAAGGGCTGCCTTCACGCTATGACCGGGGGCGTATTGCAATATGGGCGACGGCTTTCTCGGACTTCGACCCGTCGTTGGTCGTCTTCCGGTCCGCAGTTTCCGGCATGAAAAGAGCGAAGACGATCGCCGCCACAAGTGCGGCGGCGCCCAGCGTGAGAAACGCCGCGCTGTAGCCGAAGTGATCGACGACCTCGCCAGCGACGACGCTGCTCAGCGAGGCGCCGATCCCCACCATCGTCGCAATGGCGCCCTGGGCGAGGTTGTAGCGGCCCGTGCCACGCATGATGTCGGCGATCACCAGCGGCGTGAGGGCGCCGAAAATCCCGGCGCCGACCCCGTCGAGCACCTGCACTCCGATCAGCCAGAAGCTGTTGTCGGAGAGGGTGTAGAGCACGGCCCGCAGGGGCAGGATGGCGAAGCCGGCCAGAAACAAGGGTTTGCGCCCCACGTGTCGGCCGTTCGCCCGACCAGCAGCGCGATCGGCAGCATCACGATTTGCGCGGCGATGATGCAGGCGGACATCATCGCCGTCGCCTCTTTGGGAAAGGCCGCCGCCAGTTTCTGCCCGACCAACGGCAGCAGCGGCGCGTTGGCGAAATGAAACAGCATCATGCACAAACCGAAGATGACTAGCGGCCGCGACTTGAATAGGACGCCATAGCCAGCGGCCCCGGCGGGCGATCCCTCGCCCTCGCGCTTCTCGCTTAAGTCTCTGGCCTTATTGTAGTCGATCGATTTGGCCGGGATCGACAGGACCGCGAGGCTCGCAGCCGCCGCGAAGACCGGCACGAGCAGAAAGACGGCGCGTTGCGAAAAGACATAGCCGACCGCCCCAGCCAACAGGGCGATGGCGACATTGCCGGCGTGATCGAATGCCGAGTTGCGCCCCATCCGGCGGGCAAGCTGCTTTCGCGCGGAGAGGCCAAGAGTCAGGGCCGCGACGGCCGGGCCATAGACATCGCCGACGACCGATATGAGACTATTGGCGATCGCCACCGGCCAAAAGGTCGGCAAGGCGAAGATGACGATAGCCCCCATGGCCAGCACGACGAGCGCCAGTATGACGGCGCCCCGCTTGGCGCGAGTCTCGTCGATCGCGGCGCCGATCGGCGTCTGCACGGCGATGCCAATCAGCCCGCCGACGGTCGTAATCCAGCCGACTTCGGACTGCGTCCAGTGTTGCGGGGTGACAAGGAAGACATTGAGATAGGGGCCGAGCGCGCCGCGCACATCCGCCAACAGAAAATTGACGGCGTCCAGCGATAAGGGATTGAAGCGCCGTTCGAATCCCTCAGCAGCTTGGGATGCGACGTCATTCATCCCAATATTCCGCTGGCTGGCAACAGCGTGGGCATCACGCGCTCCTACGAGAATGGCGCGCGTCGACTGTGCAAAGGCAGCCTCGCGGCCTGATCAACGCGGCCATCCGCCAACCGGTTCCGCCGAATCTCGATGTTGACGTTTGACCGCTGAAGGTGAGGATGTCGTACGCCCGGCGAGCCTAAGATAATCAGGTCGCCTTGAGTTCCGACCCGTCCAAGCGTGGTAGATCGAGCGCCGCCAGCAGTGGGCCCAGATGGTGCTGGTAGGCGCGCCAGCACCCCTGTGAGCTGCGGCAGATCGGGCGACGCACCTGGCTCGCGCGCGCGGTGCGCACCGGGCGGCGCGCCTCGTGAAAGGCGATACATTCGGGGCTCCACAGAAGTCCGCAATGATCCACGATCCGCCGCGAGGACGCTTCCAGATCGTCGACGACGTCTTCATAGTGGATTTCGAGCATCCGGCGCTGCGGCAGCAGGTCGCGCCAATGGGCCATTAGGCCCGCATATTTGCGATAATAGCGCCCAAGCTCGCCAAGGTCGTAACTGAAATTCTGCTCGGCGGTAAACAGTTTCGAATAGCACGACAGGCAAGTATCGCGCGGGTCGCGGTTGACGTGGATGATGCGCGCGCCGGGCAGCGCCAGATGGATGAGCCCGACAAACAGGAAATCGGCCGGCATCTTGTCGGTGATCCGCTCGGCCTCCGGCGCCCGGCGCGCGAGCCCCTCGACATAGAGCTCGCCGAGATCGTGCAGCCGCCCTGCCCCCAGCGCCGTCACATCTTCGGGATAGCGAAAGGCCTCGCCGTCCGCGCCGCGCATCCCGCCGACCGGCCGATTCAGGTCGAGCAATTCGCCGGCCCCGTGAACGGAAGGGTGGCTCGCCAGGATTTGCTCGACCAGCGTCGTGCCCGATCGCGGCATGCCGACCACGAAAACCGGCAGCGATGAACGATAGCCAGCATCCGTTCCCCGCCTCGAGCACGCGCCGGTCGAAAGTGGAGCGTATCCGGTCGAAAAGCTCGAGCATCCCAGCTTCGTCGTAATCGATCCGCCCCCGTTTCAGCCCATTGCCCTCGCGCATGCGGTCAAATGCTTCATCGGTGCGGCCCAGATCGTCATAGGCCTTGGCCAGGGCGAAATTGAGCCGGCTCCGCGCCGTGGTCGACAGAGCTTCAGGATCGCGCGCTAGGCCTTCCATTGCCGACAGATACGCATCGCCTTCGACGAACTTTCTGGAATCTGCGAAATTGAGGTAATAGGAAACTCGCGCGGGTCGATCTCATACGCCTTGCCCGCAGCGGTCAAATCGCCGGCCTCCTTCAGGAGGTTGCCGATATTGTTCTGGGCGTCGGCGACGCCAGGTTTTAGTGCGACCGCCCGGCGACGAAGGGCGAGCGCTGCGTCGGAATCCTGCTGCTCGAAGCGCACCAGACCCGTCGCGTTGAGCGCCTCAGGGTCGTCGCTGGCCAGCGCGAGCGCGCTTTGCGCGGCCGCTTCGGCGTCCGGAATCAGCTTCTGTTCGAGGCGGACCAGCGCCAGATAGGTCAGCGTCTTCACATTTTTTGGATCAAGCGACAGCGACCGGCCCAGCAGTGTGCTCGCCTCCTCGAACCGCTCGGCATCCTTAAGGGCAAGCGCCAGATTGTTGAGCACGCCAGAATCGTCCGGCTTGAGCGCCAGCGCCCGGCGCTAGGTCGCCTCCGCGTCGCCCTGGCGCCCCATGTCGCGCAAGGCCGTGCCCATATTGTTGATCGCTTCGGCATAGGCCGGACGCAACTGCAGCGCCCGCCGGTAGGCGACCAGCGCCTCGTCGTATTTCTTTTGCGCGCGCAGCGCATTGCCGAGGTTGCTATGCGCCTCGACGTAGTTCGGGGCGAGCGCGAGCGCCCGCCGGTAAAGCGCCGCGGCTCCGTCGAATTCATCGCGCTCGTAATGGACGATGCCGATATTGTTGAGCGCCTGCGGCATATTGGGGTCGAGGGCGACTGCCCGTAGCCCCGCGGCCAGCGCCGCCTCGCGCTGGCCGGCGAGCCGACACATCTCGCCAAGGTTGCAGTGGTAGAGCGCGACGCTCCCATCGGCCGCGACGGCGCGGCGCACGAAGTCGATCGCGACCGGCAGATTGCCGACCTGATAGGCGATAATCCCAATAAGGTGCAGGGCCGGCGCGCAATCGGGCCGGGCGCGTGAGATGTCGCGGCACAGAGCCTCGGCGGCTTGCAGCCGGCCGGCCTGCAAATGTTGTTCGGCGAGCGCCAGAGCCTGTTTGAGGGGCAGCGACAAAGTCACCGGGATTTCCGGCGCGCCGCCAATGTCCCCCGTACCGTTGCGACTGTCGTCCATCTCTCTCCCGACACCCATGCCGCGCGGCGTCCGCCGGCCACGGTTGCGCCTCGGCGACTGGGCCGCGACTCAATGCTATGGCGCCTGGGCCTGCGGCCGAAAACGATGCACCGTCGGATACCACGGACCATCGCCAGGGTCCAACCGCCGGCGCTGAGATCCCGTCGATCGCTGTCGGGCGCGCCTCAATCCTCCGGTGGCAGGATACGCTCTATCAGCGTTACTTCGGCGCCGGCGAGATCGGCCGCGCCGAATTGCGCGTAAGGCGCTCCGCTGAGGCGCGTCGCGATATAGGCGTCCGCGAGCGCAGAATGCCGCTCGGCAAGCGCGGCGGCGGCGGCAAGGCGAGCCAGGCGCTCACAGGCGCGACGCGCCAGCCGCTCGGCGCCGGCGCTCAGATCCGCTTCAAGATCGAGTGCTTCGGGCGGCAGATCGCAGGCCGCATTGAGCCGCCCAACGACGTCCCTCGTTGCTTCCGGGGCGCGCGCGGCGGCCCGCATCACATCGAGCGCCATCACATTGCCCGCTCCTTCCCAAATGGCGTTGACCGGCGCCTCGCGATAGACGCGCGCCAGCGGCCATTCCTCGACATAACCGTTGCCTCCTAGGCATTCCATCGCTTCATAGATGAAATGGGGCGCAGCTTTGCAGACGAGGAATTTGGCGGCGGGCGTGACGAGGCGCGCATAGGCGGCCTCCGCCGGATCGTCGCCCGCCCTGTCGAATGCGCGCGCGAGACGGAACGCCAGCGCGGTCGCGCCTTCCACTTCGAGCGCGAGATCGCTCAATAGCGCGCGCATCAGCGGCTGGTCGATCAGCCGCCTTTGGAAGACGCGGCGATGACGCGCATGATGGGTCGCCTGCGCCAAAGCAAAGCGCATCAGTCCCGCCGAGGCGACGACGCAGTCGAGCCGCGTCATCTGCACCATTTCGATGATCGTGCGCACCCCCTGGCCCTCGGGCCCGACGCGCTCGGCGAAAGCGGCGCGAAACAGCGCCTCCGACGAGGCGTTGGAGCGATTGCCGAGCTTGTCTTTGAGGCGGGAGAAGTGGATCGCATTTCTCTCGCCGTCCGGGCGAAAGCGCGGCATCAGAAATGTCGTCAGCCCGCCCGGCGCCTGGGCGAGCACGAGAAACGCGTCGCACATCGGCGCCGACAGGAACCATTTGGCGCCCGTGATCTCGTAAGAATCCTTGACTCGCTCAGCCCGCGTCGTATTGGCGCGCACGTCAGTGCCGCCCTGCGGCTCGGTCATGCCCATGCCGAGCGTCGCCGAGGTTTTCTCCCACCAAGGCCGCAAGGTGGGATCATAGGTGCGGCCGAGAATTTTCGGCAGCCATTTTTGCGCGACTGCCGGCTCGGCCCGCAACGCCGCCACGCTCGCATTGGTCATCGTGAGCGGACAGATATGGCCGCTTTCGGCTTGTGTCGCCATGAACAGACGCGCGGCTCTGGCTGCCTGTCCGGATGGCGCAAAACCAGGCGAGCGGGCGTGATCCCAGACGGAGGCGTGCAGCCCCACCGCCGCGCTACGCGCCATCAGCGCGTGATAGGCGGGATGAAACTCGATCTGATCGAGGCGATTGCCTCTGGCATCCACCAGCCGCAGGCGCGGCGGGAACTCATTGGCAAGACGCCCCTGCTCCATCGCCTCGGCGCTGCCGCATGCCGCGCCAAATTCGGCGAGCGCTTCGTCCTTCGCGACGACCTCCGAAGCCGCGACCCCATCCTGCAAGGCGCGATCTTCGATAAATAGATTTCGCCCGAAAAAGGGGGGCGATTGGTTGGGCGCCTCGGTCTCGAAGATCGGATCGTCGCGCATCGATGGCCTCGTCAACCGCTTAACTATACCGGCCGACCGAGGTTCGGCCTATTCGCCAGCGAGCTGCAGCGCCGGCCTCTGGTCCTCGCGCTCGCGCAATCGGGCCTCGCGCTCGCCGACATAGTCCCGCGTCAATGGCACAACATCCTGACTCTTGGCGAGCTGAATCTGAAACACCATATTGCCGTCGACTCGGAACGAGGTCTCGGAACCGGCGAGATAGAACTCCCACATGCGGCAGAAACGCTCGTCGTAAAGCGCCTTGGCCTCGTCGCGGCTTGCCATGAAACGTTCGCGCCAAGCCTTCAGCGTGTCGGCGTAGTGAAGGCGCAAAATCTCGGTGTCTGTGACATAAAGGCCGGCCCGCTCGATCGCAGCGAACACTTCCGATAGGCTTGGAATATAGCCGCCGGGAAAAATATATTTGGAGATCCACGGATTGGTCGCATTGGGTTTGCCGCTGCGTCCGATCGCGTGAAGCAGCATCACGCCATCGTCTTTCAGCAGGCGTTTTGCGTGCTGGAAGAACTCGTCAAAGCCGCCGATGCCCACATGTTCGAACATGCCGACCGAAACGATGCGGTCGAAGCGCTCGGTGACGTCGCGATAATCCTGCAATTGAAAGTTGACGCGATCGGCAAGGCCGCTGTCGACCGCGCGCTTGACCGCGATCCGATGCTGCTCTGTCGACAAAGTAACGCCGGTCGCGCGGGCGCCGGCGACTTTGGCCAGATAAAGACCCATGCCGCCGAAGCCGCAGCCGATGTCGAGGACGCTGTGACCCTCGTCGACCAGCAGCTTGGCGCCAATATGCCGCTTCTTGGCGAGTTGCGCTTCGTCAAGCGTCGCGTCCGGATGCTCGAAATAGGCGCAGGAGTATTGGCGGTCCGCATCGAGGAACAGGTCGTAAAGGCGCACATTGAGGTCGTAATGATGAGCGATGTTGCGCTTGGCGTTGAGTCGGTCGTTGCGCTGACGAAAACGCCGCGTCGCGATGCGGGCATCCTCCAGCAGCTTGAGCCAGCGGGGATTGCCAAATTCCAGGATGTTGCGCGAGCCCATCGCCAGAAGACCGTAGAGGTCGCCCTTCGTCACGTCGAGGCGGCCGTCCATGTAGAGCTCGCCCAGCGCGAGGGACGGATCGAAGGTCAATTCGCGTTCCGCCGTCCGATCCTTCAGCTTGACCCCGAATTTTGGGCCAGTTCTGTCGCCGAACACTTGGACGATTCCGTCGGCGGTTTCGACTTCCAGATGGCCATGCCGGATAAGGGTGGAGAGAAAGGTTCTGAACAGCGTTCCCATGATGCAGCCCCCCGGTGGCGATCCAGCGGCTTGATACGCAAGCGGGAACGCCGGACGCTTACGCAGGGGAAACTATGATCCCAGCGCCGCAGATTCAAGTTTATTGTCGAGATTCACTCCTTTTTGATCGAATCGGGCGCGTTCGAGGGCCATTTCCGGCGTCAATGCTTGGCATTGATGCTCGCTCGGGCTGTTCTACCCCAAAGAAAATCGAACGAGCGACCCGCCGGATGCCGATTGCATGCAGGTATCTCGAAGCGCTGGAATATGACATCTCGCGCCTCGTTGCCGGCACGCCCTACCCGACCGAGCTTCTCAAGCGGACCAGCTATCGGATCATCCATGTCTCGAAGTGAAAAACAGATTGCCAAGCTGGTCCGCCTTTGGATTCTCGTGCGAGAACCGCGCACGCGTGGCCTCTGACATCGCCGGATTTTTTTTGCGCCGGGCTGCTGTCAGTGTTCGCAATTCGCGCCGGCGCCCCTTGTTCGCCCACATTGACAAGGGGAGCGACGCCTCCTATCTCATCGGCGAGCGTCTGTCTTTAGCGTGGCGAAGGCTGGTTTTGGCCTGTTCGTCCCTGCGCGCGGTTATGGATCGCCCCGGTTTGGGCTCTTTGAGAGTCCAGGCGTAGGCGGGCGCGGGTTCCGGAATATCGGCGGGATGCTTGGGGCGCCTCGATGGGTCGGGCGGCGCCCTTTTTGATGAGGGAACACCTCTGTTCATACGGATGTCGCCCGGGTGGGGCGGTTGCTTCTTGAGGACGCCCGGCAAATTCGGCGAACATTTCGCCGCTTGACGGTCGGAAAGGTCTGATATGATCGGCGCTGCGCTAAAGATGGTTTTCGGCTCGTCAAACGAACGGCGGCTGAAGGGATATCGGCCCAATGTTATCGCCGTCAACGCCCTTGAGGCGGAATTCGCCGCGCTGAGCGACGAGCAATTGCGCGCCAAAACGACGGAATTCCGGGCTGAACTCGCGGCCGGCAAGACGCTTGAGGACATTGCTGCGCCCGCTTTCGCGGCGGTGCGCGAGGCGGCCAAACGCACGCTCAAACAACGCCATTTCGACGTGCAATTGATCGGCGGCATGGTGCTCCATGAGGGCGCGATCGCCGAAATGCGAACGGGCGAGGGCAAGACACTGGTGGCGACGCTCGCCTGCTATCTTAACGCACTGGCCGGCAAAGGCGTCCATGTCGTCACCGTCAACGATTATCTCGCGCGCCGAGATTCTGAGTGGATGGGCCAGATCTACGGCTTCCTTGGGCTCAACGTCGGCGTCATCGTGCACGGGCTCGACGACAATCAGCGCCGCCAAGCCTATGCCGCCGACATCACCTATGGCACGAACAACGAATTTGGCTTCGACTATCTGCGCGACAATATGAAATACGACATGGCCGATATGGTGCAGCGCGGCCATCAATTTGCGATCGTCGACGAGGTCGATTCCATTCTGGTGGATGAAGCGCGCACGCCGCTCATCATTTCGGGCCCCTCCGACGATCGGTCCGATCTCTACAATACGGTGAACGCGCTGATTCCCGGCCTCGCGCGAACCGATTACGAACTCGACGAAAAGCAGCGCACTGTCAACTTGACGGAAGCGGGCAACGAACATGTCGAGCAATTGCTGCGCGATGCCGGCCTACTCAAAGAGGGCTCGCTTTACGAGGCCTCCAGCGTGACGCTCGTCCATCACGTCAATCAGGCCCTGCGCGCGCATAAGCTGTTCCAACTCGACAAGGACTATATCGTGCGCAACGGCGAACTCGTCATCGTCGACGAATTCACTGGCCGCATGATGCCAGGTCGGCGCTATTCGGAGGGGTTGCACCAGGCGCTGGAAGCCAAGGAGCATGTGCAGGTCCAGCCCGAAAACGTGACGCTCGCCTCGATCACGTTTCAGAATTATTTCCGCCTCTACAAGAAGCTCGCTGGCATGACTGGCACGGCTGCCACCGAAGCCGACGAGTTTTCCGAGATCTACAAACTGGAAGTCGTCGAAATTCCGACCCACAGGCCTGTCAGCCGTCTCGACGAGGACGACGAGGTCTATCGTACCGCTGTCGAAAAGCTGCGCGCCGTGGTGCGAGAAATCGAAGCGGCCAACGCGAAAATGCAGCCGATGTTGGTTGGCACGACATCGATCGAGAAATCGGAACAGCTTGCCGAGATCCTGGAAAAGCACGGCTATAAGAAAATCGATTTCACCAAGCCGGATGCATTGTTCGAGCTTTACGCGGCGGCCAGACTCGGCAAGCCGTCACGCCATTTTGCCGTGCTGAACGCCCGCTTTCATGAACAAGAGGCCTATATTGTTGCGGAGGCGGGCGTGCCGGGCGCGATCACCATCGCCACCAATATGGCGGGACGCGGCACCGATATTCAGCTGGGCGGCAATGTCGAGATGCGCGTCGCCCATGAATGCGATCCATTGGCGCCGGGTGACGAACGTATTGCCAAGGAAGCGACGATCCGCGCCGAAGTCGAGGATTTCAAGCGCAAGGCGATTGAGGCGGGCGGCCTCTATATTATCGGCACCGAGCGGCATGAAAGTCGGCGCATCGACAATCAGTTGCGCGGCCGCGCCGGCCGTCAGGGCGATCCTGGGCGCTCGAAATTCTTCTTGTCCTTGCAAGACGATCTGATGCGAATCTTCGGCTCCGAACGCATGGACGCGATGCTCAAGCGCCTTGGGCTGAAAGAGGACGAGGCGATCGTTCATCCCTGGATCAACAAGGCGCTGGAGAAGGCGCAGCAAAAGGTCGAAGCGCGCAACTTCGACATGCGCAAGAACATCCTCAAATTCGACAATGTGATGAACGATCAGCGCAAGGTCATTTTCGAAGACCGGCGCAAGATGATGGGCCAGGAATCGCTCGAGCCGACGATTGCCGAAATGCGCGCCAATGTCGTCGACGATCTCGTGACCAAGCATGTTCCCGCCGACGCCTATCCCGAGGCCTGGGACACCCAGGGTCTGAAAGAGGGGGTCCAGGGCATGCTGAACCTTGATCTGCCGGTCGCCGATTGGGCCAGGGAAGAGGGCATCGCCGACGAGGAAATGAACGAGCGCCTGCACAAGGCGGCCGACGAGGCCTATGCCGAGCGGGTCAGCCGCAACACGCCCGAGGCGATGCGCTATGTCGAAAAGCAGGTCATCCTGCAAGCGCTCGATCATCTCTGGCGCGACCATCTGGTCACACTCGATCACCTTCGCCAGGTGATCGGCTGGCGTGGACTCGCCCAGCGCGATCCGCTCAACGAATATAAGTCCGAAGCCTTCGAGCTGTTCAAGACGCTGATCGAGCGTTGGCACGAGGCGGTGACCTCACAGATGATGCGAATCGAAGTGCGTTTCCAGGCGCCCGAACCGCCCCCGCCCCCGTCGATGCAGTTCCAGCATCCCGAACCAACGGGCGGCGACAGCAAGGAGCCGTTCGGCGCGCTTGACGAGCGCCTTGGCCTAGGAGAATTTTCGGCCGCCGCCGTCGGCGCGGTCGCCGGACCGGCCCTGGTCGATACCGACGAGCGCAACCCGCAGGACCCCGCGACCTGGGGCAAGGTCGGTCGCAACGAGGCCTGCCCATGCGGGTCGGGCAAGAAATACAAACATTGCCACGGAGCGCTCGCCTGAGGCCGGAGCAACGGCTGCAATCGGGCGTGACGCGCATGGCGGCGCTCAAAGCGCTACGCGCGATGCTGGCCGATGCCGGCATCGGCGATTCGGCCGCCGACGCGCGGTTGCTGCTTTGCGCCGTGGGCGGCATCGACAGGCTCGATCTGATCCGCGAGCCGGAACTCGCGCTGAGCGCCACGACGATCGAGCGGCTGCTGCCGATGGTCAGGCGCCGGGCGGCCGGTGAGCCCGTCTCGCGCATCCTCTCGCGTAAGGAATTCTGGGGCTTGTCGCTGGCGATATCGCCGGCCGTGCTCGATCCGCGCCCCGATACGGAGACGCTGGTCGGCGCCGTTCTCAAAGTATTGGCGGCCAAACGCGCGGCGTCGCTGCGCATCCTCGATCTTGGTGCGGGCTCAGGCGCCATTCTATGCGCTTTGCTGCGGGAATTGCCCAAGGCGACGGGCCTGGCGGTCGACCTATCGCTGGCCGCCGCGGCCCAAGCGCGCGCCAATCTTACCGCCTGCGGTTTTGCCGGCCGTTCGAGGGTGATTGTCGGCTCATGGGCGAGCGCTCTTGCTGGCCCTTTCGAAGTCATTGTCTCCAACCCGCCCTATATTGCCACCAGCAGCATTGGGGGACTGGAGCGAGAAGTAAGGGATTATGATCCGGCTTTGTCGCTGGACGGGGGGCCGGACGGGCTCGATGCCTATCGGGCGATCGCCCCCCAATTGCCTCGCCTGCTGACCGCAGACGGGCGTTTCTTTTTGGAAGTAGGCGCCGGACAAGCGGCCAGCGTCATGTCAATCCTCGCCCAACACAGCCTTACGAAAATGGGAACCGATGTCGATCTGGCGGGTTTTGCAAGGGTGGTGAGAGGCGCCGGCGCAGCCCGTGGGGGCCGTGTCGGGAGACGGCCCCGAGAATTGATAGTGGCTTCGTAAAAAGATGCCTCTTGGCGCGGAGCGAAAAAAAGACTAAGTTGATGTTCAGATTCGTCTTCGCGTCGTTGTCCGGGCGAGAGCTGCGCAGCTGCCTCAAGGAGTTTGGCTCCTGAGTTTGGCCGCATCATCAACCGTTTCAGATTGACGACCAGCGGAGAGACTTTTTGCCGCCAGATTATCGTCGGGGTCACGGGGCGGCTCGTTGACGCATCCAAACGTCTTTGAGCGCGGCAGGAACGCTGTTTGTGATCCTTGTCTCGGATGTGAATGGGCACGGGACCCATTTCGCTCGCGGTCATCAGCATGATTCGGGCGCTCGTCGGCGAGCCGATGCGGACGGGCGAATTTCTGTACGACGCAAGCGAAAATCAAAAGGCTTCTGGAATTCAGAGCCTTCGAAAGTTAAGGACAATAAATGAGACCTGGTCAGAACAAGCGCATGCGGGGCCGCCCCAACAACAATCGCCGCGGCCCCAATCCGCTCACGCGGTCCTATGAATCGAACGGACCGGACGTGAAAATCCGCGGCAACGCGCATCATGTAGCTGAAAAATATCTGCAGCTGGCGCGCGACGCCCATACGAGCAGCGATCCCGTCGCGGCGGAAAATTACCTCCAACATGCCGAACATTATTTCCGCCTCATCGCTTCGGCGCAGGCGGCTCAATTGCAGCAACAGAACGGCTCCGCTCGCCCACCCGGCGAGGAAGACGATATGGACGACGAAGACGATGTGGGGGGACTGTCCGACCGCTTCGCCTCGCCCGACGAGCGAGCGCCCGCGCCCTTCCCAAGCCAGCCGGGTTTCGCCCCGCCAATTCAGCCGCCGCCGGTTCAGAGCCAGCCCTACCAAGATCGCTCCCCCTACGAGAACGATCGGCAGCCGCAAGGCGATCGACCCTATCAGGGGCGCCCCGACCGCCCGAGCAATCGTCAGCCTGATCGTGGACCGCGCGACAACAGGCCCTATCAAGAGCGGCAGGAGCCGCGCGACAACCGGGACAATCGCGCGCCGCGCGACAATCGGCCGCGTGAATTCCGCCCCTACCGGGATCCCAACCCGCCGCGCGAAATCGCCAACCCGCCCGAAGCGCCGCCCGCCGCGATCCTGCCCTCGTTCATCACGGCGCCGCCGCGCGTCAATCTGGCGTCCGATGTCGAGGAGAATCAATTCTCGAACGCCGCCCATCATCCTGACGCGGGCGAGACGCAGAGCGCGCCTGCCGCGCCGCCGGTCGAGAATTTCGACGCGGAGCCGCCCTTTCCGGCGCGCGTTCGCCGTCGCCGCGTTCGTCCCAATTTCGGTTTCGACAGCCCTGGGGAAAGCCAGCCCGCGGATTCAGCCGAGCCGCCGGCCCATCCGGACGAGGCTGCGGCGAGGGATTGAGGCGAGACGGCGGCTAATCGAACCAGCGCGCGATTCGTTTCAACGCGTTTTTCGCTTGGCGCCGCCGCGCCCTACGCTTTCATAGGCAAAGCCGAGCGCCGCCATATCTTCGGGGCGGTAGATGTTTCTTAGATCGACGACGACGGGCTGGCGCATGGACGCTTTGACGCGCGCCAGATCAAGCGCGCGGAACGCCTCCCATTCCGTGACAATAACGAGCGCATCCGCCCCCGCGACGCAATCATAAGGCCCTTCGGCCAGGACGACGCCGGGCAGCAGTTCCTGCGCCGATCTGGCCCCCTTCGGGTCGAAAGCCACGACTCTGGCGCCGGCCGCCTGCAACGCAGGAACGATGACGAGGCTGGGCGCGCTACGCATATCGTCGGTATTGGGCTTGAAGGTGAGGCCGAGAACGGCGATCGTCTTGCCTTTGAGGGAGCCGCCGCAGGCGCGGATGATCCTGTCGGCCATTGAGCCTTTGCGCTTTTCGTTGATGTCGATCACGGTTTCAATGAGGCGCAAGGGCGCGGCGGCGTCGCGCGCGGTCTTGGCCAGCGCCAGCATGTCTTTGGGAAAGCAGGAACCGCCAAACCCCGGCCCGGCGTTGAGAAACTTGCGCCCGATCCGATTGTCGAGTCCGATGCCGCGCGCCAATTCCTGCACATCGGCGCCGACCTCTTCGCAAAGATCGCTGATCTCGTTGATAAACGTCACTTTCATCGCCAAATAGGCGTTGGCGGCGTATTTGATCAGTTCGGCCGTGCGTCGGCCCGTGAACATCACCGGCCCCTGATTCAGATAGAGCGGCCTATAGATGTCGCTCATCACGTGGCGCGCCTCCTCGTCCTCAATCCCGATCACGATGCGGTCGGGCAATTTGAAGTCTTTGATCGCCGAGCCCTCGCGCAGGAATTCTGGGTTGGAGACGACCGAAAACCGGGTCGCCGGCGAAGCGTTGGCGATGATGCGCTCGATCTCGTCGCCGGTCCCCACAGGCACCGTCGACTTGGTCACGATTACGACATAGCCGTCGATGACGTCGGCGATCTGGCGCGCTGCTTCAAAGACGAAGGAAAGGTCGGCACGCTCTTCGCCAGAGGCGGTCGGCGTGCCGACGGCGATGAAGATCGCCTGCGCGCCGCGCACCCCGGCGCGAAGATCGGGGGTGAAGGAAAGCCGGCCAGCGCCTAAATTATTGGCGACGATTTCACCAAGGCCGGGCTCGAAGATCGGGATTTCGGCGCGCTGCAGCGCCTCGATCTTGGCCTCGTCATTGTCGATGCAGACGACTTCATGGCCAAAGTCGGATAGACAAGCGCCCGATACGAGCCCAACATAGCCCGTCCCCACCATCGCAATGCGCATGGACCGTCCTTCGGTTCAAAAGCTGAGCCGCCTTTTATAGGGCTCGGCGCGGCCCGGCAAACCACGGCGCAAATGAGCGGGGCGAACAACAATGCTTGAAGTCGCAAGAACAACGCTTGGCGCCGGCCCTGATATGATGGTTGTGTCGAATCCTTAATGATGATCAGGAGGGTATGACGGGAATGCGACAGGACCAGGCTTTGGCGCAGGCTCGCGCTCTGCTCGAACGGGTCCCCCTCGTTGACGGCCATAACGATCTTCCCTGGGTCATCCGCATCGACGCCAAGGCGCGCGGCGACGTCGCAGCCTATGCTCTCGAGTCGATTCACCCCAACGGCGACACCGATATTCCCAGGCTTCGCGAAGGCCTCGTCGGCGCGCAATTCTGGGCGGCGTTCCAGCCGACCGGCTCGCCCCATCCTGCGCGCACCGCCCTTGAACAGATCGACCTCGTCCGGCGCATCGAAGAGGCGCATCCGGACGTCTTCTTGCCCGCGCGCGGCGCTGACGATGTCGCAAAGGCGCGCCGCGCCGGCAAAATCGCCTCCTTCATCGCGGTCGAGGGCGGCGTCGGCCTAGAGAATTCGCTTAGCCCCTTGCGTCTCTGGCAGGCGGCAGGCGTAAGGCTGATGACGCTCTGCCACAACGAGAGCCTCGATTGGGTGGATTCGGCCACCGACGCGCCCAAGGCTGCGGGCCTCAACGCGTTCGGCCGCGCAGTCGTCGGCGAACTCAACCGGCTCGGCATGATCGTCGATTGCGCCCACGTCTCGCATGAGGCGATGGGGCGCGTGCTCGATGTGACGCAGGCGCCCGTCGTGCTCTCCCATTCCAACGCTTTCGCGCTGTGCAACCATCCGCGCAACACGCCCGACGAAGTGCTGGCGCGTTTGAAGGACAATGGCGGGCTTGTGATGGCGACATTCGTGCCGGGCTTCATTTCGCAAAAGCTGCGCGATTGGCACGCGCGCTCGCGCGGCCGCTACGGCAAAGCCCCCGTCGTCGCCGATCCCAAGGCGGCGCTCGCCGAGCAGGAGGCGCAATATGGACCCGTGCCCCGCGCGACCCTGGAAGAGCTTGCCGATCATATCGTCTATCTCGTGGTGACGGCGGGAATCGATCACGTCGGCATAGGCTCCGATTTCTTCGGCGGCGCTCAGCCGGTCGGCTTAGAACATGTCGGGCGATTTCCGCATCTGTTCGCCGAATTGATCCGGCGCGGGCTATCGCAGCAAGCTTTGGCGAAGATCGCCTCGCGCAATTTCCTGCGCGCGATGCGCGAGGTAGAGCGGGTCGGCCAGCGGTTGCGGGCCGAACGCGGGCCGGCGCTGGGGCGCATCGAAGACTATCCGGGGGCCTGACCCAGCCAGAGCGACCTCGTCCGCCGCCCACAAGGGCAGAAGGACGAGACGCCGATGGGTCATGCGAGCCTCAGGCTGGCGCCAAGGCGGCAGCCACGCCATCGGATTCCAGTAGGCACTAGCTGAGTCGCGTCACCTCCGGCGGTGCTTGGCAGCGCATGTTTATTTCCTCCGAATAGATCTAGAAGCTCGACAGTTCCGTCACGGCGCTGCCGAGGACGTGCGCCTCGATATGGTGGATCGGCGTATTTTGACCGGGCGCCAAGACGTCTCGACCTATTTCGGCCGCTACGCGAAGATCGCCGACTGGCGGATCTCGCCATGCTTGGCCGAAGGGCGACCCGCCCTACTCGTGGGCAACCGAAGCGACGTCCCCGGCGTCGGCTATGTTGTGCTGCTGGACTGGAAAGAGGGACGCATCGCGGAGATTCGCGATTTCCGGTTTGCCGCTTATGTAATGGAGAGCCTGCGCGTGTCGCGGCTTTAGCGAGCGCCGTGTTCGAAGGCGTGCCGCAGCCGCTCGCGGCCCGCTCGCCCCAGAGTTCCCATGGGCATGCGCCCAGCAATCGGCGCGCCAAGATGATCCTCTTTAATAACTCTTAATACGCAACTAACCTCCGTTTAATACAATTGCGTTACCTTTTTTCCCTTGCGGCAGCGCTATTGCGACGGGGCGTTGGGGAAAATGGACATTCATGCAATCGCCAAGCGATTTCTGCGATCGAGATCCGGCCGCGCGTTCTTGCTGCATCTTGGGCTTGCGCTGTGCTTTCGGCGGCGGTCGGATGCGGATTCTATTATTCCAGCCTGAATTGGTTCGTGGCGCACAAGAGCGAGGAGAAAATCACTGCGCTCCGGCTCGTCGACGCGTTCGTTACCAATTATTCCGCGATCCGGTCGCAATTTGGAATGAGCGCCCCGGTTCCCTCGACGTTTCGCGCCCATTCCATCGACGCATTCAATACGCAGCGTGGGGCCGACGACGTCTTCCGCCTGCGCTGGGTCGGCCGTCCCGGCCGGGAAATCGCGACGGCGCCGACCGATGCCGACATGGCGAAGACGATCGAGGCTTTCGCCGCGCAGGCCGATCCAAAACCGAAGTCCGAGTTCCTGACCGCCGACGGTCAAGTGATGTTCCGGACGGTCTATCCATCCTTCGCGCGCGAGCAGAGCTGCATCGACTGCCACAACAAGCTGCAGCCCGGGGCGCAGTGGCGTGTCAACGATCTCATGGGCGCCTTCGCCATCGACGTGCCGGCGTCGGCGTTCATGCATTCCATCCGAGCGCAGAGCGCCGGTTTGGGCCTCAGCCTGTTCATTGCGCTTGGGCTCGTGGGCCTTTTCATTTCGCGCCAGCATTTCAGCCAAATCGCGGAGCGCGAGGCGGCGGCGACCGAGATCGGGCGCACGCGCAAGTTCTTGACACGGTCATCGAGAACATTCCCGCCGTCGTCACCGTCAAAGATGCGAGCGACGAAAAATTTGTGCTCGTCAATCGCTCGGCCGAAGATCTCTTTGGCATTCCTCGCGACGAAATAATCGGGAGACGCCTGCATGACGTCCTTCCGCAGGAAGCGGCGGACTTCCTGCATGCGCGTGATCGCGAGGTGATGGAATCCCACAGTCTGGCGGTCATCGACGAGCATGAAATCCGCACCGCGCATGAACGCACCCGGATTCTCAGCACCAAGAAGCGTCATTTCTTCGTTAAGCTATTGACCGTGCAAAATATTGTTCCGAGGCTCTCAGTCCCGGGGTAAGCTATGGGGTATGCGCGCAAAACGGCCATTAGCCTGCGCCAGGGCCGCCAAGATCGAGGCCGCCGCTTAACCGTGTAGCCGCCACGATCGGCACCCGCCTTTGGGCTTCCCTGCGGCGGCCATGCTATGCCAAGCGCATGCCCTGGACCCGCAAGTTCTCCAACCCGATCGTCTTGAAGGACGGCCGCACGATCGCGACGCTTCGCGAGGCGGCCGAGCTTATTCTGACGCTGCCCGAGCGAACCCAACTGCGCCCGCACTGGCAATATGCGGGCGAACTGCTCACCGAAACGGCCGAGCAAGGGCTCGATCCCATAGACGCTTGGGCGCAGTTTCGGCGGGCGCTGATAGCCGAAGGGATGCTTCGGGCCGAGTGAGGTTATGGCGCGGGTTGACGTCGCTGGATCGCGTTTGCATGATTGCCCAGCTGCGAAGAGATTACTCCGTTTCGACGTAGTTAGGGCTGTCGAGAGCCGCCCATACCCAGCCTCTCGGCAGCCCGCCGCTTAGGTGGCCTTCATCATCTGTTCAGGTTGGCAGTGCTTTGCTTTGATGGGTGTGGGCAAAACGGAGGAAAACTGATGCATCGTAATTTAGCGACCTATTCCTTGGCCGCGCTTGCCGGCGCCGCCATGTTGACGCTCTCGATCGGCCCGGCTTCGGCCTTCACCCTCGCCTCGCCTTCGCTCGAACAGCCCTTCGCATCCGCGCAAATCGAAAAGGTTTACTGCCGATGGGGGCGCTTCGGTTACGGCTGGCGCGGCGGCTATGGCTACGGGTATGGCTATCGCCATTGCTGGATCAATCGTTGGGGCTATAGGGTCTGCAACTGATAAGACCGACTAAGGCAGACAAAAACGGCCGCCAGCGTGAACGCCGTCCTTGGGGTTTTCCAAGGCTCGAAGGCGATATATGATCTCAAGTTCGCCAACCGTGTTAGGATACGACTACGGGAGGCGAATGTCGGGGATGGGCACGTAACTTCCCACGGGGCAGTGCTACTCGGCAAAGGGGTCGGCGTTTTCTCTGGAAGGGTTGGCGCCGGCCCCGCGAATCACCCGGTTCGAGTGTAGCCCGGAGGTCGCCGGCAAGCCAATCGGCTCCTTGTCGGGTAGTGGTCCAGTTTTGAAAATCTAATCCTTTTGAGAGGCGCCCTCTTTGCGCTTCCGCGATGGCCGTCTTCGCGCGATCTTTTCGACAATCTCAATCGCGGCATAGTTTTCGGTAGCGAAGCGCGTCGCGCGCTCTCTCGCATCATTCCCCATGAACCCCGTCACGTAGCGCTCGCTAACCTTCACCGAACACATTGGCAGCTGCCGCTTGAGTTCGATTACTTGGGCTGTTCGGGGGTCTTTCATGGGGTCTCTGTTTCTGACGCGCGATGCGCGTCGGCAAAGTCCCTGTGCCTTGGAAACCTATTCATTAATAGGACCCTCGATCCATTTTCCGTATTCCCATGTAAGCATGACGGACGTTTCGCGCGCTCCCGCCACGTGTATTCCATGCCAACTCATAGAGTATTCCATGGAGAGCAACATGCTTGCAGAATTAACCTCATATCCTTGTGGGGCTACCTTGCAAGAATAGTTTACCGTCGTTGCCGGTGGAATTGGTCGAACGTCGTTAATCTCCTACAGATTAAAAGCAGCATATATCTTCGGATTCTTTGGATCGGATCGACCGAGTGCGCAACTAAATTGAATATCGACAACCGAAAGCCAATTGTTGCTGTTCTTGACGGAGAACGGCAATGAGAAAACG
>Ga0182024_10006196_pt1 | contig 26379 bp, 23 predicted proteins | sample P32metaG_FD_120480 | JGI IMG/M metagenome (GOLD analysis project Ga0182024, IMG submission 120480) | Permafrost microbial communities from Stordalen Mire, Sweden - P3-2 metaG (Illumina Assembly) | ecosystem: Environmental > Terrestrial > Soil > Wetlands > Permafrost | place: Sweden: Stordalen... | reverse complement strand
TCCAATGACTGATTTCACGAAACCGCAACTCTCGCACTTCGATCATGACGGCCAGGCCTCCATGGTCGATGTCAGCGCCAAGCAGCCCACCCGCCGCAGCGCCACTGCCTCGGCCTTTGTCGAGCTCTCCGCAGCCGTGCTCGCGGCGTTGCCCTCCAACCCCAAAGGCAACCCGCTTGAAGTCGCTCGCCTTGCCGGAATCCAGGCCGCCAAGCGCACCTCCGAACTGATTCCCATGTGCCATCCTCTCGCGCTCTCCCATGTGGACGTGCAGGCGGAGATCGTCGATGGCGGCGTGCGCATCACAGCCACGGCCGCAACCGTCGGCCCCACTGGCGTAGAGATGGAAGCCCTCACGGCTGCCTCGGTTGCCGCGCTCACCGTCTACGACATGACCAAGGCCTTGGATAAAGGAATCGTCATCCGCAACGTGCAGCTCGAAGCCAAATCCGGCGGCAAAAGCGGAGATTATCGGCGTCAGAAATAAACGGAATGTGGGCAATGCGGTTCGCGCATGATCGAGCCGCAAGCGCAGTCCCTGTTCCCTAGTCCCTAGTCCCTGGTCTTCTCTGCTTCCATCTCCACTAACACAAACGTTCCCCAGCCGGATACGACCTGAGGGGTCGCACCTCCACCCAAGTGGGATAGCCCGTAGCCCGCGCAGAATGCATGCTGTAAGTGAGGCGAATACCAGCGCAGCAAGGCCAATGCGCGGAGTCATCGGAGCAATCCGGCTACCCCCGGATGCCTCCGGACCAGAAATCCGCGCAACTTCCCTATCCTGTCTGGTGTTTATGCCGATATGAAGTCTGGTTGGGTGCGACATGAAGCTCTTTCCAAACTCGGAAGTTGCCATCAGCAGCGGCGATCGCGCGGAAATCGAGGCGATCTTCATCGAGCTCATGCGCCGGCTGGACGGCGCCCCGAACGGGACTGAGAACTCAGAAATGCCGCTCTTCGGCCCTCCCGGCAGTGCCCAGAACCTCCGGTCGCAGTGGGGCCTCCAGTAAGAACATCGGCCCCGCGATCCGGCGTCTTGAAGGGCGACACGGGCCGGTAGGTCGGGGATTCATCCCCGACATATTCTCCACCCCCCTAATCAATAGATCGTATACGCGACGAAGTCGCGTTCAAGCCCCCGCCTGCGCAACACCAAGCCCCCGCATCCGTTGCTATCGCTCAATCGAGCCCCTATACTTCGACCTGCCTTCGGCGGCCCTCCTCTGGCCATCGCCAACGGTTGTAACCAATTAAGCATCGAACATCCTAGGGAAATCACGCCGCGGCAAAGGAAATTCAGGAGGAACACTATGTTCTCCGCCCGCAAGACTGTTTCACTAGTCGCCTTCCTGGTCCTGCTCACCGCAGCGCCTGCCTTCACCCAAACCCCATCCGACGAAGCAACCCCCGAAGCAAAAGCCGCCGCGCCCGTGGCCCATGTCTACGTTCAGACGACCAAGGGAGTCGACGTATACGATGCGACCGCCGCCGGCAAGCTCACGCTCGTCAAAGGCTCACCGTTCTCAACCTCCGGGCAGATGGAAGGCATCAACGGCAAATATCTAATCAGCGTGGGCACCGACTACCTTCACACCTACGCCATCGAGTCAAACGGCGCAGTCGGCAAGCAAGCGTCAGAAATCAACACCCAGAGCTACAGTGGCTCTGAGTGCGGCGATACCTCCGGCAATGGGGCGTTTTTCGACCACACAGGTGCGTTTTTCTATGTCCAACTTTCCAATGACAGCGTCTGCGCTGCGTGGCAATCCTACCAGGTTGCGTCCAATGGGACTTTGCTGTTCCTCGGTTCCTTTGAAGATGAGGGCGCGGAAGACAACGCCTCTTTACCGAGCAGTCTGCCCACGGTCAGTAGCAATGACCTGTTCGCTTACGGCATTTACTTTGGCTATGACGATTTTGTGTACACAACCGTCGGTGCCTTTTCTCGCTCTGAGTCGGGCCTCATGGAGGTGAACCCAAACTATGGGGAGACTGATCCTCCAGCGAATCCAAACAGCCCGGGGGGTGGGCCATCGTATTGGATTCTTACTTCCACTGCGGCTGACCCTGCGGGTCATCTTGCTGTCCTGATGGAGTCAACCTGGTTTACTGACATTCAAGACTATGGGCCAAACCAGTTGGCAAGTTACACCATCGACAACACAACTGGCGGAATTGCCTCAACCAACACTTGGCAGGACATGCCAATCTCGGACACCAACAACACCGCTATAAGCATGTCGACCACTGGCAAGCTGCTCGCCGTATTTGGGCAAGGACTGCAACTCTTCCATTTCAACGGCGCAAATCCGATTACGGCATACAGCAAAGTACTGCTACCTAAAGTTGCTATCGATCAGCTCGGCTGGGATAACGACAACCACCTCTACGCCCTCAGCTACGCGTCAGGAGAGTTATACGTCTACACCGCAACCCCCACCGAAATCAAAGAAGTCTCAGGCTCGCCCTACAAGGTCAAAAACGCCTACGGAGTCCAAGGCCTGATCGTAGTCCCGAAACTCTAGCCAACCTCCAATGCCTAGTCAACCTCCAATCGAGGAGAAAAACACCATGAATCGCATTTGCAAGACTGTTTCACTCGTTGCCTTCCTGGCCCTGCTCACCGCAGCGCCCGCCTTCACCCAAACCCCGTCCGACGAAGCAACCCCGGCAGCAAAAGCCGCCGCGCCCGTGGCCCACGTCTACGTTCTGACGACCAAGGGAGTCGACGTATACGCCGCGACCGCCGCCGGCAAGCTCGCGCTCGTCAAAGGCTCACCTTTCTCAACCTCCGGCCAGATGGAAGGCATCAACGGCAAATACCTAATCAGCGTAGGCACCGACTACCTTCACACTTACCCCATCGAATCCAACGGCGCCGTGGGCAAGCAGGCCTCGGAGATCAATACCCAGGACTACGACGGCGCTCAGTGTGGCGCTACTGACGGCACCGGAGCCATCCTGGACCACACAGGAAAATACTTCTACGTACAGCTTTTTGGTGCCTCATACGACGGCGGAGCAAATACTACTTGCGCCGATTGGCAGTCGTATCAAATCGAGCCCGACGGAGCCTTCACGTTCCTTGGCTCGCTCGAAGCTGGAGGTGGTGCCGATGGGAGCGCCTACCCAAGCACCGTGCCGACGATCAGCAGCAACGACAAATTCAGCTACAGCATCACGGGAGGAGACTGCAACTGTAATTTCTTTGTGCCCTTCGCAAAGGAGGCAACGGGCCAACTTGCACAGAATTCGGCTTTCACCTATGTCGGCCCGCAAAGTGACCCAGCCGCACGATTGTTATACGAACCGACCTTTGCCAAAGCCGATTCGACCGACCACCTTGCGGTATTAACGGCCGCGGTGCAGAACGAAGGGGATGGCAACATCCAGTCGTGGCAGCTAGCGAGCTTCACAATTGACAATGCTACAGGCAGCATTTTTTCAACGAACACCGTGGCAGATATGCCCACTCCGCAGATACCGACGCCGCAGGAATACGGTGCTGTTATGGAGATGTCTCCCTCGGGCAAGCTTCTGGCTCTGGCAGGGGGCGAGAACGCCATCGATGGTTTGCAAATTTTTCACTTCAACGGCGCTGCACCCATCACAACTTACAGTTCGCTATTGCTCCCGACTGTCGACCTCGATCAACTTGCCTGGGATAACGACAACCACCTCCACGCCCTCAGCTACTCGACGGGAGAGTTATACGTCTACACCGCAACCCCCACCAGCATTAAGGAAGTCTCAGGCTCGCCGTACAAGGTCGAAAACGCCTACGGGATCAATGGCCTGATCGTAGTCCCGAAACTCTAGAGCATTTTCGGATTTACTGTAGACTCGTGTGCCCCATCCATTCCGCGTTTTCCAGCGGAATGGATGGGATACCAACAAGGTTCAGGTCTACACAATTTCGAAAAATGCCCTAGACAACCTTCGGGCCGCCACGGCGAGCGCGGAATCCCCCATCCGATTTTTGCAGAAGAATACGATCCGGCGGCGCAGAATGACTGTATGCCTAACCTCCGGCCTGACGATCTCCGACTCCGCGAGACCCAGTCTGTCAGGGATGTGCCCGGTCCGGACTTGCGTACCCCCCACTCCCCTCCCCCGGTTTATATGAAAACAAAGCACTTATCCGCGCAGGCCGGCTTCCGGTCTCAGAAAACAAATAACTTACGGGAGGCAAGAAAGCGCAAAACGGCGGTTTTCCGTCGCAAAACAGCGAATTTTGGCCGGAAACCGTGCGTCAGCTGGATATCCGGGTGATTGAGAATCTGGAAGCGCCTTGAATGCTCTTTTCGCAAGCCCATAAAATGCACTACGATTCTCCTTCCGCATGAAGGAGGTCTGATGCAGCGTTCTCCCATTTTTTCCGCTTGCCTTGCTCTTGCTGCCCTAGCCGCAACCGGGGCCGGCGCACAGTCCATCTCGGTCTACCAGACCACTCCGGACCTGCTTGAAGGCCTCTCCGAACGCGCCACGCTGCACTTCTCCAGCAACGCCGACAAGGCTGCAACTTCACCGATTATCACGGTCGACGATGCCCAACGCTTTCAGGAGATCGACGGCTTCGGCGCTTCGCTCACCGACTCCGCCGCATGGCTCTTCGCCAAGAAGCTTTCACCGGCCCAGACCGACGCGGCGTTCAAGACGCTCTTCAGCCGCAAGGATGGCATCGCCTTGAGCTTCCTTCGCCAACCCATTGGCTCTTCGGATCTGGCCGTGACGTTCTACTCGTTCGATGACCTGTGCCAGCAGACTAGCAAGGCCTGCACCACGCCCGCGGGTGTCTCCGATCCCAACCTCGAACACTTCTCGATCAACCACGATCAGGAGTACATCCTGCCGCTGCTCAGGAAGGCAATCGCAATCAACCCTGCGATCCACGTGATGCTCACGCCCTGGAGCCCGCCCGGATGGATGAAGAGCTCAGGATCGATGCTGGGTTCAATGCCCGCCGCGGGCACGGACAGCCCAGGCGGGACCGAAAAGGCCCAGCCGTCGAGCCTGCGGCCGGAGTTCTACCCCGCCTTCGCCGGCTACCTGGTAAAGACCATTCAGGGCTATCAGGCCGCCGGCGTGCCCATCTGGGCGCTCAGTGTCCAGAACGAGCCGCTTTTCACTCCGCCCTCGTACAGCGGCATGCAGATGCTGGCCCCGGAGCAGGCTGCCTTCTTCGGCGATGCCCTCGGGCCCGCTCTAGCCGCCGCGCATCTGAGCCCCAGGGTCATGGCCTACGACCACAATTGGGACCGCCCCGATTACCCCGAGACGGTGCTCAAGGATCCCAAGGCAGGAGCCGTGGCCGCAGGCACCGCATGGCACCACTACGGCGGCGACCCGTCCGTGATGACGAAAAACCACGAAGAGTTTCCGCAGAAGGACCAATGGGTGACCGAATCCAGCGGAGGAACCTGGCAGACGGGCAATATTTTTGCGGATGAAGCAGCGGAGCTGATCGCCGTGACCCGCAACTGGGCCAGGGGCTATGTGCTGTGGACCCTTGCTACCGACCAGAATCACGGCCCCATTGTGGGCGGCTGCGACACCTGCCGGGGCCTGGTGACCATCGATCTAACCAACCCCGACAAGCCTCTCGTGAAACCTGATCTCGACTACTACGTGCTGGGTCAGGCAAGCAAATTCCTGGTTCCGGGCGCGGTGCGCGTGGCCTCCGACGAGCCGGCAGACACCAACCTCAACGACGTTGCCTTCCGCAACCCGGATGGGACCGTTGTGCTCTACACCCTGAACTCCGGAACCAGCAGCCAGAATTTGCGCATCGCCTATCGCGGAAAGACGGTGGCCACCACTCTTCCAGCAGGGTCGGTGGCCACCTTCGTTTGGAAGCCGTGACCGCAGCGCTTGCCGCTACGGCTGAGCTGGCGGCGGGCCTCCGGCTGGCGGTGGGCCTCCGGCTGGCGGCGGCCCGCCATGTTCATGCATGGGGATGACATAAGGCTCAGGGTCCAGGTGACCGCGATGGCAGGTGCCGCAGGCTACAGGTTCTTCAGCGCCTTCGATCTTCATCACGTAGTCCCTGTTAATGCCCTGGACCATGGTGTACATCTGCCGTGCGGTTGCCTTCTGCGGCTTGGAGTCGTCTTCGAATTTGAGCTCTGGCCGGCCATTGGGGCCAATTTTCTTTGGATCCTCAGCATGGCAGGTGTTGCAATGTACCCCGAGTGAGCCCTGCCACTGTTCCATGATGTCGTGCACCTGCTGCCCGGTCAGGTTCTTTGGCAATACCTTCAGGTTGGTGGGGGCAGGATAGTTGCGAGGCCCCGGCGGCGGTCCGCCTGCACCGGGTCGTGGACCTTGCGGAGCCTGGGCAATGGTGGTCACGGCGAAGACAGCGGCGGTTAGAAGTGCAACCCCGGCTGCGGACAGGGATCGTGAAGAGATTTTCAATCGATTTCCTCTCAGGCTGAGTTAGTTTCATTCTTGGACGGAATTCTAATCGAGAAAGATGCACCTGCCGGTCAGGCTCTTTGCGCCAGAGACGCAATGGTGCCCCGGCAGGGCAAACCGCAGTGGCCAATCCACGGCCTCGTGGATGCCGATGCGCGCCGTCACCATCACTTCCGAGGTTGCCCAGCCGTCGTCGCGGATCTGGAGCGGCGAAGCTGAGTCGACCAGATCGAGGCCATTATGAGTCTTGCGATTGAGTCCAAGTGCCTGACAGAGCCGGCCGGGGCCGGAGGTCAGTAGGCTGGCTCGCGCACCGGGAGCAAGGCCTCGGTTCAGAGCCATCCGGGCCAGCGCCGCGCCGTTCGGGCCAGGCATGGGTTCGAGAGCCCGCAGCAGAATGCCGCCGCCCCGGCCTTCAGCTTCACAGGACACGTTCATGCAGAAATACATGCCGTAGATCACATAAACGTACGCATGTCCCGCAGGACCAAAGAGAACCTGATTCCGCGGCGTGGGGCCGCGGTGCGAATGCGCAGCCGGATCGGGCGGGTCATTGTGCGGGCCAAGGTAGGCCTCAACCTCGACGATCCGCCCTGCCAGCACTTCGCCGCCCGTGCGATGCGCCAGCACCTTGCCCAGCAGGTGCGGAGCCACGTGCTCCGGGGGCTCCTCGAAGAAGGAACGGGGAAGCAGGCGGCCCGGCATGCGGGCCTGGATGCTCGCTTTTCGTCTCACTTGTGCTTTTTCTTCCATTCCTTGATCAGTTCCAGCACCTGCTCCGCGTGGCCCTCGGGAGTGACCTTGGGGAAGATGTGCAGCAAGGTCTGGTCCGGGCCAATCACAAATGTGGTCCTTTCAATGCCCCACACTTTCTTCCCATACATGTTCTTTTCCTTCATCACGCCAAACTGATTGCAGACTTTCTCGTCTACATCAGCAAGGAGAGTGTAGGGCAGATCGTACTTGGCGCGGAACTTGGCCTGGTCTTTGGGTGTGTCGCGGGAGATGCCCAGCACCACGGCTCCGGCTGCCTGCAGCTTCTTGAAGGTATCGCGGAAGCCGCAGGCCTCAATGGTGCAGCCAGGAGTATCCGCTCTGGGGTAAAAGAAGAGTACAACAGGCTTGCCGGCATAGGCAGACAGGCTTGTAGTCTTGTCTTCGTCGGTTTGCAGCGTAAAGTCGGCGACTTTCTTGTTGAGTTCCATGGGGCATTTCCTCGTATGGTAATTAGAAGGCCGCTCATGGCCGTCAGGTTCGATTATTCCCGAGGTGGGCGGCACATGTCATTGCGCAAAGCAGTTGGATTGTTGATAAGGCGAACGGTTCTGGCCGCCTGCGCACTGCTTGCCGCTCTTCCGGCGACCGCGCAGTATCCAGGACAGGTGTCGAAAAACGCCAAGGAGAGCCCCGAATTGCGCTCCATTGCCGTTCTGGAATACACCGGCGACCAGGGTACCCCCACTGCCAGCCGCCTGGTTCCGGTGGCTGTGCTCGATGCCGGCCAGCTTCAGGATGGAGGCATCTACCTGGCGCGGCCTGAACCCCTGGCGCTTGTCCCGGAGGTGGAGTACGAACTTCAACAAGATGGGCAGCCGCTGGGCCTGTTCGACATCAAGAATGCGGGGCAGGTTGACGGCTCGTGGGTCGGCTTTGGAGCATGGAAACCCATGCCCAGTGCGAAGTCCAGGCCGTCAGCAAAGCAACTGGCGCAAACTGATTTCGACGACGATGGCCAGAGCGATACACCCGTCCTGCACCGCAAGCATCATGCGGACGAAGCGCCTTCAGGAGGCGCGGGCAGCGGTTCAGGAGGCGGCAGCGACAGCAGTACTCAGACGGAGCCGAGCGACCCTGACCGGCCCGTGCTGCGCAAGAAAACCACTGACAGCACCACCAACCCGCCCGCCAGTTCAGGCGCGGGAACTTCAGCCCCTGGCTCGAGTACAGCTTCCACGGACTCCAGAGACTCGGATGGGCCTGCGCTGCATAAGAACGATTCGAGCAGCGACACGGCTCAGAGCGGATCGGGAACCAGCAGCCCGTCGACCGGCGATTCCGATCGCCCCGTGCTGAAGAAAGGCAAGCAGAGCCAACCGGCAGACACGGGTAGCGCTGAATCGGCAGTTGGCGACAGCGACCCTGACCGTCCCCGCCTCAAGCGCGGCAAGTCCAGCGGGGATGACATTGAAGTGGCTCCCAGCCTGAAAGGCTTTCCGCCTGACGTGCAGCAGGTGGTTGCCGTCTCCGATGCAAAAAGCCGTCCCGCGCATCCGTGGAGCTACGCGTGGTCAAATCCAGATGACGAAGCCAAAATGAAGTCCTCCCTCGAAGACATGGCCCGGGACGCGTTGGGCCTCAATCCGCCGCCCGCCAAGCCTGCTCCTAAGCGGACCTCGCCCGCAAAGAAAACCGCCAAGCCGGCTCCGACGTCGCCCCCAGTGCCGCTTGAAGGCGAGCAGTTTCGTGTGTTCGAGCTGGCTTACGGCTCCGGCGCAACGCTGGTGCTGAGTTCGCATACCGGCGGCGCTCAAGCCAAGCAAAAATTCGTGACCCTGATAGCTCAGCCTGACCTTTACGGGAACGTCCTGATGCTGTTGAAGAACGTCACCGATGGCGCCCACCTGGATGAAAAGCCGCGCATGCGCCTGGTGGATGCCGTAGACGCGATGGCCGACAATCGCGGTGAACTGCTCTTCGAACTGCGCGGCGCTTCGCAGCGCCAGTTTGCCCTCTACCGTGTTCTCCGCGGCCATGCGGAAAAACTCTTTGTTACCGGCGGCGGGGAATTCGGAACTGTGAGCAGCGAATAGTGGAAGGGCGAAAAGGGTGAAGTATGCGCTGGTTCTTAGTTGCGGGTGCGGTGGGCCTAATCATAGAGGTCGTGCTGGCTATCTGGAATGTACATGGCGTGGTCACGCCAACGGTCCTTTTGGTCCTATGGCCTGCTTCTATCGTCGGGATGGCGAACACAGGCCCTTTCAAGCCAACAATATCCGAGTTACTGATCATCGGGGTTATGTACGGGGGCAACTTCCTCCTGTACGGACTTCTTGGGTCGGCGGCAAAATATTTGATTGCAGGCCGATTTAAGGTTACGAGGTAAGGTCTAGATGTACGACACTAGTCTTGGTTTTGTGCGTCTCGTTCTACTGGCAAAGAACATAGATAGATTTCACCCCGGATTCAGCATGGTGGAATGAGCACCGACAGAGTCCAACTTTTCCCAAATTAGCCAAAGTTGGTCATTACTGCTCACTTATTCCCGGAATATTGATTGTTTCTGTTACAAGCGATGCGGTGTCAGGCTGGCTTGTGCAATACTTCCGATACAATGAGGATTAGGGTGGGCTCGTCGCCACTCTATGAGGATGTCTCATCGAATGGCTTCTGTGTTAACCGCCCATACCAATCCTGCCGTCACAACTGAAGGTCTAACTTTACCGATTCCAGAATCGCCCGAGACCTCGTCTCTTGCTGCGGCAACCCACCCGGTTCCCGCGCGGAAAGAGATTCGCATGGGACGGGCCGTGTTCGTCGGCGAAGGAATAAACTGGTTGACGCTGTCGGTGGTCGCCGCCTTTCATGTGGGCGCGCTGGCGGCGTTCTTTTTCTTCACATGGCAGCGCCTTGCGGTGATGTTCATCCTTTATGTCGTATCCATCAATATCGGGATCGGTATGTGCTATCACCGTCTGCTGACGCATCGCGGCTATCAGGTTCCGAAGTGGTTGGAGTACATAATGGCAACCTGTGCCACGCTGGCGCTGGAGGGCGGTCCCATGTTCTGGGTTTCGACACATCGTGTGCACCACCAGAACAGCGACCGTGAAGGCGACCCCCATACACCCCGCGAGGGCGGATGGTGGGCGCACACAGGCTGGCTTCTCTTTGGCAATTCGCTGCATGCGCAATCGGATTTCCTGAACCGCTATTCTCCCGATCTGGGCCGCGACCGATTTCACGTCTGGCTGAGCAAGTACCACTGGATTCCGCTCACTGCGAGCGGCGTGTTGTTGTTTGCGGTGGGCTGGCTCACGGGAGGACTGACCGGCGCCATTGGCTGGGTATTGTGGGGGGCTTTCCTGCGTGTGACGCTCGGCCTGCATGCCACGTGGCTGGTAAACTCGGCCACGCACATGTGGGGCAGTCGACGTTTTGAAACCCGCGACGACTCGCGCAACAACTGGTGGGTTGCGCTGGTGAGTGGCGGCGAGGGCTGGCACAACAATCATCACGCCCATCCTGTCTCTGCCAAGCACGGCCTGGCCTGGTACGAAGTCGACCCCAATTACTATGGCATCTGGCTGCTTTCTAAGCTCGGTCTCGCCAAAAAAATTCGCGTTGCGAAGTTTGACCGCGAGAATCCCAAACCGGCCGTGGTCGCTGGCGAGTGATCGGCCTCTGAGCCGCGGCAACAACGCAGCTACAGCATGAGAAAGGCGGCTTTCCCTCATCGGGATTGCCGCCTTTTGCTTGTGCTTGAAAACTCTCCACACTCGATGCAACTCTGGCCTATTTGCGCAGCTTGGCTCGCACCCAGAGCGTGCCGAAGATGGGCAGCGCCACAACCAGCACCAGTGCCCCGGCTGGAAATCCAACATAGCGGTAGCTGTCTGCGTAGCTCACCGTGTGGTGGCCGAAGACGTTCCAACCCAACAGAGAAAAGATCGCAATGCATGTGGATGCAAAAAAGGTGAAAAAGGCCGACGCAATGGAGAGCAGCAGGCTGGTGAACAGGCCAAAGCCCTCCAAAGGGAATCCAAGCACCTTGCCGCCGCCGCTGCGATGGGTCCCAACAAATTCGGTCATTTGCATGGCCCTCGTCGACTAGAATACAAGTTCAGTGACCACCAGCGCACAAATCGAGCTTTGGCCTGCGGAAAAGGTTGCCACGCAGGTGACCGTGAGCCAGGCGGCCAACGGGATCCACTATGCCGCATGGGGAGAAACTCGCGTCACCGACACTGACCTGGAGCGGCTGGTGGGCGCTGTCCCGGCCGCCCTTTCCGCCGCGCTGAGCAATCGTGCCTACTACTTCGTACCCCTGGCCATCGCCGACACGGGCGAGGTGATGATCGCCCCTGCGTATACTGTCGATCTCGGCGACCGGGCCATCTGCCACCGCAACACGACCTTCGGATCGACCGAAGCAGTTTTTCTCTCCACTCGACTGGTCGAGGATCGCTTTGGGCTGGCCTTCGAATTCTTCATCAACGTGGCCCACAACTTTGTTGAGGCGGCCGGCGTTCCTGAGAGCTTCTCCGCGCTGGCATGGTCGCAGGCCGAGGCCCAGGTCCGCGGTGAAACCAGTCAGGATGCGTGGGAGACCCGCCGCCGCGCCCAGGACACCCGCAATGGGGAAGGCCGCAACCCTGAGAGCCGAAACGGGCAGAAGAGCATCGACGAGCGCTCGCGTAACACCTACTACGAGTCGGCTTTTTCCGATTCGCTGGCCGTCTACATGCTGTCTTTGGCCGTAGACTTCGATTACCACGATCTGCGCGAGCGCGAGTACCCGCTGCTGGCCGCCCCGGCCCTTGCCGAGCGCCTGCGCCACGTAGCAAGCCTGTTCCCCGCCAACCCCGGCTACGAATTCCAGATCCTCTACCGCCGGAAGGGGTAAACTTGCGGAACCACCTCTGGCCGCATCTCGAAATCGGCGGGAATGCTGCAATCAGGCAAGCGAAAGATTCGGCGCTGCGGGCAGCGCGGCGGTCAAGGTTGCCAGCACGTTTGCATCGATCCCCGTTGTCAGAGGCAGTTGTTGCTGACTCTGGAAGTTATGCAAAGCCGTAAGCGTGTTGGGACCGAGGGAGCCATCAACGCCGCTGGGGTTAAAGCCGAGTAACAAGAGCAGCAACTGGCCGCCTCGAACAGTAAGATCGGGAATCTTGGTCGCATCCTGATAGAACACATAGGATTGAGCAAGCTTTGTATCGTATTGGTTCTGCGCGTAATTGGCCCCGTTGTAGGTTTCGGCGTAGGTCACCCAATCCTGCTGCTGGAGCGCAGCTTGCAAATTGTTGGCCTGGATGAAACCAACTACCCCCTGCAGTTGCGCGTCTTCGGAGCCGCTCATGGCGGCGACCATATCCTGCACGGTTCCAAAGCCCACAGACACGGCATTCGTTCCCAGAACCTGGCCCAGACCCCAGGATGCGCTCTGGAGTGCTGCGGTTCGAGTTGGAGTAGGGACTGAGGGATCGGCGGGATCGTTGGGATTGAGGCTGTAGGCCTTTCCCAGCCGCGTGTACTGGAAGTCGCCGTTCGGGCCATAGCCGCCCGAAACCGGATTGCTGACATCGGGTGCGGTTGCGTCCCACGCCCCGTTGGTGAGACGGGAGAAAATATGACGCTCGAACAGAATTTGCGGGCGCCGGCTTCCAAGGTAGCCGCACCCCATGGTCTCCACATGAAGCATGGCCCAAATGGTTGCTGCATCGATGCCAAGGATGTTGATCGCATTCTGAATGCCGTTGGCGGACAGCGGAGTCGTGGTGCAGGGAATCGGCAGGGTCGGCATGTGCGAACCCTTTCAACGGCGATCTTGCGCCAGGTTCCGTTGCGGTGCAAGAGTTCATGCAGCTTTTTTTCGGTCCACGCCGAGGAGAACCGGAACACGGTCACATCACAGCCGTTCTACCTCAATGAATCGAATCCGGGTTGCGCTTGGGCAATCCTAGCCCCTTCAACTCGAATACAGGTTCTTATCAAGGAACTCATTGCGGAATTTGGCCTCAGGATCGTAATGCTTGAGCAGCGCCTGGAACTCTGCGAGCCGGGCGTAGCGCGACTGCAAATGCTGCGGCGGAATGGTGAACAGCTTGGCCCAGTGCGGCCGGGGCTCGAACGGCTCCAGTTGTTTCTCGATCAGCGGAAGTATCTTGCTCACCTCCGGCCACTCCGGCTTCCAGGTAAAGTGGATCGCTAGCGATGGCCGCTGGTATGCCGTGCTCACCCAAAGATTGTCGGCAGCAATGGTGCGCAGTTCGGTGATGAACAGGTGCGGCGTGATCTGGTCGCGCAGCTTCTCGACCGCAAGGATGGCCTCGTAGCCTCGCTCGCGGGGAACGAAGTACTCCGTCTGCAGTTCGCGCCCGCTCGATGGCGTGAAGTTCATGCGGAAATGCGGCAGCCGCTCGTACCATGGGCCGGGAATGCCCTGCTGCTCTGTGCAGGCTTCGGCCGGGTGGTCCTCGATGGGGTGCAGCTTCTTAGTGGCGAGCCTGGCGCCGAAGAACTCCGCTTGCCACTCGTTCTTGTCGCCAGGCGCAAGCTTCCGCTTGATCCAAACCTCGGTGGCCTCATGGTGCTGCCACTCGGTGAACAGGCTGACGCTGTAGCCGCTCGAAAATATCTCATCGAAATGGTGCTTCAGGTGGTCGAGCGAAAGATGTTCGTACACTGACTGAGCCACTTTGAATGTGGGCAGCAGATCGAGGGTGACGCTGGTGACGACGCCCAGGCCGCCGAGTCCCACCACCGCGCCCAGAAACCGCTCTCCGTCCTTCTCCCGCGAAAGAACCAGCGTCTCGCCGTCTGCCGTGACAAGTTCAATCGCTGCAACCGCCGTAGCCAGATTGCCATTGTGCACACCCGAGCCGTGCGTCGCGGTCGAAATCGCACCTGCCACTGAGATGTGAGGCAGCGAGGCCAGGTTGTGAAGCGCGTAGCCGCGCTCGTCGATGATTGGCGCAAGCTTTCCGTAGGTCACGCCCGCTCCCACGGTTACCGTGTGCGCAGGGTCGTTGAGGGCGATCTGGTCCAAACGCTTGAGCGAAATCTGATTCTGCGTGCTGTCGGCAATTGTGTTGAACGAGTGCCGTGTGCCCAGCGCCCGCAGCCTGGCGCAGCTCTTCACAACCTGGCGCACTTCATCGACAGACCCCGGCGTATATAACCGGTCGGTGCTGTACGTAAGGTTGCCTGCCCAGTTCTCGCGCGGCCCGGCAGGCTCCTGGCCGGCCAGAGCACGTGGCATCATGCTTCCGGCCACAATTGCACCGGTCGTCTTCAAGAATTCTCGTTTATCCATTGACCTCGCTCCAATCCGCGCACGAATGATGGGGCCACCGGGAACGCAGGTGGGTGTTGGACAAGAATAGATACAGAAGGCCTGTCGAGCAAACGATTTCTGCCGAACCCAATTCGGCTATGCACTCTTTCAGCTAGGCGCTCTCGTACACCACGCACCCTTCGCTGATCGTCCAGCGGACTTTGCCCTGCATGGTCCAGCCGTCGAAGGGCGTGTTGCGGGATTTGGACCTGGTGTCGCGAGCTCTGTAGGTCCACTCTGCCTTGGGGTCGAAGACCACCACGTCGGCAAAGCTGCCAACGGTGAGAGTGCCGCGGCCCTTCAGGTTCAAAAGCGCGGCGGGCTGGGCGCTCAGCAGGCTCAGCACGCGGCCCAACGGCAGCTTCCATTCTTTGTGCAGCCAGCGCAAGCTCAGGCCCAACGCAGTCTCAAGGCCGGTAATGCCGTTGGGCGCATTCTCAAACTCCACTTCCTTCTCATGAACTGCGTGGGGCGCGTGGTCGGTGGCAATTGCATCCACCACGCCGTCCAGGATGGCCTCGATCATGGCGTCTCGATCTGCGGCCGAGCGAAGCGGAGGACACATCTTGGCATTGGTGTTGTAGAGGCCCACATGCTCATCGGTGAGCAGGAAGTGGTGCGGCGCCACCTCGCAGGTAACGCGCAGGCCGTTGCGGCGGGCTTGGCGCACAGCGGACAATGCGGCGGCGGTAGAGGTGTGCGCCACATGCAGGTGGGCGCGGGCATCGCGCAGTTCCTGCACCAGGCGTATATCGCGCTCGACGATTGAAGACTCCGCCTCATTGGGCCAGCCTCGCAACCCCAGCCTGAAGGCCGTTGGCCCCGCGTTCATGCTTGCGCCCTGCGTCATGCGCGTGTCTTCAGCATGCTGGATAACACTCAACCCCACGCGCGCCGCGGCAGCCAGAGTCTCCCGCATGATGCCGTCTTTCAGGATGGGCAAGCCGTCATCCGAGACTGCTACCGCGCCGGCAGACTTCAGCGCGGCAAAGTCGTTGATCGCTTCACCCTTTGATCCGCGGGTGGCCGCGGCAATGGGGAAGACGCGGATGGCCGCGCCGCGGTCTGCGGACTGCATCCAGCGAGTAATCTCCGGCGAGTCGTTCACAGGGCGCGTATTGGGCATGGCTGCCACGCCGGTGAAGCCTCCCGCTGCCGCCGCCGCCGTGCCGGTAGCAATCGTCTCCTTGTAGCCCTGGCCGGGTTCTCGCAAGTGGACGTGCATATCGATCAGCCCGGGCGCTACGGTCAGTCCGGTTGCGTCCAGCACGGCCGCATCCATTCCGTTAGCTCCGTTGGTCTGTTTCAGCTTCCCCGGGCTGGCAATCTCGGCCACATGCCCGGCTTTCAGCAGAAGGTCCTTCAGGCCGTCCACGCCGGCGGCGGGATCGATGAGATGGCCGCCGCGAATTACCAGCGCGCTCATGCGCGTCCTCCTTGTGCATCGCCCGCCAGCGCCCGCTCCACCACCGCCATTCGTATGGCCACGCCATTCTTCACCTGTTCGAGAATGACCGACTGCGGCCCATCGGCAACGCCGGCCGTCACTTCCAGGCCACGGATAATGGGGCCGGGATGCATGACGATCGCAGCTGGGGCCTGCGTCGCCAGCCTCTGACCGGTGAGCTGGTAATTCGCCTTGTACTCTTCCAGATCCAGCTGCAAACCCGCCAGGCGTTCAGCCTGAATGCGCAGCATCATCACCGCCTGCGACTGGCGCAGCGCAGCCTCGAAATTCCGTTCAATTATGATTCTCGGACCGGTCTGGGCTGCCAGCTCCGGCAACAGCTCTTTCGGTCCGCAGAGCAGCACACGCGCGCCTAGCCTCGGCAGCAGCAGCATGTTTGAGCGGGCTACGCGGCTGTGCAGGATGTCGCCGACGATGGTGATCGTAACTCCCGTCAGAGTCTCCGTGGTTACCGTCTCAACGCCCGGTCGCAGATGCGCCAGAATGGTGCGCAGGTCGAGCAATGCCTGCGTGGGATGCTCGTGCATGCCGTCGCCCGCGTTCAGTACTGGCAGGCGGGTTTCGGCTTCCAGCAGCCAGGGCGCGCCGGAGGAGTTGTGGCGCAGAATAATGGCTTCAGCGCCCAAAGCCCGCAGCGTGAGGCCCGTATCCTTCAGCGACTCGCCCTTTTCAATGCTCGAAGACAGGCTCGAAACCAGCGTCGTGTCCGCGCCCAACCCTTTGGCCGCAAGCTCAAAGCTGGTTCGGGTGCGCGTGGAAGATTCGTAGAACAGCAGCGCCACGCGACGCTTGGCCAAAATACGATCCCGAGTCAGCGGGTCCTGATTCTCCAGAGCCGTCGAGCGTGTGAGAATTTGGCTGATTTCATCCAGGCTCAGGTCCGATGCGGAGAGCAGCGATCCTGGGTGATATGGGAACGGCGATGCGGGCACGGGCGGCGGATGAAGTTGGCGGCGGGCAGGGGTTGCGGCTGCGTTCATGCTTTTTCTGCTTCTAGCAACTAGCATATAGCCTCTGGGTTAGGGCCAGGAACCAGTGGCTGGATGCTGCCTTTCCTAGTCCACCCGCTCGACCAGAAGCACCTGCTCGTCGTTGTCAACCTCGCGGAACTTTACTTCAATGATTTCGCGGCTGCTGGTAGGCACATGCTTGCCCACGTAGGTGGCCTCAATGGGCAGTTCACGATGGCCGCGATCGATGAGCACAGCCAGTTGCACGCGGCGCGGACGGCCGTGGTCAAAAAGCGCGTCCAGGGCGGCTCGTATCGTGCGGCCGGTATAGAGAACGTCATCGCACAGCACCACGTCGCGGCCCTCGATGTCGATGCCGATGGCTCCCACAGTCACAACCGGCCGCACACCTGCAGTGGAAAGATCGTCTCGGTAGAACTGTATGTCAAGTACGCCCGTGTCGACGGGATGTCTCTCGATGCCGGAGATCAGTTTGCCCAGCCGCTCGGCCAGCGGAACGCCGCGCCGTTTGATGCCCACCAGCGCCAGGTCTTCGCTTCCATTGCTCTTTTCAACTATCTCGTGGGCCAGGCGCACCAGGGTGCGCTCAATCTCCGATGCGGACATCAGCCTGCCCTTCACGCGCAGGTTGCTCTTGTTTTGGGCTTCGCTCATGGGTTGTCTCGCGGGGCTTGTCTCTCGCAGGATGATACGAGGGGTTGCTACAGAAGAGCAAGTTGTGCGGAATCGGTGGAAATGAAGGTGCCGCACCGTGCCTTGAAAAAGGACCGATTTCGCAGTGAAACACTGCCCGGAGAAACAATAAAGCGAGAGTCTAGATTCCCGGCCGCCGGGCACGGGCCTGGAACCGCGCGCCCAGAGCGCCGCCACTCACGGCAAAGAAGACCAGTGCGACCACAAGCAGAAGAACGGCGCTTAACATTGCCCCGGCGCGCCCCTCAGGCGAGAGCAGCCAGGATTTGTAAATGGTGATGGTCTGCGCATCCACACCCGCGGCAGTCCATTGGCGCGTCACTTGATCGCTGATAATGGTCTGCCACGTATCGTCCAGGTCCTTGCCTCGATGAAGAAAGAAGCGCATCGTGAACAATGTGATGCCGGAAGCGGCTGCCGCAGTCCAACCGCCGAGCAAGCCCGTGACCAGGCCTATGCGCGCACCCGCTCCGATAGTAATCCAGGCCGGTTTTTGGCTGCGCAGGTAGAGGGCCACAGCCCACGCGGCCGCAATCGCCATCCACAGCAAACCAAAGATGCTCACCGGAGAGAATAGCGAGCAGAGCACTCCCGCAGGAACCGCCAACGCTATGCACACGCGCATGGCCCGCTTCCAGTCGACGACACTTGCATCTCGTACCGGCTCATTCCAACGTTCCGGCGGCGGTTGCCCGGGAACGTTGTCTGCCGAATAAAGCAATTGCGGAAGTCCGCAGTTGGGGCAGTAACAATTGTCGGCAAGGACCGACTGGTGGCAGCGGGTGCAGGTAATTTCCATACATCTACGAGCCTATAGCATTTTGCCGCAGTCTGTGCTGGTTCGCTTACCAGAAGCTTTTAAGTTGGACCACCATTCAATGGCTGAACCCGAGCCTTTCTAGCTGGCTTGAACGGGCAGTTTCAGCTTCGCAGTCACAATTGCCTCAGCCGCTGCAACAGCCTCTTCCAACGCCATGTGGGTCGAATCCAGCAGGATGGCATCGGGGGCCGGCTTCAACGGTGAATCGGCGCGGTTGCGGTCCCGGGCATCGCGGGCACGGAGATCGCGAATCACCTCGTCCGGCTGCACCGCAGGAGTAGGGCCAAGCTGATCAAACCGGCGCAACCCCCGCACCTCGGGCGCCGCATCCAGGAAGATCTTGACCTCCGCATGCGGAAAAACCACGGTGCCAATGTCGCGGCCTTCCATGACCACCCCGCCAGCTGCGCCAAGCTGCTGCTGCAGGCGAACCATCCAGGCGCGAATGGGAGGAAAAACGCTGACCCTCGAAGCTGCGTCTGTCACTGTTTGATTGCGGAGCAGGCCCGTCACATCCTTGTCGTCGAGCAACACTCGATTTTCTTCTTCACCTGGCTCAAGACGAATGGTGGTTTCGGCGGCAAGCGCTTGCAGGCCGGCGCTCTCATCCAGAGGCAGGCCTACGCGAAGCGCTTTCAGGGCAAAGGCCCGGTACATGGCGCCTGTCTCGAGATTCAACAGGCCAAAATGCCGGGCCAGGTGACGCGCAATCGTGCTCTTGCCCGCGCCGGCAGGGCCGTCAATGGCAACGATCATCTTCCGCTTAGGATCAAGGGAACGCGAGAGGCTCTCATCCTCGCTCATCCGCGCTTCTTCGTCTCCTTGTTGGGTCGGGTGGGGTTGGGCCGGGCGGTAAAGCCATAGCGCTTGCTGTTGCCCGCCTTTGCACCGGCTGCCAGGGTCGGCTTCCGGCTTCCGCGGGCTGGCCGCGCGTCCTTCCTCAGGCTAGTGCCGTTGCGCGAAAGGCTTCCACTGCGCGCACTACCAGCAGACTTGCCAGCGGCCTTTGCGCCATTGGCATGGCCATTGCGCTTGCCCCATGCGGGAGTGGGAGACTTCGTCGTCCGTCCGCCCGAGGCCCCGTTCGATGGGCGAACCTTGCTTCCATTGCCGTGCGCGCCGTTGCTCGTGCCGTGCGCGCCATTGCTTGCAGCCCGTACACCATTGCTCGAACCATTGCCTGCGTGCGTGCCATTCCCATTGTGCTTGGCCTTGCCGCCTGCATTTGCTTTCGGGTTCCAGCGCGCCCCGGTCGTGGGCCGGGACCCGGTCGCTGGACGCGAACCGGATGGCCGTGCAGTCACGCTGCGGCTATCGGAGCTTGCACGGCGCGCGGGACGGTTGTTCGCGGACGATTGAGCCGGCTTGCGGTCACGGGAATGCGAGGCTGGCCGGCTGAAGTGAGGCCGGACTGCCGCCGGCTTCCCATTGGAAGCTGGCTTGCGTGCCGGGGAAATCCGCGGAGCGTGGGATTCTGCGGGCTTGCTCGGTTCAAGAGGCGCGGGCGTCGCAGCGAACGCAGACTTCGATGCCTCAAGCTCCGGCAATTCCTCTTCATGATCCCGCGTGCGCAAAAAATACGCGGAGGCCGGCATGGACGAGCTGGCATACAGGGTGGCAGGGACCTCGAATTCAGGCAAAGTTCCGGCAACGTAAAAGTGCGGAGCGTGGCCCATAGAGATTGTGTGCACCTGGCGCGTGGCCACTAGGCCGCGCAGCACTTCACGTACTTTGCTGCGCGCGGTGAGCGGAGCCAGAAACAACTCGACCTCTTCCATGCTTGCGGCAATCACGGCCTGCAGATAAATGGAGGCAAGTACAGAGATTGCAGTCACCTGCGAGGTGGATGCGCCCTCCGCGATGGCCTTCTGGAAGCGCTGCCGCAGCAGCTGCCATTTGGCCGGCACGCCGGGAGCCGCAATCACCGGGATGATGCGCAGTTGCTGCCAGAGCTCTGTAATGGCCCGCAGCACCGCGGTCTCTGTGACTTCACGGCCCAGCGCGTGCTTCAGATCGGCGATGGTGGTGTCACCCGTCTCAAGATGCTTGTAGGCCTGCACGGCCAGCTGCGAAACCTGGCGGGAGCCGGTCAGTTGCGGGCTGCGGCGCCAGTCTCTATCGCCCCGTAGCGCATACACGTAGGGCAGCACCCAGCTTGCCACAACAAAGTCGGGCTGCTCGCCGGGCTGTCCCAGCAAGTTCAGGCGGACCGCAACATCGTCGAGCTCCAGGCGTACGAGCAGCTCTTCAGCCAACTGAATATGCTTCGAGTCGGGCGTTGCATTCTGGTGGCCGGCTACAGCCTCAACAAAAGACGGCGCGATGGAGGAGGAGAACTGCCGCCGGGGCAGGAAAAGACACAAACCGGTCTCCTCAATCCACGTCCGGGCATCCTCTAGTGTGAGTGCCCCATGTCCGTTCTGACGCATCCTTTCGGCGCGCGATGCTTCCAATTGCTCGGCTGTCAAAGAAAAACCTCACTTCCAGGCTGGCGTTGCTTCAAACCCAGTGAAATTGTGTTCTGTTTGGCCTGGCCCAAGGTCGCCGCGCCCCGTTGGTCGCGTCAACTAATAAAATGCTGTGGCTTCGGGATCCATGGTCCCTGGTTTTCGAGATTCCGCCGGGCAATCCCTGCTCCTGAGAGAGAAGGGTTGCCGCCTTCCCCATGTTACTCATGTTTTAGATTCGATGGAAGGCCCGCTGGATCTCTTTCCAAGAATAAAGCAAAGCTATTGGACGTCCATGCGGGCAACTCGTTGGGTGCCTTGTTTTTGCCAGCTCCAAGAGTAACCATTCCATTCGAACTGGGTCAAGAGCAGTATTGACCTTGATGGCAGAATGGCAGGCAATGGATGCGGCGATGCGCGTACGAAGAGCCGTAAGATCTTCATTTTGCTCGACTTCATCAGAGTCCATGCCGGATTGTTCTATCACTTCTGACAGCATTCGCTCTAGCTGCGCACCTTCCAGGCCAACCGGCGCCGCTTTCACCGCAAGTGTTTGAGGGCCAAAGGGTTCCACCTCAAAGCCGTTGCGATCCAGTTCTTCGGCGATGCGCGCAAAAACCACCATCTGCCAGGGCTTAAGTTCCACCAGCATGGGCATTAGTAACCTCTGCCGCTGCACTTTTTCGACTTGGCGGTCCCTTAAAATTTTTTCAAAAAGTACGCGCTCATGAGCCACATGCTGGTCGATAATCCACAATCCGTCGTCGCCGGAGGCCAGAATGAACGACTCCCGCAACTGCGCAAGCGGGTGAAGGGAGCCCAGATGGTTCAGGTTTGCCGCCGCCTGCTCGGCCTCCACAAGGGCAGTCGCCGTGGCGGGGCTGAGTCCATTTGCCGATCGATCTCCGAATGAGGCGCCGAATGAAGGCGAGCAGCCGTCCGCTCCGGCTGGCGCGCCCAGCTGGAAGAGTGCCGCGGCAGCCTCACCCCATGCTTGCTGGTCTCCCCATCCGCCTTGATTCAGCCCCAGGGAGTCGAATGGTAGCCTGCCTGGAACAGGCTTTGGGAGCCGGGGTGTCAGTTGGAAGAGCTCAGTTTCTCCCGCGGCAGCCTGCAATGCGCCCGGATCGGAGTCAATCTGACCGGAATCGGCAAGATTGGATTCGCCCAGGGGCGCACTGTCCGGCGAGCCGGGCAGTGGCGAAGCGGCCGGAGGCATCAGCGACGGGCTGGCGGCTGGCGCGGAATCGAGCGCAGCAAGAAAGCCTGCCGACGGGCGCGCCTGGATCAGCGCCGTCCGCAGGCTGTCGCGGACAAAATCGTGGACCAGGCTCTGCTGGCGGAACCGGACCTCGGTCTTGGCGGGGTGCACATTCACATCCACCTCTTCCGGCGGCATCTCCAGGAACAGCAAAACCACCGGGTAACTGGTCGGCGGAATTACGTTGCGATAGGCTTCGGTAATCGCATGGATCAGCAGCCGATCGCGAATAAGCCGCTTGTTCACAAAGATATAGATCGAATTCCGGTTGAGCTTTTGCAGCTCCGGCTTGGAGTAGAAGCCAGTCAGACGCAGCTTGCCCGGATCGCGCGTCGGCTCATTCGGGTCGCGCTTCCACGGCGGCGCCTCAGGCAGACCACCCCGAGCCAGTGGAGTCTCAGCAGCCACGGGAAGAAGTTGCGCCAGGGTGTCTTTGCCGAAGATCTGGTAAATGCGCTCCGCCGTTCGGGCTACGGGCGGCGCTGAGACGATGGTGTGCGTAGCTGAAGTCAGCTCAAAGTGCTTTTCCGGATGCGCCAGCGCGTAGTGGGTTACCAGCGCCGTCACATGGGCCAGCTCGGTGCTCTCAGCGCGGAGAAATTTGCGCCGGGCGGGGGTGTTGAAGAACAGGTCGGCGACCGCCAGGGTGGTTCCTCTTGGCAAGGCAGCATCGTCCACATGCAGAATTTTGCCGCCGGCAATCTCGACGCGTGTTCCGGCGCCCTCTTCCCCGGTAGCCGTCTCCAGGGTCAGGCGGGCCACTGAGGCAATTGAAGGCAGAGCCTCGCCGCGGAATCCGAGCGTCGCGATGGAGAGCAGATCGTCGGCCGTGCGCAGCTTGGATGTGGCGTGGCGTTCAAAGGCCAGCAGGGCGTCGTCGCGATTCATCCCTTGTCCGTCGTCCGTGATACGGATCAGCCGCCGCCCGCCCGCTTCCACTTCGACGCGGATGCGGTTGGCGCCGGCGTCCAAAGCATTCTCAAGCAGCTCCTTCACCACCGACGCCGGCCGGTCCACCACCTCGCCCGCGGCAATCTGATTGGCAACCTGGTCGGGAAGAATGCGGATGCGGCCCATAAGGTCTAAGGGTAACGCAGTCGGACAGGGATCAGAAGTTAGAGATCAGGGTCAGGGAAGTTGCAGCGGCCAGGCACGAGCAGACCATTGCCGTTTTGCTTGGGCAGGTGCGCAGCGATTCGCCGGAAATTCAAATTGGAGAGTAAGCACGGTTTTCCGCGTCGAACGTCAAAGCCAATGAATCCCTCGTGACGGGAACGATAAGTCGCGCCATGGCGTATCTGCTGCTTTGCCGCAATGCAGTTCGATTCTGCCCCATGTATGTTCGCCAGCGAACATGCATGTCCGAAAACGGACGGCAGCACGCCGGTTGCAACGGGCGCTCAAGTTGGTACACTCCGTTATCCGCCACGATCGATTCGAGATGCGGGTGTGCACTCAAACCCGAAGTGTGGAAGCTGGATTGCTGACAACGAATAGGGACCGGCATTTCCCCGGAGGTCCAGTCGGATGAGGCAGTTTGAGTGTTTTGGGCTGGACACGGCGAATCAGTGCCTCTTGCGCAGCGGCGCGCCGATTGATCTGGCGCCAAAGCCCTTTGCAGTGCTGCGCTACCTGGTGGAAAATCCCGGACGCCTGATTACCCACGACGAGCTGCTGGATGCTCTGTGGCCGGAAACCTATGTACAGCCTCAGGTGTTGCGCACCTATGTTTTGGAATTGCGCAAAGTCCTGGGCGATGACGCCGGACAACCGCGATTTATCCAGACGCTGCCCAAGCGCGGTTACCGCTTTGTTGCGCAGGTAACGGAGCGAAACGCAACGGAAACAGCCGCCACTGAAGGAGCCTCTGCACAGGCCAAAGCCGCGCCAATTTTTGGCCGTGACGAGGAGTTTGACCTGTTGCGGGCGCAGGTTCGCATTCTGGCCAGCGGACAGCGGCGCGTGGTGTTCATTACCGGAGAAGCGGGGATTGGGAAGACAGCCCTCGTGGATGCCTTCTGCCGGCAACTGGATCACCCGATCGCAGCAAGTGTGACGCGCGGACAATGCATTCAGGGGATTGGCGGCAAAGAGGAGTATTACCCCGTGATGGAAGCGCTTTGCCAGCTTTGCGCAGGGCCTGATGGGGAGGCGGCATCCCGGATTCTGTCCCGGACCGCGCCCGCCTGGCTGGCCAAGGGCTGGGAACGAGATGCGGAAGCTTTAGCCGTGGCATACCCCGCGGCGCAGCAGAAGACTCTCGGGGATCTTTGCGGGGCATTCGAAGCGCTGGCGGCCGAGAAGCCACTGGTTCTTGTCTTTGAGGACCTGCACTGGGCGGACGATTCCACTCTTCATCTGATTTCGGCCCTGGCGCGCAGGCGAACTCCGGCAAAGCTGATGGTGTTGGCAACGTTTTGTCCGCAGCCCGGCTCAAGCGAGCATCCTGTGAAGGTGCTCAATCAGGATTTGCTGATGCGGCGATTGTGCGTGGAGATGGCCCTCGCGCCGCTGAATAAGAAAGCTGTCGGCGAGTTGCTGCAGAACGAGTTGGACCAGCAAGCGTTGCCGCGTGGCCTGGTTGATTTCGCAGCCGGGCGCTCAGAGGGCAATCCGTTGTTCGTGATTGCCGTCGCGGAGCATCTGATTTCGCAAGGAATCCTGGTACGGCGCCGTGTGGGCGGCACGAACGAATGGGAGCAGTCCGCGCCCTGGCCAGATATCGACGCCGGTGTGCCCGACCAATTGGCTCGCATGATTGAGCAGGAGATTGAACGGCTGAGCGAAGTTGCGCAGCGCCTGCTCGAGGCAGGGAGCCTGATGACTGTTGCGTTTCCCGCATGGGCGGTGGCCGCGGCGCTGGGAAAGGATTCAATCGAGACGGAGGAAGAGTGCGATGCATTGGCGCGCCGATTGCACTTCGTGGTGCGCGCCGGGCAGGATGAATTGCCTGACGGATCAAAGTCCGCTTTCTATGTGTTCGCACATGGGCTGTACCGCGAAGTGCTCTACCTGCGGCAGGCGACGGCACGGCGCTCACGCAGACATATTCGCATCGCGGAGCGGCTGGGTGAGTTGTTTGCCGGGCGCGAAGCGAACGTGGCGCGTGAGATGGCAACGCACTACGAAGCAGCAGGTGACCTGGAGCGTGCGGCGCACGCGCTGCAATCGGGGGCTGAGCGCACGCAACCGCACGCAGGCGTTTGCTGAAGCAGCTCAATTGCTCGAAAACGCGCCCACAATACTGAATCTCTCCGTCAGTTCGAGTGCGCCGCGGCTGGCCAGGAAATTACTGCGAGTCTATTACCGCGTAATGGGCCGTTGCGTTCATCGAAACAGCACGAACACAGCACAAATTGACGCTCGAAAAAGTTTGACAGTTTCTGGACGGGAACTTGACAACTTTATTCTTTGGGATTGCTAAAGTCGTTTTCGTAAGCAGGAGGAGACAACCATGCAGACCAAATTCAAATCTCTCGTTCTGGCGTCGGCAGCGATCACGGCAGTCGCTATGACCTCAATCCCCGCAATGGCCCTTAGCGCAACCATCCTCAACGTGCCCTTCAGCTTCACGGTGCAGGGCAAGACCCTTCCCGCGGGCGAGTATTCGATCCAGCGCGACGACCTTGGAATCTTCGTCAAGCTGCAGAGCAAGGATGCCTCGCAGCACCTGTCATGGATTGCGCGTGCGGGTGATTTCGACAATAGCCGTGTGGTCCTCCGGTTCGAGGAACACGGCCAGGAGCATGTTCTCCAGTCCGTCCAGTACGGTCGCCTGGCATCTCCCAGGCTCACCCCGAAGCCGAAAAAGGGCGAAAACATGGCCCCGGAGTTTGTAGTACAGCAATAGCCAGTTCGCCGAGTTCGGTCAGCAGATGGTCACAGCAAATGGGGCGTTCGCCGAGGCGAGCGCCCCCATTTTTCATTCACGGGTCAGAGGCTCTGATCGAGCGAAAGCAATTCCTTCGCTAGTTGAGGGTTCGAAGACCTGACGGCAAGTTTGTTCAAGCGATGATGGACGCATATGAGTATCGGCATAGGGGGGAGAGTCACCTCTCCTCCCCTGCCTCACCACCGGACATGCGGGTCCGCATCCGGCGGTTCGGTCGGATTGAGCTATTCCCCAACGTACAGCCTGGGAAGTCCAAGTAAGTCGAAGTAGGCGTTGGGAAACGCATATTTCATCGCAGGGCTGTTGGCGATGCGCCATGGGCCGTGAGAGCTTCCGGCTGTTTGTGCCGCCAAG
>Ga0182024_10006195_pt1 | contig 26379 bp, 36 predicted proteins | sample P32metaG_FD_120480 | JGI IMG/M metagenome (GOLD analysis project Ga0182024, IMG submission 120480) | Permafrost microbial communities from Stordalen Mire, Sweden - P3-2 metaG (Illumina Assembly) | ecosystem: Environmental > Terrestrial > Soil > Wetlands > Permafrost | place: Sweden: Stordalen... | reverse complement strand
CTTTGCAGCAGGCATTCTCTTTCCTCCCACGCGCCATTCTACGCTGAACAAAAGGAGACGCCGGAAATCCTTGCCAAAGGATTCTCGATGCAAGGAACGGGGGACTCCGCCCTTGGTTCACGCCCGCTTTTGCCAGTGCACCGGATCGCGGCTGGCGTGGAAACAGGCGATTACGGTCAGTGTTCCGTCTGTCTCCATGACAAACATCAGCGCGTAGGGAAAGCGGCGAAGCAGGGCGCGGCGGATGCTCTTGTAGACAACGTGGAATTACCGGGGATTGGCGCTCATACGCTCGATCACGACGTCAACGGCCATGCGGAAACGTCGGCCTAGGCCGGGAGCCTCGTTCTCATACCAGTCCAGAGCGTCGATCAACTCGGCGCGGGCAGGCTGGGTGAAGATAACCGAATACACTACGGGCAACGTTGCTCAAGCTCGGCCTTCAAAGCCGCCCAACTGATGCCCTCGCTCCGGTCTTGGTCGAGCATTGCAATGCGGCGGTCAAGCTCGTCCTGCTGCGGGGCTGTCAGCGGAAGCTGGCTGTCTTCCAAGCTATCCCAAAGCTGCGAGATTAACGCAAGACGCTCCAGCGGGGTTAGACGCACAAGCTCGTCATGGGTAAGTAAATCCATGTGTCGAGCATAGGAAAGAACGCGAGCAAAAGCAACAGAGGAAGGAAAGCGGCTTCATATTTCGAGCGACTTCGCCGCAGGAAACAGGGTAAGCGAATACCGCACGAGTCGCAAGGGTATTCCCTCATCGCGTGGTGCTGGAGGCTGGGGGGGTCTTGCTGCGGGTGAGAACGAAGGAGCTGCGGCGATCGTTGGAGGCGTGATCAATCCTCTTCCAAAAACCAACGAAGTAATCGACCGCGGAGATGGTGGAGACGAGCACAGTGAAGTAGATTGCGGCGACAGCAATCCACTGCACCGGGATCACGAGCAAACCGAACTGCCAGTCGTACCAATGATGGGCCAGAATCGCGGAGACCACCGAGACAATCTGAATTACAGTTTTGAGCTTGCCGAGTTCGCTCGCCTGGATGGTGAAGCCTTCCGATGACGCGATGGAACGCAGGCCGGAGATGAGAAACTCGCGGCCGATGATGACTACGGCGATCCAGACCTTGACCACGGCAGGGTTGTAGGCGACGAGGGCAATGAGAGCGGCCGTGACCATGATCTTGTCGGCCAGTGGGTCAAGCAGCATGCCCATGGTTGTGATTTGCCCGCGCTTGCGGGCAAGGTAGCCGTCGAGGCCATCGGTAATGGAGGCGAGAACGAAGAGGACCGAGGCGAGAATCTCGGCCTGGCCCCAGGGGCCCTGCCACGGGAAGTGCGGCGACAGGATCCACAACAGCAGCGGGATCATCACGATCCGGCTCATCGTAATTGTATTCGGCAAGTTCATTTGTATTCAATCACATGCAGACAGTTACAAAATTTTGCTGAAAAATTGCTGAAGTCAACTAGACTAGGGGTCGTGCCAGTGACCCCTTCTACTTTGACCGTTACAGTATTCACGCGCCATACCTCCGAGTGCGACCACAAAGACAACCCAAAATGGAAACAGTGCAAATGCAGCAAGCATTTGTACATCTATGAAAATGGCCGCGTCTCCTACAAGAGTGCTCGCACCCGTTCATATACACAAGCCCAGTCCCTTGCTGAAGAAGAACGAAAAGCACGTGACCCTAAAACACGGGATGAGCGGGCGAAGGATTGCACGCTGTCTGACGCTCTTGACCAGTGGTGTGCTGGTGCCTCTAAAGACGTTGGTGTTGCCACCGGGAAGGCATACTCGACGTTCAAGAACGCCGTGCTGACGTGGGCAGCTTCGAAGAACATTGTCATGCTCTCCGATGTCACTTCGGACGCACTGGACACATGGGTCACAAGCTGGAGTGGGAAAGCCAACACGAGAAAATTCAGGCTCTCTCGCTTGCGTGCGCTTTTTCTCTGGTGCCAGCAACTTCATAAGGTCAATGCTAACCCCGCAGCCCCGCTCCGGAACATCAAACGCGGAAAGCATGAGGATGATGAAAAGACGTGGCCTCTCACACCTGACCAATTCGAAGAACTCATCGCTGCTACGCACGAGTATGACAAGGGCAGGCGCGTAGACAAAGACAGATTTGGGGTTGACCTCCGTGCCATCTTCTTGACGCAGCGGTGGACGGGTCTAAGGCTCTCCGATGTGTTGTTGTTGCGGCGTGACGCCGTGCGGGCTGGCAGGATCACTCTCAAGACCCAGAAAACCGGCGACGATTTTGACAGGCCGGTTCCCAAGGTGGTGCTAGAAGCCCTCGCCGTCGTGCCCGTCAGAAAAACGATGCACAAGGATTACTACTTCTGGTCAACCAAGTGCGACCACCGCGTCTTGGCTGGCATGTGGACACCGCGAATCAAACGGATGAACAAATATGTGCATTTCAAAGATGAGAAGGGGAACCCGCTGGCGTTTCGTTCGCACATGTTGAGAGATACTTACGCCGTGGAACTCTTGTTAGCAGGCGTGTTGCTTGAACAAGTGAGCAAGCTGCTAACTCACAAGAGCACCCGAGTCACTGAGCAGCATTACGCTCCATGGGTGCGAGCGCGTCAGGATCAACTAGATGAAGTAATGAAGCAGGCGAGTCGGACTATGGGTGCCAGCTTTACTGGCGACTAAGATGACGATCATAAACGCGCTGTGCCACTGACGCGGGTATTCTCATGCTGAGGTACCCGCGTTTGTGCATGGACTCGCGACGGTCAATAATAAGCACGCCCGGTTCATTTTTGAACCATTCGCGTACCTTATCGACCGAGAATCCCCACAGCTTGGCTAACTCTCTCGGCTTGTAATGCGGCTCCCCCACTAGTGCGCTTCCCATATCACATCTCCTAGTTCCATTATCTTCGGCACACTTTCGGCGTCAATTTTTATAAATTTTTTCTGAATACAAAAGAAAAACCCCGGTGGAAACCGGGGTTCGAGGCGAAGCTTACAGCTTTTCATTTTGCTATTTCAACCCGACTGACGATTCCATCATTGCGGTAGCAAAACTCCTCGTACTGCCCGCTGTACGCTTGGAATCCGTGTTTCATCGGAGCCGGAGATTGAATGCAGCAATAATCGCCAGCCATAAGGTTATCCTTCCCCTTGATAGTCACTAGCCGATACTGAAAGGTGTACGTCCTCTCCCCACCAAGTTGGTCTATCAGGGGGTTGGTGCCCACTTCAAAGTCATTCCCTGAATAATCTCCGTGGGTGTACTTCCCAAGATGGAATCGAAAGGGTGGAGTTTGAATTCCGAGCACCCGCGTAAGGCCATCGGACAACTTCACATGCCAAGTGGGGGTCGCTTCAGCGCAATCGGTGTTGGTGTCGGTAAAATTGCAACCCATTGTTTCGCTACGGTTGCCCACTGTCACAGTCGTGTAGTGGTCATAGTGGGTTGGGGCATCCTTGGTGATGGTACCCGTCAAATTGTAGACAGGCGCATAGTCTGGTGGGTCGTTCTTATCCTTGGCAGATGCGACCACCGGCAACAACATCAGTAAAGCTGCAATTCGGAATTTCATGTTTTTCTCCTTCATGTCTGGCGGGGCCAGCTTACGCTGGCCCGCCCCGCACGTCATCCTACTTTGGTTAGTTACCTTTGAACACCTTCGCCCATCTTTGTTTTTTCATACTTGAAACAGCGGTTATCTCATGTCCCTTGGGACGATTAGTTCTGAGGCCCTGCGGAGTTCCTCCGCAGCCGACCGCCTCCAACACCCATCCAGCACCTTTGAGACTTATACCCGGCTCATCGTCCAAGATATACGTTTGAATTTTCGCGAATCCCATCAGCCGGGCTATCTTGGCGCATCTCGCATATAAGAGGCTGGGTACATTATCCGTGCCATCGCTGACGAGCCTGCATACTTCAAGTACAGTTCCGTCATCCAGACTACGGGCTGCGGGGCGACCGCACATTGCACAACCGACCAAGACACCATTCTTGGTGCAGCCAATACTTAATTTAGCGGTTCTGATAGGTGAGTGATGACGATGCAATTTTTCAACTAACTCGTTCGCCTGCCAATGATGCAGCGGGACAATCTTAAGTTCTCCAGCCTGTCTTATATCTCGGGCGATTTTTTCTTTCTGCCGTTTCCGGTATGCACGTTGAGCAGCCGCATGATTTTTGTGAATCTTCGGGCGACCCATTTTGCGTTTTGGTGATTCTAGTACTTGCATCACTTCAGTCCTTTTCCTGAGACGTATTTAACGTAATTACGTACTAACTTACTTTTTACGTTAATACGTTTTTACGTTTGCACATACTTATTACGTGCTCTTACGTTGCTACGTTGCGTGCCAGACTGTGGATGGACGACCAGCGGTCTTCACCGATTCCGACCGGATCAACCGGGCTTCGAGTAACATCGACAAGACTCGTTCCATGTCTTTTGCCGACTTATTGCTTTGAAACACTGTGCGGTTTATTTCGGTCTGGGTCATGCCGTCTTGACTGGCACGGAGCCGTTTCAAAACCGATGAGGCCGCATCGTCGCCTATCATGTCCGAAAAAAGGAAAGTTACTGAGTCTTGGCAATAACGCCAAACTGCCAAAGCCGCGTCCAGATGTACCGGTCGAATTAACTTCGAAGAATCAAGCAAGGCGTACAAGGTGGCAAGGCGTAGAACATGGGTCTCCGCTCGTGAGGTCAACGCCCCGATAAGACCGGGTATTGAGCGCGTCAACTGCGGATAGTGTTCATGCTCCCACGTCTCACTCGCCGTGGCATCGAAGGTGATTTGCTCTGTATGTTGAGCAGCCTCTAACGCCGATGTGATCCTGCCCACCAGCGCATTCAGTTTCGCTTGATCCAGCGGTTTCCCGCCAAGAGGTTTCAGTTGGTAGCGAGTCGCGAAGCACCACAGGAACCGGTTGCCAAAACCATTCGCCCTGTCCCTCGTGGTGAGCAAGCCCTGTAACTCGTCAGCCGTGATATTGCCGATAACCGAGATGTGCGGCTTCTTGCATCCGTAAGAATTGTTTCGCAAAACCCTCTCAATGGGATTGCCGTCGAACGCATTGCGTAAATCCTCAGACAGCTTGTTCATGCGAATGGAACGCAGAACGGAAGAGAACTCAGTTTCCACGCAAAGCAAACGCTTGTCATCAACGCCAGGGTCATCGCCGCGCCCATCGCGTATCCGATAAATCAGACCCTCGCCGGTAGCCATGCCTCGGCAAAGTTGCGACTCCATGAAGTCTTCGTCAACGCGGCGGAGTATATCGAGCACCCTGTCGGTGGCGGTGCCCTTGCGGGCCTTGGCGGTGTCACCTACAACCACGGTGAATTCGTTGACGCATTGGCGGGTGGCCTCGGTGAGGAAATGCGCCCTGCGTCCCACCATGGCACCACATCCGACTAGGAAACAAAGCAGAAGCGCGTGGGGATCAGTTTCCGACTCAGGGCTTACCAGATTCACGAAGTCGCCAGTGAGACCGTAGTAAGCAGCCGCGTCCATGGCTTTCACTGCACGCTCAGCCATCACAACAGGAGGCTCAGGTTGCTCAACACTCCCGTTCTGCTCAGCCCGCTCCCAGCCTTTATCGCCCCAAATTATGAGTCGCTGCCCCACCATCTGTTTGGTGATCCGCCTTGTTTGCGCGACTGTCTTTCGCAGGCTCTGCGCCAGATCGGAATTGAGCAAGCCGCCCGCCCGCAGAGCGGCCAATACCTCCAATTGTCCCGGCGTGATGTTGGGCGGTTGCATAACATCATATTGAAGGCAGGCCGCACGGTTGTAAAATTACGTAAGGCACAAGCCGCGAAGTGACTTAAACGCATGAAAATACTTCACTGTACTTGGGTGCTGGTTACCGGATACTTCAAAATCCGCGTAAACAGCGGCGCTGCATGTACTCTGGCGATACATATAACGGTAACTTGTAGTTGAGAAAGTATACGCTACTATAGTAAGTGTAGTTCAACGGGGTAGTTGATGTAGTCTTCGCGTCATTAGTGGGACGGGCGTACTCTAAGTTTCTTTTTCGGATACTTCAACTTATGAATCAGCGCCTTCGAATTCGGACATTTTCGCCAGATAAGCCGTGACGAAATCCTCAATCTGCTCCGGCTTGCCGAGTTCCTTCCACGCTTTCTCCAGCTTCGCGCTATCGAGATCGTCGGTGGCGTAGGTTCCGCTAATCTCGTTCGTGGCGTCCCAGAGTCGGAACCATTCCGGGTGCCCGTCGTACACGGCGATTTTATAGCGGCGGAGGAGGAAATCCTCCGCTCCGCGCCGTGCATCGCAGAAGTCCTCGTAATGCGTGTTCCAGAACAATTCCATGGATAATTTCTGGAATGCGGCGGCGTCATTGCCGGTCAGCCGTGGTTGGCATGGGTCGGCAAGTTTCTCCCGCTCGCGCTGACCCAACAAAACAACGAGAGCCAACCCGGAGGTAAGGTATACGAGCGCCCTAGTATAGGTTCCCCCAAGATACCTAACGACGCTTCGCCCATTGGAAGTAGGGTATGGGTGCCAGTTCGGTTGCTGGTTCTGCACGTGCTGTGTGCGTGGATGCAGCGGGGCCGCTGCCGAACGGAACAAGAGCAGAAGGGGCGACATTAAGCTGCTTGACTAAAGAGGGCAGACAGCAAGATGCACTTTTTCGGCATGGCATGACCAATAACGCGGTATTGAGTGTATGGGTACAACGGATGACCATCCTGAGTACCGTAGGCGGTGACTATGGCAAAGACTTTACCAGAATGCAAAGACAGCGAGAGCATCTCGCTGATAGGTTCAAATCCGACCACCCCACTCCATCTTCCTGAACTCTGTCTTGAGTTCTGCTCAAGAAATGACCCACGATATGTCGCTATACGAAATCGCCATTATGTCAAGAACAAGGGCGTTCATGCGCAGCAGGTTCATTTTTTAATCTGGTACGAGGGCTTTGTGGTCGGCATCATTTCCGGCAGTTCGGCTGTGTATGCAACACCAGTGCGAGATAGTTTCTTTGGGATAACTAAAGAAAATAGAGAAAAGGTTCTCCGGGGCATCATTAACAACATTGTGTTTCGTTTGGAGTACCGGGAAAACAACCTAGCCAGCCGTGTGTTAGCACAATGGAGAAAAATTGCCGCCACCATATGGGAAGACCTTTATCAAACCCCGGTATATGGATTTGAGACTTTAGTCATTCCAGACAGAACCAAGATTATGGAAGGCGGAATGGGTAGTGAGCTAAACGATTCCGAAGTAGTGGGAGGTGATTTTGAACACTCTTTGGGTGGGAGCTATAAGGCGGATAACTGGACACTGGCTGGGATGACAGAGGGCAACACAAAGAGCCACGACCAGCTGGGTTTGAATGAAACATTTGTTCGCAGAACTGTTAAACCCAAGGCAGTGTGGTGTAAATGGCGCGATGGTTACGTTACGCCAGTTGAGTCGCAAGTCACAGCAACATGGCAAGCGAGTAAGAAATGGAACGATACTTTGGAAAGACATCTAAAACGAACTATGCCCGATATAACGGAACAAGAGTGGGTCAGGTTATCGGGCGACCTGAAGTTACGCGCCAAAAAATTAGCAAGTAAACGTCTCGCCTATATTGGCAAAACGTTTCTCACAAAAGGAAAACATGTCCTACAAGCGGTATGACTTCAGCGTGCCGGGTGAGAATCAGACGAAGCGATTAGCCATCCACCCCCTGAACACAAAGATTTATGGCGATACTGCACCTGACACCAACCTTCTTGAGAGTGTCAAAGCTTACGGCATCTTCAATCCCATCATCGTCAACCGCGATAAGCAAATACTTTCGGGTACAAGGCGCTGGCTATCAGCCATCGCGGCTGGGTTCAATAAGGTCCCTGTTCTGGTGTTACTAGAAAAGAACACGCTGCTGCATGAGTTGTTCCTGATTGAATCCAACCGCACCCGCGAGAAAACGGCTGGACAGATGGCGCGTGAGACGGCGGAACTGTTCCGGATCGAGAAGGAATTGGCGGCGGAGAGGCAGAGAGCAACGTTAGTTCAAAACGTATCTACCGTGGTGCCCTCTAAGGGCACGTCGGGAAAGACCCGAGACATCGTTGCTGAGAAGACAGGTCAATCGAAGAACACCGTGGAAAAGCAGGTTGCCATCGTGACCAAGGCTGAGGCTGGCGACCCCGTAGCCAAGGAAGCTCTGCGAATGCTAGACAAGGGTAGCAGTGTAATTTCAGCTTATAGGACATTAGAACCTGTTTTATCATTCGGACAAACAAGGTGGGGCGGCCATGTGGCGGGTGTGGAAAAGGCGCTGGAAAAGCTGCCAAGGGTGCTCCAGTCCGCAGATGTTGAAAGTAGGAGGTTGGCTGTCGAGCGCGTAAAGATTGCTTTTAAACAGTTCATGAAAGAGGTGGATGATGCTACGGTTTAATAACTATCGTCCAATTATAGTTTCTGCACAACCCTGTCGTTTCGCTGAGGGACAAGACGCGCAGCGGCTGTGGCAAGTACTACGATTGACCATTCCATCGCTTTACCTCTTCAGGCGGCACGCATAATGCGGTTTACCTTACCCGCGTTGGGTGAAAGTAAAGTAGCCGAACGTGACCATCCTCATCAGGAAGCTGGAGTACGCGAGTTCATTGCGGTCACAGAGACTTAGTAGATTTCCGCAGGTATGGCATAGACTGTCATCTGGCTGTGCCCCATGGGAGTTCTTCTCAGAATTCATAAATCTCACACATCTCCTTGATTCGACGGATAAGAGCCCCACCAGCCACGTTGATGTTCTCGTTGTCGGTCTTGGTGAACATATCCACAAAGCCGTCATAGGTCAGGTTGGTGGTCACGATTAGCTGGCCTTCGCAGTTGTAGAGCGTGTCGATGATGTCGAATAACTTGTTAGCGCGATGCTCGGTCAACCTGGCCTTGTCAATCTCCTCCAAGCAGAGTACAAACTTCTTACCCTTTTCAGTCGCCGCCTTGATGCGTTCGGGCGTGACATCAGGGTCTGGTTCCTCACGGTCGTTCTGCTTGGCGAGATACTGAGCCATCAAGGTGTCGAAGCTTACCCGCCAAATCCAGCGGGTGGTGGTGAACTTCAACCCGCCGAGATTGTCGGTGTAGAAATACTTCCAGTCCCGTTGAACCGCGTGGCGGAGCATGGCACAGGCGAAGGTAGTCTTGCCGGTACCCGGAGCGCCCCACATGAACACGTTGTCACTGGGGTGTCGGCGGAACTGCTCAATCATTTCCGCTTGCTTCTCCAGCGGCATGGTGCAGAGTATATTGGGCTGCATGGTGGCGAGGTTGCAGCGTAGGTACTTCGGTGGCTGTAACTGAGCCAGTGTCTTGAGGCGGTGTTGATTCTGGTAGCAGTGACACTGGTAATCCTTGTGGCCGAGTTGACCCGTGTATTTCTCCTTGACCGCGTACTTCACCATACGGGTGCCGTTGCAGCGGGGGCAGGGCTTGTCGCCAAATAGAATGGCGTCGTACTCGGCGGCGGTGCCCATGCGGGGTTTGGCTATCTCCAGCGATTCCTCGGTGAGTTCCCATTCCGGGGGACGGTAGATAGGACGTGGTTGTTCGAGGGTTTCCCCCAAGAGTTTATCATCATTAAAGTTTGGGTCGAAGTCAGTTTCCATTGGTGGTTCCTTCTCTCAGGTAGGCAGCAACCTCTACCGCGTTGGTGGAGCATTTACACTTGACACCGTTCTCCCCGCAGTGAGTGCAGCGGAAGGTTTTGATGCGCTTGATGCGTTCGTCATACTCACGCAGGGACTTTTCGGCGTCGGTTTCGGGCTTGCCAGCAGGTTTGGGTTTAGACTTACGGACGCCGTGGGTCTCTGGAGTCCATCCGACCGGGGTGTTCTCGTTGAGCATGGTGATGAACTTCTCCCTTCCCATGGAGGCCACTGTCGGGGGGTTCTTGCAGTAGTAATCGTTCTCATAGAAGTCGAGCACGTAGATGAGGCAGTTACGGAGACGTTCGGCGGATACACCGAACGCTGGTGTGTTCCACAGGCGGATGTCGGTCAGTCCCTCGGTCGGAGCTACGCTCGTTTGAAGGGTGGCCGCGTGTGGGGTGGGTGTGACGGGTACAGACTCGTCTTGGGACGGGAGTGGAACGAGCGGAGCGAGTGTAACGGGTTCTGCGGCTTCTGTCTTGCCCGTTCCACCTTCCGTGGGAACAGAAGGCAGCGTAGCTGCGTCGTCGTCGCCGGGTACGTCTGACGACGTGTGAAAGTCTGTAGGTATTCCCGTCTGTTTAGTCTGTATGTATGGAATACGTTCCCTGACTCTTCCCTGACTCTTCCTCAACCGTTCCTCAACCGTTTCCTCACCGTTCCTCGACCGTTCCTCAACTGTTCCAGCATCATAAGTTGGAATACCGTTACTGTCGGATTTCCAAGCATTTAGACGACGCCCTCTCAGTTCCCCGAAGGTAGGTTCGAACTTGTCAATCAAGATTTGGTACCCACCACGCTTGCCTTTTCCCTCGCGATAGTTGATGAACCTAATTTTCTTCAACCGGGCGAGCGATTTGTTCACCATGCCCTTGTAAGAGGCATCTCCCATGCGAAAGGCGATGCCAAGTGCGGTGCCTTTGTATATACCCGTGGCATAGTCACAGTACAGGTGAAGGAATGTATACACCCCGAGGTCTGTGGGGCATAACTTACCGGCCTCGATGTGTTCCTTCAGTCCATTGCGAATTTGAGCAAAGCCTTCAGTCGCCATTACAGCCCCCATGCATCAGGGTTCACCTTGGTGTACGCAATCAGGTCGTCCCACCAACCCTTCATCCCCGGTGGGATAACGCAGCCGTCACAGACCGTGAGGTACTGCTTCAGGTCGTCCACGGTGTGGCCGTCGAACGGGACAAGCGCGTCTTCCCCATCTATGCATTCGGCCAATAATCCGACAGCGGGAACTTCAAGGGCTGTCCAAGCCCGGATGGCTTCCACGGTTTCTTCCTCGTTCCGCGCCCACCACGTGAATGCCCTGCTGTAACGGGCGTCGTAAAAGATGATGGCCTTGCCCTCGATGCTGTTGTAGTTCTCCGTATAAACGTTACTTGGCATCGTTGGCCTCCGCAGCATCCGCCGCCTTTTCGTCCAACTTGTTTACGTCGGCAATTGTGATACGCTTCCCGCCGCGTGGTGGCAGACCCGCCTGTTGGCAAATGCGGGTAATCGTTGGTGGGGTTGTATGCAAAAGTCTCGCAATTGAGGAGAGGGACTCCTCGGGATGAGATTTAATGTAGCGGACCAGCATTTCATGGGCCTTATTCATGTCGATTTTCTCCATAAGTTTTAAAGTCACCCCGCGAGGGGTATATAGGTGGACCTAGAAGTTTGTTTTTTGTGAATAAGTGATTTTTGCTTATTGCTTTTCGCGGGCGGCAGTCAGGCGTCAGAATGTTGCGAATTGTTGTTTTCCGCAGAGCCGTTTGGCGTGTTACGGGGTTACGGGTTTCGGGCACAGAAGTAGTCTGCACTTACGAGACCGTTTAAACGCGCCGTCGCAAACAGGAGGGACGCGCTGCTTGTAGGCGTCATGTGTGCCGCCCGGTCACTGAATCATTAGTTAATGAAAGTTTTCGCTACGAGACGCTTCTATAAGGCGAGTTGCACACGCCGGGCAATTTAAAGGAGGTCAGATTATGGAAGAACTACAGGCTAATTCGGAATTACCCCGCACTTCAGAAAAAGGGAATCCATTTCGGAATCCGGTTAGCGATGAGCATCTGGCGGAGGAAATCTCGTTGCAATGGTCGCAGCGAGAATACTTCCGTCACTTCACCGACCTGCAAAGGGCAGAAGTACTGAGAATCGACGCAGTTCTTGGCGAGCTTTTCTATCGGCTGAAGCGGAAACTCTCCCAGCCCGGACGAAATGGCGAGTGGAGCGGTTGGCTAAAACAGCACGGTATTATGAGAAACACCGCCGACAGACTTGTTCTCGAACATAGCGAATTCTATAAATTGAGCGACGAACTGCCTCACCGCACCACACAGGAGCCTCTCGAAAATCGCATTTGTCAAACTGCATACCGCACCAGCGACCGGCTCGAAAACATGCTGAAGACGCCGCAATCCCGGATGGCGTTCGTGCGGTGTCTCGCCGACCTCTTTGGTCTCGCAGTTGAATTCGGGGACGATGAATCGGTGCGGCTCACCGTACCTTCTGCGGTCGATGAGACGGGCATCACGGATGTCGCGCCCAACATCATCCGTGTAAGCGATGATGGGGAAGTTGTCCCGGTGAACTACGAACTTCGGGACGATGCGGAAGATGCCGTGCTGTAGTGTTTAGGATTCCGGATGCGATTGGAAAAACATTTTGAACTGCTCAAAAAGTTCCGGTTGTTCAGCCTTCCACTCCGAGAATGCCTGTCCTAGTTCATCTGTGGCCTTGTCGTAGGCGTTCTGATGCTGCCTCATTGGCTCGTTCTGGAAACGGTGCCGTGCCACGTGCCAAGTCGTGACTGCATTTTCAAAGCTGGGTGCGAGGCGGGCATCCAGCGTCAACTCATTGTTCTGATGCTGTCCATCGCTCATCGCATTGCCCCCTTACTGAGGAGTCCGGTATTGTTCCGGCTGCATGTTTCCGTTGCGGATTCTGGCGACTGCTTCGTAGACCGCTGACCGCACACAGCCATTCGCGTTACGATTTCACTAACCATGGCATCCAAGACCAACGGCTCAACCTCTCTCGCCCTGACCCAGCAACTTTCTGGACGCATCCACAAAGTTGCCCCCAAAGAGTACTGGGAGTTCACTGACGAGGCTCTGGATGGCGAAATCGTCGCAAGCGTGGACGCCGCCCACGGCCACTACGATGGCTTGCGTCGTGAGCTTGTACTCAGGCTACTTCCTGCCTTGGCGGAAATGAGACGGCGGCATTCAGCACAAGGTGCAAGAAACGACCTAAACAGCAAGCTTGGTCTACCAAAACGGGCGGGTTGGGGCGATTATTTGCGGTCGAGAGGGCTGAAGCCCGACACCGTTCACAATTGGTTTGAGAAATACTCGGCGGCTAAGACCCTCGGTTTGCTGGTCGGTGCGACCAATCGTCGCAAGCTCGGTTCGCAACCGACGACATTCGCCAGCAATGAGCCTCGGCTTTATCGCATGACCGCCGCAGACCGAGTTCTGGTCGTAGCCGCTACTTCGGCCAGACAGGCGACGGCAATCCTGCACAGGAGCATCAACGGCCTGACCGACGACGATGCAAAGGCGGAGGAACTGGGACAGGTCATTGAGATTTTGAATGGACGCATTTACCAGCGACAGGCTCGGCAGCTTCCCAAAGAGCGTGCGGCGTCGGAGAGAACGATTTTCAATGCCATTGCCGGAAGTCCCGGAGCCAGTCCAGCCGCCATCGCACAACGGCTGGGTGTCTCGGCTGTTGATGTCCGCCGTGTGGCGACCAAACACAGGAAGCGACTTTCCAGACGATGACCATACGGCAGGAAATCGAGGACGCAGCCACCATGGCCGAGTTGAAGCAGATTGCCAAACGGCTTCAGCTTCGGCGTGTCCCGGCTGGTATCTCCATGGACATGCTCCGTCAGGTGTTGCTCAACACCGTGGGCGACAGCGGCGTTCACACCGAGCCGGTTTGCAAGTGTGGGCACCTGAAACGCGTTCACTTCATCGACAACGCGACGGGAGAGGCATTTGAATGCAAGCTGCCTTCATGCGGTTGCGCGAGGTTCACGAATGCGTCTTGCTAAGCTGTCAGAACTGAAGACCATCTACAGCCTCTTCGCCAGTCACCGCGAAATCTTCCCTCATGTCCGCCAAGACTATTTGCGCCGTCGCATCGAGAACAAGCAGTGCATCAATGAAGATGGCGTGGTCATCACCTTTCACCAATACAAAAAACGTACTCGCGTAGGCAACCTCAGCATCCCCTCCGGGGCAATAATGCTGCACCAAATCGTCAATCGTGAACAGTTCAACGGAGCCGGAGGCCGGATATTAGACCGCTTCTTCAATGAAATCGTAGTCCCTAGTCGCGGCGACCTCTACCTCACCGTTCGGGTTGTCAACACTGTAGCCAGTGCCTTTTACGAGCGTCACAAGATGAAGGTGGTCGGTACCATATCGTGGGCTGGCGGAACCATTCCTGGCCTAGTTTATCGCAAGACTCTGAGATAGAAGGTATTGGAGCATGGTCTCGATAACACGACGCAAAACCACTATCGCCGACGAACATGACGCTTGCGTCGAGGCTCTCTTCGCTCATTACCGCGCCAATGGGTTTCCGGTTTACGACCTGAGCCCACGGGAACGTGCAGAGCGACTCGCCGCATTGATGGCCTTCGACTGCGGGTCGATATTGAAAAAGAACGTCGTTCGACAAACCATGCACGGCATGAGTCTATGCTGGCATTTTCATCCGCACATGTGGGACATCCGCTGCGGCAACAAGAAGACGCCCATGGAGGTCTTCACGGATGACCGACTCTTCAAAGCGGTAATCGCAAAGCGTCTCGCGCTGGGCAGCTATGTAACGGACGGTGGCGTCAGGAAAGCACTCGCCACATACTCAGGAACACAACGGGTCAGCACTTTCCGGCCGACAGCCGCCTCCGCCATCTTCCGCGAACTGCTCCCGGCCAAGGGTGGAGCTACTTGGGATTTCTCTGGTGGCTTTGGTGGCCGTCTACTCGGAGCCCTTGCTTGTCGTCGCGTGAAGATGTACACCGCTACCGAGCCAAGCACGATGACCATGGAAGGTCTTCAAGAAATGGTCGCGGAGCTTGTCCCGATGTCGGGTCGCAGAATCAGCGTCGAACTCCATCAGGTCGGCAGCGAAGATTTCATCCCGGACAAGAACTCGCTGGAACTAATTTGTTCGTCCGGGCCCTACTTCCGCAACGAGCAGTACAGCGACGAGCCGACGCAGAGCTACTTGAGGTTCCCCTCCCGGCACGAGTGGCTGGAAGGCTACATGGGCGGCACGTTGGCAAACTGCCGACGTGGATTGAAACGGGGCGGGTTTCTCGCAGTGAACATCGCAAATGTTCCGTCGTACCCGGAACTCGAATCCGATTTCCTGAGTCTGGCGAAGCGGGAGGGCTGGAAGCTCCGTGCCACACTTCAAATCGAGATGAGCCAGATGCTGGGAACCAAAGGCTTCGTCGCCGGAACGAACAAGCAGTACAAGACAGAGCCTCTCTTTGTCTTCAGCAAGGCTTGATTCCGCCGTCCCTGTACCTGACAGAGGTGTCCGTTTTGGGGATTAGAAAGGGAAAATAAGCCTGTCCCGCCCTCCCCCCAGAGCCCGTTGCAGCGTCCGGCCGACCGGGCGTGGGCGGAGGGATGGTTCAAAGGTTCAGAACCTCGCGGTGGGTTTATTGACCAAGCTTGGACGGCGTTTGGAGCCACGGTCGCGACCATGAAGTCGAATCCGAGTCCGGGCTCACTGGCGATAGGCTGAACCTGACCTTGCCAAAGAGCCGAGACTGCCGTGAGGATTTTGCTCATTGGAAGTTGCACAAAAATCCAAACACGATTCGGACTGCCCAGTTATCGAAGCTGTGGCCCCGGTTCATATCGAGACATACTGCCATATCCGTTTGAGTCCGCCCTCGTTCTTTCCTCAGAGCGCGAATACGCCTTCCGACCGTAACCAAAAGCGCATGATTTTCGCTGGACACCCACTCATCGTCGCCCTATGATCTGAGCGCGTGTGTCTGGTATGCCAGACATTCTCCGTGTGTCGATTTCAGGACTTCGGACCGTTGACCGCCAAATTTCGGCCAAGAGCGAACGGGGGCATCGCGATGAATGACGAGAAAATCACTCGCTACTTTGAAGAGGACTGCACTGCATGTGAGCATTCAAGTGCGGACAGTCCGGTTGGTGTTATCCGGGAATTTGAGGAGTTCTGGTGCTCAAATTGTTCTCACACAATCCTGCGTAAGATCGACAAGCTGGGAAAGCCAACCAGCGAATCATACGTGAGGGTGGCTGCGAAAGGATGAGCATCTTAGGTCTGATACGATCAACCCGCGCGTGCCTTTGGACGACGGCGATTACGGAGGTCGCATCAACTGCCGTTACCTTTATGGTTCTGGTTGTTCTTTCCTCCTGTAAAGCCACAAGTCCTACCCCCCCGACCTCCGCACCGGCGACGAATACACAGGCAGCGCCGACCCCCACCGCTGAGGAGGTCTTCCATCTTCGCTCTGAGTGCGCTCGGCTTGCCGAGAAGATGCTTGAAAGCAACAAAAAACGTGATAGGAAGCGAGTCGGACTGGTCTCAATCATCCCATTACAACCCTCAGACCAACCGATGTTACGTGGAGATTGCCTCCCAAACCGCGAACAAGAATGACCTCTATTCTCAAGCTGACGATGACCTGTACGACGGCCAGACCGGTGAACATTTGGCCGACTTTACATCTCAAGGCAAGAACTGTCCCGCCGAGCCTTGCAGAACAACGGGCACGGTCGATGACGTGCACCACCAAAGGATTGCTGGCTTCAATTACGCTCAGGATGCTTTTGAATACATCTACGATATGATGTACGATCCTCGTGACAGGTAAGGGGTAAGAGAAGAATCGTAAACAATACGCTTACATGATAGTGTTACGGTCTGGTGCCATAGGTCTGGGAAACAACGGGTCAACCAAGCCTTCGTATCCAAGTGCCGTCAATGTATCATCCGTGAAAGCGGGACGGCTTCCCCCAAAGAGCAGTGCAAGCCAATTGATGCTGCCGTGAACCTTGAGGACTTTCACTGGAGAATGGCTTGGAAGCCCTTCAACATCGAACCCGTATCCGTCACCGATTTTCCATTTCCCAACTTCACAGAGCTTCGCATCAAGTGACACATCATTATTGAACGTGATTACAGTGTCGCCCGGTTGAACGATTCGCTCCGCAAATTCTAGGTACGCTGCTGCCGGATTGCTCTGATGGATTTCCGCAAACCATTCACGCATGGCTTGGATGAAAGCGGGCTTGTAACAATTAGCAATTAACCCGCGCTCGGCTGTTCTCCCTCTAATGGCTCGTTCCATCCCGTTCATTATTGCTTCGATGTCGTCACCGAATCGCGACTCCAAGAAAGCAGAGAATGCGGGGAAATCAAAGTACAGATTTTCTTTCCCATTCATCCAGTCGAGCAATTGTCTTCCCATTGTCCGTGCAAATGGATAGCCAGCGTGAAATGAGGCTCCTGCTCCAAGAATATATGTGGTCGTCATTATCCTATTTCGATTGACTTTTCTCAGAGGTCGTCGGCACCGCGCTGTACACCTGAGGCTCTTCACACTGACGATTTCTGTACTATCCCATCCTTCAGCCATCGACGTAAATGCCATGACACGGAATTGGGAATCGTTTCTGTCTTCAGGAGCGCCCCATAGCGGCGATACTCGCATTGCTTGACAATTGCTTCTAACGTAAGCGAATCGCCACCGAGTTCTTCCATTACGTCGTAGAGGCGAGTCTCCTGTCCGTCGCGAAGCGTCGAAGGCCTTGCCTTCGATTTCAGAGTATAGGTTTCCATTCTGGTCTAACTCCATTTCTCCCCGGCCTGTAAGCCAATCAATGCACCGAAAACCTCGGGAAGCGTTCCGGTGACTGTCTGCCGATAATCTCGGATGCTGTCGTTTCCGCCTTCCGTTCTGGAGCTATGAGCCACAGCAGGTCATTCTCAATCTTTTCCCAATGCTGATTCAAATTCAGAGTGAACAGCCTTATTGGATACCCGTCAATTGTGAATGAGGCGCTGAAGGCGTTCTCCGCGACCGGGTATATCAACATGCCCTCTGGATTTATTGCAGAGTTGCGCGAGGACTCCGCCCTCAAATAGGCAAGAAGCTGGTACACGTTTTCAGAATGAGCTTTCGCCGCGCCTTGATATTCCTGCAATGCGTTCTTGTAATATTTTGCGTCGATTATGATGGTTCTGTCCCCGCTTCTCATCGTGATGTCGGTCTCCATTCTCGGGAGAAGCTTCAAATCCTCCTCACTCTTCGCGGTCGCATTCCACTTGAGATAAGTAATACCTACGTCCTTAAATTCATTTTGCTTCTGAAGGTAAAAGCTACGCAGAAACTCTTCAAACACATCTGCCATTACTGCCTCATCCGAAAGCAGGTCATTGAACTGATTGCTCCCTTCGCCCTCGTGGTCTGGCAATTTTAGGGAATAGACCAACCTGCAAATAAAAAGCACAAATCCGTAATACCGATTGTTGCGGTGAAGTTGAACTCTTCGAAAGTCGCCAGTATTGACGCGGATAGTGTCAACTCCGGAAAGCTTCGCGAATGTTGCGCTCAGGCTTTCTCTCAACTCAGGGCTGACACGATTGGTTCCCATAAGCGTCCAGACACAAGAGCGGATAATCTGGTTGTGAAGTACGTTCGGGTTCAAATCATCGAACTGACATACCGCCCTCGTCGTCGCATGTCGCTTACGGCGGATGGTCGCGGTGAAGTCGATTCGTCCTTTGAGGACGGAAGTCTCTTCGACATGCAGCAAATATCCCCTATCCAATCCCCTCCTGAAAAGATAGTCCATTCCAGAAATCAGAACATGCGAGCACAAGTCTAAGATGTCCGAGCTTGCAGGAATCGAGCCGACATCAAACGCAAGCTCCTGTGGTGCATACTTCCATGCAAAGCAGAGCAAGTAATAGACGTTCTGGATTGGAATCTTCACAGCGATGCGTTCAGCTTCTCTATCAGGCTCTGAGAGCGCTTGGGATTGTCGTACCAATACTCTTCAAGCAGAGGTTGAATCTCGGTTCTTACTACTCGTTTGAACCACTTGTCGTCCAAATTCGTTTCCAACTTTCCGGGGCAGAAGAAGCTGTGACCGAGGCAAAAACCCGAACCAAGCGCCGGGTCATCTTCAATTACCTTGTTCAATTCTGTAATTCTGGAAATTACTGCATTTGCCAAACTTTCGGAGCTTCTGTCGGTCAACCATGAGCGGAATTTCTTGAATGCGAACATCGGAATGAGAGGGATGAAGGCAAACCGGCGTCGTATCGCGTAGTCAACCAAGGCGAGTGAGCGGTCTGCCGTATTCATCAGTCCGATGAGGAAGAGGTTCGCTGGAACATAAAAGCTGTCATTGGAATACGCAAGATTCAAAGCATATTTCTGAGAGCGCTTATCACTTTCAATGAGCAAAAGAAGTTCACCAAAAATCTTGCTGAGGTTGCCACGGTTTATCTCGTCAATCACCAACACGTATTGGTTCTGCGGGTCCGACCGTGCCTTCTCACTGAAGGTTCTGAACAGTCCGTGCTTTAGTTCGAACGTCCCGTTTGGTGTAGGCCGGAATCCTTCAATAAAGTCCTCATACGAATACGACTGGTGAAACTGAATGAATTTGACTCTTTCCGGGTCTTTGGCTTTGATGAGCGCATACGCTAATTCTTGTGCGATGAATGACTTTCCCACTCCGGGTGGTCCGTGCAAGATAACATTCCGTTTCAACTTCAACGTATCGAGAATCTCTTGGAATGCGTCGGGCTCCATGAAAACATCTTCCAGCGCTGCTTCGACTGTATAGGCGGGAATGATAACCGCTGTTTCAGTTTCTTCCTCGCTCTCGGTTGCTTCAGTCGTTGGAGAGCCTTCATCATTGTCGGGCTTCCAGAGCGCCTTCACTGGAGGTTCATAGAAATCAATCTCTTGGCTTTGATACTGCCGCTCTAGTGCCTTTCGAACGACAAGGAGTTTGCGGTCCACCGAAACGGAAGCTGAGTCATCAGGAAGTTCCTCGAATGAACTCAGAAGCTGTGGAAAGGCCTGAACAATTTTCTGTTTCTCCGAAGTTGAGGACACACGCTCATAATCATCTGGAAAAAGCATGTAAAGCATCATGTGCCGGAATTGACGTTTGCCTGTGCTTGGCAGGTTGTCAATCCAATTTCCGAACCTCCACGGATTAGAAGACAAGAGCGCTGTCGCAGGTGAACCCTCTGTCTTCATCGCTTGCATAAGTTCTGTAAGAAAGGCGAGTTCGTATGGCCGCTTGTTGTTGTATGCAATCCCGCCTGAGCCTATGCCGTGGTCAAGTATTGCAAGCATAGGATGATTTTGGTCGATAGTCAGACCTGACCAAGACCAAACCTCAAGAACATTCTTCCTCTTTCTGTTTCCAGTGATGTTGCTCGGAAACAGGAGCAGCGCCCAAATCATTTCTGCGGTAAGTTGTTTGACTGTGGCGTCAGCCGGAGTGAGTTGTTGCTCAAGCTTTTGCAGAAAGGTTTGTTTCCCCTCAAGGGGATTCTGCACGAAATACTTATTTACCAAGTCGACGTCGTTTGCTGTCCACAGTTGGCTCTCACTGAAAACCGAGCCACTTCCAAGGAGGCATCGTTCCTTCCAATGCTTTGCGGCGGCAAGAATTCCATCGAGGTTTGTGATTGAAGATTGTCTAGCCATTTGCTTCTGAATGCCTCCTTGGCCTAAGCACACGCGGCAATATCCGCTTCTGCCCTTCATCGGGAACACTGAGACTGTCGCCGGAACAACCACACTGGCCGCACCCTTAAAGATGTGGCACTCGGTTCTTACTGTTAACGGTTGGAGGTCATTATTGCTCTTGGGTTTCCCCACTGTCCAGAACGGCCAGAAATGCGCGAATCAATTGCGGTCACGTCGGTTGCGTGGGGCGTGCAGTTGATGCCATTTCGTGAATTCAAATCCGCGATGGCGTGCCGCACAATCTACTATCGCAGGGCACCCCAACTGGTTCCATGACTCGTATCGGGCGGCGAGACTGTCGATGCCATCCTTGCCCATCCCAGCCTCAGGCGCGATGAACCAATATGGTGCTTACCAGCGTCCGTAGCCGAAGAACGTTTTAGACATGTGGTCGAGTTCTTGCTGATTCAGATGCATGGAAAACGAGACCCCGGCGCACTGCGTTTCACCGAAGTAATTCTGGAAAGCGCGTTCGCATAAACTTGCTACTTGGGTCAGGTAACGTTCCCAAATAAGCTATCGCCACAGCATCCGATGGACCAAATGCATTGGCGTTGGCGACGAAGGTCACAGCGCGTCCGCTACCGTCTTCGACGTACCATCTTGCGGGATGCTCACTGGATACCGAAGGACGAAGGAGGAATGGGGCTGAATCAGCCAAAACTCCGCCGTGCTTAATGTAGTCAAACCATGAGGGGACTTGACGATTCCCAAGATGCTGAAAGAGTTTATCTTCCCAATTCGCGAGACCTCCGTTCTGTTCGATAAGCCCAAGCTGGCGATGAATCTGTCCAGCGAATATTCCACCGACCACAGCGCATTCTCGAAAATCGGGGATCGTGATTTGAACAATATTCCACAAGAGATAGCCAGCGGGAATACCTGTCTTCAGACCTGCTCGGTGTAGCTCTTCGTCAATTGCATCTGCTTCTGACCAACTCCACTCGTTAAAATCCGGTAGACTCTCGCTGTTCCGCTTCTTTTGAAAGTCGTATTTGGCATAGCTTTCAATAACAGTTCGCCGACTCACACCTTCTTGCAAAATCCGCATCCGACCAACCTCAACTCATTCAGCGTTCTTTGCGCGAACTTTTTGCATTGCGGTTCCTTGCCACATGCTCAAGCAGTTCCTTAAACGACATCTGAGGAATCTCTTCTATCTCTGGTGGGTCTCCTTTCCAGCACCATGAGACAAACCGAATCTTGTCGATTCTTCCCGCTGACCCCCGCTTCCAATATGCACCCTCAAAATCGACAAAGAGACGGCCACCTTCCATCCGCCGACGAATTAGACTTCGCCTCAACTGGTCAAGGATATACGGAATGTCGTCGATAGGTTCTCGCTCGGAGAGAGGTGTGCGCCCTTTCCGAGTTGAAGCCCATATTTCATGTCCATTCGTACTGAAGATTGCCTTCGCATCATTTCTGCACCGCACCGTGAGTTCCCGCAATTGATCGAACTCCTCTGCGGAGATTCGGGTTGGGTCTGGTGGAACGGTAATGTCATTGACCAAGTAACACCCCGGAGTGCCCAGTTGGAGAATCGGTTAGAAATTCGGTCGCCTAATCGTGTACCCCGTTCTTTACGTCGCTCTGCTCTTTCGACCATTGCCACAAAGCCCGGTCGAGAGCACGTAGCGATTTCCCATGCTTTGCCGCGAGTTCCCGACATGCTTCAAGGTAGGAGACGAAGAATCCGACTGACTCCGACCAGTTCGCTACCTCCAGTGACTGCAAGGCACGGAAGTCGAGTATCGTGTACCGTTCCGGATTTATCGCAGTCAGAATCGCCGAAGCCATCGGAATCCCAACGCCATGCAATGCGGTCAAAACGGCAACCGCCATGGCTTCCGGTGTGCTCGATGCCGACGCGAACTTGAGTGCAACCGCGATATGGTCGTCCTTGTTGTCGTCAATAAGGGCTGCTCGACGGCGGGATTTCCAGTTAACAATGACCTTGAGGTTATCCAGACTATAGTCGCCTGAAGCGATTCTCTTCCCGGCGAGGAGCGCATCGTTATCCTGAGCGTAACCGTACCTTTCAGCCAAGGCGTCGATTTGGGAAGGGGCGAATTTGAGTAGAAATTCAATCGGTGTCTTCATGTTTGAGACTCTCGTAATAGCGGGAAACCATGCGGTCAACATGGCCGACTGTTGGTAGTCGAAGTCGTACCCACAGTAAGTCAGCGAAACCAAGCCAAGTTGAGTAACAAGCAGGGCTCGATGCGCTCATGCCGGGGCTTGCCATTTTGAAATCCTTCAAGAACCGTTTAGTTTTCGCATTAAATGGAGGGTAAGCGTCTGGCCGGTACCAATACAACAAGAGGCTCATTGATGGGATGTGGAAGCCCCTAAGAAGAGACTTCTTCCTGATTTCTTGAAGCCTGTCGTAGATACCTCTGCCCTCGTCGAGCAATGTGCGAAGACCTTGGAGAGCACGGGCGGGGGGCTGCGTCTCAAAAGTCTGGTAGACCGCCCGGTGCCCAGTCCAACTCGCAATCAAATCCGCCAACTTCGAAATGTCAGAACGATTCAGTCTTGGCTTTGCAATCATTTCACTGAGTTGGTTGTGGTACTCGCGATATTCATCCAGAAGGTTCAATCCTTGGACTTTCTTCGCAAGGTCTGCAATCACTACGGGCATTGGCTCCGGCAGCGGGGGGATGGGGTTAATCGTATTCGCCATTGGAAACGGCCATTTCTTGCGTTCTTCCTTGGCTCTTTCCAAATCGGCATCCGAAATCGTCGTCGTTTGAGGGTAGTCTTGCCAGAGCATGTCGAACCAGTTGCCAATCTCCTTCACGAGCAGTTGGTCGGTCACTCGGACTGCTGCCTCGCACTGCGGAAGCCCCACACGCTCTGCCAGAGCAGAATGAGACAAGTTCGCTGAACCAACGATTGCACCAACTCCCGGTGCCAGATACACCTTGGTATGGAGACCTGTACGCTGCATCACGAGGGCGTCCTTCCGCATCATGAGCGACCTCACCGCGTCAGGGTCTGTCCCCGGATGGGTGAGCCAACACATTAGCCGAATCGGGCCGAGGTAGTTCCCAATCAAACGTTCCCACTCCGACCCGATGAACGCGACGGCGAGGTCAAGTGTCTTGGAGCTTGAAGCCAGACCGACAATCTCGTGCCGAATTGAGGCAGGATCAGGAAGAAACTTCACCTTCGATTCATTCTTGGTCTTCAACCTCGATGCTCCTTCTACTCAATATCTACCGTAAGCTTGTGACGATTCTTCACTTCCCTTATGGCCGATACCTGTTCTCGTTGTGCCACACCAATTGCTCCGTGGATGGCCTGAATGCAGGGTTACCCGGCAGCAGAATCGTCTTGCCATTCAGCGCAAAATACTCCGAGGATTGTCACAATGGTGAAGGCGCGATTGCTGAGCAATTCTGATCACTATCCCGAAGTCCATTGACCACCTTCTGGCGCGTCTCCGGCGATTGGCGCACCATCCGGTTATCCTCGTTCCAGCGCCGACCAATTAAATCAATCTTCGTGGCGAACTGACCGGAGATTTAAACGGCAGCATCGCGGACGCATAGGGGCTCAATCCTTACCTCACGCTGAGGCTTTGTCTTCGCCTCTTTTGATGGTTCCGTTGCTGGCTTCGGAGCCCGGAAGAGATTGGACATTCCTTCCTCAACTTTCTTTCGCGCTTCCCTACCTTCACGATATTCAGGTTTCATTTCCCCACCATGCCATCAGTAGCTATAACATACTTGCAAATCCGATAGTCCCCGCGCACTCCCATCGTGGCCTGTATGGGAGAGTAAGAGTATGGTTCCGAGATAAAATTTGGACTTCCAGACTTCACTTCAAGCTTTTCTCCTCCTGCGTACGTTATCGAAAAACTTCCATTCCCGAATGGGGGCAAGTGTCTAATCCTTACAATCAGAACTTCGCGCTCATTCTTCAGAACTTTGCTCACATCCCCCTTTTTTCCAAAACAGTAATTGTAGTCGTCGTAAATACGTTGGGGCGGATCGCCGTTCGATGTTACTTTTGCAGATAACTTATCCTCAAAATGTCTGTCATAACCAATTAGAAATGGGATTTGAACATCATAGACATCATCAGCGCTCCCATTTCGAACGGAGAAACTGAAAGTCTCATTTGGATACCCCTCAAATGACATCTTCGACGGGCTAATTGTCAGTCTCGGCCATACAGCATAGCCCAGAATTGCCAATAAGCCGCCGTGAATAGCCATGACACCGATTGCCCACTTAGTCGGCATCTTGTACACGTATCCATTACGGGCCATAGGCCACGACACGAGCCAAATCGCACCTAATGCGATTCCCATCGCAACAGGCAGACGTGGGACTACAAACGGGACTAGAGCCATGGCGACGGCCCCCAATACCCCGTATATTTTCCCTTGATGCTTTTTCTGTTCAGCCAGACGGCGCGACCGTGTCGGCATGGTCCCCTTACCCCCGCCATGCCCAAAGGGTAGCACCTTTTGTGTAACCCCCGGTCTGCCCGTTGCTTTGTAATCTAAGAAGCCCCTTGAAGGATGGGTTCATTTTGTACTGAAGGAAGCGACCCTAAGAAGGTGGAGAAGAACCAAACGTTTCAATTTCTTATCGTGGATTCAATGGGTAGAAGGCACCCGGTCAGCCGTCCAGCAGGGAAACCAAGATTCAGTGAGGTCGCAGTGCGCCCTAAGAAAGCGGCAAGAGTCTAGTCAAACGGTTGCCGATTGTTTACTTCCCACGGCTCCCGCCCCTCACTCCGGCAGAGGTCACAACCTCTGATGTGGTCCACCAAGCGGGTCTCAGCAGCGATTCGTGCTGAATTTTTAAACCCCAAAATTCACCTTTCTAGCCGACTGGCTGGTTCAAAGGTCAGGATGTCGTCTATGACCTGTTTGACCACCTTTGAACGGTATTTAGAGTCCCGGTTGAGAACACATCGCACGGGGCGGCAAGTCCTGTTACTTGCATCAGGAAGAGAACGTCAAGACGAAAGCCTGCTAAAGATTTGAAGAACAGGATTGAACGTCTTTGACCATCGTAATTGCAATTCTCGTCGCTTTCCTCGCTGGCTACATCTACCGCGCTTCGATTACGAATGCCTCAAGGCTGAATGACAGCGACATGCTGTATCTGTAATTATATGCGTAAGTTAGTTAGCACTATATCACAGTGTAGTGCGAGTTAGTTGGCGACTAATGTCACAGTGAACTGTTAAGTTAGTAAGTGAATGGGACACTGAAAGGAGGGATGCTGCAAAAAAACTTCTGCCGAGAGAGACGCACGCATTCCGTCAATTGGCGATGTCTATTTACTTAATAGCAAGTAGCTTTGCTCGCGTATGCGCCTCATTAGGGGCAAAGCCCCGGCCCCTTCAAGGTGACCGAGGCTTTGAGTGATATACCTGACGGGAATTAGTTGCAGCGGTAGCGAAAGCGATGCGTACCACCGCCCAGCAGTCCATGTTCGTAGATTCCGACCTCGGTCATCCCAGAGAACTCCGAATACTGGTAGTAAGAATCCGCGTCGTGGATGGGGCACTTGACCATGCTTGGGCACACCGTTCCCACGCCGGTGGAAGATCGAAGAGCGACGTGTCCGGAGAAACTCGTGGTTCCGAGCAAGATAACCAGAAGAACAGCAGCGAGTATCGTCCATCGACCGAGTTGATTGCTTGTGTTCATTTGACTCCTCCAAGGTGTTTGCCGAATCATAGCACCGATCAGACTAGTCCCTTGGTTGGCTGCTGCTGTTGTTGTTGGCCTTGGCTGCGTCCGCCTTGGCTCCCTTGGTGCAAAACCGGCCTTCATCCTGCACCGGCTCGACGATTTTGGTGTGAGCATTGTCCTCGACTATTCGGTGCGAGAACAAGGGACGCTTCGCGGATAGGTGTTTGTGTACGTCTGATTGACGCCCAAAGATCATG
>Ga0182024_10006194_pt1 | contig 26380 bp, 18 predicted proteins | sample P32metaG_FD_120480 | JGI IMG/M metagenome (GOLD analysis project Ga0182024, IMG submission 120480) | Permafrost microbial communities from Stordalen Mire, Sweden - P3-2 metaG (Illumina Assembly) | ecosystem: Environmental > Terrestrial > Soil > Wetlands > Permafrost | place: Sweden: Stordalen... | reverse complement strand
GTCCACCTCCACGCCCGCATCCCGCGCCAGCTCCTCGGTGAGCTCGACCGGAAAGCCGTGGGTGTCGTGCAGGGTGAAGGCCACGTCGCCCTCCAGCACCTTCGTCCCGGTGGCGAACGCCTCTTCCAACCGGCTCAACCCGGATCGCAGCGTGCGATCGAACCCGGCCTCCTCACGCGCCACCACGTTCACGACGAGATCCTGCTGGGCGCGTAGGGCCGGATAGGCGTCGCCCAGCACCTCGATGGCCGCCTGGACCAGCGTGGGCGTGATTGGCTTCTCCACGCCGGCGCGGCGGGCGGCCAGGACGGCACGGCGCACGACGCGGCGCAACACGTAGCCCCGCCCCTCGTTGGCGGGCAGGACACCGTCGGCCACGAGCATGGAGAACGCCCGCCCGTGGTCGGCCAGGACCCGCAGCGCAACGTCAGTGGCCGGATCGGTCCCGTAGCCGGTGCCCAGGATGGAGGCCGCCGTGTCGATGATCGGCAGGAACAGGTCGGTGTCAAAAATCGAATCGTGCCCCTGGAGGATCGGCAGGATCCGCTCGAGGCCGGCGCCGGTGTCGATGTTGCGGCGCGGCAACTCGGTCAGCACGCCCTGGGCGTCCCGGTTGAGCCCCAGGAAGACGAGGTTCCAGATTTCGATGAAGCGTTCGTCGCCGCCGTGCTTGGGCCCCCCGTCATGCCCGTAGGACTCCCCCTTGTCGAAAAAGATCTCGGAATCGGGACCGCACGGCCCCGTGTCGCCCATGGCCCAGAAGTTGTCCTCGTCACCCATGCGCTGGATGCGCTCGGGCCGGAGGCCGACCGTATCGATCCAGATCTGCCCGGCCTCGTCGTCGAGCTCGTGCACGGTGACCCAGAGGCGGTCGCCGTCGAGGCCGAAGACCTCGGTGAGCAGCTCCCAGGCCATGGGGATGGCCTCCGCCTTGAAGTAGTCCCCGAAGCTGAAGTTGCCGAGCATCTCGAAGAACGTGCAGTGGGAGGTGTCCGTGCCGATGATGTCGATGTCGGGGGTGCGGAAGCACTTCTGAATCGACGTCGCCCGCGGCCAGGGCGCCGTCTCCTCACCGAGGAAGTACGGCTTGAAAGGGATCATGCCCGCAATGGTGAAGAGGACCGACGGGTCCTGCGGGATCAGGCTGGCCGAGGGCACGACGGTGTGGCCCCGCTCGGCAAAGAAGCGCGTAAAGGCCGCCCGCAGTCCGTTGGCGTCCATCTCTGCAGCTTACCGGGGGCAAAAACGGATCCGGGGCCGGCTCAGGCCGAGGACATCCCCACAATCGGCTTGTTCAGCCGGATGCCGCCCGTCGATCCGTAGAACGGCGTGTTGCCGTAGGCGAAGATCCCTCCGTCGCCGGCCACCAGCCAGTACCCCTGCGAGTCCGGGGAAGCGGCCATGCCGACCACGGGTTGGTTGAGGTGCAGGGAGCCGGCGGAGCCGTAGAAGGTCGCGCTGCCGTAGGTGAAGATGCCGCCGTCGGAGGCGACCAGCCAGTAGCCGCCCCCGTCCGGTGTGGCCGCCATGCCCACCACGGGCGAGTTCAGCCGGAGCGAGCCGGCCGACCCGTAGAACCGCGCGTCACCGTAGGAGAAGATGCCGCCGTCGGAGGCCACCAGCCAGTAGCCGCCGCCGTCCGGTGTGGCCGCCATGCCGACGATCGGCTTGTTGAGGGTCATGCCGCCGGTGGAACCGAAGAACCGCGCGTCGCCGAAGCTGAAGATCCCCCCGTCGGAGGCCACCAGCCAGTAGCCGCCGCCGTCGGCCGTCCTGGCCATGCCGACGATCGGCTTGTTGAGGTGACGTCCGCCCATGGAGCCGAAGAAACCGGCATCGCCGTAGTCGAAGATGCCGCCGTCGGAGGCCACCAGCCAGTAGCCGCCGGTGCTCGGCGTGTCGGCCATGCCCACCACGGGGGCGTTCAGCGCCATGCCGCCCGTGCTCCCGTAGAACCCGGCGGCCCCGAAGTCGAAGACACCCCCGTCGGAGGCGACGAAACGGTACCCCTGGCCGCAGTCGAGATCCCCACCGAACCCGTAGCGGTCAGCGGCGGACTGGACCGAAATGCCCTGCGAATTGCCCACCGTGACGTCGACGCACGTCGGGACGGCCACGTTGGGTGGCACGACGCTGATGGAGGTGGCGGACTCCGCGACGATGCGCCCCCCGCCGGCCGACCCGAACGTGACCGAGGTGGCGTTGCCGAAACCGCCCCCGAAGATCGTGATAGCGCCCGCACCACTGACCGGCCCCACATTGGGGCTCACGGCGGCGACCGACGGGCACCCGTCCGCGCCTTGCAGCGCGAGGGAGAGGTTCTGGTCGACCGGTGTGCCGAGGCCGCTGGCGGCATCGAACCCGGTGCCGGCGCTGAATTGCCCGAGGTTGGAGTCGGTGAAGTCGTTGTTGCCCTGCGTGATGTCGGTGAAGGTGCCGCTGTTGGCCCGCTGGGCGGCGTAGAGCGCGGGGCCGACCCGGCCGAGCGGGAAGAAACATCCCTGATTGGTATCGACGAAGAGGCCCGCGTTGGTCGGCGCGGCGACGCTGGTGCCGCCGAAGGCCGTCCAGCGGCCATCCCAGTAGGCGGCGACACCACCGGCCAACGGGTCCGACGGATAGGAGAAGTCGGGCACCGCCCGGCAGGTGCCGAGCCCGCAGGGGGTGGTGTCGGGTCCCACCGCCGCGGGCTGGCCCGGATTGGCGGGCCACTCGAGGGAGTACCCGCCGCCCCCGGCCCCGAGCCGGCTGTTGAGTGCACACGACGAAGTGGAGCCCTCGCAGTCGTTCCAGACCGCCTGCGACGCGGCCGACGCACTGGTCATGGTGGTCCCGCCCGCGCTCACGACGTCGGGCTGGGACCCGGGATCGTCGACGGCCAGCCCGGTCGAGCGGTTTGTCTGGAAGCAGTCCTCGGAGCCGGCGTCGCCCGACGCCGCGATGACGGACTGCCCCTGCACCGCCATGCGCTCGAAGATCCCGTTCTCCGTCTGGCGGTCGGCGACAGGCATGGCGGCCTCGCAGACGCCCCAGCTCGTCGTCACGACCTGCGAGCTGTCGTCGCTGGCGATCCGGTTGAACAGGTCGAAGGTTTGCGCGTCGTCCCCATTCGGCGCCTCGTAGACGACGAGGGAAGCGGAGGGGGCGTTGACGGCGGCCAGCTCCGTATCGAGCGCGGCCTCGCCGTCGGCGCCCTGGGGTGCGCCGCCCGCCCCGCCGTCGACGAGCACGTTGCGGATGGGGTTGGACAGCCCGTAGCACTGCTGGAACGCGGCGAAGTCACTCGAGGCGTACTGCTCGAATTCGACGATGGCGATCGACTGCCCGATCCCGGTGCGCCCCTGCCCGAAGAGCTGGTCCAGGCCGAAGACGGAGGCGAGTTCCGACGAGGTGTAGGTACCGGCAACGGCCGTTGCCTGGGCGCCGGCGCAGGCCTGAGGCGTGCCGGCGTGGGCGATGGCCGGCGCGCCGGTCGACCCGGTCGACCCGGGCGCCGGCTGCGCCTCCGGGGCTGCCGTGGTGCCGCTCGGACCCTGCTTGAGCATGGAGTGCTCTTTGACCAGGCCATCGAGGCCGACCACTGCGGTGACCGCACCGTCCAGGGAGGCCGGGATCGCCGGCGACGCGACGTTGACGATCGCCGGGGCGGAGTCGCCCGGAGCCTGGACCGACTCCAGGGGCGTGCCCAGCGCCGCCGAGACCACCGACGCCGTGCCGCTGACCGGCAGGAGCGTGCTGCCCGCCTCGGGTGTGCCGACCGTGAGCCCCTCGTTGCGCAGAGCGGAAGAAACCTGCGCCACCTCGGCCGCGCTCGGCCCGTAGTCCGCTGCATATTGCGCTGCTGTCAGGTAATGCCGGTAGTCCGGCGAACCGGGTGTCGACACGGCGGCGACGGTCTGGGCCAATCCGGTGGGATCCTGCCCGGCCAGCACCACGTCGAGGTCGAGCACCTGGCCGGAGGGGGCGGCGCCGAACTGGATGGAGCCCGCCGGCAGGTTCGGTGCGGCCTGGGGCAGGAGGATCCGCCCGGGCGACGAGGCCCCGGCGACGCCGACGCCGACGCCGACGGCGACGGCGCACGGGGCCAGCGCGCCGATTGACAGGGCAGCGGCCCCGAGAGCGACGGCCAGCACCGGACCCCGGTTCACGTGTCGGCCTCCCCGCCCCGGCCCGCCGCATCGCGCGGCGTGGGCTCGTAGTACACCCGTCCCTCGAGCGCGTCAGGACGATACTGCTGAGGGACCACTCCGGAGGGGTCATCGTGCGGGTAGACGTAGCCGTCGCCGTGCCCCAGCGTGGCGGCGCCCTTGTAGTGGGCATCACGCAGGTGGGTGGGGACCTCTTGGCTCACGCTGGAGCGCACATCGGCCTGGGCCCGGCCCAGCGCCACCACGACGGCGTTCGACTTGGGTGCCCGGGCCAGGTAGATCACGGCCTCGGCAAGGTTCAGTGCAGCCTCGGGCAGCCCGACGTACTCGACCGCCCGGGCAGCGGCCTCGGCCACCAGGAGCGCCTGGGGATCGGCCAACCCGATGTCCTCGCTGGCCAGGATCACCATGCGGCGGGCCAGGAAACGGGGATCCTCCCCCGCCTCGATCATGCGGGCCATCCAGTAGAGGCCGGCGTCGGGGTCCGAGCCCCGCACGCTCTTGATCAACGCGCTGATCTGGTCGTAGTGCTCGTCGGCGCCCTGGTGGAACAAGCGGCCGTCCCGGGCCCGCGCCATGTCGTCCATTGTCAGCACGACCCGGGCGTCGGAGCCGGCGCCGGCGTCGTGCGCCAGAGCCACCGCCACCTCCACCGTCGTCAGCGCGGCGCGGGCGTCCCCCTCGCAGGCCGCCACCACGGCGTCAACGGCGTCGTCCTCGGCGTCGGCCCCCTCCAGGTCGAGCCCGCGCCGAATCAGCGTGCGCAGGTTGTCCGGCGACAAGGGGTGCAGCCGCCACAGTGAGGTCCGGCTCAACAGGGGCGGATTGACCTCGAAGAAAGGGTTCTCGGTGGTGGCCCCGATGAGCACGACCAGCCCGTCCTCGACGGCGGGGAGGAGCACGTCCTGCTGGGACTTGCTGAACCGATGCACCTCGTCGATGAAGAGCATGGTGCCCTGGCCCTGCTCGCCCAGGCGGCGCTGGGCGTCGGCGAGGGCCTCGCGGACATCCTTCACACCGGCGGCCGTGGCCGAGAGCGTGGTCAGGTGCTTGGACGTGGTGTCGGCCAGCAGCCGGGCCAGCGTGGTCTTCCCGGTGCCGGCGGGGCCCCACAAGATCGACGACCCGACCCGGTCGGACTCGGCCAGCCGGCGCAAGGGGGCACCGGGGCCGATGAGGTGCTCCTGCCCCACGACCTCATCGAGGGTGCGGGGGCGGAGACGGGCGGCCAGGGGCGCCTGGCGCTGGAGGCGGCGGTCGGCGGCGTCGGCGAAGAGGCTCAGCGGGCGTCCTCGTCCTCGTCGCGCTTCCCCGCGGGTGCGGGTGCGGGTGCCGGTGCGGGGGGCACCACGACCCGGATGCCCAGCTCGGCCAGGCTGGCGGCGGGCAAGGGCGTGGGGGCACCGGTCAGGAGGTCGGCCCCGGACTGGGTCTTGGGGTACGCAATGACCTCCCGGATGTTCTCCTCGCCGGCCAAGATCGCCACCAGCCGGTCGACCCCGACGGCGAACCCCGCGTGCGGCGGCGCCCCGTAGCGGAAGGCGCCCAGCAGGAACCCGAAGCGGGCCTCGGCCTCCTCGGGCCCGATGCCCAACGCGGCGAACACCTGCTCCTGGATCCCCCGGCGATGGATACGGACACTCCCCGAGCCCAGCTCCCATCCGTTGAGCACCAGGTCGTAAGCCTGTGCGCGCACGGCGAACGGGTCGGTCGCCAGCAAGGGCAGGTCCTCGGGATACGGCATGGTGAACGGGTGATGCGCCGGCTGGGGGTTCCCGTCGGCCCCGGTGCCGTCGAACATCGGGAAGTCGACGACCCACACGTATCGATGCGGGCCCTGGGCCACCGGCGGCGCCCCGATCGCCACGCGCAGCGTGCCCAGCACCTCGCACGCCCTGGCGTAGGTGTCCGAGACCATGAGGATGAGGTCCCCGGATTCCGCCTTCGTCTCTTGCAGGACGCTTGCAGCTTCCTGCTCCGACAGGTGCCGTGCGAGGGGCCCGTCCAGTGAGGGGCCGTTCTCGCCCTCGACGACGCGGAACCAGGCCAGGCCGGCGGCGCCGGCCCTCTTGGCCTGCTCGGTCAGCTCGTCCAGCCTTTTGCGGGGCCAGGTGGCGCCGTCGGGGACGACGATGGCCTTGACGGTCAGCGACGAGAAGGCCTTGACCTCGGTGTGCTCGAAGATGGCGGAGAGGTCGACGAGCTCGAGGCCGAAGCGCAGGTCGGGCTTGTCGGTACCGAAACGGTCCCGCGACTCGGCCCATGTCATGCGCTCGATCGGGGGCGGGCGCTCCCCCGTGGCCGCTTCCGCCGCGTCGAGCACGGCTTCGGAGACGTAGGCCATGACGTCGTCCTGGCTGGCGAAGGAGCACTCCATATCGAGCTGCATGAATTCGAACTGGCGGTCGGCCCGCAGGTCCTCGTCCCTGAGGCAGCGGGCGATCTGGAAGTAGCGGTCGAAGCCACCCACCATGAGGAGCTGCTTCGCCAGCTGCGGGCTCTGGGGCAGCGCGTAGAACTCGCCGTGGTGGAGTCTCGAGGGAACGGAGAACTCCCGGCTGCCTTCGGGCGTGGGGGCCCAGAGCAACGGGGTCTCTATTTCGACGAAGCCCTGGTGGTCCATGGCGGCCCGCAGCGCGGCGTTGACCCGGGCCCGGAGGCGGAGGTTGCGCTGCATACGCGGTCGTCTGAGGTCGACGTAACGGTGTTTGAGTCGGACGGGCTCGTCGGACTCGTCGCGGTCGTCGACGGAGAAGGGCGGCGGCTCGGCCTCGTTGAGGACCTCGACGGTGCAGTCCCCGATCTCCACCTCGCCCGTCCCGATGCCGGGGTTGACGGTGCCCTCGGGGCGGGCGCGGACGGTGCCGGTGACGGCGATCACCCACTCGGAGCGCACGTCGGTGGCGTGGTCGATCACGCACTGGATGATGCCGGTGTGGTCACGCAGGTCCACGAAGGCGAGATGCTCGCCGTGCTCGCGGCGGCGGCCCACCCAGCCGCAGACCGTCACGGTTTTGCCGACGTCGGCGTTGCGCAAAATGCCGCAGAGGTGGGTGCGGAGAGCGGTGGGCTGGTTCTGCACCGCCTGGTTGGTGGCGGTGGGGTTCGGGTCGGTCGTCATGGTGGAGGGGTCTCGGCGCTCAGTCTGGTCGGTGCGGCGGGGTGGTCGGAGTCGGTTCGGTTCGCCGGTTCGGCGGTTCGGTTCGGTTCGGTTCGGTTCGGTTCGGCCGAGATCAGTCCGGCCCCGGAGCCCGGGGTGCCTCAGCCTCAGCCTCAGCCAGGAAGGCGTTGAGCTCCTCCACAATGGCAGCCCGCGGCACGCTGCGCTGCGCCGCGTCGCTGCGCAAGGGTCGCAGGCCGACCGTTCCTGCGGCCAGCTCTTGGGGGCCGACCACCAGGGCCACAAGGGCACCCGAGCGGTCGGCCGACTTGATCTGGGATTTCATGGAGCGCCCGTCGAAGGCCCGGTCCGCCCGCAGGCCGGCCCGGCGCAGCTCCGCCGTCAGGGCGACCGCGGACTCGCCGCCCGCCGTGTCGATGACGTAGGCGTGCAACGGGTGCGCCGCCAACACCGACTCGGTGGTGAAGACGCCTTCGGCATCGCACGCCAGCAGTACCCGCTCGATGCCAATGCCGAACCCGATGCCGGGCGTGAGCTCCCCGCCGAGCAGCTCGACCAGGCCGTCGTAACGGCCACCGCCGCCGACGCCGTTCTGCGCCGCGTCCAAGGCGTCCGCCGCGAACTCGAACGTGGTGCGCGTGTAGTAGTCGAAGCCCCGCACCAGGCGGTGGTCGATGGTGTAGGCCACGCCGAGCGAATCGAGCCCGGCTCGCACCCGAGCGAAGTGGGCGGCGCAGGCGTCGCAGAGGTAGTCCAGGAAGTGAGGTGCGTCCGCGGTGGCGGCCCGGCACTCCTCGGACTTGCAGTCGAGCACCCGCAGCGGGTTCTCCAGGTGCCGCACCCGGTGCGCCGGGCACAATTGGTCGGCCCGCTCGGCCAGGAATTCATTCAGCAACGCGACGTATCCCGGCTTGCAGACACTGTCGCCCATGGAGTTCAGCCGCAACGTGACCAGGCGCAGCCCGAGGCCGGCGAAGAAGTCGTGCGCCAGCGCGACGACTTCGACATCGAGGTCGGCATCGGCCGGGCCCAGCGCCTCCACGCCCAGCTGGTGGTGCTGGCGGTAGCGGCCGTGCTGGGGGTTCTCGTGGCGGAACGAGGGCGCCACGTACCAGGCCTTCCACGGCGGCACCGGGTGGTGCTGCACGTAGGCCCGGGCGATCGGGGCGGTCCCCTCGGGGCGGAGCGCCATCATCTGGCCGTCGCGGTCCTCGAAGACGTACATCTCCTTGCCGACGACCTCGCTGCCCTCGCCGATGCCCCTGAGGAAGACGCCGGCGTGCTCGAGAATGGGCGTGATCGTCAGCCCGTAACCGGCACCCTCGACCAAGGTGGCAAAACGGGCGACCGTTCCCTCCCAGCGGGCGGACTCGGGCCAGAGCACGTCGTGCATGCCTTTGGGGGTGGGCCAGCTGACACGGCCTCGCGCCTTGCCCTTAAACGAGGCCTGAAGCGACCCTGATGCGGATTCGGGCGCGGACGATCCCGGGCTCACAGAAGGCTCCTCACGGGTCGGGGGTCAGACTTTCTTGCCAGGAAGCTGACGATACGCGTCGAACACCCCGTCGAGGTGCTTCAACGCGCTGATCAGTGAATGCAGGTGGGTCGGGTCGGCCAGCTCGACATCGAAGGCCATCCGGCTGACCCGGTCCGGGGTCGTGGCGGTGCGGGCGGCGACGATGTTGAGGTGGTGCTCGGACACCACCCGGGACACGTCGGCCAGGAGACGGGCCCGGTCAAAGGCCTGCACCTCGATCGTCGCCACGAAGACCCCGTCGTTGCCCCGGTCCCATTCGACCTCCATGAGGCGCTCTTGGGAACGGTCGGCCAGCGCCGCCGCGTTGGCGCAGTCGGCCCGGTGCACCGAGACCCCCCGGCCCTGCGTCACGAAGCCCACGATCTGGTCACCTGGCACCGGGGTGCAGCAGCGGGCCAGGTGGATCATGACGTCGTCGAGGCCCTCGACGAAGACGCCACTCCCGGTGCGGCGACCCTGCCGCGGCCGGCTCGTACCGGGCAGGACGACCGTCGGAAGTTGCTCGTCCGCCTCGCCGCCACCCCGCAGTGCCTTGGTGAGGCGCTGCACGATGGACTGAGCCGAGACCTGGTTCTCGCCGATGGAGGCGTAGAGCGCATCGAGGTCGGCCAGGTTCATGGAGTCGGCCACCTGCTGCAGGGCACTCGAGCCGAGCAGCTTGTGCAACGGCAGCCCGTCCCGACGCAGCGCCCGGGCCAGATCCTCCCGACCGTTCTCAATGGCGTCCTCGCGGCGTTCCCTCGAGAACCACTGGCGGATCTTGTTGCGGGCCCGCGTCGACGCGACGATCTGCAGCCAGTCCCGCGACGGACCGGCGGTCGGCGACTTCGAGGTGAAGATCTCGACCGTGTCGGCACTGGCCAGCTGGGTCTCGAGTGGCACCAGACGGCCGTTGACGCGCGCGCCGATGCAGCGGTGCCCCACCTCGGTGTGGATGGCGTAGGCGAAGTCGACCGGGGTGGAGCGCGCCGGCAGCGCGATGACCTTGCCCTTGGGCGTGAAGACGTAGACCTCGTCCTGCTCCAGGTCGAGTTTCAGCGCCTCGAGGAATTCGATCGGGTCGTCGGTCTGGCGGTCGACGTCGGCGATCCGCTGGAGCCACGCCATTTCGGAGGAGTGGTCCTCCTTGGACTTGTAGCCCCAGTGCGCAGCGATGCCGTACTCGGCCCGGTGGTGCATCTCGGAGGTCCGGATCTGCACCTCGACCGGCTTGCCGTCCAGCCCGATCACCGTCGTGTGCAACGACTGGTACATGTTGAACTTGGGCGTGTTGATGTAGTCCTTGAAGCGCCCGTGCACGGGGGCCCAGATGGCGTGGATGGCACCCAGTGCGGCCCAGCAGTCCTTCTCCGACTCGACCACGACCCGGATGGCGACCAGGTCGTTGATGTCGTCGAACTCCTTGCCCCGCACCACCATCTTCTCGTAGATGGACCACAGGTGCTTCGGCCGCCCGGTGACATCGGCGGCCACGCCCATGTCGTTCATGCGCTGGCGCACGTGGACGAGCACCCGCTCGAGATACTCCTCACGTTGGGGGGCCCGAGCCGCCACCATCTGCTCGATCTCGGCGTAGCGCTTCGGGTGCAGTGTGGCGAAGGCGAGGTCCTCCAGCTGCCAGCGCACCTGCTGGACCCCCAGCCGGTGGGCGAGGGGTGCATAGACGTCGAAGGTCTCCTGCGCCGTGCGCCGCTGCTTCCACTCGGGCATGACGGCGAGCGTGCGCATGTTGTGCAGCCGGTCGGCCAGCTTGATCAGCAGGACGCGCCAGTCGTCGGCCATGGCGACGAGCATCTTGCGGATCGTGGCCGCCTGCTGCGCCTCCTTGGAGTTGAACTGGAGGCGGTCCAGCTTGGTCACCCCGTCGACGACGCGGGCCACCCCCTCGCCAAAGTTCTCCTCAATGGTCTCGAGCGTCAGCCCGGTGTCTTCCACGGCGTCGTGCAAGAGTGCGGCGGCCACGGTCTGTTCGTCGAGCCCGAGCTCGGCGACGATGGTCGCCACGGCGACCGGGTGCGTGATGTACGGCTCGCCCGAGCGTCGGAACTGGCCCTCGTGCGCCCCGGCGGCGGTCCGGCCGGCCGCCACGATCATTGACGTGTCGTCCTCGGGGCGGTGACGGGCGAATTCGGCGAGGAGAGGGGTCAAAAGGTCGCGCAGGACCGGCTCGTATGCGTGCCCCTGCTCGAGAGCCCGAGCATTCGTCTCGGCGTCTGTGTCGGGTGGAGTCACCCGCGTCAGGGCCACCATCCATACAGGCTACCCGCCAGGGGAAATACAGGATCGCGCATGCCGCTGCATAGGCAGCGGGGCGCCAGGCCGGCGGCTCAGTTCAGCTCAGCGCTTGCGCCTGCTTTTGCTTTTGCCTTTGCGCGGCCGGGGACCCTGCGCCGGTTGTCCGCCGCCCTGCCCAGAGGGCGAGGCCGACGCCGACGCCGGGGTCGAACCCGAACCCGAACCAGAACCCGCACCCGAACCAGCGGCCGCCGAACCGGGCTGCCGGTCCATCACCGCCGTGGCGCCCCCGCCCCCGCCCCCGCCGGCACGGCTGCCCGAACCGGGCCTGATCGGACCGCTGCGCTTGCTGCTGGCCTTCTGCGCGCCGCCCCCGCGGTTCACCTGACCCGAGGCCGCCACATTCATGGCCGTGCTCATGGTCGCGGCGTCGAGAGCTGAGTAGAACCCCTTCGCGTCACCCCGCTTGGCCAAGCGGCTGGCGATCTGCACCCACCGGTCCTCGCGCTCTTTCATCATGCAGAGCACCGGTGAGGCGATGAAGATCGACGAATAGGCACCGGAGAGCAGGCCGACAAAGAGGGCCAGACCGTAGGACTGCAAGGTCGTGGCGCCCAGGAGCTGCGCGCCGATCAGCAGCACCGCGAGGACCGGGAGGATGGCGACCATGGAAGTATTGATCGACCGGGCCAGGGTCTGGTTCATGGAGAGGTTGATGAGCTGCGGGTAGGTCAGCCGGCCGCTGCTGCCGATGCCCTTCGTGTTGTCTCGGACGCGGTCGAACACCACGACGGTGTCGTAGAGGGAGTAGCCCAAAATGGTCAGGATGGCCACCACGGTGTCGGGCGTCACCTGGAAGTTGAAGATCGAGTAGATGCCGATGGCCACCAGGACGTCGTGGATCATGGCGATGAAGGCGGCCAACGCCATCTTGGGCTCGAAGCGGATGCTGATGTAGATCGCCACCACGATGAAGAAGATGATCAGCGCCTCGATCGCCTTGTTCGTGATGGAGGATCCCCATGTCGGACCCACATTGGTGACACTGATTTTGTCGGCCGGCGGCGGCGCGGCCGAGCTCGTCGGCGACGTCGTGGTGGTGGCGCCTGCCGCGGCGGCTCCCGCCTTGGCCGTGGTCGAGGTTGTGCTGGTCGGCGTTGTCTGGGGCTCGTGCGCCCCCGTCAGCTTGAGCATCGCGTTCTGCACATTGTCACTCACGGTCGTCTGCTGTTTCTGCGTCAGGTGGTTCAGGTCCGACTGCACGTTGAGCGTCTGCTTGCTTCCGCTTCCCAGCAACTCCACCGTCGGGTCGATCACGCCCGTGCCCTTCAGGGCGTTCGTCGCCTGCGTCTGCGAGACGCCCGGCGCGGCGATGGTCCACTCGGTCCCGCCCTTGAACTCGATGCCGAGATTCAGCCCGCCGCGCAGCACGATCGAGATGATCCCGAGGACGATGATGGCCGTGGAGAGACTGAACCAGATCTTGCGCTTACCCACGAAGTCGAAGCGCGTCTCGCCTCGATAGAGGCGGGCGATCGGACCGTGACCCTTCGGCTCCCGAGCCAGCAGGGCCCGGGCGGCGTCATCGAGGCTGACCAGCTCCTCCTCGTCGAGGCTGCCCGTGTCGACACTCTCTTCGAACTGCTCGACCTCTTCCTCGGGCACGTCGTCGAGCGAACTGCCGTCGCCGTTCCCGCTGAGGTTGCCGTTGCCCCGCTCGTTGTCGCTCATGAGCCACCCCCCGCACTGGCACCCACCGGCAGGCCCTGCCCCGGCACCTGCGCCTGCGCCTGCGGGCCGGCCCCCAGGCCGGTGGCGATGCTGAAGGCACCCGAACCCTGCAGGCGCGAGCTCTGGCCCATCAAGATGACGAGCGGCCGCGTGTAGAACCACGTCACCGCCATGTCCATGATGGTGGAGAGGCCGAGGAAGAACGCGAAGCCCTTCACGTTGCCGACCGCGACGAGATACAAGACGATCGCCGCCAGCAGCGACACGAAGTCAGCGGCCCACACCGTCCGCCAGGCGCTCTTGAAGCCGCGGTCGACGGACGTGCGGACCGAGCGGCCCGATCTGGTCTCGTCTTTCAACCGTTCGAAATAGACGATGTACGAGTCGACAGTGATGCCGATTGACACGATGAGACCAGTGATGCCGGCCAGGTCGAAGCTGGGTGCCACCGACGTATGGCCCAGCGACGAGATGATGGCCCAGAGCATCAAGGCCGTGAGCAGCAGACCGGAGATGACGACCAACCCCAGGCCCCGGTAATAGAAGAGGACGTAGAGCAATACGAGGACGAGCCCTGCGATGCCGGCGCCGAGACCCGCCACCAGTGCGGAGTGACCCAGGGTGGCCGAGACCGTCTCCGACGTGGCGGCTTTGAGCACGACCGGCAGGGCGCCGAAGTTCATCGCCTGCGCCAGGTTCTGCGCGTCGGCCTGCGTCAGGCTCCCCGAGATCTCGCCCTTGCCGTCGAAGGAGGAGAAGGTCGACTGGGTGGGCTGGATGATGGGAGCCGAGTACACCTTCCCGTCGAGCTCGATCCCGAGGAACTGGTGGAAGTTCGCCGCTGCCACCTTGTCCCACAGCGCCGACCCGGCCGAGCCGGCCAGCGAGTAGTCGACCACCCATTGACCGGTCTGGTTCTGCGTCGCTTGCGCGCTGCCGATGGAGCGACCCGTCATCTGTTCGGGCCCGAGAACACAACGCACTTCCGACGAACCGTCGCAGGCGCCGTTGAGCCCCGGAAGTAGCACGGTGCTGCTGGCGTAGTTCGGCTTGTCCACGCTCGTCGACGGATAGGCCTCGTACTGAGGGTCCGGTTGGATGCTGTTCGAGCTGTAGCCCTGAGGCCCACTATTGGGCGTGACGCCAAGGGCGGCCGAGGTCAACTGCAATGACGACGTACAGGCGGGAATCGCCCCGACGCCGACCGTCGGAGGCTTTACCTTGGAGTGCTTCGGAATGCCCTGCGGATAGGCCCAGCACTCGACTGGGCGGAAGTACATGCGCGCCGTCTGCCCGATCTGATCGAGCACCTGCTGTGCGTTGGTGACGCCGGGAATGGACACCGAGATCTGGTTCTTGCCCGTTGTCTGGACCTGTGCTCCGGACACGCCCAGCCCGTTGACACGGAGATTCAAGATGTTGACTGTCTCATCGAGGTCGGACTGAGTGATGTGCGGCCCCTCCGCCGTGTAGACGACCGAAACGCCCCCGGCGAGATCAAGCCCCAAACGGGGCGACCACTTGGCGGCGAACACGGCCGCGAACGAACCGAGGGAGATCGCGACCACGACGATCACGCTGATCCACAGATTACGTCGCTGCCGCCGCTGGGCCCGTCCACCCGACTTCGGGCTCACGCCTCTTCGGCCTCCCCACCGAGGTCGCCGCTGCTCGCGGCGCCGTCCCCACCTACGTCGTCGATGTCACCATCGTGGCCGGCACTGGTGCCGTCGCTCGTGCCGTTGCTGTTGCCGGCCGCCCGCGCCGGCCTGACATCCTCGACGGGCTCGTCGTCGACCCGCACGTCTTCGATCGGCTCGATCTTCTTGGCGATCGCCTGGCGAACGAAGACGATCCGCGTGGGCTGGGGGCCGTCGAGGTTGCCGTCGTCGCCCAGGGCACCGGTCAGGAGGGTGTAACGATCGCCATGCACCTCGAGGACGGTGCCGATGACGCCGCCGACGGTCTGCACCTCATCGCCGACATCGAATCCCGAACCCTGGGACTGCCGGGCCGCCTGGGACTTCCGCTGCTGGGGTCGGATGAAAAAGAAGTAACCAAGTAGCCCAATCGCCACCAAAGGAAGCAGGGTGAGCAATGAGCTGGAACTGGACTTTGTAGCTGCGACCACCAAATGGGTCACCGCCAGGGTTGATGTCATGAGGGATCCTTGGACCGAAATCGGCTGCGAGGTTCCACCCTACTGCCTGGGTTCCGGGTCTCCTGGGCAGCGGCTGCCCATACCAAGCTGCCGGGGCACGGTGGCGCACGACGGCCCACGCCGACGAGCCCCGAAGGCGTGAGGACCGGGCCCTGGGCTCGGCCAGCGAGCGGTCACTGCATCTTTCCTGGTGCCGGCCGGCTGGCCTGCTCGGCCTCATCGAACGCCTCCGGGTGTACCAACCACGCAGCCGCCGTCGGGTGACTGCCCACTTCTGCACTTCTCGCCGAACTTTGCGACGCTCTTCCCATCCGTTTGCCGCGCTTTGAGGGGCATTTGCCGCGGCGCTCGCAGGTGCGAAGCGTGGCCTCGCAGTCGCCTCCCGGCGGGAAGAACAGCCCTCGTAGACCCGTCTGGCGCAGCCTGTCCGCGGGCAACCCGACTGCAACCCAATGTGGCCCCGGTTGCGACAGGTGTTCCGCAGAGTACGGATTATCAGTACAGCAACCTCGCGGTGAATGTCGTTCAGAGGGGGGCGACACCGAGTGGGAGTCCGATGGAGGGGAGCGGACTTTCACGAGGGGGGGCACCGAGGGGGGACAACAGGAGCAGCGAAGTGGTGCGTCGGCCTCAATAAGGCCATCGGACGGAGATTTCCGGGGGAACGACGACCCGGGCCGGCGCACCTTTCGCTCCCTGAGGCCGTCCGATCCATCCACTGCGGTCCACCTCGTCGTGCCCGCGTGAGCGCTCGGACGCACCATCTGCGCACGACGCTGCGCTGAGCTCGGCGCTCCCTGGAAGGTGCCTCCAGGCCTACCGGAGCCTCCCTTTTGTCCTTCTGCGACTCAATTCAGGCACTGAGCAGGCCTTTTTCATTTCGCAATGAGTGTCTTCTATTCACTCAAAATGTCCAATTGCCCAGTACAGTTGCAGCCTGATGCGAGATGGTCAGATCTCAGTGCTGGTCATTGAGGATGAGGCGGACATCCGGCAACTCCTCCGAACCCTCCTCGAGCGCGAGGGGTACTCGGTCGCGGAGGCCCTCGAGGGGCGTGACGGGGTGCGCCAATTCCACCAGAGCCATCCCGACATCGTGATCCTCGACGTCGGGCTCCCCGACCTGGACGGTTGGCAGGTTCTTGAGCGCATCCGGGACATGAGCGACGTGCCAGTGCTCATGCTCACCGCCCTCGGAACCGAGAGGGACAAGGTGCGGGGACTCAATTCCGGCGCCGACGACTACCTCACGAAGCCGTTCAGCCGCGTCGAGCTTCTGGCCCGCCTCCAAGCCGTCGGGCGGCGTCAGGTCTCCAAGGGAGAACCGGTCACGACCTTCGACGACGGGACCCTGCACATCGACTTCGCCCACCAGGAGGTGACGATCGACAGCACAACGATCATTCTGACCCCGACCGAGTACCGCCTTCTCGCCACTTTGGCCCGCCACCAGGGGCAAGTCCTCTCGTCGGACCAACTTATCGAGTTGGCCTGGGACGATCCGAGCGGTTTGGCCCCATCGCGTGTGAAATACGCCGTTCTGCGGCTCCGGCGCAAGTTGGGCTGGGACGAGGGCGACGAGGGCCCCATCGAGACGGTCCGGGGGTTCGGATACCGCTACCGCTCGCGGAACCGGTGAACGAGTCGGCCCAGTCTCAACCCGACGCCGACCGGCGCCGCGATCCCCAACTACCGGGATCCACGCTCCCGATCGGGTTCTCAGGCTCGATGCGGGTACGGCTCCCGGTTTTCGCCTTGGTGGCCGTCGGGACCATCCTGATTGCCCTCGTCCCCTTCCCCCACGACGCCCGCCGGGAGATCTCCATCGCCGGCGTCATCTTCTTCTGCCTCGTCGCCGCGGCCTTCCTCCTACCCTGGGAGCGCCTGCCCGATTGGGCCTGGCTGATCATCCCGATCGGCTACATCGCGGTGATCGCCATCATCCGAGACGCCCAGGGGGGCGCCGACTCCGGGCTGGTGGTCGTCTACCTCCTCCCCATCGTGTGGCTGTCGCTCTACGGGCGACGCCTGCATCTGCTGGTGGGACTCTTCTGCATGGATCTGGCCCTGCTCATCCCGATCCTGCTCGTCGGTCCTCCCGACTACCCCACGCTCGAATGGCGCCAGGTGGCCGTGATGGCAACCGTCACCACCCTGGTCGCGTCCACCGTCTACACGATGGTGACGCGGGACCGGGCGTTCTTGACCGACCTCGCGCAGCAGTCCCGCATGGCCCGACGAAATGCCCGCGAGGCGGACTACGCCCGCGACCGACTCGAGACCCTGCTCCGCGCCGCCACCGGCAGCGCCATTCTGGGCGTCGACCCTGCCGGCACCGTGACCTTCTTCTCGGCCGGAGCGGAGCAGCTGCTGGGCTACCGGGCAGCGGAAGTGGTGGGGTTCCACTCCATTGCCGACTTCATCGATCCAGCCCAGATCGATGAGCGCCGTCAGACGATCGACGCCATGCGGACCGCGCTGGAGCCCGTCGACGCAGAGACGGCGGCAGAGGTCCCCTGGACTGCAACCCGCAAAGACGGTCAGCAGCGCCGCTGCGTCGTGCGGGTCCGGGCACTGCCCGTTCCGACGCCCGACATCGCGCTCGATGAGGACTGGGACGATGATCCCGAAAACGTCGACCAGGAGGCCGCCGGCCGCTCGAACGGCTCGATGGCCCAGAGCGATGAACTCCCGCCGACCAACGGGGGCTACGTCGTCGTCGCCATCGACGTGACCGAGCGCGAAGAGCTGGCCACCGACCGGGAGCGGCTCTACGCCATCCAAAAGGAGGTCACGCAGTCGCTCATTGAGCAGAACAACCGACTGCGCGAGCTGACCCAGATGAAGGACGACGTGGTGGCCACGGTCTCCCACGAGCTGCGCACCCCGATCACCTCCATCAGAGGATTCGTCGAGTTGCTGCTCGACGCCACCGCCGACCTGACTGAGAGCCAGATGCGCATGCTCCAGACCATTGAGCGCAACGCCGAGCACCTGCAGCGGGTGGCCGAGGACCTGCTGGCCGATCCGGGCGCGGGACGTGGGCTCCGGGTCGCCTTCACCGAGCTGGATCTCAGCCGGCTCGCCGAGGACGCGGTGCATGCCATCCAGACTTCGGCCACCGTCGCCGGCGTGGTGCTGACCATCGACCCGGGCGACGAAGTGCCCATCTTCGGTGACCCCACCCGCCTCCACCAGCTGCTGGGCAATCTGCTTTCCAACGCCATCAAGTTCTCGCCTCGCGGCGGCCGGGTCCACGTCATTGTCGACAACGTGGACTCCTACGCCAGGGTGCAAGTGCTCGACGAAGGGCCGGGCATACCCGAAGGTGAGCGGGACCAACTCTTCGAGCGCTTCTACCGACTGGCGTCGTCCACCGAAATGGGCGTGCCTGGGACGGGACTCGGCCTGGCCATCGCCAAGTCCGTGGCCGAAGCACACGAGGGCTTCGTCGACATCGTCGACACGCCCGGCTGGTCGACCACCTTCAGGGTCTACCTCCCCCTGGGCGCGTCGGTGGCCTCGGTCGTCCGAACCGGCTGAACGGCTGAACGGCTGAACGGCCGACCTGCACGACTGCACGAGCACCCAGCTCCCAGCGGACCGGTTGGCTCATGCAGCCAGGAAGCCCCCGGATTGGTGCGCCCACAGGCGTCCATACACACCGTTGCGGCCGGCAGCGAGGAGCTCGGCGTGCGTGCCCTGCTCCACCACGCGCCCGCGGTCGAGCACCACGATCCGGTCCAGACGGGCAATGGTGGCCAAGCGGTGGGCCACCACCAATGCAGTCGTGCCCTCCATGAGGTGCCACAACGCCTCTTGCACGAGCGACTCCGACTCGGAGTCCAACGCCGAGGTGGCCTCGTCCAACACCAGCACCTTGGCTCGCTTGGCCATGGCCTGCGCGATGGCGACCCGCTGGCGCTGCCCACCGGAGAGCTTCATGCCGCGCTCCCCCACCAACGTCTCGTAGCCATCAGGGAGCCGCTCCACGAACTCGTCCACATAGGCGGCGCGACCCACCGCGCGAACGAGGTCCATGTCGACCCCCAGGGCGGCCCCACCTTCCATGCCGTAACAGATGTTCTCGGCAATGGTGCGGTGCAGCATCTGCGGGTCTTGGGGGACGTAGGCGATGTGGCCGCGCAGCGAATGTTGGGTGACACAGGCAATGTCCTGGCCGTCGATCTCGATCAAGCCACCGTCACGGTCGGCAAAGCGCAGCATCAGCTTGGTCAACGTCGTTTTGCCCGATCCCGAGGGTCCGACCAGGCCGACGTGCTCGCCGGGTTCGATGCGCAGGTCGAGTCCCTCGAAGAGCGGGGCGCCGGCGCGGTAAGCGAACCGCAGGTCCCGGAACTCCACCCGCCCATGCGGCACCGCCATGTCGGGTGCGCCCGGCAGGTCGACGATGTCGGGCTGCGTGGCGGCGATGCCGGCGAACTTCGCGCAGCGCCCGATGGCCCGGGAGATCAAGCGGATGAACTCGAAGGACTCCTCCAAGCTGGTGCCCACGAACGTCGCGTAGAAGAGGATGAGGTACACCGCCCCGGCGGCCGCCACATGGTGCAGCGCCAGCACCACCCCCACCACGATGGCAGCCCAGTTGAAGAAGGCCATGGCCGACTCCATCTGGATCCGTGTCGTGGTGAAGACCTTGCGTGCCCGCAGGTCCGCGCTGAGCGAATCGGCGACCAACGCGCCCACGTGCTCCATCTCCCGCTCCTCTGCGGCCTGCGAACGCACAGTCGTCAGGTTGGCAATGGTGTCGGCGATCACGCCGGTGGCACGAGAGTGGGCGTCGGAGAACTCCTTCTCTGCGGCGACGACCCGGCCCATGCGGCGCCGCAGCACGAAGCCGAACACACCGACCAGCCCGGCCATCACGAGCGCGACGGGCCAGGCCACGATCCCGAGGACGACAATGGCCCCGATCGTCGTGACGCTGATGCGCAGGATGCCCCACACCATGGCGTCGATCATGTCGGCGAAAGCCCACGTCGACGTCTCCAGCGTGGCGATGACCTCGCCCGAGGGCCTGTCGGTGTGCCACGAGTGGCTGAGACTCATCAGGTGCGCATAGCCGCCGGTGATGGCGCGGCCGAACGAGCGCAGAGTGGCGCCCCAGTTCATCCAGCCGCCGATGCGCCCGAAGAGCGTGGCGGCTGCCAGCACGACCGCGTACGCGACCAGCAGGGGGCCGAAGGACTGCCACAGTCCCTCGTGTGCGTCCGGTCCGAGCTGCGATATGCGGCTCAACAGCGCTGCGAAGATCAGCGGTGCCGCGACGGCATTGGCCAAGGTGCCGAGCACGATGGCCGTGCAGGCACCCGTGAAGGCGGCGCGGTCAGGCTGCATCTGGCGCCAGCAGTACGCCAGCGTGTCTTTGGTCGAAGCATTGGGAAAGAGGGTGCGTTCACCCATGGGAATCTCCAGGTGGGAGGTGCGGCGAGCGGATTGAGGACAGGGACGCACTCGTGGTGCGTGCTGGACCTCGGATTGCGTCCGGGCGATCAGCCCGGCCGTGTCGTGGTCGGCGTCAGTGACCAGCGGGGCAGAGGTCGGGCCCGGCCATCCGGGACCTCCCTCCGGCGGCACCAAACGGCGAGACGGGCGGCCGGACCACAATCGCGGGCGCGATCAGCGTCGAGGCGGTCGAGCCCGTCGTGCGTGTCGTCATTCCTGCCATGTGGTCACCTCGCTTCCGTCTTGTGGTGCGACCTCGCAACGGTAGCCCACGGCGCCGCGAAACGGCGCAAGAAACGTGAATTGACGCGCCCGGAGTGCACCATGGGCGCCTCGTCAGAAGAGCGGAGGCGTGTTCATTGCGTCAGCGGCCGACGCAGGCCGTTCCAGGCCCAAGTGTGCCCAGGCGCGCTGGGTGGCCACCCGGCCACGCGCCGTGCGCTGAATCAGCCCGCACTGCAGCAGGAAGGGCTCGTACGCGTCCTCGATCGTGTCCGTCTCCTCACCCACGCACTGCGCCAGCGTGGTCAGGCCCACCGGCTGCCCGCCGAAGCGCCCGCACAGCGTGACCAGGATGGCCCGGTCGACCTTGTCCAAGCCCAGCTCGTCCACCCCGAACAGCTCCAGGCCGTCACTCGCGACGGCGCCGTCGATGAAGCCATCACCCCGGACTTCCGCGAAGTCACGCACGCGGCGCAGGAGCCGGTTGGCCACACGCGGTGTGCCCCGGGAGCGCTCCGAGATCCGGATGGCGCCCTCGGCGTCGATACGCACCTTCAGAATGCGAGCGGACCGCTCCACGATGGCCCGCAGGTCAGCCGGGTCGTAGAGGTCCAACCGGCCGACGAAGCCGAAGCGGTCGCGCAGCGGCCCGGCGACCAGGCCGGTCCGCGTCGTCGCACCCACCAGCGTGAAGCTCGGGAGCTCCAGGCGAATGGAGCGGGCGGTGGGTCCCTTGCCGATCAGGATGTCGAGGCGACCGTCCTCCATGGCGGAATAGAGCATCTCCTCGACGGAGCGGTGCAGGCGGTGGATCTCGTCGATGAACAAGATGTCGCCGTCCTGCAGGTCGGTGAGCAGCGCGGCGAGGTCACCGGCCCGGGTCAGGACGGGGCCGGCGGTGATGCGGAAGCCGGCGCCCATCTCGGTGGCGACGATCCCCGCCAGGGAGGTCTTGCCCAGCCCCGGCGGACCCGCGAACAGGATGTGGTCGACAGGCTGACGCCGCTGACGGGCCGCCTGCAGCACGATCCCCAAATGCTCGACCAGTTGCGGCTGCCCGAGGAACTCGGAGAGCGACCGGGGCCGGAGCCCGACCTCCTCGAGCTCCTCGGTGCCATCGGACGCCACGGGATCGACCACGCGCCCGGTGAACCCGTCCGACGCGGGCGCGGCTGCCGTCCCGTCCTCCGAATCCGAATCCGAATCCGAATCCGGCTCCGGATCCACGGCCAGCACTTCCCGCCGGGCGCGGGGACTCACAGCATCACCGGATCACCGCGAGGCCAGCTCGCGCAACGCCAGGCGGAGCATCTCTTCCACCCCGACATCGTCGCGTAGGCCGTCGAGCGCACCGCGGATCTCGTCGGGGGCGTACCCGAGCTCGCCCAGCGCCGCCCGGGCCTCGGCCCGCGACGTCCGGGAGGCCCGCAACCCCGGGTCACCGGCCGTCCCGCCAGCCGCGCCGGCCGCGCCGGCCGCGCCGATGCCGGCACCGGCCCCGGACAGCGACAGGTCCGGCAGGTCCAGCCGGCTCTTCAGTTCGATCAGCAGCCGGGCCGCCGTCTTGCGGCCGACCCCCGGGACCGTGCACAGGGTGTCGAGGTCCTCCTCCAGAACCGCCGTGGACAAGGCCGCCGGTGACAGCGCCGCCATGATGGCCAGCGCCAGCGCGGGACCGACCCCGTGCGAGCCGAGCAGCACCTCGAAGCAGCGCCGCTCGTCATCGTGGACGAAGCCGTACAGCACGATGGCGTCCTCGCGCACGTGGGTGTGCACGTACAGCGTCGCCTCCGTCCCCGGCCCCGCCGCCGCGCCCGGCCCGGCGACGACCAACGCAGCCGCCGTCGCCGGCGTGACGGCCACCCGGTAGCCCACGCCGGCGACGTCGATGATCACCTCGCCCTCACCGGTCCGCAGCACCACCGCTCCACGAAGCAGTCCGATCACCTTGTTCCCTCCTTGTTGCCGGCTCCACTCAGTGCGGCATCCACGGCCCGCCGCAAGGGCACGGTCGTCAGGTGGCACACCGCCAGGGCCAGCGCATCGGCCACGTCGGGCGGGCCCTCGATCACCGGCAGCCCCACCACCTGGGCCACCATGCGCTGCACCTGTTCCTTGGTGGCGGCGCCGTAGCCCACCAGGCTCAGCTTGACCTCGTTGGCCGTGTACTGGACGACCTCACAGCCGCCCTCGGCGGCGACGAGGAGCGCCAGCCCGCTGGCCTGGCCGACCGACATGGCCGTCTTGGCGTTGACCTGGAAGAAGACCCGCTCGACCACCACGGCCTGCGGTCGCAGCTCCTGCACCAGGGCCCGCAACTCCGTGTGCAGGATCAAGAGCCGCTCGGCCAGGGGCGCCGCCGGGTCGGTCTCCACCACGCCGGCCGCATGGGCCCGCAGGCCCGACGAGCCCTCGGCCCGGGAGACAAGCCCGTAGCCGCAGCGTGAGAGGCCGGGGTCGATGCCCAATACGAACATGCGTTCGCAGGATAGCCGGGGCTGCTGCGCAGGGGGCGGATCTGGGTGAGGCCGCCGCGTCGGTGCGGGCAGAAGCGGGGCGGCGGCCTCCCAACAGGCGCGCCGGACGACGAACGGGGTCAGCCCTCGAAGGCGGCCAGGACCTCGTCGGAGATGTCGGCGTTGGAGTGGACGGCCTGCACGTCATCGTGGTCGTCGATGGCCTCGAGGAGGCGCAGGACCTTCTTGGCCTCACCCTCGTCGGGGACGGGGACCAGCTGGGTCGGCTCGAGGCTGAGGTCGACCGACTCGGGCGGGATGCCGGCGTCGTCGAGGGCCAGGCGCACCGACTCGACGTCGGCCGGCGCACTGGTCACGACCCAGGCCGCGCCGTTGCTCGTCATGTCCTCGGCCCCTCCCTCCATGGCGATCTCCATGACCTTGTCCTCGTCTTGGTCGAGGGGGACGGTCACGATGCCCTTGCGTTCGAACTGCCAGCCCACGGCGCCGGGCTCGGCCATGTTGCCCCCGTTGCGGCTGAAGAGGTTGCGCATCTCGGCGCCGGTGCGATTGCGGTTGTCGCTCAGCGTCTCGACCATGATCGCCACCCCTCCGGGGCCGTAGCCCTCGTAATTGATGGCCTCGTATCTGACGCCCTCGAGGTCGCCGGTCCCCCGCTTGATCGCCTTCTCGATGGTGTCGAGTGGCACGCTGGCCGCCCGTGCCTTCTGGTACGCCGTCCTGAGGGTGGCGTTGGACTCGAGGTCGCCGCCGCCGTCCCGTGCCGCAACCTCGACGAGGCGGATGCACTTGGCGAAGATCTTGGCGCGGGCTTTGTCCTGGGCGCCCTTGCGGTACTTGGTGGTCGCCCACTTCGAGTGACCCGACATGGTTCCTCGTTCCTCTCTTGGCCTTGCCTGCTGCCTACTGCTGCCTACTGCTGCCTACTGGTGCCCCTGCTCCTTTGCGTGTCCGTGCGCGCTGGGCCGGGGCAGCTCGGAAAAACGATTGTATCGAGGCTGGTCCGGGTTCAGCCCGAGGTCAGGGTGAGAGGGAGGGTGACGGCCCGGTCGACCCGGAGGCGGTAGGTACCGGGCGGCGCATGGCGGACCTGGGCGGGCGAGCCGAAGACGTCGCTCTGGTTCCAGGATCCAGTGGTTGTTGCGCTGCTGTGCGGGCCCAGGCGGAATCCGGCCCCGGTGCCGCAGCTCGAGGCGACCGGACCGGGGTACACATTGACGCCGTTGGCGCTGGAGACGGCCAGAAAGAGGGCCCCGCAGCTCCCGACCGTCAGCGACTGGCGCGCCTGGTTGACGTGCTGGGCCAGCGGGCCGCCGCACATCGTGCTGCCGGTGTTGCGGAGCCGGACCGTGTACGGCACCGACTCGGTGGGCGTGAAGACGTGCCCGGGGACGGTGACGCTGAGCACAATGTGCTGCGCGTTGCAGTTCTCGAATGCGACGTGGGCCGAGCGAGTGATGCTCGGGGCGGTCTTAGCCGGCGCGGGGGCGGCCGAGGCCGAGGCGGCCAGAACTGCAAGTGCAGCGGCCCACATGACGGCGAGGACGGCCCCCATGGGGAGAGAGACGCTACGGCTGCGGGCCGGCTTCGGTTGAGTCGGTGGGTCGCCTAGCTCGGGGGTCGCGTTGCGGCGTGGAGCACCGACTCCACATCGGACGCCACCAACTCGTAGCCGCCGCCGTCGACTCCGGTCTGCATGGTGGCCATGAGGAGAGAGATGACGATGACGACCATGCCACCAGCGGTCCGGCCCGGATCGATGTCCTGACGCACTCCCCCGTCCATCTGTTGCACCCTGATCAACTCGGTCACCGTCTTGCGTAGCTCCAGGAGCGCCGGGATGTGTAACAGCCGCATGGTGAAATCGGGCTCGAGGCCGCGCAGGATCCGACCGGCCAACGGATGCGCGTCCACGTGGGCCACGAGGGCCCGCATGATGACGCGGCCCCACTGTTCGGGGTCCTCAGCGATGACGACGAGCGACACGGCGTCGTCGATCAGACCGGCGACGTCCTCGTCGACCGCCGCGATGAAGAGCGCCTCCTTGTTGGCGAAGTAGGGATACGAGGCCGTCGTGGAGAGGCCCGCGTCGCGGCACAGGTCGGCGACCGACGTGCCGCGGTAGCCCTCGCGGGCAAAGCGGACAACGGCGGCATCGAGGAGGGCCTGGCGCGTGCGATCGCCTTTCGTCGGGTTGGGCGGCACCGGGTCAGGCCGCCTCGGCCAGGTCGAGGGCGCGACCGGCGCGGTCGACGCCGCAGGCGATCTGCCAACCCCTGGGCACGCGGCCGCCGCGGAAGACGCCCGCCTCGAGCAGCGGGTTGAGCAGGGGTCGGAGGGCCCGGTGGCGCATGGCAGTGCGGCCGGCGGAGCGGTTGACGGCCCGCCAGGTCGGCCAGGTGGGGAGGCCGACGGCGCCGTAGACGCCCGGGTGGACGATGGTGTCGAACATGCCGACGGCGATGCGGGAGCCGAGGTAGCGCACCAGGAAGCGCTCGACCGGGCCGGCGGCGGCCCACTGCTCGGGGAAGAGGATGCGGCCGAAGGCGAGGTGGCGGGCTTCCTCCTGGCGGTGGTACTTCGAGACCGCCTTGATCATCGGGTCGGTGTCGGGGTGCTCGCTGGCCAGTTTTTGCAGGAGGTCCGGGACCTCTTCGCCGCTGAGGACGAGCAGGCAGAAGAGTGACGGCATGACGGTCAGGAACGGCATGACCACGTGCAGCGCGAGGCGGCCGATCGGGTTGTCGAGCGGGTTCTTGGCGGTGGGCTGCACTTGCGCCAGAAGGCGCACGAAGAGGCGAGAGTGCCGGGTCTCCTCTCCCATCTCGTGCAGCAGGTACGTCACGCGGGGGTCGGTGAGGTCGGGGCGGGAGAGAATGTCGAGGCTGAATCCAGCCATCAGGACCGACTCGAAGCGGACGCCGGTGTCCACAATGGAAGCGAACTCCTCCCGGGCCAGGATGCGCTTCTGCTCGTCCGTGAGCTGGTCAAAGAGCTCGGGGACGTTGGTCAGCGTGAGGAGCTCGTCGGGGAGGACCTGGCCGTCGCCGACGGTGCCCGGGACATCGCTGTCGGGCTCCACAATGCGCTTCAGGGATGCCGTGGAAAGCCTCTCGATGCGCTGGTCGACGCGGTAGGGAGCCTCGTCTGTGCCTGGGGTGGGGGCCGTGGATGTGGTCATGCCTGAAGCCATGCCCACATCCTTCTGATTCTAAGCATTTAGGTCAAATCCTGATTTACTGGGGTTGCGGGGCGGTGCGGGGCGGTGCGGGGCGGTGCGGG